>Ga0310810_10009596_pt1 | contig 11205 bp, 10 predicted proteins | sample NCmetagenome_FD_207641 | JGI IMG/M metagenome (GOLD analysis project Ga0310810, IMG submission 207641) | Soil microbial communities from experimental microcosm in Duke University, North Carolina, United States - NC | ecosystem: Engineered > Artificial ecosystem > Soil microcosm > Unclassified ... | reverse complement strand
GGATCGAGAGCTCCCGCCGGCCGAGGTCGCCCAGGCGATGGACGACGCGTGGGTGCTCGTGCTGCCGTCGCGCTCGGAGGGGATGGGGCGGGTGCTCGTCGAGGCGTTCTGCCGGCAGCGCGGCGTGGTCGGCACGCGCGCCGGCTCGATCCCGGACCTGGTCGCGGACGGCGTCTCAGGCCTGCTCGTCGAACCGGACGATCCCGGCGCGCTGGCAGACGCGCTCGTCCGCGTGCTCTCCGATCGCGTGCTCGCCGAGCGCCTGGCGACCGGGGCGCGCGATGCGGCGGCGCCGTGGCTGCAGACGCCCGAGGAGTACGCGCGCCGGATGCGGGAGCTCGTGGTGTGAGGATCGTCTTCGTCACGCAGGCCGCCGACGCGAGTCATCCCGTGCTCGGCGCGACGTTGCCGAAGATCCGCGCGCTCGCGGAGCGGGTGGACGAGGTGGTGGTGATCGGCGACTCCGTCACGAGCGACGGGCTGCCCGCCAACTGCACGGCCCGAACCTTTGCCGCCCCGTCGCAGGCCGCGCGCGGAGCGCGCTACCTCGCCGCGCTCGCTCCCGAGCTGATGCGGCGTCCGGTCGCAGTCGTCGCACACATGTCTCCGGTCTTCGCGCTGCTCGCCGCGCCGCTTGCCCGGCCGCTCCGGGTCCCGCTGCTTCTCTGGTTCACGCAACAGGCGGCAGGACCGTCGCTCGGCGCGGCCGAGCGCGTCGTCGACCGCATCCTGACGGTCGACGCGCGCTCGGTGCCGCTGCACTCCCGCAAGGTGCGTGCAATCGGGCACGGCGTCGACGTCGCGTCGCTTCCCTGCGTCCCGGAACGACGGCCGCCGCTGCGCCGGCTGCTCGGGCTCGGGCGCTACGCGCCTGTCAAGGGGTGGGAGACCGTGTTGCGCGCGCTCCCGCACCTGCCGGATGCGACGTTCACGCTGCACGGGCCGATGCTCACCGACGCGGACCGCGCCCACCGGCCGCAGCTCGAGGCGCTCGCGGGGCGGCTGGACGTCCGCCACCGGGTCTCCTTCGGCGGCGAGGTCGGATATGCGGAGGTGCCTCACCTGCTCGGCCTCGCCGACGCTCTCGTCAACGCGACGCGAGGCAACGCGGCGGACAAGGTGGTGTACGAAGCCGCGGCCTCGTGCCTGCCCGTGTTTGCGTCCTCGCCGGTGTTCGACACGCTCTTGCCCGAGTCGCTGCGCTTCGAGGGCGACCGGCCGGAGTCTCTCGCGGACCGGGTGAGCTCCTATGAGACCGGCGCGGGCCGGCCGCTCCGCTCGCTCGTCGAGGCAGGGCACTCGGTCGACCACTGGGCCGAGCGCGTGCTCGAGGAGGCCGGCGCGTGAAGCCGCGTGTCCTGTTCGTGTCGCGTGAGCGGTTCCGGCTGCCGCTCGATGGAGCGCAGGAGCGGAAATGGGAGGCGGTCGCAGCCGTAGTCGACCATCGCGTGCTCGCCGCCGCTCCGGAGGGCGCGCCGACCGGTGACGACCGCTTCCGGCTCGTCGGCCCCGCGCGGCCGCGGGCGATCGACGGAGCGCTCTTCTACTCGCTGCTCTCGTGGCGAGTCGCGCGCGAGCTGCGACGGTTCGCGCCCGACGCGGCGCTCGTGCAGGGGGTGCACGAAGCGGTAGCGTTTCTCGTTGCGCGCCGGCTCGCCCACTCGCGGACGAAGCTGATCCTCGACGTGCAGGGTGACTGGCATCAGGCGACCCGGCTCTACGGCTCGCCGCTGCGGCGGCTGCTGAACCCGTTGAGCGACGCGCTCGCCCCGGTCGCGGTACGCGGCGCCGACGCCGTCCGGACCGTGTCGACGCAGACGACCGGCCTCGTGCGGTCACTCGGCGTCTCGCCCGCGGCGGTGTTCCCGTCGTACGTGGATTCCGAGGCGTTCCTCGACCGGCCTCCGACGCCGCTGCCGCCGCAGCCGCGTGCTGTCTTCGTCGGTGCGCTCGAGCGCACGAAGGCGTTCGACACGCTCGCCGAGGCGTGGCGCCGTGGCGCGCCGCGCGTTCCCGACGCGACGCTCCACGTCGTCGGCGACGGCTCGATGCGCGACCGTGCGGAGCGCCTCGTGTCGGCGCTCCCCGCGCAGACGCGCTGGTCGCGCCGCCTGACCGCGGCGGAGGTGGCCGTCGCAATGGACGACTCGTGGCTCGTCTGTCTCCCGTCCCGCTCGGAGGGGCTGCCGCGCGTCGCGCTCGAGGCCGCCTGCCGGGGACGGGCGGTCGTCGGCGGCAACCGTGCGGGAATCCCCGACGTGGTCGCCGACGACCGCAACGGCCTGCTCGTCGACCCGGACGACCCGGACGAGCTCGCCGGGGCGCTCGTCCGCATCCTCTCCGACCGCGCGTACGCGGAGCAGCTCGGCGCCGCCGCCCGCCGCACCGGCGAGGAGTGGAGCGTGTCGCCGGCGGAATATGCCGCCAAGGTGCGTGCGCTCGTGGACGGCGTCCTCGCGCGCTGAGTACCCTGCGCCCGTGCGCGAGCAGATCAAGCAGCTGCTGAAGAACTCGGTCTACCGCGCGCTCGGAGAGGCCGCCAACGGGATCGGCGCGGTCGACGGTGACGGCCGCAGCCTGCGGGTGCTGATGTACCACAAGGTCAATGACGTGCCGGGCAACCGGATGTCGATGCCGGTCTCGATCTTCGACGAGCAGATGGCCCAGCTGCGCGAGCTCGGCTACACCGCCGTCGACCTCGACGCCGTGCTCGGCCATTACCTCGACCGGTCGCCGCTCCCGGAGGGCGCCGTGCTGATCACCTTCGACGACGGCTACCGGGACAACCTCGAGAACGCGGCGCCGGTGCTCCACAGGCACGGCTACCCGGCTGTGCAGTTCGTGCCGCTCGCCTACGTGGGGGATCGTCAGCCCCTGCCGCACGAGGAGCACCTCGCCGCGACCGGGGTCATCAACAGGACGGTCGACTGGGAGGAGCTCGGCGAGCTCGAGCGCCTCGGCGTGCGCATCGAGTCGCACGGCCTCAGCCATCGGCCGCTCGCCGACCTCGAGCTCGACGAGGCCGCGCGGGAGATCGCGATCTCGAAGCTCCGGCTCGAGGAGCGGCTCGGCCGGCCCGTGCGTGCGTTCTCGTACGTGAAGGGATCGGAGGCGCACTACAAGCAGGTGCATCTGAGCCTCGTGCGGCAGGCCGGCTACGACGTGGCGTTCACCGCCGTGTCGGGCGCCAACACGCCGGCGAGCGACCCCTTGCAGCTTCGCCGCTACAACGTCGAGCCGTACTCGCCGCGGACGTTCGAGCTCGTGCTCGCGGGCGCCTGCGACCTGATCGCCATCAAGGATACGATCACGGGCACGCGTGCACGGCGCGTCTTCAACGCCGCGCTCGGCACGTCGTCGAAGTGAGCGTAGGCTTGACGGAGCCCGCCCGAAAGCGTGACCGGGATTGATCGTCGAGCCCGCGGGACGCGACGAGTTCCTGTCGCTGATGGCCGAGACGTACGGCAAGTCGATGTCACCGGACGAGTTCGACTGGTGGTTCGACCGCAACCCGGCGGGGCCGCGCATCCTCAACTGCGCGCGCGACGACGACGGCGGCACCGCGCTCGGTGTGCTCGCGATGTCCGCGTTTCGCATGAGCCAGGGGCTCGCGGCCTTCGCCGTTCACGCCGTCACTGCGCCCGCGGCGCGGGGCCGCGGCGTCTTCTCGACGCTCGAGCTCGAGAACGAGCGCGTCGCCGCAGAGGCAGGAGCCGGCTGGGCGCTCGGTTTCACGAACCCGATGGCCGGCCCCGTTCTCGTCGGAAAGCTCGGGTGGCAGGACTTGACCGCTCTCCGGATCTGGGCCCGACCGAAGCGGCTGCGGCGGCGCGGCCGCGGCGCGTTGCGCGTCGCGACCGTCGTCGAGCCGTTCTCGGAGCGGCACGCCGTGTCGTACGGCGCGCATCACGTCCTGCGCGACCCGGGCTACCTGACGTGGCGGTATGCGCAGTCGCCGCGCGCGTATGCCCGGCTCGAGGACGAGAGCGGCTGGGCCGTCGTCACGCACGCGGTCTGGCACGGCTTCTCGTCGGCGGTGATCTGCGACGCCGTCGGCGGCGCCTCGCTTCTTCGCGCGGGTGTGCGCGCCGTGGACGCCGACCTCGCAGTTGCGATCGTGAACCCCGGCGAGGAGCGCACGTATCTCGCAGCGGGCTTCGTGCCGACGCCCCGCACGATCCGCTTCATCGGCAAGCGGCTGATTCCCGAGGCGCCCGAGCTGCCGGTGCGACGGGACGCCTGGCATTTCACGCTCGGCGATCTGGACTTCTTCTGATGCGCCGCCTGGTCTTCGCGACCCAGAAGCTCGACCCGGCCGACCCGGTGCTCGCGGCGACGGTGCCGAAGGCGCGCGCCCTCGCGGCGCGCGTGGACGAGCTCGTGGTGCTGTGCGACTCCGCCGCACCCGGGATCATGCCGAAGAACACGCGCATCCACGAGTTCGGGGGAAGAACGCAGGCGGAGCGGGGGGCGCGGTTCGCGACCGCCCTGGCGCGCGAGCTTCGACCCCGGCCGATCGGGGTCGTCGCGCACATGGTGCCGCTGTACGTCGTCGTGGCGGCGCCGCTCGTCCGACCGCTCGGCATTCCGCTGCTCCTCTGGTACACCCACTGGAAGGACCACGCGGTCGTGCGTGCTGCCGAGAAGCTCGCGACCGGCGTGCTCTCGGTCGACCGGCGCTCCTTCCCGTTCGAGTCGCGGAAGCTGCGGGCGATCGGGCACGGGATCGACCTCGCCGAGTTCACGTGCACCGAGGCTCCGCCGGGCCCGCTCCGGGCGCTCGTGCTGGGCAGGTACTCGCCGGCGAAGGGGATCGACGCGATCATCCGGGCGGCGGCGCTTGCAGGCGACGTGCAGGTCGAGGCGCACGGCACGGACGAGACGTTCGAGGAGCACAAGCGCGGGCTCGAGCGGCTTGCGCGCGAGCTCGGCGCCGACGTCGAGCTCGGCGACCCCGTGCCGCGCGCCGGGGTGCCGGCGCTCTTCGCGCGCAGCCACGTGCTCGTGAACAACATGCGCGCCGGCGCGCCGGACAAGGTCGTCTACGAGGCCGCCGCGTCGTGCCTGCCGGTGCTCGCGTCGAACCCCGTCTTCGACGACCTCCTTCCGGCCGAGCTTCGCTTCGAGCGGGACGACCCCGCCGGCCTCGCCGAGCGGCTCCGGCAGCTCGACCGCAGACGGCGTCCCGAGCTGCGGGAGCTCGTCGCGCGCGACCATTCCGTCGACCACTGGGCGGACGGTGTGCTGGCTACGGTGGAGCGCGGATGAGACGCGACACGGTCCTCCACCTGCAGAAGGTCGCCGGGATCTCCGGCTCCGAGGCGCACCTGCTGTCGCTGCTGCCCCGCCTCCGCGAGCGAGGCTGGGACGTCCGCATGCTGATGCTGCACGAGAACGAGCCGGGCGCATGGGACTTCGCGGCGGCGTTGCGCGCCCGCGGCGTTCCGCTCGATGCGATCCCGCTGCGCGCCGACTTCGATCCCGCCGCGTTCGTGCGGCTCGCGGCCTACCTCGCACGCCTGCGGCCGATGATCCTGCACACGCACCTCGTTCACGCGGACGCATACGGGCTGCTCGCGGGCACGGCTGCGCGGGTTCCCCTCCGCTTCTCGACGAAGCACGGCTTCAACGAGTTCCGGGAGGCGCCGTACTTCGGGCTCGCCGACCGCGCCTTCGCGAGCCTCGCGCACGTGCACATCGCGATCTCGCGCGGCCTGGCGCGGTATCTCGAGGACGTCGAGGGGTTCGACGACGAGAGCTTCGAGATCGTGCACTACGGGATCGACCCGAACGGCGAGCCGCAGGCGTACGCGGACACCGTGCCGCGTCTCCTCTGCGTCGGCAGGCTGATCCCGATCAAGGGGCATCTCGTCCTGCTCCGCGCCTTCGCCGAGGCGCGGCGGCAGCTGCCCGAGCTCGAGCTGGAGATCGCCGGGCAGGGCCCGCTCGAGCCGGCCCTGAAGGCGCTCGTCCGTGAGCTCGGCGTGACGGACGCGGTTCGCTTCCTCGGTCAGGTCTCGCCGATTCAGGCGGCGATCGAGCGTGCGGCGATCGTCGTCGTCCCCTCGATGGGCGAGGGGTTCGGCATGGTGGCGCTCGAGGCGATGGAGCGCTCGCGCCCCGTGATCGCCGCGGCGATCGGCGGCCTCGGCGAGCTCGTGCGCGACGGCGAGACCGGCCTCCTGATCCCGGCGGGCGAGGCCGAGCCGCTCCGCGACGCGATCGTCCGGGTTGCCGGCGACCTCGAGCTGGCGCGGCAAATGGGTGCCGCGGGGCGCAGGCGCGCGCTGTCGCGCTTCCTGCAGGTCTTCTGCACCGAGCGTACCGAGCTGCTCTACGAGGGCGCGCTCGAGCGGACGATCGCCTCGTAGAGCGACGCCGTCCGGTCGGCCATCCGCGCGACCGAGAACTCCCGCAGCGCGCGCGCCCGGCCCGCGTCGCCGAGCTCCGGCCGCTCGAGCGCCTCGGCGAGCGCAAGCCCGAGCGCAGACGGGTCGTCGGGCGCGACGAGGAGCCCCGTCTCGCCGTCGGCGACGAGCTCCGGCAGCGAGCTGACGTTCGTGGCGACGACCGGCAGGCCGGCGAGCATCGCCTCGAGGACGCCGAGCCCGAATCCTTCCCAGCGGGCGGGGTGGACGAGCGCGGACGCCCGGCGGAGCCAGGCGGCGACGTCGGGGACGCGCCCCGGCAGGAACACACGGCTCTCGACCTCGAGCTCGCGCGCGAGCCGCTCGAGCGTCGGACGTTCCGGGCCTTCGCCGAGCACCACGAGCACCGTGTCCTCGGGCAGAGCCGCGAGCGCGCGCACAGCGACGTCGATCCCCTTCTGCGCCGTCAGGCGCGCGATCGCCAGCACGACCCGGGAGCCTTCGGGCACTGCGCTCGGAGCGTTCTCGCCCCAGGCTTCGGGCAGGTCGTCGAGGCCGTAGTGGATCGTCTCGACCTTGTCCGCCGGCACGCCGACCTGCTCGACGGTGAAGCGCCTCAGCGACTCGGTGATCGTCACGACACGGTCGGCGAGCCGTCCGATGCCCCGTTCGACGAAGCGGAAGGGCCCGATGCGAAACGGGTCGTCGTTGTGCTTCGTCGAGACGAGCCGCGCCCCGCGCAGCCTCGCCGCGAGGCCGCCGTAGAGATCGGCGTGCACGAGGTGGGTGTGCACGACGTCCGTCCGGAGCACCCGGGCGAGACGGACGAGGAGTAGAGGGTCGAGGTCACGGGGCGACCGAATCCGCACCGCCGGCACCCGGAGTGCGCCGTAGAAGTCGGCCGCATCCCACCCTGGGTCGTCGAGGCCGACGAAGAGCGGCTCGATGCCGCGCTCTGCAAGCGCCGGCAAGAGCGTCAGCAGATGGCGCTCGGAGCCGCCGATGCCGCGGATCCGGTGGACGTGCACGATCCTCATCGGGCGCGCACACGTTCGGCGAAGCGTGCGAGCGCCGCGCTCGCCAGCAACGCGAGCAGGAAGTCCCAGGCAACCCGGTAGCGCGTCGCACCGACAAATGCCAGCGCCGCGGCCGTCTGGTATGCGAGCAGCAGCGCGGCGAGCGCCACGAACGCGCGAGGGGCAAAGTAGATGCCGGCCGCGGCGAGCGCGTAGAGCGCCCACATGTACGCGGGCTCGATCACACGGCGCCCGACGTCCAGCTGCGATCCGGCCCCGTTGCGGCCTGTCGTCTCGAAGACGCTCGGCTGCCAGAGGAGCTTCGCCGACAGGGCCATCAGCTTCGCCTTCCCGCCCGGGTGCGCTCGCCAGTACTGGAAGGCCAGATGCTCGTAGAAGCGCATCTCGAGGCACTCGTCCGGGTGGAGGAGGACCTTGCCGTTCGACCGCAGCCAGAAGAAATTCGCCTCTTCCGGCGTGACGTGCCCCGGCTCGGGCGGCCGTGGTGCGCGCGGGCCCACGTCGTCGATCCAGCGGCCGGAGTCGAGCAACGCGTAGGTACCGGTGTTGTTCGCCTTCCACATCGCGCGTCCGTCGGTCGTGAGCGTGAAACAGCCGACGCTCACCTCGTTCCGGACGAGCCAGGGCACGACGACGACGGCCGCGCCCGCGAGGACGAGTGCAGCGGCGAGCGCGGTGGCGCGCACACGCGGCAGCCGCCACGCGATGTAGATCGCGCAGAGGATCGGCAGGAAGACGAGCCTCGTGTTACCGAGCATCGCGAGCCCCGTGACGCCGCCGAGCGACAGGGCGCGCCACTTCGTCGGCCGTTCGACGACCGCGAGCGTCAGCAGCACGAGCGCCGCAGCGACGACCTGGTCGACGATCTCGCGATTCACGTGCACGTCGTGCCACACGAGATACGGGTTGAGCGTCGCGATCGTCGCGGCGACAAGGCCCGCCTTCCAACCGAAGAGCCGGCGGCCGATCTCGTAGACGAGCCACGCGGTGACGACCGCGACGAGGATCTGCGCTATCCCGATCGACTCCCAGCTCGCGCCGAAGACCCAGTAGACCGGGATCAGGAACCAGCCGTAGAGCGGCTGGGTGTACGCGGACGGCTCGCCCGGCAGCAGGCCGAACGTCCCGTGGTCGACGAACATCCGTGCGAACAGGTCGCTCTTCTCGGTGAAGCTGCCGGTGATCGCGTCACGCTCGTGCAGGAGGACGGCGAGCCGGGGAAGGGCGCAGACGAGGGCGAGCGCGATGTACGCGCGCCGACGGCTCACGAGGCTGCGACCGCCGCCGGCGACGGGGCCGGGGCGTCGATGTGCGCTCGCTGCCAGAGCTCGAGCATCACGAGCGTCCAGAGCCGGTGCCCGTGGTCGGCGCGTCCGGCGGCGTGCTCGTCGAGCAGGCGTGCAACCGCTTCGCTCTCGAAGAAGCCGCGTGCGCGGGCGCGCTCGTCGAGCAGAACCTCGCGCGCCAGCGGCCGCAGCTCGCCGCGGAACCACTCCGCGAGCGGGACTCCGAAGCCGCGCTTACCGCGGCCCGCGACGAGCGGCGGCAGGTCGTCGGCAAACGCCCGGCGCAGTGCGAGCTTTCCCTCGAGACCGCGCTGCTTCAGGCGGTCGGGGAGCGAGAGGCCGAGCTCGACCACCCGGTGGTCGAGGAGCGGCGAGCGGAGCTCGAGCGAGTGCGCCATCGACGCGATGTCGGATTTCGGGAGCAGGTCACCCGGGAGGTACGTCTCGACGTCGAGCCGCTGCAGGCCGGCCGTACCCGGCTCGGCCGGGCCACCGAGCATGAGCCCCGGCGAGAGGAGCGGACCGATCTCGGCCTTGGCATCCCGTGTCCAGAGACCGGCGCGCTGCGGCAGCGAGACGACCTCCATCAGGCGTCCGTACCGCTCGGCGCGAGGTGTCGAGGCGGCTTCGAGGAAGCGCGCCGCCCGGAAGACGGTCGAGCGCCGCTCGCGGTGCCCGCCCGGCAGGGCGTGCAGCAGCCGGCCGCCCGCGGCCGCGAGGGGAGCGGGGACGCGGTCTGCCGCGCGCATCGCCGCGTAGCGCTCGTACCCGGCGAACGACTCGTCGCCCCCGTCGCCGACGAGCGCCACCGTGACCTCCCGGCGTGCGGCCTCGCAGATCAGGAAGAGCGGCAGCGCCGCCTCGTCGCCGAGCGGCTCGTCGAAGGCGGCCGCGAGTCTCGGCAGGGTGGCCGCGGCGTCCGGCGCGAGCACGATCTCCTCGTGACGGGTCGCGTACCGGTCCGCGACCGCGCGCGCGTACGCGCGCTCGTCGTAGCGCTCGTCGGTGAACCCGACAGTGAACGTCCGTACCGGCTCGGGAGACGCCTGCGCCATCGACGCGACGACCACCGCGGAGTCGATGCCGCCGGAGAGGAGCGCGCCGAGCGGGACGTCCGAGACGAGCCGCCTTCGCACCGCCCTCGTCACCGTCTCGCGCACCCGCTCGAGCCACTCGGCGTCGTCTGCCGGCTCGTCGTCCCGCGCCGGCTCCCAGTAGCGCTCCGACCGCTCGTTCCCCTTCTCGACGATCAGCAGCGATCCCGGCTCGAGCCGGTGCACGTCGCGCACGCCCGTGCGCGTGCCGGGGACGTACTGGAGGGCGAGATATGCGTCGATCGCGGCGAGGTCGGGCTCCATGCGGAAGCCCGGCAGACCGTGGAAGGCCTTCAGCTCCGACGCGAACGCGATCGTCCCGTCCGGGAGGCGAGTCCAGACGAGCGGCTTCTTGCCGAGCCGGTCGCGCGCGAGGAGAAGCCGGCGTCGCGATGCGTCCCAGAGCGCGATCGCGAACATCCCGTCGAGGCGCTCGACGAATGCCGGCCCGTGCTCCTCGTAGAGATGCGGGATCACCGGCGTGTCGCCGCGGCCGCGCACCTCGTGGCCGCTGCCGGCGAGCTCCTCCCGCAAGTCGGCGAAGTTGTAGAGCTCGCCGTTGAACACGGCGGCGACGTCGCGGCTCTCGTTTGCGACCGGCTGGTACCCGAGCTCGGGATCGATCACCCGGAGCCGTTGGTGCCCGAGGACGCAGGCGCCGTATGCGTCCGTCGAGCCCTGGTCGGGGCCCCGGTGGATGATCCGTGCCCGCATCCCGTCGACGAGAGAGGCGTTCGGGTCGTGCGACGGCGAATAGAGTCCGCAGATCCCGCACATGCGCCACAGTGTGCCTAGTGATGCCTGCTGCGATCGTCTCGTGCCACCTCGAGCAACCGCTCCGCGACGCGGTGTGGGAGCGCTTCGCCGCGTTCGGGCAGGCGCGGCCCGGCGGCTTCGCCGTCATCGCCCTGATGCGCCCGCCCGATCCGGCACACGGCGAGGACGTCGAGCGCTGGCTGGAGCGGGCGCGCTTGGCCGCGCTCGAGGGGCCGTTCGGGTTGCACACGCACTGGACGAGCCCGAGTCACGCGCGCCCGACGGGCGGAGACCCGGCGCAGCGGGTCCTCGACGAGGCGAGGTGGATGCAGGCTAACGGCCTCGAGCCGCGGTTCTTCTGCGGCGGCGGCTGGTACACCGACGACGCCGTCCGGGGCGCAGTACGGGAGCTCGGGCTCGTCGACTGCACGGAGCGAGGCGGTCGTCCCGCCGCCGGAGCTCTTCCGACGACACATTCGCTCGGCCAGCTCGCCCGTGCGGTGCTCGGGCCTCTGCCGGACTACGTCCACGCGTACTTTCACGACTACGACCTGCTCGACCCCGTTCGAAGGAGCGCGCTCGCGTGGTCGCTGCGCCTGCTCGGGGTCAGGCGACCGCAGCTCGACCCGCTCGCTTGACCCCGGGATGCCGCGACACGGGCGGA
>Ga0310810_10009595_pt1 | contig 11205 bp, 14 predicted proteins | sample NCmetagenome_FD_207641 | JGI IMG/M metagenome (GOLD analysis project Ga0310810, IMG submission 207641) | Soil microbial communities from experimental microcosm in Duke University, North Carolina, United States - NC | ecosystem: Engineered > Artificial ecosystem > Soil microcosm > Unclassified ... | reverse complement strand
TCTCTTTGGCCACATGCACCATCTCATCGAGCGAGGGGGTGATGAGGCCGCTCAAACCGACGATATCAGCCTTCTGGTCCCGCGCGGCCGCGAGGATGTGCTCACAGGGGACCATCACGCCCAGATCGATGACCTCGTAGTTGTTGCATCCCAAGACGACGCCCACAATATTTTTTCCGATGTCATGGACATCGCCCTTGACTGTCGCAAGCACCACCCTGCCCTGCGACTGGTAGCCGCCGAGGCGATTCTTCTCCTCTTCCATGAACGGCAGCAGATAGGCGACCGCCTTCTTCATCACACGCGCGCTCTTGACGACCTGCGGCAGAAACATCTTGCCCGAACCGAAGAGATCGCCGACGATGTTCATCCCAGCCATCAACGGACCTTCGATGACGTGCAAGGGTTTGGGATATTTTTGCCGCGCCTCCTCGGTATCCTGATCGATGTAGTCGGTGATGCCCTTGACCAAGGCGTGCGACAGCCGTTCCTCGACCGTGCCCTTGCGCCACTCATCGTCTTTGAGGACGGTCTTGTCCTGGCGTTTGACCGTTTCTGCGAAGGCGACGAGACGTTCCGTGGCGTCCGGACGCCGGTTCAACAACACGTCTTCGACGAGTTCGAGTAAGTCCTTCGGTATCTCTTCATACACGGCCAATTGGCCCGCATTGACGATGCCCATATCCAGCCCGGCCTTGATCGCATGATATAAAAAGGCCGAATGCATGGCCTCTCGCACGACATTGTTCCCGCGGAACGAAAACGAAATGTTGCTGATCCCGCCGCTCACCTTGGCTCCGGGAAGGTGCTTCTTGATCCACCGAGTCGCCTCGATAAAATTCACCCCGTACTCGTTGTGTTCTTCGATGCCGGTCGCCACGGTCAAGACATTAGGATCAAAAATGACGTCCGACGGATCGAATCCGACTTGCTCCGTGAGAATCGCATACGAGCGGGCACAGATCTCCGTCTTGCGCCCGACGGTATCGGCTTGCCCTTTCTCGTCGAACGCCATGACGACCACCGCTGCACCGTAGCGGCGGATCAACATGGCCTGCTCAATGAATTTACGTTCGCCTTCCTTTAGGCTGATGCTGTTCACGACCGCCTTGCCTTGGATGTTTTTGAGCCCTGTCTCGAGCACCTCCCATTTCGAGCTGTCCACCATGATGGGAATCTTGCAGATGTCGGGCTCCGAAGCGACCAGCCGAAGGAATTTTTCCATCGCCGCTTTGGAATCCAGCATGCCTTCGTCCATGTTGATGTCGATGATCTGGGCGCCTCCTTCGACTTGTTGGCGCGCGACAGACAAGGCGTCTTCGTATTTCCCCTGGAGGACGAGCTTCGCAAATGCGGGGGAGCCCGTGACATTCGTCCGTTCCCCGATGTTGACGAAGTTGGAATCCGGACGAATCGTGAGGGCTTCAAGCCCGCTGAGGCGGGTATAGCGTTCGATCGTCGGAATGCGCCGCGGCGTCAGACCGCGGACCGCTTCGGCGAGCAGCTTGATATGCGCCGGGGTCGTTCCGCAGCATCCTCCGACGATGTTGAGCCAGCCGTTCTCCGCCCACTCACGCAACTGAGGCGCGAGCGTGTCGGGCGTTTCCGGAAAGCCCGTAGGCAGCAGCGGATTCGGCAGACCGGCGTTCGGATGCGCGCTGATATAGATCGGCGCAATGCGAGACAGCTCTTCGATGAGCGGCCGCATTTCCTTTGGACCCAAAGCACAGTTCATGCCGACGCTCAGCAACGGGACATGCGAAATCGAATTCCAGAACGCCTCCACGGTCTGTCCGGTCACGCCCCGGTTGCTTCCCGCCTGAATGAACGTCACGGAGGCCATGATCGGCACATGCCTGGCGCCCGTGCCGAACAGTTGTTGAATCGCAAAGAACGCGGCTTTGGCGTTCAGCGTGTCGAAAATTGTCTCGACGAGCAGCACATCAGCCCCGCCATCCAGCAGTCCCCGTATCTGCTCGGCATAGGCGGCCACCAGCTCGTCGTAGCTTGTCCCGCGCGCCGCGGGATTGTTGACGTCCGTCGAAATGGACGAGGTTTTGGTCGTCGGCCCGATGGCGCCAGCCACAAAACAGCGGCGTTCCGGCCATATGGCCCGCAGACCGGCGACGGCTCGCTGCGCGCATTCGGCGCCGGCCTTCGAGAGTTCGTAGGCCAAGTCCTGCATTCCATAGTCTGCGAGTGAGATCGCTTGCGAATTAAAAGTGTTCGTCTCAACGATATCGGCGCCGGCCTCGAGATATTGGCGATGGATGTCCTCGATAATGGCGGGCTGTGTCAGATTGAGCAGATCATTATGGCCTTTCAAGTCTTTGGCCCAATCTCTGAACCGCTCCCCCCGAAAGGCGGCCTCATCCAGCCGCCGCTGCTGGATCATCGTCCCCATCGCGCCGTCGAGGATGACGATGCGGTCGTGAAGGAGCTGTTCAATCGAAGCCACCTGTGTATCCTCCTGCTGTCCGGGTTGTGCCATCATACTGGTTCACCGGAGGACCGGCAACCGATGCGCGCTGTCTTGACAGCGCCGAAGCCTGCCGATACGATGGCCCAGCGGCCGGAGAGACGCTCTTGCTCCAGCGGAACCACGTCCAACGCCTCGCCGTCAAGGGGTTTTGCATCGCCGCCCTTCTCTGCCTGCTCCCTGTCTCAACCCCCGCCGCCCCGTATTTCGAAGACGGCTTTCTCGGTCTGACGCAGAAAGAGCTCCACGATAAAATGGGAATGCCGCAGGCGGTCCGCGATCGCAAGTCGGCGCTGCGGGTCTTTACCTATTATGCCATCACCGATTGGGAAAAATATTTCAGGAAACTCGTCTCGCCGGAGAACGGCGAGGACGTCTATACGTTCAAGCGCGATGGGGTCGATGTGCGGTATTCGTTCAGCTACGCGGTCGACCCGAATGATCAGAGCGAGAACCGGACGTTGTATGTCCGCCTCGTGGACATTGAGTTCTCTCCCGCCGTCCCGATCAGCCAAGTGCCTTCCCTCGTTCCGGAATTCAAACCTCCCGTCGATCCGGCTTCTCCGGCGTTCCGTTCGAATATCTGGGTGCTGCTGTTCAAAGGCCCCCCCTCGCCGCAGGCTCGGTTTATCGTCAAGGAGGCCGCAAAGGATTCTTTGGATTGGACGCTCGCGTACCAATTATTCTCTCTGCAGGGGCTTCCTGATCCGCTGACGATCAAATCTCCGGTGGATCGCATGGAAATCAGCACGCAGAGCATTGAGTTGGTGAAGCGCCGGCAGAAGCACACTCACGAAGCGATGATGAACCCCTATTCGGCGGAGTTCGCCCAGCAGCCGACGGCCCCTAAACCGTCGCAAGCCGCCAAAAAGATCCCTGTCCCCCAATACGCGGACTGACGTGAGGCGATGTAGTGGAAGGCGCGCACACGCTATTGCGCGTGAGAAAGTCGGTCCTGCTGCTTCTGCTCGATCTCGGCAGCTTTGTTTTTCATGATCGCCGCGGCGCCGTCGTCGGCAGCGTAGATCAGTACGGGGGCACAGATGGCGGTAAGGACCAGGCACCAGAGCGCGAGCGCCCTCACTGCTTCACTGCGGCTCAACGTCATGGCCAGCAGACAGAGCAGCGCAAAGCTCCCGGCGTAGGTGATGATCTTCGACTGCTGCAGGGACATACCTGGCACCGGCACGACGAATCCCTTCACGGATCCCACGAGGTTACTCACCCGCTCGCTGTCGCTCACGGCACCCTCGGTTTCCTGCTCAACCGTCGTCACCTTGGCTCGGTAGACAGGAGGAATGTTGTGATAGTTGTCCGTGATGATGCGGGTACCCCTGTCGTCGGTATAGGAATAAAGCGCTTTGGCGTGCGCGCCTGGGAGAGCGGCCGCTACAGAACACAACAACAAGAGCACGCTGATTCCAGTGAGGGACAGCGATTGAAGCGTCATATGGGTCATACGGATAGTATAGCTCTCTGCTCGATGTTGTTGAAAAACCATTACTAATTTCGCTGGCGCCTTGACGCCTCGCGCCCTCGATTGCTACATTTCCGCGACACTCTCTGAGAGAGCGGCATGCCGTCAATTGAACCCAGCGTCACTGCCTCCCCCATCGACCACGAACCGGAGTCGTTCATTCGCCGGAAGCCGGTCCGCCTTGCCATCTATGCGGGATTGCTGCTGTTTGCGGTCGCGATGATCGTCTTGCCGCTCGTGGAGAAATTGCGCGATCCGAGTTTTGAAAAACACATTGCGGAGCATCGTGTCATAGTCGGCATGTCGAAGGAGCAGGTGCTGCAATCATGGGGCGGGCCGCAAACGATCAATACCACGTTCACGAAAGATGGGATCCGACAGGAAGAGTGGATTTTCGAGGATTGGGAAAGCGCCGCCGTGGTCAAACACCGCTACTTATACTTCGAAGAAGGGACACTGATCGGCGGATGGTTTCAAGGGTCGGGCGAGCGCCTGCCCGCCAAAACCGCTCCGAACCCCCACCAACCAAAAGCGAGCGGATAATTTACCCGCCGGCATCGCCGCTTACCTCACGCACATCAAGCCGCAAACGCTGCAGAATCGCCTCGGCGCGAGGATAATCCTTCTCGGCGACCATCACATGGGAAGTCAGTCCAGGAAGACCCGGATAGAGGCTGCTGACATTGGCATGTCGGATCAAGTAAGCGATGCCGCTCCCTTCGAGCAGACTCTGCAGCATGATCAACTCACCGACGTTGTACGGCTCGGTCAGGCGAATGAGATTCATGTCGTCGATCCTCAATACACGGGTGGTACGGCGTTATCGTTGCTTTTTCAGGTCGACCCTCCTACACTCACTCCTACGGCGTTTCAGTGATTTGGACGCGCCGCTGCTTCCCGGGACCTCCGGAGATTGTCAGCACGCGCTTCCATTCACGCACCTGATAGACCGCCCAGGCCGGCGACTGCCCCTTGAAGTAGGCATCCGGATCTTCTCCGCTGGCGTTCAAATAAATCGGCTCGGTAAACCCCTCGTCCAGGACGTAGTCGAGCAGGCACTCAGTGACGAATCCCGAGCCGCGAAGCGCAACGTCGGCCAAAAGCGAGAGAATGTCGTCGGGATTTTGAACGGTGACTTGCTGCATTCAGCCCTCGATGCAGGGATTGTAACGAGGGCTTAACGAGGAAGGCAACCCGCATGGCGCGACCATTGACGACCAGCCGCTTCCAAGAAGAGATGTTGCGGATTATGGATTGCAAACATCACTGGGCATGGCCGGTATTCTCCGACGGCACAGCAGCCAAGGAACAGATGAAGCAGCATTTTCGACAGGAGTTCGCTGTCTACGTCAGAGATTTTCCCGTGTTCCTCGCTCGGATTCACGGTCACAACCCGCCGCCGACCGTGCGACGGATGCTCGCCGAGAATATTTACGAAGAAGACACCGGCGGATTGTCCCTGGGAAAGTCGCACCCGGAACTTTTTCTTCAGATGATGGCGGCGCTCGGGTTCGGCGGAGCAACGTTTGAAGACGTCCGGCTCCTACCCGGCGCGCGCCGTTACCGCGCCTGGCTGGAACGCGCATCCAATCATCGGGATTGGGTGGTCGGCGCCGCTGTCATCACCGTGTTCGTCGAAGGCAGCATTAAGGACCGGAAAGAGCTTGCCGAACCCTCCAAGCCAAGGACCAGCGACGAGATCGAGCTCATCGTTCAACAACACCCGCTGGTCAAATATTATGGCCTCCCGACTGATGCCATGGACCTCATTCGTGCTCATCAAATGGTAGAGGCCGGTCATCGGCATGACGCCTATCACATGGTCGTCAATCACGCCAAGACGCGCGCTCAACAGGACACGGTGTTGCGCCACCTTAATAGATCCCTCACGCTCTGGACCGCCTACCGAGACGAAGTCGCCCGAGCATGCGGTATCAGGAAGCGCTGAACATTGCACCCCTTGTCCACCTCTCTCCTCACCTGCTGCTGTGTCATCGTCACTCTGCCGGGATGGGCCGCCGACTCCCAGGATCCGGTCGGGATGATTCGCGTTCCCGCCGGCGAGTTTCATATGGGCGCCGCGTCAGACAGCGGCGGATTGCCCGACGAGCAACCCGAGCGCTCGGTATTTCTCTCGTCGTTTTTCATTGACCGGTTGGAAGTTACCCAGGAGGCCTATCTGGTCTTCGTGTCGAGCACCGGGCATCGCATACCCGAAAATTCAAATTCGGCCGCAACGCTCTGGAAAAACCGCGCGCCGATCGCCGGCATCGACCGACATCCGGTGGTCAATGTCAGCTGGACTGACGCCGAGGCCTATTGCCGATGGGCCGGCAAGCGGCTGCCGACCGAAGCGGAATGGGAAAAAGCCGCCAGGGGAACCGATGCACGCCGCTATCCATGGGGAAACGAGTGGGACGTTTCGCTCGCCAACAGCGCCAGTTATTGGGCGAGCCGCACGATCGACTTCAACAGCGGAGCTGAATGGGAGGCCTTCTGGGTCAGAGGGGAAGGCGCGCGAATCGCGAGGGAGAAGGGCGTGAACGGAGAAGTGCTCACGATGCCGGTCGGCAGCTTTCCTGCCGGCGCGAGCTACTACGGACTCTTGGACATGGCGGGCAACGTCGCCGAATGGGTACAGGACTGGTACGATCCCAATTATTACAGATCAGCCTCCGTCACCGACCCGACGGGGCCGGAGCGAGGCGCGATCAAATCCATGCGCGGAGGTTCATGGCTCAAGCCGGCGGTCAGTTTGCGCACCAGCGACCGTGATTGGGGCACGATCGATAGCCGTCCTAGCGGCACGGGCTTTCGCTGCGCGCAAGACGCCTACTGACATACTGCTCATCGATAATTCGAATCCCGCCCCGACGTGAGAAATGCGACTTCTTCGACCCGTACAAACGGCATGATCAGCCCCACACCCTCTGCGTCATGGGAGAAATCGTAGACAATGGACTCGTCAGGAATGAGCGTTCCAGTCATGACGACGTCAATGTCCACCGGCTTTCCTTGCCGCAACAGGCGTTCGAATCGAACCTGATCGGACGCATCCGTGATGACGCTGAGGTTCCCTGGTGCCTCTTCCGGCTTGAAACGGACCATTCCCCAACTCGTCTCGATGAGGTTTGGCCCGAGGGCGACCGGAAAGCCGCCCACCGCGGCATCATAACGGGAGAGCGATCCTGTCCATACAAACGCGATCCGTCTTGAGAGTGCGGCTCGTCCGATTCGGTCGCCATCGCGTTGTCGATTGAGAGCGAACAGCCGGTCATCGAACCCTGGATCATGATGGCCGCCGCCGTAGACGGTGGGCCAATCGGGCGGCCGCCCATCGACTTCTTCCAGAAAATGCTCGATTGCCGAGGGCGCGATCAGGATCTCGGTTCCGCCCGGAAGGATGGTCTCAAGTTCGTCCTGCGCAACGTGCCGCAAAGGACCCGGCCCGCCGGGCTCTCCGCTCCAGCCCTCGACCGCCGCCGAACAGGTGAGGATCAGAACTAATCCCAGTCCCCGCATGTGTGACATCAAACCGGCGCGTTGTCGAGCGCCTGTTGAAACTCGGCGATCAATGCGCGAGCCTCCGCGTGATCGGAAGGCAACATGCCCTCCTGCCTCAAAAGATCGAGACGAGGCGAGGGGTCGAGACGACGCAGCGCCTGTTTCGTCAAACTCGGAGAGGCGACAGCTTTACGGTAGGTGGACACCCAGGTGTCAATGATCACACGCAACCCTGGATCGGTTCGCTTCATGCGGCCGAGCCGGACTTGCTCGAGAAGCTTCGTCAGCGGGTCCGACTGGGAGAGCGTGGCGATCGTTCGGTGGAGCAGAAATTCTGCGTCGCTCATGCTAGTTCATCGAGCAAGCCCCAGGCCCTCGAGGGTCGCCGCAGCTTCCACAGGCGCCTCCTCCGCCCGAAGGCATCCAGCCTCCCGTTGCGCCGACGCCGAAAGATGAAAATTGTTTCTCCAGCGTCGTCGCCTGACATTTCGGACAGACGGCTTGGGCCGAACCCTGCAGTAGTAGCTCGAAGCGATGATTGCATTCCCGGCAGACATATTCGAAGATAGGCATACTGTTCGTGCTCCTGTGTGTCGTCCATTATAGAAGTGGCGGACAGCGGTTCGCAACGCATGAGGCCCCCGATGTATCAGGAAGAAAAAACCTTCGTGTTGCGGTTTAGCTTGGAGGCCTCCTTCCCCGATGACTATGATGGGGAAGACGATCATTCGGCGTGGGTTCGGGAGTGGGAATCCGAGATCAAGCCGGGAATGTTGAAGCAGGTGTTTGAGGCGCTACGACGGCACCCGGCCTGGACCTCCCATGTCCGCAACCGCGGCCTCGCATCCACGGACGAAATTGAAATCGTCATAGCGCGTGACTTTTCGAAGCCCGTCCCGTTTTCGTTACCGCGATGACTCCTCCGCTAGGCCTATATGTTCATATTCCATTCTGCCGGCAGCGCTGCCATTTTTGCGCGTTCTACCTGGAACTCCATCGTGAAGCGGCGGCCGACGAGTTTATGCGCGCCCTCGGCATCGAGTTGCGGCGTTACGCGGATGAACCGTCGGTCGGAGGACGGCTGCTTGGGTCCGTGTACATTGGAGGCGGAACTCCGACGGTGCTCACTGCAGGCCAATTGACCGGGGTCCTCGAGAAAGTTCGAGGATCGTTTCCCCTGCACCCGGATTGTGAAATTACGGTCGAGGCACACCCCGGCACGGTGACGGACGCCTATCTTTCTGTCTTGCGCGGCGCCGGAGTAACCCGTCTCAGCTTCGGCGCCGAATCAATGCATGATGCGGAGCTGGTCCGTATCGGACGACCAGGAGGCGGCACAGAAACGATTGCCGCCGTCGCAGCGGCGCGTCGGGCGGGATTCACGAACATCAATCTCGACCTGATGTACGGCTTGCCCGGTCAAACGATTGAGACCTGGAAGCGCTCGCTCAGTGCTTGTTGCGAACTGTTTCCGACCCATCTGTCCTGTTACGCATTAACGGTCGAGCCCGGCACGCGGTTGGCTCATGACATCCGGCGCGAGCGCTTACCGCCGCTCGATGAGTCCGTGCAAATCCAGATGGATGACGCCGCAGGCCGGATGCTGGCCGGGGCAGGGTATCTGCGGTACGAGATTTCGAATTATGCCAAGCCTCGCTTCGAATGCCGTCACAATCTGTTGTATTGGACGCAAGGCGAGTACCTCGGCATCGGACCCAGCGCGCAATCGTTCATCGGCGGCGTTCGTTTTGGCAATATCGCCGATCTGACGGCCTATGAGGCCGCTTTGGCTCAAGGCCGCCTGCCGATAGAAGGGCGCACGGAGCTCTCCCCCCGGGAGCAACTTCGTGATGCCGTCATTTTCGGCCTGCGGCTTGAACGAGGCATTCTCACCTCGCAGCTGAACGGCCACGCGCTCAATTACGGATATCTCCCTGTGATCCAGGCGCTGCGGAGGCAGAAACTGCTCGAGGATCAGGCCGACCGCACGCGACTCTCCCCGGAAGGCCGCCTGCACGCCGACACGGTCGCCGAAAAGCTGTTCTAGGCTTCGATTAACGGCGGACCATCAGCATATGAAGCGCCGTATCGGCCAAAATGCCGGCCCACGCCGCGGCATTCAGCCACAGGAGAGCTCGACGTGCTGATTTCCAATGGTGAAGGAGCGCCAGCAGTAAACAAAGCTGCGTGGCCAGAGAGAACGGCCGGTGAAGATTCGCCGACACGGCGCCGCGTTCGCTGGCGATCGCGGAAATTGCAGCCAGCAAGTAGCACGTGAACGCGCCGATTTGGAGCCATCGCGCACGACTATCCGCCCCGCCGCGGACGACCAACACCAACGCCCATGTGAGGCAGACGATGACGATCAGCAGCAGAAGAGGAAAGAGCGGCCACCAGACTTTGGCGTCGAGCATGGGCGGCGACTGTACCAAGCCGCTGATGCGAGGTCAACGCGACTCGGGTTGACATTCGGCGGGGCCCGGAGGGAGACTACCAGCATCGAACGGAGGATCGATGCCCGTCAATATGGATCCTGCGAAGAAACATCGTCGGCGAGGTGCCGGCACCGTGGATCGCCCTAGCGCGAGGCCTGCGCCCGCAACGGCAGAGGGAAAAACATTTGGGGAAGAGACGGAAGAAGACCGGGTGAAAGCCCTTGCCGACGCGGAGAAAAAAAATCTCTGGGACGCAACAGAAGTCATCGACATGGACAGATTCTGACCTTGTCAGCCGTGCGCCGGCAGGAAATAAAAGCCAAGCGCCAGCATGACATATACGCCGACCAGCATCACCCCTTCCATCCAGTGCGACTCCCCATCCATTGAGACAAATCCGACGATCAGAACCGAGATCGTGACGGCCGCGACTTCAAAGGGCGTGAAGATCAGATCCAGCGGTGTCCCGAACACATAGCTCGAGAACACCAAAATCGGCGCAACCAGCAGAGCGATCTGCAGGCTTGAGCCCACCGCAATACTCAGCGCCAGATCCATTTTATTTTTCATGGCCGCGAGGACGGCCGTGGAATGCTCGGCCGCGTTCCCGATAATCGCCACGAGAATCACGCCGACGAAGATTTGGGTCAAGCCCAACGTCTCGGCCGCATGCTCCAACGCCCCCACGAGCAGCTCGCTCATGACGGCCACCAACACCGTCGCCACAGACAGCACTGCGATGGCACGGCCGCGGCTCCACGGTGATTCGTCGAGATGATGGTCTTCTCCCCGATAGATATGCCGATGAGTTCTCAACGAAAACACGAGGTGCATGCAGTAAATCGCGAACAAGACGAGCGAGATCTCGAGGCTCAACTCACGCTCGACGGCGGCGCCCCGGTCCGAAGCGGTGAGGTGAAACAACGCCGGGATAATGAGTCCGACCGCGGACAATAACAGCAGGCTGGCTCCGAGGCCGGCAGCGGTCTGGTTGAATTTCTGGCGCTCATACTTTGCGCCGCCGGCCAGCATCGCCGCCCCAAGAACAAGCAGAATGTTGCCCAAGATCGATCCCGTCAGAGATGCCTTCACGACGTCGTGCAGTCCTTGTCGGAGCGCCGCAAGCGCAATGATCAATTCGGCCGCGTTGCCCAGCGAAGCGTTCAGCAGACCGCCTACTCCGGCCCCAACGTGCGCGGTCAGGTGTTCGGTCGCCCGTCCCAACAGACCGGCGAGCGGTATAATGGCGATGGCCGCCGAGAGGAAGACGATCAGATGATCGGCCCCCGTCAATGCCAAGGCAATCGTTC
>Ga0310810_10009594_pt1 | contig 11205 bp, 13 predicted proteins | sample NCmetagenome_FD_207641 | JGI IMG/M metagenome (GOLD analysis project Ga0310810, IMG submission 207641) | Soil microbial communities from experimental microcosm in Duke University, North Carolina, United States - NC | ecosystem: Engineered > Artificial ecosystem > Soil microcosm > Unclassified ... | reverse complement strand
GGCTGGCGATCATTCCGCAACCGATATCGACCCCGACGGCGGCGGGAATGATGGCCTTCAGCGTCGGGATGACGGAGCCTACGGTCGCCCCAATCCCGAGGTGAACGTCGGGCATAGCGGCGACGTGGTGATGGACGATCGGGAGCTGCGAGAGGTTGACGAGCTGCTGGCGGGCGGAGGGTTCCAGCTCCTCGGTGTAGACCTTGACCGGAACCAAACCTTCGCGGATCTGCTGCTTGACGGGCATGTGAACCCCCTGCGTATTCGGTTAACGGATGCGCCGGAGAGTTCCCGGCGCAGACGGAGTTGCAGCTAGCGTGGTGCTAGCGCTGAAAGCCGTGTTCCGTTGCCGACTAACGCGAAGCGATTCATGACAGACCGAACTATACGCCCAACCCCAGCAGCCGCGCGGCGTTTTCCTTGAGGATCAGCGGCCGCACCTCGGGCTTGATCGGCAGCTTCTCGAACTCTTCCAGCCAGCGCTCCGGCGTGATTACCGGGTAGTCCGAGCCGAAAAGAATCTTGTCCTTGAGGAGCGTGTTGGCGTACTGCACGAGGATCGGAGGAAAGTACTTCGGGGACCAGCCGGAGAGGTCGATGTAGACCTGCGGCTTGTGGGTCGCCACCGACAGCGCCTCTTCCTGCCAGGGGAACGACGGATGCGCGAGGATGATCGGCATGTCGGGAAAATCGGCGGCCACGTCGTCGAGCAGCATGGGATGGGAGTATTTCAGCTTCACCCCGCCGCCGCCGCGCATGCCGGCCCCGACGCCGGTCTGGCCGGTATGGAACAGCGCCGGCAGCTTCGCCTCCGCGATCACCTCGTAGAGCGGGTAGGCAAGGCGGTCGTTGGGAAAGAAGGCCTGGGTGGAAGGGTGGAACTTGAAGCCCCTGACGCCGTAGTCCCGGATCAGTCTTTTCGCGAGAGAAACCCCTTCCGCGCCGCGATGCGGATCGACGCTGGCAAACGGAATCGCCACGTCGGCATTCTTGTGCGCGAGCTCGGCGATTTCCTCGTTGGTGATCTTTCCTTTCTCGGAGATCCGGTCGACCGTGAAGACGACGAAGGCCATCTTGAGCTTGCGGTAGTACTCGGCCATCTGCGGCACGGTGGAATGCTGGGGCTGGTAGCGGAAGTAGCGCCCCATCGCCTCCTGCCGCTCGCTGGGCGCGTCATCCACGGCGAGCGCGGATTTCCAGGCGTGCGTGTGCACGTCGATCGCAACGAGCTCCGCCGGGTTCATGAGCCCTTCCGATTGGCGCTGTTGTCGGGAACGATCTGCGGATTGAAGCGGAAAAGCTGCGGGTCGGCCGGGTCCACGGTGATCCGCACCCAGTGGCTGTCGGGCCAGCCGAAGGTCTCCACGCGCGTGAAGTTCTCGAAGATGCGCCCGCTCTTCGCGCTGAAAAGCGGCTTGTCGACGCGGAAGATGTGCGTGTCGCCATGCAGGTACGCGACCGGCTTGGCAAACCCCTCCATCGCCTGCGCGAGCGTCTCCACGTAGGGCGCATAGGCGAGGTCGTGCTTGGGCAGCGGCTTGCCGCGCTCGATGAAGCGCAGGAAGTAACGCGTCCGCGGCGAGCCCGGCCAGTAGTTCTCGAATCCGGGGTTCGCCTGCGTGAGGATCACCAGGCCGCGCGCCTCCGGCCGCGCCGCCTCGGCAAAAGCCTCTTTCAGCCAGGCGATGTTCGCCGCGCTGCGCTCGGCCTGCTCCGCATCCATGACCGGGCCGTGGCCGGTGTTGTCGTTATCCCCGACGGTGTGCACGGTGGCGAAGACGACGCCGCCGATCGTCCAGCGCAGGTTCTCGCGGAATTTGGCGTAGCGCGAGTCCTCCGACTGGCTCCGCACGGCGATCGGGCGCTGGCCGAGGCTCCGGCCTCGCGGATAGTAGGTCGAGCGCAGCTTCTCAAGCCGCTCGAGCACGTCCACCTTCATCGCCTGGAGCGGGGCGCAATCGGACCAGTCGTTGTCGCCCGGCGTGAGGATGAGCGGATGCTTCAGGCTCTGGAAGGAGTCGTAGATCGCCTGGTAGCTCTGGTCGGAGCACGGCATGACCGCGAGCGACGGATTGCGGTTGTAGGGCCTCGCGTCGAACTGGAAGTCGCCGATGTGCGCGACGAAGGCGAGCTCGGCCGCATTGAGGGCGCCGAGCACGCGCTGGTATTCCTTCTGCTGGACGTGCGTGTAGGGCATGTCGCCGATGAGCGCGAAATCAAAGCGGCCCTCGTGCGGCGGCGCGCCCGCGCAGCCCGCCAGGACGGCGAGCACGGCTGCGGCCATCGGTGCCTCGAGCTTCCAGGATCCTTCGCGCCTGCGTGGCATTTCACCCCCCTTTTTTATCTCGATCATCCCGCCAGCTTGTGGAGCAGCTTGTTCAGCGTCTTGCGCTGGCCGGGCGAAAGCCGGCCCGCGAACTCCGCGTCGTTGGCCCTCACGCGCTGCTGCAGCCGCGCGTGCAGCGCCTTCCCCCGCGGCGTCAGGTAGAGGCCCCAGGCGCGCCCGTCGCCGTTGCGGCGCCGCCGCTCGGCGAGGCCGCGGCCCTCGAGCCAGTCGGTGAGCAGCATCGCGCCCGAGCGCGCCGTGCCGAGCGCCGCGCCGAGCGAGGATTGCGAAAGGCCGGGATTCGCGCCCACGATCGTGAGCGCGGTGTAGCGCGGCGGCGTGATGTCGTGGCCGGCGGTGGCGCGATGGAAGGCCTCGAAGCCCGCGAGCTGGGCGCGCCGCAGCCGGTAGCCGAGGATTTCGTCCAGGCCCCCGTAATCGATCCCCGGGGCGCGCTCGATGCTGCCGGGGCGCGGCCCTCTGCGGTTTCGGCGCGCGTTCATTGACCGGGATATTGTAGTGCTATATAACATTGTCACGACCTACCGGAGGGGGACTCCATGCAACGCAGATCGTTCAACAAGGCCGTCGCGGGCCTCGCCGCCGCCACGGCGCTCTCGCCGCTCAATCGCGCCTTCGCGCAGTCGCAGAAGCTCAAGGTCGGCATGCTGCTGCCGCTCTCGGGCTACCTCGGCTTCATCGGCCAGTCGTGCAAGAAAGGCTCCGACCTCGCCCCCGGCGTGATCAAGGAGATGCTCGGCGTGGACGTCGAGCTCATGTACGCCGACTTCGAGACCAACGTCGACACCGCGCGCACAAGGGCTGAAAGGCTCATTCAAGAAGGCGCGAACGTGCTGGTCGGCCCCTTCGACTCGGGCGCGGCCGTCGCCATCGCGCAGGTCGCCGAGCAGCGCGGCGTGCCCTTCGTCATCAACATCGCCGCCGCGCCGCAGATCACCGAGCAGGGCTACAAGTACGTGTTCCGCAACTTCCAGACCGCGATCGACATCGTCAGGAACGGCCTCGACCTGATCGGCGATCTTTTCCAGGCGACCAATACGGTGCCGCGCACCGCCGTGTACATGCACGTGAACGACACCTTCGGCCAGGCGATGACCAAGGGCATCGGCGCGATGCTGCCGCGCGCGACGCGCCTGCCCTTCAAGATCCTCGACACCATTCCCTACGACCCGGCGTCCAAGGACCTCACCGTCGAGGTGTCGAAGGCGAAGGCCTCCAACCCGGACTTCGTGCTGCTCGTCTGCCGGCTGAACGACGCGATCCTGCTGCGGCGCGAGATGGTCAAGCAGCGCTGGAACCCGATGGGCATCATCAGCCCGGGCTCGCCCGGCATGTACGAGGAGCAGTACTTCAAGGCCCTGGGCAAGCTCTCCGAGTACTCGATCTCGAACGTGCCCTGGTACAACCCGAACGCGAAGCTGACCAAGGTCGTCGAGAAGGCGTTCAACAAGCAGAACCCGAAGGACAAGCTCGAGTTCCACGGCCTGAACGCCGGGTTCACGTTCGAGGCGATCCTGATCGCGGCCGATGCGTTCAAGCGCGCCCGCTCGACCGATCCGAAGACGCTCGCCGACGCGATCCGCCAGACCCACATCACCGACAAGATGATGCTCGGCGGCCCGATCAAGTTCAACGCCAAGGGCCAGGTCGAGGGCATCGGCTCGGCGTGCGTGCAGAACCGCAACCTGCTGCCGACCGTGGTGCTGCCCACCAACGCCGCGACCGCGAAGCCGGTGTTCCCGGTGCCGGACTACAAAAAAGCCTAGTTGCCTTTTGACCTCGTAGCCAACGTCGCCGTCGCCGGGGTCCTCACGGGCCTCGTCTACGGCCTGATGGCGCTCGGCCTCTCGGTCATCTTCGGGGTGGTGCGCGTCGTCAACTTCGCGCACGGCGAGATGATGACCGCGGCCATGTACGCCGCGGTCGTGCTTTTCACCGCGTTCGGCCTCGATCCCTTCCTTGCCGTGCTGCCGGTCGCGGCCGTCTTCTTCGCGCTCGGCTACGCGCTGCAGGCGGCGGTGATCAACCCGTTCATCACGCGCCCCGAGCACTCGCAGTTCATGCTGCTCGTCGCGATCTCGATCATCCTCGTGAACGGCCTGCTCATGGGCTTCGGCCCGGACGCGAAGAACGTGCAGCTCGACTACCAGCTCGAGTCCTGGGCCCTCGGCAAGCTGCTCTTCGACAAGGCGCGCGTCTACGCCGCCCTCCTCGCCCTCGCGGTGAGCGCCGCGCTCTTCGCCTTCTTCCGCTTCACGCTCACCGGCAAGGCGATCCGCGCCTGCGCCGACAACCACCTCGGCGCGCTCGTGGTGGGCCTCAGGGTCAAGCACCTCTACTCGCTCACCTTCGGCATCGGCGCGGCCTGCGTCGCGGTCGCCGGCTGCATGCTGATCCTGCTCGTCGACGTGACGCCGGTGCTCGGGCCTTCCTACACCCTGCTTGCCTTCGTGATCGTCATCGTCGGCGGCCTGGGCTCGATGGGCGGCGCGCTCCTCGGCGGCGTGCTGATCGGCTTGTCCGAGGCAATGGCGGGGCTCTTCATCGCGCCCTCGGCGAAGAGCATGTTCAGCTTCGCGCTCCTCATCCTCGTCCTCCTCTTCCGCCCGCAGGGGCTGCTCGGGCGGCGCACATGAAGCGAGAAGCGGTGGGTCTTCTGGTTTTGCTCCTGCTTCTGGTTTTTTTCCCCCTCTTCGCGAGCTCCTATGCGCTCTCGGTGGTGACGCTCATCCTCTTCTTCGCCTACGCGGGCCAGGCCTGGAACGTGATGATGGGCTTCGCCGGGCAGCTCTCGCTCGGGCACTCGCTCTATGTGGGCGTGGGCGCCTACGTGGCGGCGATCCTCTTCCAGACCTACGGCGTCGGCCCGTGGGCGGGCGTGTGGATCTCGATGGCGGCCTGCGCGGCGCTGGGCGCGGCGATCGGCTTCCTCGCCTTCCGCTTCGGCATCTCGGGCGTGTACTTCGCGCTTCTCACCATCGCGTTCGCCGAATTCACGCGCATCGGCTTCGATCACCTCACGATCACCGGCGGCCCCGGCGGCTTCTTCCTGAAAGTCTCGCAGCGCGAAAGCTGGGATCTCCTCAACCTGCGCGGGCCGCCGATCATGTTCTATTACGTGATCCTCGCGCTCACGGCCGGCGCGTTCGCGCTCTGCGCGCTCCTCCTGCGCTCGCGCGCGGGCTACTACTGGCGCGCGATCCGCGAGGACGAGGCGGCGGCGCAGGCGCTCGGCATCAACACCTTTCGCTGGAAGATGCTGGCGGTGATCCTGAGCGCCGCGATGACCGCGGTCGCGGGCGTCTTCAACGCCTTCTATTACAACAACCTCTTTCCCGAGCAGGTGTTCCACATCAGCCGCTCGATCGAGATCATCCTCGGGCCGGTGATCGGCGGCGTGGGCACGCTCTTCGGGCCGGTGCTCGGCGCGGGCGTGCTGACGACATTGTCGGACGGGATCACCGAGCTGCTTGCGTACTACAACCTGGAGATTCCCGGCGTGAAGCAGGTGTTCTACGGCGTCGTCCTCCTGCTCGTCGTCATGTTCCTGCCGCACGGCATCTGGCCCGCGCTCGCGAAGAGAATTGGCATCTTCAGATGAGCTTTCTTGAAATAAACCAGATTTCAAAGTCATTTCGCGGGCTGAAGGCGGTGTCGGCCACCTCGTTCGAGGTCGAACGCGGCGGGCTCGTCGCGCTCATCGGCCCGAACGGCGCCGGCAAGACCACCTGCTTCAACATGATCGCCGGCGTCTTCGCCCCGGATTCGGGAAAGATCGTTTTCGAGGGCCGGGAAATCCAGGGCCGGCGGCCGGACGAAATCTGCGCCGCCGGGATCGGCCGGACTTTCCAGATAGTGAAGCCGTTCGCCGGCCTCTCCGTCCTGGATAACGTGATGGTCGGGGCCCTGTTGCGGGAAAGCCATGCCGGGGAGGCGAGAAAGCGCTCCCTCCGCATTCTCGAAAAGCTGAAGCTCGACTCCAAGGCGGATCTGCCCGCCTCCTCCCTCACCCTGCCGGACCGCAAGCGCCTCGAAGTGGCGCGCGCGCTCGCCACGCGGCCCAAGCTCCTGCTGCTCGATGAAGTCATGGCGGGCCTGCGGCCGACCGAATGCGACCAGATGGTCGAAGTGTTCCGGGAGCTGAACCGCGAGGGGCTGACGATCCTGCTGATCGAGCACGTGATGCGCGCCGTGATGGCGCTGGCGCAGCGCGTAATCGTGCTGCACCACGGCGAGATCATCGCGCGCGGCACGCCGGCCGAGGTCGTGCGCGACCCGGCGGTGCTCGAGTGCTACCTGGGAGAAGAAACCGAGGTCTGAGGGATGGGACTACCGGCGCGGGCGCTGCATCAGCGCGATCGCCAGAATGCCCGTCAGCCCCAGGATCCACGCGGAGGGCTCGCTGCGCTGCGGCTCGCGCTGCACGGGCGCAGCGGACGCTCTCACGACGCTTGGAGGCGCGTCATCCGCCGGCGCCGGGAAGAGCGCGGCAAGAGCAAGAGCGATCACGAACGCCTTCATATCTAAGCGCCGGAGTGTGTCGCCGCCGCCTGCTGCGGACAATCACCCGAATGGGCTAGGCCGGATTTCTTGCTAAGCTGGACTCATGCTGCAGATACGCGATCTCGACCTTTTCTATGGCGACGCACAAGCGCTCGCCGGCGTGTCGCTCGAGGTGGCCGAGGGCGAGATCGTCGCCATCGTCGGGGCGAACGGCGCGGGAAAGACCTCGCTCATCCGCGCGATCGCGGGAATCGAGGCATCCAGAAGCGGCCAGATCAGCTACAAAGGCGAGGAGATTCAGGCTCTTCCGCCGCACGCGATCTGCGACCTCGGCATCGGCCAGGTCGCCGAGGGGCGGCAGGTGTTTCCCGGCCTCACCGTCGAGGAAAACCTGGAAATGGGCGCGATGCTGCCCCGGGCGCGCGCCAAGGCGCGCCAGACCATGGACGAGGTCTTCGCGATGTTCCCGCGCCTCATCGAGCGCCGCGCGCAGCTCGCCGGCACGCTCTCGGGCGGCGAGCAGCAGATGCTCGCGATCGGCCGCTGCCTCATGGGCCAGCCCGAACTCATCATGTTCGACGAGCCCTCGCTCGGCCTCGCGCCGCGCGTGGTACAGGAGGTGCTGCACACGGTGCGCAGCCTCAACGAGCGCGGCATCACCGTGCTCCTTGTCGAGCAGAACGTCGCGGTGTCGCTCAAGATCTCGCAGCGCGCCTACGTGCTCGAGAACGGCCGCATCGTCATGAGCGGCGCGGGCCAGGCGCTGCTGCACGACGACCGGGTCCGCCAGGCCTATCTCGGGCTGTGAGCGGCGCCATCGCGGTCCTCAGCACGCTCGCTCTGAAAGGCGTGCTCGATCGCTTCAAGCCGGAGCTCGAGCACTCGCTTGGCACGAAGCTCGAGGCACGCTTCGATGCCACGCAAGCCATCCTGAAGCAAATGGAATCCGGGGGCTGGCCGGATCTTCTTATTCTGACCGACGAAGCAATTCAGCAACTCAGGAAGAAGGACGAGATAAAGCAGACCCGGATTCTGGGCAGCTCCGGCGTTGGCCTCGCCGTGCGCAAAGGGGCGCCCCGCCCCGAGATCGGCACGCTCGACGCCTTCAAGCGCGCGATCGCGAGCGCGAGCTCGGTCGCGCACTCCAAGGTCGGCGCGAGCGGGCTTTATTTCGCCGAGCTGATCGAGCGCGTGCCGCTGCAGCTCAGGAAGCGCGTCGTCGTGGAGAAAGGGCCGGTCGGCCGCGTCGTCGCCGCGGGCGAGGCCGAGATCGGCATCCAGCAGCTCTGCGAGCTCGCACCGGTGCCGGGTATCGACATCGTCGGCCCCCTGCCTGAGCCAATCCAGCGCATCACGCGGTTCGCGGCCGGAATTCCTGCCAAGGCGACAAATCCGCAGGCCGCCTCTAGACTTATGGCGATGCTGCATTCGGATTCCATTCGCGCCGGCATGATCGAAGGCGGCATCGAGCCGGCCTGAACCATGCGTCCCAAAGCCACGAGCAGGCTGCTGGAGCAGAACGACCGCGTCATCGTCACGGAATGGCGCTTCGCGCCGGGCGCCGAGACCGGCTGGCACCGGCACGCGCACGACTATGTCGTCGTCTGCCTCACCGACGGCAAGCTCGTCGCCGAGACGAAGACCGGCAACGTGGAGACGCCGCTCCGCTTCGGACAGGCGTACGCGCGGCCGGTGGGCGTCGAGCACAACATCGTCAACCCCGGTCCCGGGGAATTCGCCTTCGTCGAGGTCGAGATCAAGTGAGGCGCGCCGCGACGGCGCTTGCGTTCACTTTTCTGGCTCTTTTCCCGTGTGCAAGCGGCGCGGCCGCCACGGCGTCCGGCCGCAACTGGCAGGTCACGCCGGTCGAGCTGCGCTGCGAGGGCAACAATGCCTTCCTCCTCGTCGACCTTCGCCTCCGCTACCTCGGCCCGAAGGGCCTGGTCGAGGCGCCGCTCACGCGCCTGGTCGACGGAGCCGGGAGGCGCTTCCTGCCGCAGAGCCTCGTCTGGAAGAGCGGGCCGCGCGAGAACGTAAAGTGGCTCGTTGCGGGCGGCGTGAGCGCGCTCTCGCCGGGCGAGGTCGGCGAATTCGCGTTCAAGTTCGACGTGCGCGGCGCGGGCAGCAGCCTCAGCCTCGAATTCGGCGACATCGGCGCTTTTGCGCTCACGCGCAAGGACGGCGACGGCAGCACGTGCGAAAAACTGTTGCCTGCCAGCCGCCTTCATGCGCCCCCTGCCCCCGCAAAGGCGGCTCGACCGGTAAAAGCACGCGTCTACCGCGCGGCGTATCCCTGCACGGCGCAGGACGCGCTTCGCACCCTGGAGGCGAAATTCCCTCCTTACCTGCCCCGGCAGCTCCTCGTGTTCGGTCGCGGCTTTCTGCCTGACGCCCGCGAAGTCAAGCTGCCCATGGGCAGCGCCCTCGCGCAGTCCTACGCCCACACCGGCGTCAGCGACCTCGACTCGATCGAGACCGCGGCGCGACGCGCGCTCGGCGGCTTTCCCGAATATGCGCCGCACCTGGTTGCCGGCCCGGCCGATGCGCGCAAGAAGTATTTCCTCTTCAACTGGGGCTCCGAGCAGGCCCCGAGCGGCAACGAGCTCTTCTCGATCGGCGTGTACGACCTGAAGGCCTGCCCCGGTTGAGATCCGCGAGCTAGAGCGGCGCGAGCGCGCCGTTGACGAGGCGCACGCGGTCGCCCGGCTTCCACGAGGGATGGGCGTCCTGGTGAAAGGAGCGTGCGCTGCCGTCGTCGAAGTGAACGCCGATCTCGAAGGTTTTTCCCTCGCGCGCTTTCTTCTCGATCATGTGGCCGGCGACCGCGCCGCCCGCGGCGCCCACCACCGTGCCCGCGGTGCGGTGATTGCGGCCGCCGAGGCTGTTGCCGACCACCGCACCGAGCACGCCACCCGCCACCGCGCCGAAACCGCTCGCCTTGCCGGGCTTGTCGATCTCGCGGATCGCCGCGATGGTGCCGCATTCCTTGCAGGCCGGGGCCGCCGCGCCCGCCGTCGCCGGCGCGGGTCCGGGCGCGGGCGCTGCCGCCTTGCGGGTCATCAGGTGCTGGATCACCTTGTCGCTCACGCCGCCCTGCTTGAGCTTCACCAGGCCGTCCGGGCTGGTGTCGAAGCCCGGCTCAGCAGCGTCGATCGCCTGAAGGACGGTTGCCTCGCCCAGCCCGCCCTTCACCATCTTGATGACGTCCTCGTTCGTCATCGGCGCGGCCAGCGCGGCAAGAGGCACGAGCAGGAAAGCGAGCAGCAGTTTTTTCATTTCGATCCTTCCATGTAGTCCAGCACCAGGCTCGCGAGCGAGCGCACGCCGAGCTTCAGCTGCGACTCGTCGACCATGAAGAGCGGCGAGTGATTGACGCCGAGCTTCTCGGGCGGGATGTCCCCCGGCGTCACGCCGACGAAATAGAAGAATCCCGGAATCACCTTCTGGTAGGCCGAGAAATCCTCGGCGCCCGTCACTTTCGGGCTGACGATGACGTTATTGGCGCCCGCCACGCGCTTTAGCGTCGCCACGGCGCGCTCGGTGAGCTTCTCGTTATTGTGCGTGACGTCGTAGCCGTAGCTGACGGTCGCGACGGCGCTCGCGCCCGAGCTCGCCGCGATCGCCTCGGCCGTGTGCCTGATGCGCGCATGGATGTCCTTGCGCATCGCCTCGTTGAAGGTGCGCACGGTGCCGACCATCTCGACCTCGTCGGGGATGATGTTGGAGCGGTTGCCGCCGCGGATCATGCCGACGGTGATGATCGAGGGCTCGAGCGTGACGTCGATCTGGCGGCTCGCGATCGTCTGCAGGCCGAGCACGATCTGCGCGGCGACGACGATCGGGTCGACGCCGCCCCAGGGCCGCGCGCCGTGCGTCTGCTTGCCCTTGACGACGATGCGAAAGCCGTCGGAGCTCGCCATGAGCGGCCCCGAGCGGTAGGCGATCCGGCCGGCCGGCAACGGCGAGCTCACGTGCAGGCCGAAGATCGCTTCCGGCACCGGATTCTCGAGCGCGCCCTGCTTCACCATGAGCCGCGCGCCGCCCTCTTCGCCCGGCGGCGCGCCTTCCTCCGCCGGCTGGAAGATGAATTTCACGCTGCCCTTCAGGTCCGCTTTCCTCCCGGCGAGGAGCTCCGCCACACCCATGAGGATGGCCACGTGCGTGTCGTGCCCGCAGGCGTGCATGACGCCCGTCTCCTGGCCGGCCCACATCGCCTTCACTTTCGAGGCGAAGGGAAGATCGTTGCGCTCGGTAACCGGCAGCGCGTCCATGTCGGCCCGCAGCGCCACGACCGGGCCCGGCCTGCCGCCCTTGAGGAGCCCGACGACACCCGTGTGCGCGACGCCGGTGCGCAC
>Ga0310810_10009593_pt1 | contig 11206 bp, 6 predicted proteins | sample NCmetagenome_FD_207641 | JGI IMG/M metagenome (GOLD analysis project Ga0310810, IMG submission 207641) | Soil microbial communities from experimental microcosm in Duke University, North Carolina, United States - NC | ecosystem: Engineered > Artificial ecosystem > Soil microcosm > Unclassified ... | reverse complement strand
ATGGAGAGAGGCGGTGCACCGGCGCACGGAGTGCGACCCCGAGAGAAACGGATCCGCCTGATCCAGGCTGTCATCCGCCCGATCCGCATGGAGCAGTTCAGCGGTTCAGCCAGTTCAGCAGGGCAGACTTTTCGCAGCGCAATCGGCTCGGCAGCTCGAGCAGAGGTCTCAGCGGTCCACGGCGCAGGCGACGAGACGGCTGCGGAAGCCGTCGACCGACGGGACGCGCTCGACGCTGCCGGGCTCGTCCAGCTCGCAGCGCGAGATGCAACACGCGGTGAGACGACGCGCCGCGTCGAGATCCAGGCGAGCGTGGCCGCCGGTGCCGAGCCGGGCGTCGATGCACTCGACGAGCATGGCGACCTCGTTCGCCAGGCCGCGCTCCACGGCGCGGAGTCCGGCGGCTACCGCCGCGACGAGCGGAGCGGACGGGAGTCCGATTCCGCGGCCGATGCCGGCGTAGCGCACCACCGTGCTGGCGATCTGCGACGCGTGGTATGCGTCGCACGCGTCGATGACGGTGCGGAGACGCTGGGCGTGCTGCCGCCAGCGGCCGCCGTCGCGGAGGTAGCGCTCGTGCGCGACGCACACCACCACGACCTCGGCGGTGGCGAGCGCCTCGGCCAGATCGCGGTGGAAGCGGCCCGCGAGCCCGCTGCGAACGAGCACGGGATCCGCGGCTCCCACGTGGGGGTCGTGCAGTCGCACGAGCGCGCCGCGCGCCACCAGCTGGCGGGCGAGCGCGAGGGTGGGCGAGTTTCGCGCGTCGTCCGAGTTCGCGCGGTAGGCGACGCCGAGCAGCGCGATCGACCGGCCGGCCACCGATCCCGAGCACCGCTCGACGAGCGCGAGCACCTCGGCGGGAGACTCGTCGTTGATGCGGCGGGCCTCGAGCACGAGGCTTCGCGCCGGGTTCACGCCCGCCTCGAGCGCACGCCACCACAGATAGATGCCGTCCCTCGGCAGCCCCTGTCCGCCGACGCCCACGGTCGGCACGAGGAGCCCGCCGCATCGCGGCACCGAGCCCTCGGCCGCGAGGAGCGCGTTGACGCGCCGGCGCACGGCGAAGTAGTCCACGTCGCGCGCGTCGCAGTAGCGCGCCACCTCGGCGGCGTACGCGACACGGACGTCGCGCGCCGCATTCTCCAGCGTCTTCACCACCTCGGCCGTGGTCGGGTCGGTGCAGTGCACCGTGCCGCGCGTGACGACGCGGCCGTAGACCGCCGCGAGCCGGCGCGCGGCCTCGGGTGCGAAGGCGCCGATCAGCTTGTCCGTCGAGGCGAAGCGTTCGGCCACGGCACCGCGCGCGAGCCGGCTCGGACTGTGCGCGAGGAAGAGGTCGCGCCCCTCCTCCAGCCCGTGCTGGGCGAACAGCGGACGCACGACGGTCTGCATGGTCGTCGGCGCGAGGGTGGACTCGACGACGACGATCGGCACCGAGCCCACGGTGCGCTGGCGCAGCGCGCCGGCCACGCCGTGCAGCGCGTCGAGGAGATGGCCGTACTCCGGCGCCATCCCCCGCCGGCCGGTCTGCACGCAGACGATCACGACGTCGGCGTCGCGCACGTCCGCGAGCTCACTGGTCGCGCGCAGCCGGCCATCGCCCGCGCCCTGGGCGACGAGCTCGTCGAGCGCCGGCTCGAGCCCGCCCACGGGCGAGCGGCCGGCGTTGATCGCCCCGACCTTCCAGCCAGCCGAGGGAGACGCACGCTGCACGAGGGTCACGCGCGCCGGCGCGCCATCGGGCGCCCAGAGCTCGGCGGAGGCGAAGAGCGCCGCGAGCGGTACCCCGACCACGCCTGCGCCGACGACGGCGATCTCGCGCACGTACACCGGGTCCGCTTGGAGCTCGGCGTTCAGGGCGAGGGGTCGAGCGGCGGGCGAGGATCTCGGGTGCGTCATGGTGCGCGTGCGGCGTGCGCCGAGTGGGAGTCGGGAGGCGGACGCACGGGAGGCGCGCGCCGCGCCACCCTTGAGCAAGAAGCGCGGCCTCGCTCATCCGCCCGATCGGGGCCGCGCGCCGTCCGTTCGTGTCGCGAGGCTCCCACAGACTGGCGTCGAGCATCGACAGCGAAGGAGCCGATGCCGCGGGACGGGAGACGCGGCAGGGGTGACCCAGATCACAGATGGCTCGCCTCATGCTCTTGCGCGCGCCATGCATCGCACAGCCGTTCCGTGGTCCGTTCTCGTGCTAATGGTGTCGGCTGCGCCGGCGCCGGCGCAGCGGGCGCGGGGCGCGCAGCCGCCGGCGCCCAGTTGCGAGGGGCGCACCGTGACGCGCATCGACATCGAGCCGGGGCGTCCGCCGTTCTCCGGCGCGGCGGCGAAATGGCGCGCCGCCGCGCGCGCCGTGGGCCTGCATCACACCACGACGCGCGAGCGGGTCATCGCCGCGTTCCTCGCCCTGCACGTCGGCGAGCCGTGCACCGATTTCCGGCGCGCCGAGTCGGAGCGCGTGCTTCGCGCGCAGCCGTTCATCGCCGACGCGAAGGTCACCACCTCGCCGGATTCCGGCGGCGTCGCCGTCCTGGTCGAGACGACCGACGAGGTTCCGGTGCTCGTGGGCGGACGATTCCGCGGGGCGTCGCCCGAGGTGCTGACGCTCGGGAACGGAAACATCGCAGGGCAGGGCCTTCGCGCGGACGCGACCTGGGAGCGGGCGCGCGGGTATCGAACCGGCTTCGGGGTGCGTCTCGCCGAGTACGCGGCGTTCGACCGGCCGTACGTCGTGCAGTTCGAGGGGTACCGGCACCGGATCGGGACCGATCTCCTGATCGACCTCGGCCATCCCTTCTTCACCGATCTGCAGCGCATCTCCTGGCACGCCGGGGCGCGGTCGACCAACAGCTACCTCCACGTCGAGCGGCCGGTGCGCGACCCGCTGGCGCTGGAGGTGGACGACCGGCGATGGGACGTGAGCGCCGTGGCGCGGGTGTTCGGGACGGGTACCGTGGCGCTGCTGGGCGGCGCGGCGACGGGTCGACGGCTGGTACCCGCGGGGGCCGGGGTGCTCGTGTCGGACTCGGGTTTCGTCGCCGACAGCGGAACCGCGCTCACGGGGCGCTACCGTCCGTTCAGCACGACGCGGGCGGGGGTGATCGCGGGGCTCCGCCGCGTGCGATTCGTCGCGGAGCGCGGCTTCGACGCGCTCACGGCCCAGCAGGACGTCCCTTCCGGGGTGGCCGGCGCGCTCTACGTGGCGCGGGGCTTTCCCTCCATGGGCGAGAGCGACGTCTTTCTGTCCGGGGCAACCTACGCCGGGATCGCCCGGTCGCGGATGCTCCTCGCCAACCTGGCCGAGGTGGAGGGACGGCGCGACATGGTGACGCGTGAATGGAACAGCATCGTGGGGAGCACGCGGTCGGCGCTCTACCTGGGCGAGGCCCCGGGGGTGGTGATGGTGGTGTCCGACGAGCTGTCGGGCGGGATCAGGTCGCGGCTGCCGCTGCAGCTCACGCTGAGCGATCGCCGGGGTGGCGTGGTGGGCTATCGGGCCTCCGGGCTCGCGGGAGCGCGCCGGAACGTGGCGCGGGGGGAGGTGCGACGGAGCTGGGGCGCGGCGATCAAGGGAGCGGACGTCGGCGTGGCGGGATTCGGGGAGCTCGGGACGCTCTGGGCGGGCGACGCCCCGTACGGCTGGACCGGATCTCGCGGTAGCTTAGGGCTGAGTCTGCTGGCTGCCTACCCGTCGCGGTCGAAGCGAGTGTATCGCGTCGACCTCGGCTTCCCGCTCACGCGGGGGGGAGCGGGGGGCGGCAAGATCGAGGTGCGGTTCAGCAGCGAAGACCGCACCACCCGGTTCTGGGAGGAGCCCGACGACGTGGCTCGCTCGCGGACCGGTGCCGCTCCGTCCACCCTGTTCGCCTGGCCGTCCCGCTGACCGCGGTCCCGGTATCCCTACCCGAACGCCCGATCATCTCCGTGCGCTGGACCCGACACGACGCGAAGGACCGGCAGTGAGCTGGCCAGGCCGCCGTCCCGCGCCGAGCTTCACGACGCGCGTCCCGGATTTCGAGGCGTTCTTCGAGGCGCTGCCCGCGCCGTGCATCGTGTTCGCGGCGGACGACCCCCGCTACACGATCGTGGCGGTGAACGACGCGTACCTCTCCGCCACGCGGCGGGTGCGCTACGGCGTGCGCGGCATCCTCGGCCGCCCGCTGTTCCAGACCTTTCCCGACCCGTTGTACGATCCGTCGGCGGTGGAGACGGCGAACCTGCGGATCTCGCTGCACCGGGTGATGCTGCGGCGCGTCCCCGACCGCATGGCGGTGCAGCGGGTGCGGACGCACCGCGCGGACGGGAGCGAGGACGAGCGGCTCTGGAGCCCGGTGAACGCGCCGGTGCTCGGCGACGACGGGGAGGTGGCGTTCATCGTCCATCTCGTCGACGACGTCACCGGACAGTCCGTCGCGTGGCACGGAGAGGGGCAGACGTTCGGGGCGCAGGGCGCGGCGACGTTCGTCGACTACGCCTTCGCGCAGGCGCCGGTGGCGATCGCCGTGCTGCGCGGGCCGGACCACGTGTTCGCATGCTGCAACCGCGCGTACGGCGCGCTCGCCGGCCACCGGCCGCTCGTCGGACGCACGATCCGCGACGCGTTCCCCGAGCTCGACGTCGAGACGATCTACGCGATCCTCGACGAGGTGCGTGCCTCGCGCGCGCCGTATCTGGTGAACGAGTTCCCCATCCACGACGACGCGCCCGGCCCGGAGATCTACTACAACTTCGTCTACCAGCCGCTCACCGACATCGAGGGCGAGGTGACGGGGATCGCCGTCATCGCGACGGACGTGACGGAGCTGGTGCTGGAGCGGCTCGCGGCCGAGCGTGCCCGCATGGAGTCGGACGCGGCGCGGGTGGCGGCGGAGGAGTCGAGCCGCGCGAAGGCGCGGATGCTCGCGACGCTGAGCCACGAGATGCGCACGCCGCTCAACGCGATCGCCGGCTACACGCAGCTCCTCGGCGCGGGGGTGCGCGGACCCGTGACGCCCGCGCAGCTCGAGGATCTCAAGCGCATCCGGCAGAGCCAGCTGCACCTCACCGGCGTGGTGAACTCGGTGCTGCGTCACGCCAAGGTCGACGACGCGACGATGAGCACGGAGCTCGACACCGTGCCGGTGGCCGACGTGTGCGCGGCGGTCGAGTCGCTGGTGATGCCGCAGATGCGCGAGAAGGGGCTGACGTTCGCGTTCACGGCGAACGCGCCCGACCTGCTCGCGCGCGCCGACGTGGTGAAGCTGCGCCAGGTGCTGCTGAACCTGTTGAGCAACGCGGTGAAGTTCACCCCCGAGGGCGGGCACGTGAGCGTGACGTGCGACGCGGGCGACCGTGCGGGAACGGTGGCGATCCTCGTGTCGGACACGGGCATCGGGATCGCGGCCGACCATCTCGAGAAGGTGTTCGAGCCGTTCGTGCAGGTGGGCGCGCCGGCGTCGTCGGACGAGGGGGTGGGACTCGGGCTCTGGATCAGCCGCGACCTCGCGCGCGCGATGGGCGGGGAGCTGTCGGTGCGGAGCGAGCTCGGTCAGGGCTCGACGTTCACCGTGGTGCTGCCGGCGGCGCGCTGAGCGGAGCACTCGCCCCGACGAGGGTGAGGTCGACGACGAGCGGCCGATGGTCGGAGAAGACGTCGCGGCCGACGTACGCGTGGTTCACGTGCCACGCCGGCCCCACGAGCACGTGGTCGATGCGCGCGCGGATCCATCCGTTGTACTTGGTCATGCCGAATCCGGTGCCCGCCACGGAGAACGCGTCGGCGAGGTCGCCCCAGTGGCCGGCGAAGATCCGGCTTTCCACGGGGGTGTTGAAGTCGCCGAGCACGAGGAGCGGACCGCTGCCGGAATCGACCCAGCTGCGCGCGAGATGCGACTCGATGTCGCGGATCTCGGTGTTCATCCCCAGCCGGGCGAGGTCGCCCCGCATGAGGCCCTCGAAGCCCTTGCGCGGCGTCTCGAGGTGGAGGTTGGCGACGCGAATGGGGCCCGTCGGGGCGTCGAGCACGAAGCGCACGACGTAGCCGGCGCCTCCGATCTGATCGTTCGCGCTCTGCTTCACCCGGTCGAGCGCGCTGCGGTCCATGACGGCCGAATCACGAATCGGGTAGCGGCTGAGCAGACAGAGATCGCGACTGGCGAAGACGTGCCACCCCGGGACGAGCCGGCCGGCCGCGGCGAGCTCCGGCCCGCACTCCTGGAAGGCGACGATCTGCGCCCGCCAGCGCTCGAGGACGGAGGGGAGGATCTGGGCGAGGATCCGCCCGCCTTCGGCGTTGAAGGTGACGACGCGGAGGGGCGCTCCGGCGGGATGGGGGAGGTACCGGCGCCAGCCGGTGCGGAATCCCATGATCGGCCCGAGGACGACGAGGGCGGCGCCGAGGAGGACGACGAGGCTCGCGGGGCGAATCCAGAGGGCGAGGGGGACGAGGAGGGCGAGCGGGAGGAGGAACACCCACCGGCCCATGAAGAGGAGCACGGAGCCGACGACGGTGCGATCGCCGAGCAGCCACATGGTGGCGGCCACGAGCAGGACCGCCGCGAGGTACGCCGACGACACGGCCATGATCAACCGCCGTCCTCGACGAGCGGGGAGAGCGATTCCATGGCGGATATATGACGCCTTCGTGGCGCCTTCATGTCGCTCTCCGCGGCGCTTGCGTCGCGCCGAGGAGCGTGGTTGCCGGTCGGGCTCCACGGGGGGGCGCGCCACCTCGAGCCGGGCGCCGCAGCGGCGGCAGGCGATCCGGCGGCCGACCGCGGCGTCGTCGACATGGTACCGCTCGCCGCAGTCGCAGAGGATGGTGAAGCTGGCCATGGCGGCAATCTATCACCGGCCGGCTCGGCGGCGGTTCCACAGAGGTGTGGCACGGGCGCCATTGTCTGGAGACCGGCCGCCCGCGCCAGCCTCCGAAACGCACGAGCCCACGCGGAGCGTCCGGCGGGATCTCACGCACCGGTCTGAGGCGGGCAAGCATTTCGCACACAACCGTTTAGGCCACGTATCCGCCTCGAGTGTGGCGACCATGGGCCGCCTGGCGAGGGGGCGTCGCGACGGCGCACACCGGCCGAGCTGAGGTGGCATGCGCACTGCTTCCCCGGCGACGCGGTGACACCCCGTTCCGACGGGCGTCTCCGGGAGGTGGCCGGCTGCTCCAGCCGCCCATCGTCCGGACGAGCTTTTCCCGGGGCCGGCACCCGACCGGTCGCACCCCGCGTTTCCCCACTCCCGATCAGGACCTCGATCATGACAGTCGCAACCACCTCCGGCAGCACGTTCACCGCGCCCGTCACGAACGTGCCGAGCGGAGTCCGCGCCTATACCCTGGGCGAGGGGCAGACGCTGCCGCTCGTCGTCGAGCCGGTCGAGGACGGTATCGTCCTCGCCGAGTGGAATGCGCGGAACCGCGAGTGGATCGAGGCGCAGCTTCTCGTGCACGGCGGGGTGCTGTTCCGGAACTTCAACCTGCCCTCGCCGGCGGACTTCGAGCGGGCGGCCAAGGCGGTGTACGGCGAGCTGTTCGCCGACTACGGCGACCTGCCGCGCAACGCGGCGGGGGAGAAGATCTACGAGTCGACGCCGTATCCGGCCGACCAGATGATCCTCTTCCACAACGAGAGCTCGCACCTGCCGAGCTGGCCGATGAAGATCTCCTTCCATTGCGTCACGCCGGCCAAGGCCGGCGGGTGCACGCCGGTGTTCGACACGCGCGAGGTGCTGAAGCACATCGATCCCGACGTGGTCGAGGCGTTCCGCACGAAGGGGCTCATGTACGTGCGCAACTTCTCGAAGGGAGTCGACCCGACGTGGGAGGAGTTCTTCCACACGACGGACAAGGCGAAGGTCGAGCAGCTCTGCCGCGACGCGGGGAGCGACTTCGAGTGGAAGGCGGACGGCGGACTCCGCGTGATCAACCGGACGGGCGGGATCGTGAAGCACCCGAAGACGCACGAGGACATGTTCTTCAACCAGGTGCAGATCCACCACATCTACTGCGTCGACGAGGAGACCCGCGACGGGCTGCGCGCGCTGTTCGACGAGGACGACCTGCCGCGCAACGTGTACTACGGCGACGGCACGCCGATCCCCGACGAGACGATGCAGCATCTGGGCGAGGTGTTCGAGAAGGTCTGCGTCCGGTTCACGTGGCAGAAGGGCGACATGATCATGCTCGACAACATGCTCGTCACGCACGCGCGCGACACGTTCGAGGGGCCGCGGCAGATCGTCGTGGCGATGGGCCAGATGCTGAGCGCCGAGCAGCTGCCCGCGGCCTAGCGCCCGCGGACGGCGCCCGACAGCAGCATGCGCGTCCTGCTCTTCCGGATGCTGTGTGACACCGGCGGTGTCTCCAGCTCCATGCTGCTGCTCGGGCGCCACCTGGCCCGTCGCGGGATCGAGTGCGAGTACTGGTTCTGTCAGCCGTCCATCCGGCTGCCGGAGTTCACGGCGACGGGCCGCGCGACCGTGGGGTCGCTCGCCGCGCTGGCGCGCCGGCTCGAGCGGGGCGAGCTGGACGTCGTGCAGATGACGGCGTCGGATCCCGCGGCCGCGGTGGTGGCGCGCATCGCGGGCGGGGCGCGGGTGATCGTCACCGCGCGGGGCGCGCTCTCGGACATCTGGGATCGTCACACCTGCTTCGCCTACACCGCGATCTCGCGAGGGATGGCGGAGATGAACCAACCCTACACGGAGCTCGAGATCGAGGTCGTCCGGAATGCCATCGACGTGGAGGCGTACGCGCCGCCCGCCGCCCGTTCGGCGGGCGGGCCGATCGTGGCGTTCGTCGGCCGGACGACCGCGGTGGAGAAGGATTTCCCCCGCTTCACGCGCATCGCGCGCCGGCTCGTGGAGCGCGGCGCGCGCGTGTGGATCGCCGATCCGCACGAGGGTGCGTGGGACGCATTCGGCTCGCTCCCGGTGGCGCGGTTCGCCGTGGAGCGCTGGGAGCGGGTGCCGCACGTGGCGATGGCGGACTTCTACCGCGCGGTCGCGGCATCGGGGGGCGTGGTGCTCGTGACGTCGCGCGCCGAGGGGTTCGGCAACGTGGCGCCCGAGGCGGCGGCGTGCGGCGCGCGCGTGGCCGCGCCGAACGTGATGGGACTGCGCGAAGCGATCGTGGACGGCGAGACGGGGATGCTCTACCCGGCCGCGGCGAGCGACGACGACGTCGCGGACCGCGTGCAGCAGTGGCTCGACGCGCCGCACGACATGGCTCGCACGGCGGACGCGGCGCGGAGCGCATTCTCGGCCGAGACCATGGTGGACCGCTACGCGGCGATCTACGCGCGGCGCGAGCAGCGATTGTACGCCGGTGGCGAGCGCCCGCATCCGCTGCGCGACGAGGACGCCCCCGGGATGGCGGTGCTGCTCGAGCACCTCGCGCGGCAGCGCCGGTGGCGCGCCACGGTCTCGCGCCAGGCGGCGGCGGAGCTGGCGCGCGCCGGCTATCGCCGCCACGCGCTCGGCGTGCTCGCCGACGGCTTCCGCGCCGCGCCGGCGCAGCTCCTGAGCGCGACCGCGCTGCGCCAGCTCGCGCACGCGGGCGCCGGCTTCGCGCGCACCGCGCGGAGCGGCTGACCGATGCCCCCGACGATCGCGCCCCAGGCGGCGAGCACCGAGACGTATCCGCTCACACCGCTCCAGCAGGGGATGCTCGCGCAGCAGCTGCGCGCGCCCGCGTCGGGGGTGGACGTCGAGCAACTCGTGTGCACGCTGCCCGAGCGGGTCGATCCGGTCGCGCTGCGCGCCGCATGGCAGACCGTCGTCGGACGGCACGAGGTGCTGCGCACGTCGTTCGAGTGGGACGGGCTCGACGCGCCGCGGCAGCGCGTGCATGCGCGCGTCGAGCTGCCGTTCAGGATCGAGGATTGGCGCGCGGTGCCGCGGTCTGCAGTGGAGGCGCGCCTCGCCGAATGGCTGCGCGCGGACCGCGCGCGCGGCGTGCCGCTCGATGGCGCTCCGCTGCTGCGGCTCGCGCTGCTCTCGCTCGGCGACGCGGATCATCGGCTCGTGTGGACGTTCCATCACGCGATCCTCGACGGCCGATGCTTCCCGATGGTGCTGCGCGAGGTGTTCGACGGGTACGACGCCGCACTGCGCGGCGAGGCGGCGCCCGTGCCGGAGCGGCGACGGCCGTTCCGCGAATACGTCGAGTGGGTGTCGGCGCTCGACGCGACGGCGTCCGATGCGTTCTGGCGCGAGCGGCTCGCCGGCATGACGGCGGCGACGCCGATCCCGGTGGCGCGTGCGGTGCCCGCGCGCGACGTGCCGGTGCAGGGCGATCGCGAAGGGCGCGTCGAGGCGGCCACGCTCGCCCGGCTGCGCGAGGTCGCGGCGCGCCACGGCGTGACGATCGGCACGATCGTGCAGGGGGCGTGGGCGCTGGTGCTGAGCCGGTACGCGGGCGAGAGCGACGTGACGATCGGCGTCACGCTCGCCGGACGCCGCGACACGGTGGCCGGCGCGGACGACATGCTCGGACTGTTCATCGACACGCTGCCGCTGCGCGTGACGCTGCGCGGCGACCAGCCCGTCGGCGAGTGGCTCCGCGACGTGCGCGCGGCGTTCACGGCGGTGCGGGCGCACGAGCACACGCCGCTCGCGCGCGTGCACGCGTGCAGCGCGGTCCCCGCCGGACAGCCGCTGTTCGAGAGCCTCGTGATGTTCGAGAGCTACGAGCTCGAGGCATCGCTCCGCGCGCTCGGCGGCGCGTGGGCGACGCGCGGCTTCCGGCTGCACGAGCAGAATGGCTTCCCGCTCACGCTCGCCGCATACGCGGGCGAGGATGCGCTGGTGCTGCGGCTCGAGTTCGATCGCACGCGGTTCGACGACGACGTGGTGGCGCGGATGGTGGGCCACCTCGCCACGGCGCTCGAGTCGATCGCCGGAGACGCATCGGCGCCGGTGGACCGGATCGAGATCCTTCCGGACGCCGAGCGCGCGCAGCTCCTCGGCCGGTTCGCGGGCCCGCGCGTTCGCTACGAGGGCGGGGACACGCTGGTCGAGCTGCTCGACGCGCAGGCGTCGCGCTCGCCGGACGCCGTCGCGGTGGAAGATGACCGGCGGGCGTTGACCTACGCCGAGCTGCACGTCGCGGCGGGGGCGCTCGCGCGCGAGCTGCGCGGGCAGGGCGTGGGCGCCGGCATGCTGGTGGGCGTGTGCGCGGAGCGCTCGGTCGAGCTGGTCGTGGCGCTCGTGGCGGTGCTCGAGG
>Ga0310810_10009592_pt1 | contig 11207 bp, 7 predicted proteins | sample NCmetagenome_FD_207641 | JGI IMG/M metagenome (GOLD analysis project Ga0310810, IMG submission 207641) | Soil microbial communities from experimental microcosm in Duke University, North Carolina, United States - NC | ecosystem: Engineered > Artificial ecosystem > Soil microcosm > Unclassified ... | reverse complement strand
CGACAGCCGTCAGCAGCTCTGGCAGATCCTGCCGCTCGGGCCGACGTCCGACGATGGGTCGCCGTACTCGTCGTTCTCGTCGAGCGCAGGTAATCCACTGCTGATCAGCATCGATGCACTCATGGAAGAGGGCATCGTAGCTCCCTCGTCTGCAGCAGGCACGCCGTCACACGCGCCCGTTGACGCGCACGCCGTACGCGCCCTGAAGCTTCCGCTGCTCGAGCAGGCGGCCACGCGCTTTTTCGCGAACTCCCCTCTTCGGCAGGAATTCGAGCAGTTCGCCGCAGAGCGCGCCGATTGGCTGGACGACTATGCGCTGTTCATGGCGCTCCGAGACGCTCACCCCGGCATGGCGTGGAACCGATGGCCGGACAAGCTCCGGCGCCGGGAGCCGTCGGCGCTGGCCGATGCGCGTGCACAGCATCGGGACCGCGTGTCGTTTCACAAGTTCACGCAGTTCGTGTTCTTCCGGCAGTGGTCCGCATTGCGAGAGGCCGCTCACGCGCGCGGCATCCGCGTCGTGGGCGACATCCCGTTTTACGTGGCGTTCGACAGCGTCGACGTGTGGGCGCACCCGGAGTACTTCGCGTTGATGCCCGACACCTTTGAGCCTCGCCTGATGGCGGGTGTGCCGCCCGACTACTTCAGTGCAACCGGCCAGCTGTGGGGCAACCCGGTGTATGACTGGGAGCACCACGAGAGCCGCGGCTTCGATTGGTGGGTGAAGCGGTTCCGCAGGCTCACGCACCTGGTCGACGTGGTGCGCATCGATCACTTCCGCGGATTCCAGGCGTTCTGGCAGGTGCCGCACGGCGAAACGACCGCGATCAAGGGCAGCTGGGCGCTGTCGCCGGGCGACGCGTTCTTTCACACGCTCGAGCACGAGCTGGGGCAGGTTTCGGTGTGGGCGGAAGACCTTGGCCTGATCACAGCGGACGTGGAAAAGCTGCGCGACGACTTCGACTTCCCGGGCATGAAGGTGCTGCAGTTCGGGTTCGACGACAAGGGAGCTGAGAACCCGTATCTGCCGTTCAACTTCATCGAGAACTGCGTCTGCTACACAGGCACGCACGACAACGACACCACGGCTGGATGGTGGAAGTCACTCAGCGAGGCTCAGCGGCGACAAGTGCTCGACTATGCGGGCGCCCGCGACGATCGCGAGATCAACTGGACAATGATCAGGCTCGCAATGGAGTCGATTGCCGACACGGTGGTCTTCCCGCTGCAGGACGTGCTCGGACTCGGCAGTGAGGCGAGGATGAATGTGCCTGGTCGAGCCGACGGTAACTGGTCGTGGCGTTACGACCCCGCCGCGCTCAGCGCCGGAGTGGCCGAGCGGCTGCGAACGGCGACGACGACCTTCGGGCGCTCGCCGCGGTTTGTGATGAAGAGCAGGGATTAAGGCAGCGCATAGGCGGTGAGCACGCCGTCGGGCCCAGCGCCGGCGGCGATGACAATGAACTGCTTGCCCGCGCGCGTGCGATAGGTCATCGGCGTCGCCGTGTTGCCCGGCGGCAGCGGACCGCGCCACAACTCGCGTCCATCACGCTCGTCGTACGCATAGAGGAACCCGTCGCCGCCTCCCATGAACACGAGGCCGCTCGCGGTGACAATCGCGCCGCCCTTGCTCTCCGCATTGCCAAGCCGAGCGGGAAGTGTGACGCCAGCCAGCAGCGGATGCGCCCTGACCGCCCTGCTGCCTTCGCCGGCTGGAACCTGCCACTCAATCGTTCCCGTGTTCAGGTTCACGGCGCTCAGCGTGGCATACGGCGGCTTCACGATCGGCAGACCTCCGAGCCTTCCCGGCTGTGCCGACGGCACGAACATGTTCGAGTAGGGAGCGTCCACCGAAGGATCGGAGCCGTCGTTGGCCGCGACGCGCATGATGCTCGTCGCGTTCGATGCACGGACAAACAGCAGACCGGCGCCTGGATCGAACGCGGCGCCTCCCCAGTTGGCTCCGCCGCCCGTGCCAGGTCTCATGATCGTACCGCGCAGCGATGGCGGCGTGTAAAGCGGGCCGATACGATAGCGGCCCATTTCGTCTCGCGCGATCTCCGCGACCTGCGGCGTCAGATCGTTGGCATCGTCCAGCGACACGCCCTGCGATACGACAGCCGGTGGTTTCGTCGGAAACGGCTGCGTGGCGAACACCTTCTCGCCGGGAACGTCGGTATCGACCGGAACGGCTCGTTCCTCGATGGGCCACACCGGCTGGCCGGTCACGCGGTCGAACACGAACGTGAAGCCCTGCTTCGTGATCTGCGCAAGCGCGTCGATGCGGCGGCCATTCACGTTGATGGTGACCAGGGTCGGCGCCGCGGGATTGTCGTAATCCCACAGCCCATGGTGCACGGTTTGAAAATGCCACTTGCGCAAACCGGTCACCGCATCAACCGCGACAACCGATTCCGCAAGCAGGTTGGCTCCCAGGCGGCGTCCGCCGTAGAGGTCGTCGCTCGGCGTGCTCGTCGGCAGGTAGAGGATGCCCCGCGCCTGATCGAGCGCCATCGGCGCCCAGACATTCGCGTGCCCCGTCGTTCGCCACGACTCGCCTTCCCACGAGTCAGCACCGAAGTCGTCTGCCGACTGCGGGATCAGATTGAACACCCAGAGCCGGCGTCCGGTGCGCGCATCGAAGGCCTGCACGATGCCGGGCGGGTCATTCTTGAGCTGATACCGATCGGGCACCGCATGTCCGACGATGACGATGTCGCGATAAATAACCGGGGGCGAGCCGCTGGTCACCTGCTTCACGTCGGCAATCGGACGGGGAAATCCTGAGAGCAGCGATACCGATCCGGCCTGCCCGAAGCTCGCCACCGGCTTCCCTGTCCTGGCGTCGAGGCAATAAAGCCGATCGCGCGTGTTGAGGAACACGCGCGTCACTCCGCTGCTCCGCCACAGGGCCGCGCCCCGGTGCTTGAAACCGGTCGTCGGAATCTGTCCGAGCTTGTACGCCTGCCCGTCGAACCGCCACAACTCCGCGCCGGTGTCGGCATTCAGCGCCGCGACGCCGTTGTACGGCGTCGTCACGTAGACGACGTCGCCGGCCATCAGTGGCGTCGACTCGAAGCCGCCAGGGACAGTCTTGAATTCGTCGTTGGCCGTTTCGCCGTGCTTCCACTGCCAGGCCGGACGCAGTTTCGAGAGGTTGTCCGGGGCGATGTCAGTGAGCGGCGACGAACGCGAGTTCCCGGCGTCGCCGCCGACGAACGGCCATTCGACCATGCGGGGCGCGGTCGGCTGGCCAGTCAGCACGGCGCCTGAGATCAGGGCGAACGCTACGGCAACGAGCGAGTGCTTCACCGTGCCTCCAGATCGTGGCCCCCACGCCACTGTCCCGCCAACTCTGTCCTGACCGCTGACTTCTAACTTCTCAGAGGTGATGTACGAGGCCTTCGAGCAGCTCGGGGTGCCGCTGCAGATACGCCTTCGCAAACGGACATCTCACCACCAGCCGAAGCCCGTGGCGGCGCGCGTCCTCGATGGCGAACCGCACGAGTTCTCCGCCGACCCCGCCGCCACGCATCGAATCCGGCACGCCGGTGTGAATGAGAATGAGTGCGTGCGCGGTTCGTTCGTATACGAGTTCAGCGAGGTCACCCTCGCCTTGCGTCTCGAAGCGATGCGCCGCCGGATTGTCGACGATGGTCATGCTCCCGGAAATCCTACCTCACGTTCAGAAGCGTTGGTCCTCTGGTCGCGGCGCGGCGCGGAGCCGACCGCGAGCGCGCCCCGCACGAACTCGCGTTAGGATGCTTGCATGCACGACATCAACACGCTGCTGACCGCCTGGGAAAGCTTCTACGTCATTGTCGGTTCGTCAGCGGCCGCACTCACCGGGCTGCAGTTCGTCGTGATCGCCCTCATCGCCGAAACCGCGCGCAGAACGTCGTCGCGCGAGTTCGCTGCCTTCGCGACACCGAACGTCGTGCACTTCGGAGGCGTGCTGGTCGTGTCGTCGATCCTGTCCGCGCCGTGGCCGACGCTGACAGGTCCCGACGTCGCGATCGTCGCGCTCGGCGTACTCGGCGTTTGGTACACCTCCGCCGTCTGGCGGCGCGCACGCCGGCAGCAGGGCTACCAACCGGTGTTCGAGGACTGGGCGTTCCACGTCATCCTGCCGCTGGCCGGTTACCTCGGCCTCGTGCTCTCTGGTATCTGGCTGACGTCACGCCCCGTCGGCGCGCTGTTCGTGACGGGCGGCGTGGAGATCCTGCTGCTCATCGTCGGCATTCACAATGCGTGGGACACCGTCACGTTCATCACGCTCCAGCACCTCGAACACCAGGAGCGCAAGGGCTCGAAAGCGGCGCGGGACTAACGACCTGCACGGCTCCGCGAGGGTTCCTCGCCCGCGGACGCTGAAGCTCGGCTGCACTTTCGTTTGCTCTTGCAGGACGGCACGCGCGCGCTATTCTAGCGCGGGGCCGCTGGCATGTCGTTCACCGGTGTCACGATCGAAACCGTTCCCGAGCCGACAGTTGCCGATCTCGACAACATCATCGAGCAACTGAAGGCGTCCTGGACCTCGCGGATCACGGTCCGACGGGAGATCCAGGGCGACATCGGCATCCGCGAAATCTACGTGTCGCTCGATGGCGAATCGCTCGCGATGCTGCTCCCCGGACAGGACGTGTCGCGCGAAGTGCCGCCAGGCTCGCACCGGCTGCGGGTTCACAACACGCTCTTCTGGAAGACGATCGACTTCACGGTGACTGTCGGTGAGCACGCGAGCTTCGTCACAGCGAACCGAAGGGGCTTCGGCACCTACTCGTTTCTCGCCTACCTGCTTGGCTGCAACTTGATCTATCTCTTCGTTCAGCGCGAAGTGTTCCCCATCAACGGCATTTAGCGGACCATCGTTACGGCGCCCGATCGGCCGCACGAAGAGGCGCGAGAATCTGCTGCTCGATCACCTCGAACAACCGGCGCCGGTGCCCTCGCCTCTCCTCGCTGACGGCAGTCGACGATGTCGCCGTCACCACCAGGTCGAGATCGCGGAAGACGAAGATGTACTGCCCTCCATAACCCCACGCGAAGCACGCGCTGCCGCCCTCGAATTGCTGGATCCACCAGCCGTATCCGTACCGCCGATCGGCGTCGAACACCGAGGCTGTCCTGGGCACACACGATGTGTCGACCCACGCCGCAGGAACGATCTGCTTGCCTTTGACGCTGCCGCGGTGGAGGTAGAGCTCGCCGATGGCGACCATCTGTTTCGGCGTGAACAGCATTTCGTTGCCGCCGAAGTAGGTGCCTTGCGGATCCTGGGGCCACCGGGCGAGCGTGAATCCGAGGGGACGTGCGAGCGCGTCGTTCGCGAACTGCCAGGTGCTTGCGCCGGTTGCTTTCGTGAGAATTGCCGACAACAGGTGGCTGTTTCCGGTGCTGTACTGCATCTCGGTGCCCGGCTCGGCAACCATCGACCGCGCCAGCGCAAAGCGGACCCAGTTCTGACTCTGCACCCACCGGCCGTAGTTCGGCCCGCTCGTAGACTCCAGGCCCGCGCGCATCGTCAGCAGGTCCTCGACTTTGATCGACTGCTTGCGCGCATCCCGGTCCTGTTTCAGTTCGGGAAAATAGGTGGCGATCGGTTCGCGCACGCTCTTGATGTATCCGCGATCAACGGCAATCCCCACGAGCGCCGCAATTACGCTCTTGGATGCCGACTTCACGTTTTCGAGGCGGGTTGGCCCGATGCCGCGCGCGTAGTACTCGCTGACGAGTTCACCGTGGCGGCTGACCAGCAGTGAGCGCAACTGAGGGAGGTCGGCTGCAGCGGCGGCAAGCGGCGAGCCGCCGGCACTCTGAGACCCAGACGCAAACATCAGGCTGCCTGCAGCCGCCCAGGAGCCCACGATGAGGGCGGTAGCGACAAGCAGCGGCCGGACGCGTGCGGGCATGCGATTCACGTAATCCTGCGTCAGATTACATCGAGGTTGTTTTCGCCGCGATTGCAGGGCTCGAAATCCCTGTTGCTAGGTCGACGCGAGGAACTGCAGGATTCGGCGGACCTCATCTCCCGACTTCAGGTGGGACCATCGGGAATGGATGGTCTCCCGTTGTGCTCCGGTCAGATGCCAGGCAATCGACGGTTGATCGTCGAGCGGTAAGGTGACGACCTCGAATGTCACTCCCGGAAACGAGAGCTCGAGGTTGCGAACGGCGAGATCGTTGCGCGTGTGTTGTTCGGACGCCCGGTTCGCGAAGATCAGCGAATAGTTCTTCTCCTGCGGCGCCTCGACTTGCAGGAGCAGCACGCGGTGCACATCACTCGGCACCTTCAGCGCCGTCGCGAGCCACTGGACAGCCGCGTCGACACCAAACAGATCGGCAACCCCGCCATCGACCAGCCGTTGCGAATCGACATCCAGGTTGTCGTTCGGCAGCGGCGTCACGACCGGAAACGTCGCGGATAGCCGGGCTGCCCTCGCTATCGGGATGTCGCGTTGCGCGTAGGTGGCAAGAAAATCCGAACGGCCATCAACCTGTCCGGCTGCTGAAATCAACAGCGGCGTCCCCGTCTGACGAACCGCGGTCGTGAAGATCAGGCCCGGCCGCACACCGTGCCGCGCATCCTCCTGGAAGGTGGACAACCAAGGGCGATCCTCCATTGCGTCTTCCCACGCCCGCTCGAGCGCCAGCCCGCGGTCGTCGTCTGCGGTCGTGACGAGCCGCCGTGGCCAGCCGAAGATGTCGCGGTAGATCAAAGTGCGCCACAAGGCGTCTTCGGTCGAGCGGGCGGACTTATCCCGAAGCTGCGCGTACGACGCGTTCAGGCTGCCGCTCTCGTAAGCCTGCGCGACGAACATCGCTCCGACCGCTCCACCGGACGTGCCGCTGATCAACGCGACCGACTCACTGAACGCACACGAGCGCCCGCATTCGGCGTCGAGGCCGCTCAGCACACGCGCGGTCCAGGCCGCGGCCTGCGTGCCGCCGCCGCTCGCAGCGACGACGATGGCGGTGTCGCGCCTTACCGGTGCGCCACTGTGCGACACGGTCGGCCGGCGAGCGGTCAACACGTCACGAGGCGTGACCGAGACATCGTGAACTGGCTCGCCGAGCACGAAGGTGTGCCCATCCACCAGCATCAGGGCAATTGCCGCTGCCGCGACCAGAGTGAGGACAGGCGCCCGGCTCCGATCGAACAGGAACGTGACCGCCGAGAGGGCCCAGCAGCCAAGAATCGGGATGAAAAGCAGGAAGACGAGCGCAGGAAATCGTGGAGTGGCTTGACGGAGCGTGAACGAACCGACCGCAACGTAGGCCGTGAAAGAAAGGGTGGCCAGGACGATCGCAAAAGCATGCCCGGCAAGAAACGTCGTGCCGTGCGGTTCAAGATAGCCGGAGCCGCGGCCGGGCAATCGTGACAGCGTCTGCGCGAGCCGTTTCACCGGCATCAGATCGCCGAGATAGGCAGCGATCCAGCGGGCCGACCAGACGATGAACAGTGAAATGATCAGCGCAGTGCTCCACTGGAGCGCGATGCTGCGCCACCGGTCCCAACCGTGAACGCCGGACCCGATGAAGACGCTCGCCGCGACTGGACCAGCGACCAGTACCAATGCGACAAAATGCCAGCGGGCACGAATCGGGTACACGGCGTACTGTCGTCGCGCGCCGAATCGCCGATCGCCATAAGCCGTGATCACCCACCAGGTCGTCATCACCGTGAAGGCGAGCAGAAACGACAGCATCGCCACGGCGAACGACGCCTTGTCAGGCACGTCGAAGATGCCGCCGGTGAACATTCGCACCCGGTGAAACAGCACAGAGGACAGCGCGAAGGCAGCCATCACAACCGCCGTGAGCAACGGGACGCGCCGCAGGTACAGGTAGGCCCATCGTGAGCCGAACGTGAACGGATCTGGTTCCGGCTTCGGATCGACCGAACCCGGGTTCAGCCGCGTGACAGCGGCCAGCCGATCGAACGCCTCCTCCGTCGGCGGCTCGATAGGCCTGTCATTGCGCACGTGCCTGAATTTGGCACTGGCGCCATTCACCCGCCGGCGGCCGCGGTTGATGCTCCCGAGCGGCTCGTGCGCCGTGAGGCTGTTCCACGGATTGAACGACAGGTTCTCGCCGACATCTTCCAGCTGGCCCTCTGGAGAGTCCGGGCGCTCGTCGCCGATGAGGACCGGCGCCATCGACTTCGCGACGATCTGCCGCGGAATCCTGATCCACGCCACACGTTGCCAGGGCGAGCGTTCCTGTGGCCAGCTTTCGGTCGCGTCTTCGGTGGACATGCCGGCCTCGCGCACCTGCACGAGGAACTCGAACCAGGCGTCGCTCTCCCTCAGCGACCTGGCGAGTGCACGGCGCAGAAGATCCGGGTGGCCGAACGGGCGGATCAGAGCGCTGGCCAGGCGCGCCGAGATCGACTTGGTCACGTAAAAGATGATCGACGCGATTCCTGCGCGGAGGCGAAATCCAGGCGTCCACGGCAGCGATTGCCCGAGGGAGTCTGTGAGCGCCGGCCTGAGGAGGTACTTCACGACCCGGTGGTCGCCAAGCCGGTAAGGCGTCTGGCTGTAGTACTCGATGGCTAGCGGGTCCATCGCAGGCACGGCCATCGCGCGTCCCAGATTGCGCAGTCCGCGCCACAACCGATGCCGGATGAAAAAAAGGATCACGGCAACGCCGGACTTTCCTGCGACTTGCGGAAAGCCGACATACGACACCATGTCCGGGATGAAGAAGGCGTCTGCGGTGGCGCCCAGAAAATCCTGGGTTCCTTTTTCCGCGTCGTCGAACGCCTTGCCCTCGACACCGAGCAGCTTGACGGCCATGCCACGCGGATCGCCCTTCAGATCCGGATCGATGTGAAAGCAGTTCGAAAAGCGAACGTAGGCACGGAAGAGTGCGCCCGGTTTGCTGAAGACGCCGTGTTTCAGGTCGTCCGGTATCGAGCGGCTGACGACGAACTCGGCCTGGACCGTTCCGTGTGCTTTCGGATGCGCGTCGCGGCGAACCGGAGGGTTCGGATAGTCGTGCTCGATCTGCTCGTGGAGAGCATGAACGACAGACTCGATGGACTCGCCCTCCCGGTGGGGCTGTTCCACGATCATGCGGTCGCCCCGACGAGCCGGCTGAGACCGCGAAGCCCTGGCAGGAAGAAGTACTCGCCGCCCTGCACGGTGACAAAGTTCGGAAGCTGGCTGACCCTCTGGCGCACCGGCTTGGCGCTGATCGAGAACATGTTGGCGCTCGCGTCGGAATCGCGCACACCAATCAGCGGATCGCGCTCGTGGCCGAGCTCCGCGAAGCCTGCATCGTTGATCCAGTTCTGCTGAACGAATTCGAACTGCCGCTCGATGTCTGCATTGAGCACGACGAACATGAGCCCGGGCTCGTTGAACCGGTTCGGTGCGGATTCAGGATCGCAGTAGGACGTCCAGCCGTTCCTGCGAAACGCCCGGCCGCGCCGCAGAACCCGGTGCCGGTTGACGATGTCCCAGCTGCCCTCGGGACTATTGCCAAGCGTATCCCTGGGATTGCCGCGCCGGATGTGCGCGCCGAGCGGACAGCCCTGGCCGTCCGGGTCGCCGCTGAAACCGAACTCGTTACCGAGCTCAGGACTCCGCGTCGCACCGCCTGGCGCCAGCACCTCGCCATTGAGCGTGCGTCCGACGATGCGTGATGCGAATTCGTCGCGGCCCATCCCGTGTTCGGAGGCGGCACGTTCGACAAAGCCCCAGAACCGATCGTAGTGCTGCGCAATCTGCCGCGCGACGAGGTAGGTGCCATTGAGGCCGAACTCCGGATTCCCAGGCAACGCGGGAACGGGGGCTTCTTCGCCGGCGTTGTCTTCGTAGCCGAGAAGGATTTCACCGAGCTTCACGAGATGTTTGGAGTCGGGGTGCTCGCGCCCGGAATGCGATCCGGCCAGGATCGGCTGTGAGATGCCGTCGACAAAGCCGAACGGCTCGCGGCCCGTGTGCTCCGTGGCAATCTCCGTCATCCACTTCAGACCCGAGGTCTGCGCACTCCGCAGTGTGTTCACCCAGGTGGTCAGTTCGTGCGCCTCCCTGTGATACAGCACCAACATGCCGTGCACTGGACGATAGCGGCCGCCCCAGAACCACTGATCCGGATCGCTGTCGCCGGTGTCTCCAAGCACACGCGACCGGTGACGCGTGCCGGTCATCCCTTCGAGGAACGCGTACGGAAACGACGACATCTGCGCGTCGTCCAGGCCGCCGAGCACGCGAATGCCATCGCAGCTGAGTGCGATATGCAGCGCACGCTGGTCTGGCTTCACAGCCGCCGCCGGGATGTCGGGCAGCAGCGAGGCGAGAAAGCCGCGCGCCCAGACGACATCGGCAATGCGAAACAGCACATACATGGCGTGCGGCAGGCGTTTGTAGCCGCTGCGCACGAGCCCTTGAACGTCCGCCCAGTCGCAGGTGTCGGGTCTGGACATCATCGTTCCTTTGCGTTGACCAGCCGCTGCAGCAGTTCCTCGTGGTCGACCGTGTTGGGGTCGGCAAGCACACCGCGGCGCAGCGCTTCGTTGTTCCAGACCTGCGTGACCGCCGTGTCGGGATAGGCGGAGTACCACACCGCATGCGGCGTCATCCAGGTCCGGGCGAAATCCTTGAACCGCTCGAGATTCGACAGCCCCGGTGAATGCGCGCCCTGCCCCCACAGCCGCGCGAGCCCGAACGAGATGCCGCCGAAGTCGTCGAGATAGCGCGAGAAGCTGTGGTCGTAGTTCGACAGGAACATGTACCGACCCTTCCCGAGCATCACCCACTGCGCGAAATGCACGGTAGGAAAGGTGAACAGCCGCCCCTTGTACACATCGGGGAGCACCGTGTGAAACCAGGTCTTCTCGAGGCTCCACAGGAGCGCGCGGAGCGACAGGCTGCGGAACAGTCCTGACCGCAGTTCGACCATCGCCGACATGTGGTTGATGACGCGGATGTCTTCCTGGTCGGTGACCTGGCGCAGCCGCGTCTGATCCGGCAGTCGTCGATCGAGTTCAGGCGTCGGCAGCGACCACTGCCCGACGAGGAGCACCAGGATGACGACGGTGACCGCTGCGAAGGGAATGGCGGCGGCATATGGCATCCCGAGAGACCAGTGAATCCCGAGCAGCCGGAGGCCCGCCGGCACGAGACTCACCAGCCAGCCGATGACCGCAAACCACAGCCAGATGTTGAGCGTGCTGCGCCACGACCGCAGGAGCACCC
>Ga0310810_10009591_pt1 | contig 11207 bp, 10 predicted proteins | sample NCmetagenome_FD_207641 | JGI IMG/M metagenome (GOLD analysis project Ga0310810, IMG submission 207641) | Soil microbial communities from experimental microcosm in Duke University, North Carolina, United States - NC | ecosystem: Engineered > Artificial ecosystem > Soil microcosm > Unclassified ... | reverse complement strand
GGGTGGGCGCCCCCTCGGCGCCGCGTCCTACGCCATCGGCCCCGACCACATCGAGATCGGCAGCTTCATCGGGCTCGCCGCCGTCACCAACGGCGAGATCGCCATCGATCCGGTTCGCCCCGACGATCTCAGAAGCACGCTGCTCGCGTTCGACCGCCTCGGCATCCGCCCGCGGATCACCGGCACGCGCCTGATCGTGGACGCCGATCAGGAGCGCCGCATCCGCCCCGATCTCGGCGGTCACGTGCCCAAGCTCGAGGATGGTCCCTGGCCCGCATTCCCGGCCGACGTGATGTCCACCACGATCGTCACCGCCACGCAGTGCGCCGGCATGCTGCTCATCTTCGAGAAGATGTTCGAGTCGCGCCTCTTCTTCGTGGACAAGCTGATCGGCATGGGAGCGCAGATCGTGCTCTGCGATCCGCATCGCGCGGTGATCTCGGGGCCGTCGCCGCTACGGGGCGGGGTCGTGGAGTCGCCCGACATCCGGGCCGGCATGGCCATGCTGCTCGCCGCCCTCGCGGCCGACGGGACCAGCACCATTCACAACGTGGGACAGATCGAGCGCGGCTACGAGCAGATCGATACGCGGCTCCGGGCCCTCGGCGCCGATGTCGAACGTTTCGACAGCTGACGCCGCTGTCGTTCGCGAACACGCCGCCGACACGGCGGACGTGCCGCGTTTCGAGATTCCCGGCTGGCGCGAGCGCTTCGGCGTCGTGGCCGGAATCACCGGTCGGGGAGCCGCTCAGGGCGCGGGCTTCGATCTGGGCCTCGGGGGCACCGCACCGGTGGGCCAGATCATGGAGCGGTGGCGGGCGTTCCGCCGCGCCGAGCCGGGCTTTGGCGCGGCAGTCCTCGGCCACCAGGTGCATGGCTCGCGGGTGGCGTGGCACGACCGGGCTGAGGGGTGGGTGCAGGTGGACGGCGTGGACGGTCACGCCACGCGGGCCAGCGGCGTGCTGCTCCTCGTCACCGTGGCCGATTGCATTCCGGTCTACCTCGTGGACCCGCGCCGCCGGGCCATCGCTCTCTTGCACGCGGGGTGGCGTGGCACGGCCGGCGGCATCCTGACCCGCGGCCTCGCGCTCCTCGCCGAGCGGGCCGGGACGGTGCCGGCGGATGTCATAATGCATGCCGGCGTCGGGATTTGCGGAGACTGCTATGAAGTGGGGTCTGAAGTGATGACGGCCGTAGGACTCCCGGCCGATGGCAGCGGTCCGTGGCATGTCGATCTTCGCGAACGCCTGGCGGCGCAGGCCCGCTGGCTCGGCATCGGCGAAGCGACGCGCTCGTCGTGGTGCCCGGCTCACGATCGCTCGTCATTCTTCAGCCACCGCGCCTCCGGCGGAGCCGACGGGCGCATGGTCGCATATCTCGGTCTCCGTTGACTGTACGCCACCTGCGCAGTAATATTTGGCTGCTGTCCCGGAAGGCGCACTTCCGGACGGGCCCTCCACGTGGGCCGGCTCTACCGGTGGGTCGCTCGTGCGGGTGTCACGGGTAGCTGCAATGTGTCGCCGCGATGTGGGGGAGTTCCCCCACATTTTTTTTCGGCCCGGCCATGCCCCTCGATGCGCTGTTGGACGGAATTCGCGGCCAGGTTCTGGCGCTCGGCTTTGAGCTCGCCGACCTCCGGCGGGTCGGCACCCTCCAGCGTCCCATCCTGCAGGTGCGGATTGACCGTCCCGACAGCACACCCGGCCACGGTGTCACGGCCGAGGATTGCGCGTCGGTCAGCCGCTCCCTCGAGCGCTATCTGGAAGGCGCGGGCCTCGTCGGCCCGCGGTATGTCCTGGAGGTTTCCTCTCCCGGACTGGAGCGGCCGCTTCGCTGGCCGGAGCACTGGCGGCGGTTCATCGGGCAGAGCGCCCGGGTGCGCGCCCCCGGGCTCGAGGGGCAGACGGAAGTCGTGATCGTCGCGGTGCCCGACGAGCGGCACGTGCGGATCCGGCGCCCGGACGGCACGGAAATGACGCTCGCACTGGCCGACGTTCGCGACGCCACGCTGGCCGTGGCATGGAAGCTTCCGCAAGGCAAACAGGGCGCCCGGCGCCCGTGACGACGCGCCGGCGGCGCGTCATTCACCAGGAGTGATGGATGTCAGGTTCCGCAGAAATGTTGGCCGCGTTTCGCGAGCTGACGACCACGAAGCAGCTGGAGCGCTCCGACCTCCTGGACCTCCTGCGGGATGGCATCCAGGCGGCGCTGGCCCGGCGCTACGGCCCCAACGTGAAGTTCGAGCTCACGGTCGATGAACTCCAGGGCTCGATCCGGATCGTCCGGCTCCGCCAGGTGGTGGAGAGCGTCGAGGATCCGAGCGCGCAGGTGTCGCTGGAGGAAGCGCGCTACGAAGACCCCGACTTCGCCATCGGCGACATGCTCGAGGAAGAGGTCCCGTTTCACGAGTTCGGACGGCTGGCCGTGCAGGCCGCCAAGCAGCGCATCATCCAGCGGGTGCGCGAGGGTGAGCGGGCCCGCATCCGCGACGAGTTCGCCTCCCGGGTGGGTGAGCTGCTGTCGGGTGAAGTGCAGCAGATCGAGCGCGGCAAGCTGGTGCTGATGCTCAACAAGTTCCGCGAAGCCGAAGCGATCATGCCGTACCGCGAGCAGAATCACCGCGAGCACTTCCACCAGGGCGACACGATCCGCGCGGTGCTCAAGCGGCTCGAGGAAACGCCCAAGGGGCCGCGCCTGATCCTGAGCCGGGGCGACCCGCTCTTCGTCAAGGCGCTGTTCAAGCTCGAGGTCCCCGAGATCCAGCAGCAGATCGTCGAGATCCGCGCCATCGCGCGCGAGGTCGGAAGCCGCACCAAGGTGGCCGTCATCTCGCGTGACGACGCGATCGATCCGGTGGGCGCGTGCGTGGGCCTCAAGGGGTCGCGCGTGCAGGCCGTCGTCAACGAGTTGGGCGGCGAGCGGATCGACATCGTGCCGTGGTCGCCCGATCCCGAGCGGTTTGCCCGCCTCGCGCTCGCGCCGGCCCGCGTGGCCAAGGTGTTCTCCGATCCCGAAGCCAAGACCATTCAGGCCGTGGTGGACGAGGACCAGCTGTCGCTCGCGATCGGGCGGAACGGCCAGAACGTCCGGCTCGCCTCGGAGCTCACTGGCTGGAAGATCGATCTCTACTCGAGCCGCGAGTGGCTGGAGCGCGGCGGGGAAGGTCCGCTGTTCGCGCCGCTGCCGCCGGAGGACGACTCCGCCATGCGGGTCCCGCTCTCCGAGCTGGCCGGGCTCTCGCCCGAGCTGGTGGCCATTCTGGGCGCGGCCGGGTACAACATGCTCAATGACGTCCTCGATCTCGATCGGGATGAGATCGCCCGCATCGCGGGCATGACGCCGGAGACGACGGAGCAGCTCATGGCCTTCCTGGCCGAGCTCACCGACGACGACGCAGGCGAGGCCGGCCAGCCGCCGGCGTGAGCGGCCTGCTCGGGCTCCTGGGCCTGGGGCAGCGCGGCCGGCTCCTCGTGGTCGGGGTCGACGCGGTGCGGGATCAGGTGAAGGCGGGAGCGGTGTGGTGCGTGGTGGTGGCCGATGACGCATCGCCCCGCGCGATGGAGAAGGTGGTCCGGCTCGCGGCAGCCAGGAAGGTGCCGCTGGTGGCCGGGCCGAGCGCCGCAGCGATCGGCGCGCAGTTGGGAAAACCGCCGGTGATGGCGGTGGGCGTACGGGACCGCGCGTTGGCCGACGGCATTCTGCAGTCGGCGCCCCTGCGCCAGTGACGGAGGCCTGAGTGGTCAAGACCAGAGTTCACGATCTCGCCGCGGAATTCGGCGTGCCCGCCGAGCAGCTCATGGGCATGCTCAAGGACATGAACATCTTCGTGCGGAGCCACCTGTCCGCGCTGGAGAACGATCAGGTCGCCCAGATTCGCGTGCGCTGGGAGCGCGAGAAGCGGAAGACCGCCGACGAGCCGCCAAAGAAGGGCCGCCGGAAGGCCGTGAAGGCCGCCGACGTAGCGCCCGTGCCGGTGCCCGAGGTCAAGCCGGCCAAGCGCCGCCGCACCGCGGCCGAGGTCGCGCAGCACGAGGCCGAAGCCGAAGCCGAGCGGGCCGCGGGCATCGCCGCGCTCGAGCTCGAACGTCCGATGGTGATCGAAGCACCGGAGCCGGTCTCCTCGCAGTCGCTCGAGGAGCGCGCCCGCGCGCTGTTCAAGGATTTGCCCGAGGCGCCGGCCGACGCCGAGGCTGCTGAGGCGGCGGCACCAGGCGAGAGCCCGTTCCGGCGCGTCCCACCCGCGGAGCCGGTGGCGTCACCAGTGTCGCCCGCGGCGTCTGCGGCTCCGCCGGCGCCCGCTGCGCCCAACCGGGCACCGTTCATTCCGCCCCGCATCCAGCGTCCGCCGGCCCGCGAGAGCGGCGCCGCGCGCCCGGGCCCGCGGCCGGTGTTCAGCAGCAGCGCCCCCGGCGGCGGCCCGGCCCGCCCCGGAGCCGATCGGCCCGCGCCCGCCCGCACCTTCGGGCCCGACGCCGAGAAGGGTGGCGGCCGCAAGAAGGGCAAGAAGGGCAAGCGCTCGTCGGTGGATCAGGAAGCGGTGCAGGCCAACATCACCCGCACGCTCCAGGGCATGAAGGGCCCCGCCGGCCGCAAGGGCCGCGGGCGCTCCGACGAGCCCTCCTATCGCGACATCGTGGCGGGCCGCGCAGCCGAGGAGAAGGAGCGCGAGAAGACACAGGTTCGCGTCAATGAGTTCATCTCGGTGAGCGAGCTCGCGGCGGCCATGAAGATTCCGGCGACGCAGATCGTCCAGTTTGCGTTCAAGGAAATGGGCATGATGGTGACGGTGAACCAGCGCCTGGACTTCGATCAGATCGACCTGATCGCGTCCGAGTTCGGGTTCCAGGCGGTGCGGGAGGACGAGTACGCCGCCGAGATGGCCGCGGGGCCCGCCGACGCCGAGGAAGTGGGCGAGGAGCAGCACCGCCCGCCGGTCGTCACGATCATGGGTCACGTCGACCACGGCAAGACATCGCTGCTCGACCACATCCGCAAGGCGAACATCGTCGCGGGCGAGGCCGGCGGCATCACGCAGCACATCGGCGCCTATCACGTCGACCTGCCCGGCGATCGCGAGATCACGTTCCTCGACACCCCCGGCCACCAGGCGTTTACCGCCATGCGGGCCCGGGGCGCGCAGGTCACCGACATCGTGGTGCTCGTCGTGGCGGCCGACGACCAGGTCATGCCGCAGACCGTCGAGGCGATCAGCCACGCCAGGAACGCCGGTGTGCCGATCATCGTCGCGATCAACAAGATCGACCTGCCGTCGGCCAACGTCGCCAAGGTCAAGCAGGATCTGCTGCAGCACAACGTCGTGCTCGAGGAATTCGGCGGCAACGTGCTGAGTGCCGCCATCTCGGCCAAGAAGGGCACCGGCATCGACCAGCTGCTCGACCAGGTGCTCCTGCAGGCGGAGATCCTCGACCTCAAGGCCAATCCGGAAGCGCGGGTGCACGGCACGGTGCTCGAGGCCTCGCTCGATCCGGGCAAGGGCCCGCTGGCCACCATCCTGGTGCAGAAGGGCACGCTGCACGTCGGCGACAACTTCATCTGCGGCAAGTTCAGCGGCCGCGTGCGGGCGCTGTACGACGAGCGCGGCAAGAATGTGCGCGAGGCCGGCCCGTCGATCCCGGTCCAGATTCTCGGGTTCGAGGGTGTCCCCGCGGCCGGCGACCTCTTCACCGTGGTCACCGACGCCGTCGAGGCGCGCGAGATTGCCCAGAAGCGCCAGCGGCTCGAGCGCGAAGCGCAGAACCGCCGGAGCCAGAAGGGCACGTCGCTCGAGGACTTCAGCCGGGCCCTCAAGGAAGGTGAGGTCCAGGCGCTCCGTATCATCATCAAGGCCGATCAGGGCGGACCGGCGGAAGCGCTCGCCGACGCGCTCGCGCAGCTCAGCACCTCCGAGGTACGGGTGGACGTGGTCCACCGCGGCGTCGGCGCCATCACCGAAAGCGACGTGCTGCTGGCCAAGGCGTCGGGCGCCATCATCCTCGGCTTCCACGTGCGGCCCGACTCCAACGCCCGCGCGGCCGCGGAGCGCGAAGGCGTGGACGTCCGTACCTATCGCATCATCTACGAGGCGGTGGCCGACGTCCGAAACGCCCTCGAAGGCCTGCTCAAGCCCGAGGAGCGGGAAACCGTCCTGGGCGAGGCCGAGGTGATGGCGCTCTTCAAGGTGAGCAAGGTCGGCACCATCGCGGGCTGCATCGTCCGGAGCGGCACCATCGCGCGCACGGGCAAGGTGCGGATCATCCGCGACGGTACCACCGTCTACACCGGCGGGCTCTCCAGCCTCAAGCGCTTCAAGGACGACGTCCGCGAAGTGCGTGAAGGCCTCGAGTGCGGCATCGGGGTCGAGAACTACAACGACCTGAAGGTTGGCGACCGCATCGAGGCGTTCAAGATGGAGGAGATCAAGCGCACGCTGGCGCCCGCCGGGTCGGCCGGCGCGCAGTAGCGAGGGCGGCGGATGCACGTGATGGTGTGTCGCTGGGAGCTGCACTTGGAGGGCTTGCACTCGCTCAAGGAGAAGCGGAGCCTGCTCAAGCCGTTGACGGGAGCACTTCGCCGGGCCCTCAATGTCTCGGTGGCGGAGACCGGGCATCAGGATCTCTGGCAGCGGGCGGAGATCGCGTGCGCCGCGGTCGGAAGTGACCGGCGCGTGGTCGAGGAGACGCTGCGAGCGGCCGAGGAGCTGGTGGCCCGGGCCGACGGGCTCCGCATCATCGATACCCTGACGGAGGTGCGATGAAGGGATCGTCGCGGCGGCCAGAACAGGTGAGCGAAACGCTCCGCCAGGTCATCGCCGATGCGCTGACGCGCGGGATTCGCGACCCGCGCGTCGGGTTCGTGACCGTCACCCGGGTCGAGGTCAGCCCCGACCTGTCGCACGCCAAGGTGTACGTTGCGGTGCCCGGCGAGGATGCGGACCGGGAGCGCTCGATCGAAGGGCTCCGGAGCGCGGCGGGCTATCTCCGGAGCCTTTGCGCCAAGGTGTTGACGACGCGCTCCGTACCCGAGCTGCATTTCGAGCTCGACCGCGGCCTCGAGCACGCCAACCGGATCAACCAGCTGCTCGAAGGCCTCCGCCGGGAGACCGAGGGCTGATCGGAGCGCTGCTGATCGACAAGCCGGCGGGAATGACGTCGCACGATGTGGTGCAGCGCGTGCGGAGGATATACGGCACCCGCGCGGTCGGACACACCGGAACGCTCGACCCGTTCGCCACCGGGCTGCTCGTGGCACTGGTGGGACGGGCCACGCGGCTCGCGCGCTTCGTCGAGGGCCAGGCCAAGACCTACCTCGCGGAGGCCCGTGTCGGATTCGCCACGGACACCGATGATGCAACCGGCGCGGCGCTGGGTCCGGATATCGCCGTGGAGCTGGCGGAGGACACGGTCCGGGCAGCGCTGGAGCGTTTCCGGGGACCGCAGCGGCAGCGGCCGCCGGCGTATTCGGCCAAGCACGTGGCCGGTGAGCGGAGTTACCATCGGGCACGCCGTGGTGAGCTGGTCGAGCTCGATCCCGTGCCGGTCGAGGTCGTCGCCATCGAGCTGGTGACGCTGTCGGGAAACAGCATCCGGTTTCGCGCCACCGTGTCGGCCGGCACCTACATCCGCGCGATTGCGCGCGACCTGGGTCGCGAGCTGGGAGCCGGTGCACACCTGACGGCGCTCCGCCGCGAGCGGATCGGTCAGCTCAGCGTTGCCGACGCGGTGTCGCTGGAGCGGCTGGGGCCGGGCACCGCGCTGCTGCCGCCGGAAGCGGCCCTCCCCGGCATGGCGCGCCTGGAGCTCGACGAGGCCAGCGCGCAGTCGGTTCGCCACGGCCGGACCGTGGCCGGGCCCGCGGGCGCAGTCGGCCAGATCGCGCTCATGCACGGGGGCGCGCTGGTCGCGGTCGGCGAGGCGGCGGAGGGCATGGTTCGGCCGCGCGTTGTGCTGGACGGCGCATGACCGCCGGGAGCATCGTGACCGTCGGATCGTTCGATGGCGTGCACCGGGGACATCGCGCGGTGCTCGATGAGATCGTCCGGCGCGCCCGGGCGGCGGGCCGCGAGAGTGTGCTGGTGACGTTCACCCCGCACCCGCTCGAGGTCGTGAACCCCGCGGCCGCGCCGGCGCTCCTCACGGTCGGCGACGAACGGCTCGAGGTGCTGGCCGAGACCGAGCTCGACCGCGTCCTGCTGCTGCGCTTCGACCGTCGGCTCGCGGCGATGAGCCCCCGGGAGTTCGTGCAGGACGTGCTGCTCGGCCGCTGTGGCATGCGCGAACTGGTGATCGGGTACGACCACGGCTTCGGACGCGGCCGGAGCGGCGACGCCGACACGCTCCGGGCGCTGGGCACGGAGCTGGGCTTCGCGGTGGATGTGGTCGGCGCCGTCGATGCGGGCGGGCAGCAGGTATCGAGCAGCCGGATCCGCCGGGCAGTCGCCGGTGGCGACCTCGTCCTCGCCGCGCGACTCCTGGGACGGCCCTACACGGTGCATGGCCGGGTCGAGGCGGGGGCGGGCAGGGGGCGCGCCCTCGGAGTGCCGACCATCAATCTGGGCGGCATTGCCCCGCAGAAACTTCTGCCGCCCGACGGCGTCTATGCGGTGCGCGTCGAGTGGGCTGGCGGCGTGGCCGGCGGCATGATGAACCAGGGGGGCCGGCCGACCTTCGGCGATGCGCGGCGGACGCTGGAAGCGCATCTCTTCGGGGTGAACGAGGACCTCTACGGCGTGGCCGTGCGGCTCGCATGGGTTGGACGTATTCGCGAAGTTCGCCCGTTCGGATCGGCGGCGGAGTTGCAGGAGCAGCTGGGGCGCGACCGGATCGCCGCTGAGGCGATTCTCGGCACACACACCTGAGCGTTGAGCGACGATGCTTTCTTCCATTCGCAATCGATTGATCGTCATCGCGGTGCTGGTCCTGACCTGCGTCTACCTCCTCATTCCCCGGTCGCAGACGCTGCACGAGCGCGATCAGGTGACGGGCGCGGTCCGCGATACCACCGTCCGCCGGATTCCGATCAAGTACGGACTCGACCTGCAGGGCGGGATGCACCTGGCGCTGGAGCTCGACCAGTCGAAGCAGGTCTCGTCCGATGTGAAGCGGGACATCGATCTGGCGCTCGTCGTCCTCCGGAAGCGCATCGAGGGCATCGGCACCCAGGAACCGCTCATCCAGAAGAGCGGGGATGAGCGCATCGTCGTGGAGCTCGCCGGCATCACCGATCCGGCGCGAGCCAAGGCCGTCGTGCAGCAGAGCGCTTTCCTCGAGTTCCGGATCACCGACAAGACCGGCGCGCTGGATCGCGCGCTGCCGGGCATGGACCGCGTGCTCCGCCAGCTGGGGGTGAAGGGCGTCGACTCCTCCGGCCGGCCGTCCGCGGTGCAGCAGCTGCTGGGCGGCGACAGCGCCGGCACCAAGGCCGACTCGGCGGCACCCGCCGTCCTCACGGCGCTGATCAAGCCCAGCGGCAACATGCCGGGCGAATACGTCGTCCCCGAGCCGGCCTTTGCCCGCGTGGACAGCCTGCTTCGCATCCCGCAGGTGAAGGCGCTCCTGCCCCGGGGCGTCCAGACGTTCTGGAGCGCCACTTCGGTCAGCGTCGGCGTCGAGCCCATCCGCTACCTCTACGTCGTCGAGGACCGGCCGATCATCACCGGCGACCGGCTGGTGGAAGCCACGGCGCAGCTCGACCCGCTCACCAACGGGCCCGTCGTGAATTTCGAGCTTGATCGCGCCGGCGGCCGCAAGTTCGGCGACGAGACCGGGCGCCACATCGGCGATTTCATGGCCATCATCCTCGACGGCCGCGTGCAGGGCCGGCCGCCGACGATCGAGGATCGCATCGGCCGCAACGGCCGCATCACGCTCGGCGGCAAGACCATCGAAGAGGCCCGCGATCTGGCCATGACGCTTAAGGCGGGCGCGCTGCCCATTCCGCTCAAGATCGTGGAGCAGGGACAGGTGGGTGCCAGCCTCGGCCGGGACTCGATCAGCAAGGGGATGCTGGCCGGCGTGATCGGGACCGCCCTTGTCATCCTGATCATGGTCGGCTACTACCGCATGAGCGGCGTGCTCGCGGTGGCGGCGCTCGCGCTCTACATCCTCTTCACCCTGGGCGGCCTGGCGGCCGTGGATGCCACCCTCACACTCCCGGGTCTCGCCGGCCTCGTGCTCTCCATCGGCATCGCGGTCGACGCCAACGTGCTGATCTTCGAGCGAATCCGCGAGGAACTGATCCACGGCAAGAGCGTCCGGCTCGCCGTCGATGAGGGCTTCCGCCACGCGATGAACGCCATCGTGGACTCCAACGTCAGCACGGTGCTGACGGCACTCTTCCTCTTCCAGTTCGGCACCGGGCCCGTCAAGGGATTCGCGGTAACGCTGATCATGGGCATCGCGGCGTCCATGATCACTGCGGTCTTCGTGACCCGCACCTTCTTCATGATCTGGCTGGATCGCAAGCCGGCCATGTCCACCCTGAGCATCTGACGATGACCCGCTTCTTTGCCCACGCCAACTACGACTTCATCGGGGTCCGCCGCTACGCGTACTGGATCACGGCGCTCCTGATCATTCCGGGCCTCCTGTTCACGCTGTTCTCCGGGCTCAACTACAGCATCGAGTTCACCGGCGGCACCATGCTCCAGGTGAAGCCGCTGAAGACGCTCGACGTGGGTGCCCTTCGGACCGAGCTCGACCGTGAAGGCGTACACGGGGCCGAGATCCAGTCGTTCGGCTCCGGAAACGAGTACGTCATTCGCGCCCGCGTGGCCAAGGCCGGCACCGACGCCAACGACACCCAGGCCATGACCGACGCCGTGTCGGCGGCGCTGGATCAGGTCCTCGGCAAGGGGCAGTACACCGTCGGCCGGGGCGGCGCCGTGGGCCCGAAGGTGGGCGGTGAGCTTCGCACCAAGGCCTTCCTCGCCATCTTCCTCTCGTTCTTTGCGGTGCTGGCGTACCTGGCGTACCGCTTCGAGTGGCGCTTCGGGGTCGCCGCGGTCGTGGCAACCGCCCACGACATCCTGGCTACCATCGCCTTCATCGGCATCATGCGGCTCGAGGTGAGCCTCACGGTGGTCGCGGCCGTGCTCTCCATGGTTGGATACTCGCTCAACGACACGATCATCATCTTCGACCGGGTCCGGGAGAACCTGGTCCGGATGAAGAACGCGTCCTTTGCCGAGGTGCTGAACCGCTCGATCAACG
>Ga0310810_10009590_pt1 | contig 11207 bp, 8 predicted proteins | sample NCmetagenome_FD_207641 | JGI IMG/M metagenome (GOLD analysis project Ga0310810, IMG submission 207641) | Soil microbial communities from experimental microcosm in Duke University, North Carolina, United States - NC | ecosystem: Engineered > Artificial ecosystem > Soil microcosm > Unclassified ... | reverse complement strand
GCCACAGCCTTTGCTCAGAGCGGCGGCAAGCCGGCCGAGCCTCCGAAGGCAGCGGCGGACAGCGCGCAGAAGGACAATCAGAAGAAGATCGATGAGATCGCCGAGGCCTCGCGCACCCTGACTGGCGCGGCTGGCCATCCGGAATGCGTCTGGCTCGGGCGGCGGGTCGTTGCCCTGCTCTGGCGCGACGATCTGGATACCGCCTTCCGGCACCTCGACCTTTACGACCGCTTCGGCTGCCCCGGCGCCCACATCCAGGCGACGTTCCGGTGCCTGATCCGTCAGGGAAATATTGACCCGAAGGCGCAGGAGACGCTCAACGGCAGGGTGCATTCCTGCTGGCTGAACCCGGCCCTCGAGCCCGAGGCGGCGCCCGCCGCCGCCGCGGCACCCGCGCCGGCTACCCCCGCGCCCCAGCCGCCGGCACGCTGATCCCGTTCTTGCAAATTTTCATGCAGGCGACATGCGTCTGCCTAGGAATCGCCATGCCTGAACATTACTTGCATGGGAACCCGACGCCGAGATAGTTTGTTGAACGCAGACGCTCTCCGGCTTTGGACCCAGGGGACGGGTCCATAGGGTCTGCCATCCAGCCCCATACGGTATTGAGTAAAATGCGCACCGTGGCTGCCGTGATCGCCCTTGTGGCGTGCGTGCAAGCGGGATTGTGGGCTGTTTCGCGCGACCACGCGACCGCTCCCAACTTCGATGGGCAATTGGCGAGCGTGTCCTACGCTCCCTACGACCGTTCAACCGATCCGAATGCCGGCGGCCGCCCGAAGCCGGAACAGATCCGGGCGGACATGAAGCTTTTGGCGCCGCTCACCCGCGCCATCCGACTGTATTCATCGACCGGCGGCCAGGAACTGGTGCCGGGCATCGCGTCCGAATTCGGCTTGAAGGTTACGGTCGGCGCCTGGCTTGACAAGAACCAGGATCGCAACGAGCGGGAACTCCGCGGTGCAATCGAGCTCGCCAAGCGGCACAGCAACGTCAACGGTATCTTCGTCGGCAACGAGACGATCTACCGCGGCGAATTGAAGGTCGCGGACCTGATCAAGCAGATTCAGCGGGTCAAGCGTCACACCACCGTTCCGGTCTCGACCGGCGAAATCTGGAACGTCTGGCTCGACCATCCGGAGCTCGTCTCCTCGGTCGATTTCATCGCCGCACACATCCTGCCGTACTGGGAAGGCACGCCGGCGAAGCAGACCGTCGATCGCGCGATCGAGATCTATGACAAGCTGCGCCAGGCCTATCCCGGCAAGCGCATCGTCATCGCCGAGTTCGGCTGGCCGTCATCCGGCTACAATTTCAAAGCCGCGGAACCGGGCCAGATCGACCAGGCTGTCTTGCTGCGCGATTTCGTGACCCGCGCCGACGCCTACGGCATCGACTACAACATCGTCGAAGCCATCGACCAGCCGTGGAAGACGTTCGAAGGCGGCGTCGGCCCGTACTGGGGCATGTTCAATGCCTACCGTCAGCCGAAGTTCGAGTGGACCGGTCCGATCAACGATCCCGACCACTGGCGCATCGCGGCGATCGCCATCCTGGTCAGTCTGCTCCTGTCGCTGCCGATCCTTGCAATGGCTTCGGTGTCGCTTACCCAAGCGGTGATGCTTGCCGGCGCCGCCAACGTCGTCGGCGCCTGGTCCGCCGCGGTCTTCGCCTTCTGGAACGGTCACTACTTCGTCCCCGGCGCCGCCTTCGCGCTTGGGCTCGGCACGGCGCTCCTGGTGCCGTTGATCATCATCGCCCTCGCCCGCGTCGAGGAACTCGCGGCGATCGCCTTCGGCCGCGAGCCGCTGCGGCTCGTCAAGTCGCCCGGTCTGGTGCCGGCGCTGTCTTCCGTCGACCACGCGCCGAAAGTGTCGATCCACATCCCGGCCTATCGCGAGCCGCCGGAGATGCTCAAGCAGACGCTCGACGCGCTCGCGCGCCTCGACTATCCGAATTACGAGTGCGTCGTCGTCATCAACAACACGCCCGACCCGGCGCTGTGGCGCCCTGTCGAAGACCACTGCGCACTGCTCGGTGAGCGCTTCAAGTTCGTCCGCGCCGACAACCTGCAAGGCTTCAAGGCCGGCGCCCTGCGTTTGGCGATCGTGCACACCGCCGCCGACGCCGAGATCATCGGCGTGCTGGATGCCGATTACGTGGTCGAGCCCAACTGGCTCAAGGACCTGGTGCCGGTGTTCGGCGATCCGTCCGTCGGCCTCGTCCAGGCGCCGCAGGACCACCGCGACGAACACCGCAGTGTCCTCCATTATGCGATGAACGCCGAATATGCCGGCTTCTTCGACATCGGCATGGTGCAGCGGAACGAGGTCAACGCCATCATCGTGCACGGCACGATGTGCCTGATCCGGCGCAGCGCGCTCGAGGCGGCCGGCGGCTGGTCGAGCGACACGATCTGCGAGGACACCGATCTCGGGCTCTCGATCCTCGAACTCGGCTACCACGCGCACTACACCAACACGCGCTACGGCCACGGCCTGCTGCCCGACACGTTCGAGTCCTTCAAGAAGCAGCGCGACCGCTGGGCCTATGGCGGATTCCAGATCCTGAAGAAGCATTGGCGCCGCTTCCTGCCGGGCGCGAGCCGGCTGTCGCGCGAGCAGAAGCGCGAATTCACGCTCGGCTGGCTCAACTGGCTCGGCGCCGAGAGCGTCGGCGTCGTAGTGGCGGTCTTGAACATCCTGTGGGTGCCGGTCGTCGCCTTCCTCGATATCGCCGTGCCCGACCGCATCCTCACCGTGCCGATCATTGCAAGCTTCATCGTCTCGGTACTGCACGGCGTGACGCTCTACCGGCTGCGCGTGCGCATCGGCAAGCGCCAGCTCTTCGCCTCCATGCTCGCGGCCATGTCGGTGCAGTTGACCGTGGCGCGCGCGGTCGGCACCGGCCTGATCAAGGACCACCTGCCCTTCGTGCGCACCGACAAGGGCGGCGCGAAGCGCAAGACCGAATTCCCGGCTTTCTGGGAAGCGGTCATTGCCGGCCTGCTGATCGCCGGATCGGCAACCCTGATCGAGACGAACTATACGATCGTGCGCGAGATCAACATCTTCGCCGGCATCCTGGTGATCCAGAGCGTGCCGTTCCTGTGCGCGGTGGCGCTGGCCTTGCTCGAGCGCTCGCCGCTCAACGACTTCGCCGTTTGGCGCGCCGTCGAGGCCCGCACGCTGGCGCTCTTGCCGCGCCGCGCGACGATCGCCGAGGTCGCGCACGTCCCGCAGGAAAATCGCGAGGCGGTCAGGTAACCGGCGATCTCCATCGTCAAATAAAAAAATGGCCGGGCTAGCCCCGGCCATTTTGATTTTCGGATGACGTTCGTCAGCCCCTCAGCGACGTCTCGACCAGCCGCACCCAATAGGAGGTGCCGAACGGAATCGCATCGTCGTTGAAATTGTATTCCGGGTGGTGCAGTCCGGCGCTCGCCCCGTTTCCGATCCAGATGAACGCGCCCGGCCGCTCGTTGAGCATGAAGGAGAAATCCTCCGCCCCCATCATCGGCTCGAGCTCTCGGTTCACCTGCTTGTCGCCGGCCACTTCGCTCGCCACGTCGGCGGCGAAACCCGTCTGCTTCTCGTGATTGACCAGCACCGGATAGTTGCGCCGGTAGGTGAACTTGGCGGTGGCGCCGAAAGCGGCCGCCGTATGCTCGACGATCTGGCCGAGCCGCTGCTCCACCAGCACGCGAACGTCCTCGTCGAGCGTGCGCACGGTGCCGTCGAGTTGCACGCGCTGCGGAATGACGTTGTCGGCGGTGCCGGCCTCGAACATGGTGACCGAGACGACCGCGGACTTTAAAGGATCGACGTTGCGCGAGACGACCGACTGCATGGCGATGATCGTGTGGCAGCCGACCACGACCGGATCGATGGTCAGGTGCGGCCGCGCCGCGTGCCCGCCCTTGCCCTCGATGACCACGGTAATGTAGTCGGCCGCCGCCATGATCGGGCCCGGCCGAAGGCCGAACGAGCCGACCGGCATGTTCGGCGCATTGTGCATGCCGTAGACCTCGCCGATGCCGAAGCGGGACATGAGGCCGTCATCGCACATCGCCTTGCCGCCGGCGCCGCCCTCCTCCGCAGGCTGGAAGATGACGACCGCGGTGCCGTCGAAATTGCGGGTCTCCGAGAGGTAACGTGCTGCACCAAGCAGCATGGCCGTATGGCCGTCATGGCCGCAGGCGTGCATCTTGCCGGGCGCGGTCGACTTGTAGGGCAGATCGTTCGCTTCCGTGATCGGCAGTGCGTCCATATCGGCGCGGAGACCGATCGCCCGGTTCGACGAGCCCTTGCGCCCGCGGATCACGCCGACCACGCCGGTGCGGCCGATCCCGGTCACCACCTCGTCGCAGCCGAAGGCCTTCAGCTTTTCGGCGACCGTCGCCGCCGTGCGGTGGACGTCGTAGAGGATTTCGGGGTGGGCATGCAGGTCGCGCCGCCAGGCGGTAATATCGGCATGAAGGTCGGCGACGCGGTTGACGATCGGCATGGTCCCTCCTCAGGCGAACGGCGCCCGACGGGCGGCATTTCGGCTTATGCGCAGCCGATTTCCGGCCGCACGGCGCGCAGTGTAGCAAATGGTGCGCCGAGGGCCAGCCACAGGGGGCAATGGCCGGCTATTGACCGCGCTCAGGCGCGCCCCTACACAGCCCGGGAAGCGCTGAAGGCCGGCTCGTCCGGCCGTATCCGGGCCTCGACGGCCATCCGCCGGATGCAAATGCAAAGCGCCTTGGGTCTTGGGTATCGAGCGCGTAGCTCAGGCGGTAGAGCAACTGACTTTTAATCAGTAGGTCCTGGGTTCGAGTCCCAGCGCGCTCACCAACTCAAAACGTTTTGTCTTGAATTCAGTTGGTTGGAGCCGCGGATATGAGCTGCTAGGTGGCAGGAGCGGCAAACTCTATAGCACCACGATATCAAGTTCGCTGTCGAACAGTTGACTCGGAGTCGGCACGCACGACCTTGAGCATTATCCGCGGCACGGTCCGCCGCGTCGCCATGCCTCACACATCTTTTGCGCTCTCATTGTCGCGTTGACCCGCAGTTGAGACGGGGTGTCCCGCCAACGCTAGGCGCGTCTTTCGTGGATTCTGCAGCAGACGCCGTTTGGTGGGATGCCTCCCAATGTAGCTCAGGCGAGATGCGCCACTCAAGGCGTTGTCCCATCCGTGCACCTTCGCCCTTCGATTCGAATGTGCCATACTGGCTCGACGCCTTACAAACACTTCACAATGTCCTTGGGAGGACTCGATGAAGCGCTGGAGACACGCTGCTGTTATCGGTCTTGCATTATTGGCGCTCTACGTCTCGTCCCGGCAGACACGCGCATCGGAATTTGCGGTCAGCCAATATGGACGCGTGACCGCGACCTTGCCGTGGGCGGTAGCCCTGAAAATGGGGTACTTCAAGGACGAAGGCATCAACATCGACAAGATCATTTCCGGCAAGGGTGGCGGCACCACATTGCGCAACATGCTCGCCAGTGACCTGCCTTATGGCGAAGTCGCAACCTCGGCTGCCTTGGCCGCGCAGCGGTCCGGCGTCGATATCGTCATTGTGAACACAGCCAGCGATCACATCGGCGAAATTGCGCTCGTGGCGAACCCGAAGAGCAGCATTCAGAAGGTCGGAGATCTCGCCGGCAAGAGGATCGGCTTCACCAACCCAAAATCAACCAGCGAGCTTCTCGACCGGCTGGCGCTGAAGAATGCCGGCATGGCCGGCAAAGCCGAGCTTGTTGGGACCGGCGGATTTGGCGGCGGTCTGACGATGCTCGACACGGGCGGCGTCGATGCCGCTCCGCTCATCGATCCGATCCTGACGCTCAAGCCCGAGAGCTATCGCGTCATATTCCGCTTCGCCGATCTCATTCCGCGCATGACCTGGCTCGTCGGCGTTACCACGCGGAAATTCGCCCGTGAACATCCCGACACCGTTCGCAAGATGATCAAGATTCACCAGCGCGGCGTGGACTACATTTATTCGCACCGCGACGAGGCGATGAAGATCTATGCGGAGGTGTGGCAACAGAAGCCGGAAGAAGTTGCAAAATATTTCCCGAAATACTTCGACTACAAAGGCGAGTGGTCGACCGGCGGATTCGACAAAGGCGCCCTGCAGAAGATGTCCGAAGGCCTGGAACTGATCGGCGAATCGAACGGGCCTGTCGCCTGGAAGGCCGCGATCGATCAGCAGTTCCTGCCGAAAGAGCTGCAACAGCCTCTCTGACGGATTCGAGCACGTCCGGATGACGCGATCGGCGCCGAGCGGGGGCGCCCATCGTCCGGATGTCGCCGCTGCAAGCCCTTCCGCCCTCGCCGGTCGGTGACGCCACGATGAGAAACGCCGCCAAACGACCTGATGCCCGCCGGATTGCATCCCGGTGAGCGCGCGACCTCATTTGAGCAAGGTTGCTCTCACCCGCATTCTGATACTGCTCGGTGCGCTGGTCACGCTCGAATTGCTGTGCCGCACCGGAATCATCGACAGGGTCACCATGATCCCGCCGAGCGAGATGTTCGTCGCGCTTTGGCAGATCGTCGAATCCGGACAATTCAAGCAGGATATTCTTTTCTCGACCTACAACGTCGCCGCTGCAAGCCTGTTGGCGATTGCCGCGGGCTTCGTGTTCGGCGCAGGCCTGCATGCATGGCCGCGCGCGAGGCGCGTCGTATCGCCGCTTTTGTCCGCGTATTACGCCGTGCCGACCTTCGTCTTCTATCCGCTTCTGATTGTCGCTTTCGGCACCGGCCGCACGGCCCTGATCGTGATGGGAACGATCTTCGGGGTCGTCGCCATGATGGTCAACACGATGCTCGGGCTCGACCGTGTCCCCCTCGCCGTCTCGAAGACTGGCGCCATCATGCGCCTTGGCCCGGTGCGCCGCTTGTTCCTGGTCAGGCTCCCGGCGGCTGCGCCGCATCTGGTCACCGGCATAAAGCTCGCAGTCGCCTACGGCGTCATCGGCATCATTGCCGGCGAATTCATTCTGGCGACGGCCGGCGTCGGCAAGCGCGTGTCGTTCGCCTACGACAATTTCGACAACAAGACGATGTACGGCATGCTGCTGCTGCTGCTAATAGGCGTCATGTTGATCAACGGCTTGCTCACGATCTGGGAGAAGCGACTGCATCGCCGCTTCGGCCAGCGATGAAGTCGAACAGGCTGGATCATGTGCTGCTGGTCGCGGCCATAGCTGCCGCATGGCAATTGCTCTACCTCGCGGCCGGGCCGAACGTCATTTCGTCGCCCGCGGAAACGCTGACGCGCGCGGTCGAGCTGCTGCGGACGCAAGCCTTTTGGGACAATGCCGCCAATACGGGCGCCGCATTCGGCATGGCGAGCGTCCTGTCGATCACGGGCGGCGCACTTGTCGGTCTCTGGCTCGGCCTGCGCCAATTCGCCGGCGACGTCGCCGATCCGATACTGGGCGCGCTCTACTCCCTGCCCAAGATCACCCTTTACCCGATCATCCTCCTGATTTTCGGCCTTGGTATTTCCGCCAAGGTCGCCTTCGGCGCCATCCACGGCTTCTTTCCGATCGCCATCTTCACGATGAACGCAGCGCGCAACGTGTCGCCCGTCTACTACCGGACCGCGCGGATCATGCGCCTCTCGCCGGCCGCCACCATCGTGACGGTGCTGGCACCGGCTGCATTGCCCGAAATTTTCGCCGGCATCCGCATCGGCCTCGCGCTCACTTTGCTGGGCACCCTGATCGGCGAACTTTTCGCCTCGACCTCCGGTCTCGGCTTCGCCCTGATCCGCGCGACCGATATCCACGCCGTGCCCGACATCACCGCGATCACGTTTCTTATCTTCGTCTTCGCCGCCTGCGTGAATGCGCTTCTGCATGCGATCGAACTGCGGGTCTCTCACGATGGCTAGCCTCGGCGCTCACATCAGCCTCAGCGGCGTGACGAAGACCTTCGAGAGTCACCGCGATCATCCGGCCATCCATGCCCTGGGGCCGATCAGCCTGGAGGTCGAGCCCGGCGAATTCTTCTCCGTGGTCGGCCCGTCCGGCTGCGGCAAGTCCACACTCCTGGACGTGCTATCGGGCCTGGGCAAGGCGAGCGCCGGCACCATCGAGATCGATGGTGCGCAGGTGAACGGCTCCGTGCCCGACGGCGTCGGCGCCGTTTTCCAGCAGGACGCGAGCTTCCTGTGGCTCAATGTATGGGACAACGTGGCGTTCGGGCTGCGCCGGCTCGGCATGGACGCAGCGGAGATCGAGCGTCGTGTCCGAAACGCGCTGGCTTTCATGGGGTTGACCGGCTTCGCCAAGGCTTTTCCGGCGCAGCTCTCCGGTGGCATGCGGCAGCGCGTTTGCATTGCGCGGACGCTTGTCCTCGAGCCGCGCGTCTTGTTGCTGGACGAACCATTCGGCGCACTCGACCAGCAGACCCGCCTTCTGATGGGCGACGAGCTGTTGCGGCTCTGGCGCGAGACGGGCGCGACCGTGATCCTGATCACACATGCCCTGGACGAGGCGGCGATGTTATCCGACCGGGTTGGCGTGATGTCGGCGCGGCCGGGATGCTTCATTGATATCATCACCACCGGCTGGCCGCGTACGCGCGACAGCCGTATCGTGGCGGAAGCCCATTTTGGCTCGATCACGAGCCGCCTCTGGGCGACGCTGCGGGAGCAATCCCTGCGCGCCATCAGCGGCAACTAGCACCTCTGCCCGGAAGCCCATGAAGACCAGCCAAGACCGCATTCTGACCACGCATGTCGGAAGCCTGCCGCGGACGCAAGCCGTACTTGACGTTCTCGAGCGACATGAAACCCGCGCCGACATTGCCGAACCGGCCTTCGACCCGGTCGTGCAGCAGGCGGTCGTGGACAATGTGCGGCGGCAACGTGAAGTCGGGATCGACATCGTCAGCGATGGCGAAGCCAGCAAGATCAGCTACGCCACCTATGTGAAGGACCGGCTCACCGGCTTCTCGGAAAGCGGCGCCACCGAAGCGTCAAGGCCGCATCTCGATCTGGCGCCCTTTCCGGATTATCGGCAGAAAATGACGCTTCTGTCCGGCAAGCGGCGCTTCAAGCGGGTCTCCTGCATCGGCCCGGTCGTGCCGCAACCGACCGGTGCGCTCGAGCAGGACCTCCAGAACATGCGCCGCGCGGTGTCGGCGTCCGGGCCGACGGAGGCGTTCCTCAATGCCGCCTCCCCTGGCGTCGTCGCCAGCTTTCTGCCGAACGAGTACTACCCGTCGCACCACGCCTATGTGGAGGCGATCGCCGATGCGATGCGCGCGGAATACAAAGCCATCGCGGCAGCCGGGTTCATCTTGCAGGTCGATTGTCCGGATCTTGCCATGTCGCGCCACGCGACATTCCAGGATCTGAGCGAGGCGGAGTTTCTCGATCTTGCACGATTCCACGTCGAAGCCTTGAACCACGCGCTTGCCAACGTGCCCGCGGACCGGGTTCGAATGCATGTGTGCTGGGGCAATTACGAAGGGCCGCACGATCACGACATCGACCTGACCAGGATCGTCGGCATTGTCCTCGACGCCAAGCCGATGGGTCTGTCGCTCGAGGCGGCGAACCCGCGTCACGAGCACGAATGGGCGATCTGGAACGAGATCACCCTCCCGGATGACAAGGTGCTGATCCCCGGCGTGATCGATACCTCGACAAACTATGTCGAGCATCCGGAGCTGGTCGCGCAAAGAATCGTCCGGCTGGCCGAGATTGTCGGTCGCGACCGTCTGATCGCGAGCACGGATTGCGGATTCGGCACGTCAGCGGGTTACGGCAAGATCGATCCCGAGATCGCTTTTTTGAAGCTGCGCGCGCTGTCGGAAGGAGCCGCCCGAGCCAGCGAAATCCTGTGGTGACAGTGTAGGAATGTCGGGCCGAACCTGATCGCTGATCAGGTCCACCGCCCTACGCCGGCCAAAGCCGCCGGCTCGCTATTTTCGCGCCGTCCACCAGGGATTGCAGTTTCGCCCAGGCCACTTCGGGGTGGACTTCGTCGCCGACCCCGGAGGTACCGAAGCCGCAATCCGTTCCCGCGATAACCCGCTCGCGGCCGACGACCTCAGCGAAGCGAACGATCCGCTGCGCGACGAGTTCCGGGTGCTCGACAAGCTGAACGCAGTGCGAGACCACGCCTGGAACAAGGATCTTGCCGTCCGGCAGCTTCACGTCCTGCCAGACTTGCCATTCGTGCTCGTGACGCGGGTTGGCCGCCTCGATGAGATAGGCGGACGCCCGGATCTTCAACATGAGATCCACGAAGTGCTTCAGTTCGAAATCGTGAACGCGGGGCGCCACATTCACGCTGTAGCAGGTGTGAAAGCGCACACGATCTTCCGGAATGCCGCGCAACGCATGATTGACGGCCTCGACACGCAACGCGATGAACTTCCGGCAGTCCTCGATCGAGGCGTTGACCGAGCGATTGTAGTGCGTCGCCATTCTCGGATCGTCGATCTGCAGCAGGAAGCCGGCGTCGACGATGGCCTTGTATTCGACATGCATCGCGTCGGCCAATGCGGCGAGATACGCTTCTTCAGTCGCGTAATATCGATTCTCGTAATACAGCTCCAAATTTGACGGCGAAATCGCCGTGATAAAGGCCTCTTCGGCCGCGCGACCGCTCAAGGCCGCCTTGAGGTTGGCTATGTCCGTCCGCAGCTCTGCTTCTCCCACGTAAGAAAGGGGGCCGGCGCAGATATACGCCTTCGGCCGAACCGTGCGCTTGGCGACGAGCGCCGGAGAGCGGGCGGCCAGCATCACTTTCAGGTCGTCATAGGTCGCCGGGAAAGCCAGAGAATCCCGGGTGGCGCCGCGAAAGCTGGGCGGACTGTCAATCTCCTGAAGGCCGCCGAGGCGACCGCGCGCATATGCCATCCAGCTGACCTTGCTGTGCTCGCCATCATTGACTACGTCGATACCGACGTCGCATTGCCTCGCGACGATTTCGGAAATCGCCCGTTGCACACGCGCGGCCAAAGCTGCCGGCTCGTATGATTGCCCCATCTCCTTGGCGTTCAAGGCTTCAACGAGGTCGGCCGGTCGCGGCAGGCTGCCGGTGTGCGTGGTCAGGGTTCGACGAGAGCTGGTCTTCATTCGGGTCCTCGCACTGCCCGCATGTATCGGGCATGCCACCGATAGGGCAAAACCATCTTCAGGTCGATGCGTCGGAACGCGTTCGGGAATCGAGCGTGTCGAGAT
>Ga0310810_10009588_pt1 | contig 11208 bp, 8 predicted proteins | sample NCmetagenome_FD_207641 | JGI IMG/M metagenome (GOLD analysis project Ga0310810, IMG submission 207641) | Soil microbial communities from experimental microcosm in Duke University, North Carolina, United States - NC | ecosystem: Engineered > Artificial ecosystem > Soil microcosm > Unclassified ... | reverse complement strand
GTGTTGGCGCTGCAGCCCGCGAGCGCAAGCGCGAGCCCGCCGGCTGCCACAACCCCACAAGCGCCGCGGCCGAAGCGCAACCAGAACGCCGCGTGTCGCATCCCTCTCCCCGCGCCCACGAGATACCCGTCGGGAGGAGTTAAGCGCGAGACAGGTAAACAAGCCGCTAACTCTCGTTTTGCGCGCGGCCGAAAAACGAATCGCGGAATAAGAGCTTAGCCTCGCTCCGGCTTTGCCCCCTTGGACGCTTTGGCCTGGCGCGCCGAGGCCCCTGCCCTGCCATGCACCAGCGGCACGAAGCGCACGGGAAGGACCGGCGTCCCAGCTAGTCCCTCCTCTGTCTTGTCGATCTGCACGAGCTGCTGCGCATCGCGCGTCTCGCCGAGCGGGATGATCATGCGGCCGCCAATCTTGAGCTGATCGATCAGCGCCGGCGGCGCCTCGCGCGCAGCTGCGGTGACGATGATGCGGTCGAACGGCGCCTGAGGCGGCCAGCCGAGCCAGCCGTCGCCGATGATGGTGGTGACGTTGGTGATGCCGAGTCTCGCAAATCTGCGGTCCGCCGCCTTCTGCAATTCGCGCCAGCGCTCGACCGTATAGACCCTGCGGCAAAGATGCGACAGAACAGCCGCCTGGTAGCCCGAGCCGGTGCCGATCTCGAGCACCTTGTGGCGCTCGTCGAGCTCGAGATGCTCGGTCATGAAGGCAACCACGAAAGGCTGGGAGATGGTCTGCCCGCAATCGATGGGGAGCGCGATGTCCTGATAGGCGTGGTCGGCGAACGCCTCGTCGACGAACAGCTCGCGCGGCACCCGCTCGATTGCGCGCAGCACTCGCGTGTCGCGGATGCCGCGACGCCTGAGCTGCATGATGAGACCGATCTGATCTTGGGCGGATGGCATAACCTAGCCCACCCCTGTTTCGAGGTGGCGCTCCAGTATCTGACGATTCTCGGCGACTGTCTCAAAGACTGTTGCGTGCCGCGCGCTTTCTCAAGCCGGGGCGGGGATCTTGTTGAGGTCGCCCATGTAGCGCTCGAGCACCTTGGGGATCCGGACCGAGCCGTCTTCCTCCTGGTAGTTTTCCAGCACCGCGATCAGCGCGCGGCCGACGGCGACACCTGAGCCGTTCAGCGTGTGCACCAGCCGCGGCTGTTTCTCGCCCTTGGGCCGGTAGCGCGCGTTCATGCGCCGGGCCTGGAAGTCGCCGCAGTTCGAGCAGGAGCTGATCTCGCGATACATCCCCTGCCCCGGCAGCCACACCTCGATGTCATAGGTCTTCTGCGCGGCAAAGCCCATGTCGCCGGTCGAGAGCACGACCACGCGATAGGGAAGCTCGAGCTTCTGGAGCACGGTCTCTGCGCATTTGGTCATGCGCTCGTGCTCCTCCGCGGACTGCTCCGGCGTGGTTATGGACACGAGCTCGACCTTGTTAAACTGATGCTGGCGGATCATGCCGCGCGTGTCCTTGCCCGCGGCGCCTGCCTCAGCGCGGAAGCAAGGTGTCCCGGCGGTTACCCGCAGGGGTAACTTCGCCTCGTCGACGATGTCCTCGCGCACGAGATTGGTGAGCGGTACTTCTGCTGTGGGGATAAGCCAATAAGGGCTCTTGCGCCGTATTTCGTTCAACATGAAATCAAGAACCGCACCTTCACCTGCCTCTGCCTTGGGAGAAGGTATTCGCTCGATACCCGCTTCTTCATACGTAATCGTCTTAAGGGCCACGAACTGGTCGTCAGCAAACTTGGGTAATTGCGCAGTACCCTCCATCGTCTCACGCCGAACTATTAGGGGCGGCGCCACCTCGGTGTAGCCGTGCTCGCTCGTATGCAGGTCGAGCATGAATTGCGCGAGCGCGCGCTCGAGCCGCGCCAGCGGGCCCTTTAGAACCACAAAGCGCGCGCCCGACAACTTGGCGGCGGTCTCGAAATCCATCAGCCCGAGCGCTTCGCCGATCTCAAAGTGCTGCTTCGGCTGAAACGGAAATTTCTTCGGCTCGCCGAACTTCCGCAGCACGACATTGGCGTCGGCATCTGGCCCGATCGGCACGTCGGGCGCGGGATTATTGGGAATGGCCGCCAGCAAGTTTCTCAGCTCGTCGTCGAGCCGTTTCTCCTCAGCTTCGCCCTCTTGGATCGTACCCTTGAGCGCTGCGACCTCGTCCATAAGGCGCTGCGCCGACTTCTCGTCCTTGCTCGCTTTTGCCTTGCCGATTTCCTTGGAGGCAGCGTTGCGGCGAGCTTGCGCGTCCTGCAATTTCTGAATCGCCGAGCGGCGTTGCTCGTCGAGGTTCAGAATTCGATTCAGCGTGGCCCGCGCGCTTGCCTCGAAACCGCGATCGGTCAGTCCCTTGATGAAGGCGTCCCTGTTGTCGCGGATCCATTTGACGTCGAGCACGGCCGTACCTCGCTGAATCGAAGGCTCCGTATAAGACCCTACTACCGGCTTGTCATCGCCGGGCTTGACCCGGCGATCCAGTATCCCGTGACAGTGATTACTGGATGCCGGCTTTCGCGGGCATGACAACATTTCCCGCCGGACTCCGTCCGCGAGGCTTGAGGGGGATGGCGCGCCGAAAAGCGCAAACCTATGGTGTCCGCGATCCTTTTGGGACCACGGCGGGCGCCTCTCGGCGCGCCAATCGCGGACGTCTTCGGCACCGGGCCCTGCTTTTCCCGCTTGAAGGCCGGATTGAACTCCGTCTCAAGCTCGGTCAGCTAGCTCCTAGCAGGACCTCCTAGTGGGTCCTGAGGGAGCCCCGACACCGCCCGGGAGCCAGACTGTGCGTCAGCCGGCCCGCAGGCGCCGCACCTCGTCCCGCCTCAGGAACGCCTCATGATGCGCCCTTCAAGTGGACGAGGCGAAAACACGATAATTTAGGTTTGGGGCACGGGGATAATTTCTCATCCTCATTTGTCATCGCCGGGCTTGACCCGGCGATCCAGTAACCCCGGTGGTGCTCAGTCAGGAAGAGCCGTGGTTACTGGATTCCCGCTTTCGCGGGAATGACGATGAGAGCTTAGTTGGCTTGGACCCTCTTGTCGGCGCTGGTATCGACCGATTTGATGCCGTGGAGGAGGTCAAGCGCGTAGTTGAGCTGCGTGTCCTTGGTCTTGTCCTCGGGCACGTAGGACGAGCTTCCATCAACCTCGTCGGCTTCGGCCTCGTCATTAGGATTCTTGAGGTGGCCGCGCAGGCTCGCCTCGCCGACTGCGGCTGCGACGTCCTTGTTCAGGTCCTTGGGCAGTTCCTCCTCGACCTTGACCTCGGGCTGGATGCCCTGGGCCTGGATCGAACGGCCCGATGGCGTGTAGTAGCGCGCAGTGGTGAGCCTGAGCGCCCCGCCTCCCGACAGCGGGATGATGGTCTGCACCGAGCCTTTCCCGAAGGAACGCGTGCCGACCAGGATCGCCCGGTGGTGATCCTGCAAAGCGCCGGCCACGATCTCCGAGGCGGAAGCCGAGCCGCCATTGATCAGCACCACGAGCCGCTTGCCGCCGGTGATGTCGCCGGGCCGCGCATTGGCGCGCTGCGTCTCCTCCTCGTTGCGCCCCTTGGTGAGCACGATAGCGCCCTGGTCGAGGAAGGCGTCAGACACCGAGATAGCTTGGTCGAGCAGGCCGCCAGGATCGTTACGAAGGTCGATAACGTAGCCCTTGAGCTTCGGGCCGATGGTTTTCTTGAGATCGGCGACCGCTCTTTCAAGGTCTGCCGTAGTCTGCTCGTTGAAGCTCGTGATGTGGATATAGCCTACGTCACCGTCGGCTTCGTACTTGACCGGTTTGATGCGGATCACGTCGCGGACCATCTTCACATCGAAGGGGTTGTCCACGCCCTTGCGCATGATGGTGAGGGTGATCGGCGCGTTGACCGGACCGCGCATCTTCTCCACGGCCTCCTCGAGGGTGAGGCCTTCGATCGGCTGTTTGTCGAGCGCGGTAATGAGGTCGCCGCTGAGCAGACCAGCCTTGGCCGCCGGCGTGTCCTCGATCGGAGAGACGACCTTGATCATGCCGTTCTCCATGGTGACCTCGATGCCGAGCCCACCGAACTCGCCCTTGGTCTGCACCTGCATGTCGCGGAATTCTTTGCCGGTGAGATAGGTCGAGTGCGGGTCGAGCGCCATTAGCATGCCCCTGATCGCGTCTTCGACCAGCTTCTGGTCGTCCGGCTTCTCGACATAATCGGAGCGGACGCGCGACAGCACCTCGCCGAACAGGTTGAGCTGGAAATAGAGATCGGAGTTTGACTCGGATGCCGGCTCGCTCCAGGCGAGTCCCGCCATCATCGAGCCAGCTGCGAGCAGAGCGAGCGCCGCAAGCGCCCAGAGCCTGTAGTCAGATTTGCGGATCACCATGAACTCCTCGGAACCATTGGGTAGCGGGGTCCAAGTCTGGACGCCGACAAGCAAAATGTCATCCGACAAGCTACTCCTCCTGGCCGAAATGCCAGTGCGACAAGCTGTCCATGTCGCGAGCGAACCTTAACGCGTTGTAACTTGCCTTCCCTGCAAAGCGCGCCAGCCGATGTCGCGGCGCGAAAAGCCTTGCGGCCAGCCGATCTTGTCAACAGCAGCGTAGGCGCGCGATTGCGCCTCTTTGATGTCGCGCCCGCGTGCGGTGACGCCGAGCACGCGACCTCCATCGGCGAGAATACGGGTGCCGTCGCGCCTCGTGCCGGCATGAAAGATCTGCACGTGAGGATCAGCGGCGGCGCGGTCCAGCCCCTTGATCTCCGAGCCCTTCTGGTAGGCACCAGGATAGCCGCGCGCCGCCATGACGACGCAGAGGGCAGCATCGTCGCGCCAGTCTAGCGTGATGCCCTCGAGCCGGCCTTCAGCGGTGGCAAGCAGGCTAGGGAGCAGGTCCGATTTCAGCCGGACCATCAGCACCTGCGCCTCGGGATCGCCGAAGCGCACGTTATATTCGATGAGCTTCGGCGCTCCGTCCTTGATCATAAGACCAGCATAGAGAGCGCCTTTGAATGGCGTGCCGCGTTTCCGCATTGCGCGCACGGTCGGCAACACGATCTCATCCATCACGCGCTTGCATAGTTTCGGCGTCATGATCGGCGACGGCGAATAGGCGCCCATGCCACCTGTGTTTGGGCCTTTGTCGCCATCGAAGGCGCGCTTATGGTCTTGCGCCGTGGCAAGCGGCAGAGCTGTGTCGCCATCGACCAGCGCGAAGAAGCTCGCCTCCTCGCCGTCCAGGAACTCCTCGATCACCAAGCTTGCGCCGGCGGCGCCGAACTCGCCGGAGAAGCAGGCGTCGATCGCTTGATTCGCTTCCGCCTGTGTCGCGACGATGGTCACGCCTTTGCCGGCGGCGAGCCCGTCGGCCTTGATGACGATGGGAAGGCGCTGCGTCCGGAGATAGTTCTTGGCAGATGCGGGGTCGGCAAAGCGGCGGTAAGCGGCGGTTGGAATGCCGTATTCGGCAGCGAGGTCCTTGGTGAAGCCTTTCGAGCCTTCGAGCTGCGCGGCAGCCTTGGAAGGGCCGAACACGCTAATGCCGGAGCCTTCGAGATCGTCGGTGAGCCCTGAAACGAGAGGCGCCTCGGGCCCGATCACCACGAGCCCGATGCCGTTGTCCTTGCAGAAGCGTATCACCGCCCCATGGTCGGCAATGTCGAGCGCAACACACTCGGCGACCTCGGCAATGCCGGCATTGCCCGGCGCGCAGTAAAGGCGGTCGAGCAGGGGACTTTGCGCGAGCTTCCAGGCGAGCGCGTGCTCCCTCCCGCCGCCCCCGATCAGAAGCACTTTCACCTTGCGTGACGCTCCGCTTGTGGCCCAGGGGTCGAGCTTGTATTGCAGATGCGTGATGGACGCCAATGGCTGATCGATTAGCGCAAACAGCGACGAATCTCGTCGAATATACCGTCTCCGAGCTTGCCTTCGCGCTCCGGCGCACGGTCGAGGACAATTTCGGCCTGGTGAAGCTGCGCGGGGAGATCTCGGGCTTCAGGGGCCGGCATTCGTCGGGCCATTGCTATTTCACCTTGAAGGACGAGAACGCCTGCATCGAGGCGGTGATCTGGAAGAGCACGTTCGTCCGGCTCAAGTTCAAGCCCGAGCAGGGGCTAGAGGTGATCGCGCGCGGCCGCGTCACCACCTATCCCGACAAGTCGAAATATCAGATTGTGATCGACGAGCTCGAGCCTGCCGGCGTCGGCGCGCTGATGGCGTTGCTCGAGCAGCGCAAGAAGACGCTCGCTGCCGAGGGGCTGTTCCACGAGGCGCGCAAGAAGACGCTGCCTTACCTGCCGCGCATCGTCGGCGTAGTCACCTCGCCGACCGGCGCGGTGATCCGCGACATCCTGCATCGCCTTTCGGACCGTTGCCCCTGCCATGTGCTGGTGTGGCCGGTGCGGGTGCAGGGCGAGACCTGCGCCGTAGAGGTGGCCGGCGCGATCGCAGGCTTCAACGCGCTTGTCATCGGCGCAGCCGTGCCGCGGCCGGACCTCATCATCGTTGCGCGAGGCGGCGGCAGCCTCGAAGACCTATGGGGCTTCAACGAGGAGATCGTGGCCCGGGCGGTGGCGGCAAGCGCGATCCCGCTCATCTCTGCGGTCGGGCATGAGACCGACTGGACCATCATCGACCTTGTTGCCGACTGGCGGGCGCCGACGCCGACCGCGGCGGCCGAGCGCGCCGTTCCGGTGCGCACCGAGCTACTGATCACGGTCAAGAGCTTCGGCGTACGCGCCGTGAGCAATTTGCGCCGCGCGCTCGAAGCACGGCGAAGCCGCTTCCTCGCTGCCGCACGCGGGCTCCCGCGACGCGCCGAGATTCTGGAGCTGCCGCGCCAGCGGCTCGACAATGCAAGCGGGAGGCTTCCGCGCGCGCTACTTGCCAATGCGCGGGCTCATCGCAGCGCGCTCGATCGTTGCGCAGCCAGGCTGAGGCCTCACATCGTGGCACGTGCAGCGACCGCAGGGCGCGAGCGGCTGATTCGCCTCGACCGCTCCCGTGAGAGGGCGCTCGCGAGCATGATCGAGCGCGCGCGCCGGAAGCTCGACGGGCAGGCGAAGCTTCTCTCCACCCTCAGCTATCAAAATGTGCTTGCGCGCGGCTTCACGCTGGTGCGCGGCGCCGACGGCGCGATGCTGCGCCGCGTCTCGGAGGTGAAAGCTGGGGCTGCTCTCGACATTGAGTTCGCCGATGGCCATATCGGGGCTCATGCCGATCTGCGTGCGCGAAAGCCGGAGGCCTCGGCGAAGGAGTCGCGCAAGCCAACTGACGGAAAGCAGGGGACACTCCTCTAAAGCGGGCTGGCCTTTCCGCTTCGCTTGAGGTTATGGTGATGAACAACAACGAGAAAACGCGAGACGCGCAGCTTTGATGAATCGCTTCGAACGCAATATCGGCTTCAAGGGCGAGGCCAAGCTCAAATATCTCGACGGCGAAGTGCAGGTGCTGAGCCCTGGCGATTTCGTGCGCTGCGCCGTCACCGGCCGCACCATCCCGCTCGAAGAGCTTCGTTATTGGAGCGTCGAGCTGCAAGAGGCCTATGCCGACGCGGCGAGCTCTCTCAAGCGCTACCGCGAGACGCATCCGGCGCCTGCCGCCGCAGCCGAGTAGGGTTAGTTCGCGTTTCTTTTGGCCAAAGCTCTGGTGAGCAGGTCTTTCACCGCGGCGCCATCGTCGAACTCAATGGCGATGGGAAAGGGGCGCGAGCGGAACTTGAGCTCGCCTTGTGGCGTGCCCGCCTCATCAGGAAGCCGCACCCAGTCCTTCTCAGTTGTCACTAGCATCGCATTGTAGTCGCGTGCCTCTTTGAGGAGGCTGCGTGCCTGGCGCGCACTGTAGCGGTAATGGTCGGGATACGAGCGCTCGTCGATGATTCGTGCACCATGCGCCTTCAGCGTGGCGAAGAACTTCTCCGGCCGCGCAATGCCGGCAAAGCCGATGACCGGGAGCACGCCAAGCCAACGCGCGTCCTCGAGCGGCGTCATGCGGGCCTTGAGGACAGGCTTGGCGCGGGCCCTGAAAGCGTCGACCAGCGCCGTCGCCTTGTCGCCTGAGCCGATCACCATAAGCGCGTCGGCGCGGGCGATCTGAACGTCGAGCGGCGCCCTCAGAGGGCCTGCGGGGATCATCAGTCCGTTGCCGATGCCGGACGCCGCATCGACCACGATGAGTGAGAGGTCCTTGGCGAGGCTTGGGTTCTGGAAGCCGTCATCCATGACGATGACAGTCGCGTCGGTGTGCTCGATGGCCTTTGCGCCGGCAACGCGGTCCGCGGAAATCTTCGTCGGCGCGTGCTCAGCCAAGAGCAGAGGCTCGTCGCCCACCTCTGCCGCGCTCATGCCTTTGCTGACAAATGTCGCCACTTTGCTCGCGCCGCCGTAGCCGCGGGTGAGGAAGCAGGATTTAGCGCCAAGCTCCTTGAGCAGGCGGGCTACGGCTATCGCGGTCGGAGTCTTGCCGCCGCCGCCTGCGGTGAAATTGCCAATGCAGATCACGGGAAGGCGGGAGCGGTACGGCATGACGCGGGCAGCGCGGGCCTCGGCGATTCTGCCGTAGAGCGCGCCTATAGGCGCAAGCGCAGACGCAACCACGCCCTTGTCGCGGTACCACCAGGACGGCGTCTTAAGACGCATGTTTCAGATTCGTCCGGGGCGGCAGATAGGGCTCGAGTTCGGCAAGAGTGCGCGGGAGCGCTCCGCTCATGGCGGCAATCGCCGCCTCCGCCCGCCGCGTCATCTCTTTCCGCGCGCGCTCATCCTTGAGCAAGCCAAGCGCCGCATCGGCGAGGCTTGCGGCATTGCCCACCTCCTTGCAGCCGCGCGCCTTGAGCAGCTCGGTATAGGAATCGCGGAAGTTCTGCCAATTCGGGCCGGTCAGCACCGCGGCACCGAGCTTGATCGGCTCGACCGGGTTTTGGCCGCCGCGCTCGATGAGAGAGCCGCCGACGAAGGCGATAGGGGAAAGCGCATAGAACAGACCAAGCTCGCCGATCGTGTCCGCAACATAGATGTCGGTCGAGGCTTCTGGCAGTTGCCCTTCCGACCTGAGAGTGACGGTGAGATTGGCGGCCCTCAGCGCCTCGGCGATCGGCTTTCCGCGCTCGGGATGACGCGGCACGATGATAGTGAGCAGGTTGGCCTGCTCCTGCCTCATCTTCTTGTGTGCGAGCGCAACCAGATCCTCCTCGCCGGGATGAGTGCTTGCGGCGAGCCACACGGTTCGGCCAGAGATCGCGGCGGCAAGCCGCCTCTTGCCGGGCAGATCGGCGGGTGGCGGCGGGGCGTCGGCCTTGAGGTTGCCCACGTCGAGCGTGCGCGCGACGCCGAGTTGGGCGAAGCGCTCGGCGAGGCTGTCGTTCTGCGCGAGCACGAGGTCGAAGGCCGAGAACAGCGGACGGCTCAAGCCCGGACGCCTGCGCCAGCGCTTGAACGAAGACGATGACATGCGGCCGTTGATGAGCAAAAGCGGAATGCCTTCGCCCTTGGTCTCGAGCACGAGGTTCGGCCAGATCTCGGACTCGACCAGAACGGCAAGGTCGGGTCGCCAATGATGCAGGAAGCGCTGCACATAACTCTTGTTGTCGAGCGGCACATATTGATGCAGCACATTCTTCGGCAGGCGTGAGCGAGCAAGTTGCGCCGAGGTCACCGTGGCGGTGGTTAGCAGCATGCGCACTTCGGACCGCTCGGCGGCGATGGTCTCGATCACTGGCAGCGCCGCGTTGGCTTCGCCCACGCTCGAGGCATGGAACCAGGCGAGAAAGCCTTTGGGACGGGGTACACTCGCGCGTCCATAGCGTTCCGAGCGGCGGTCGGGCTCCTCTTTGCCGCGCCGCGTACGCCAGGCGAGGATCAATGGCGCGAATGGCACGGCAAGCGACGTGAGCGCGCGATAGGCCTTAAGCGACAGCCCGGGTTTGACAGCTTCTTGCATGTTCAATGGATCGATCCCACCCGCCAGAGCATAGGCGCGCGACGTGACTTCGGCGAGAGCCTGCTGGATCGCCCGCCGTCCGGCCTCGATCGACTCGACATCGTTGCTGGTTGCGACCCTGACCGGGTCGCCGATCACGATGGCAAGGGTGGAGAAAGGGAGATTGATGGTGAAGCGGCTCCAGGTGGGGAGAGTCAAAAATCTCCGCGTGGCGATGGCAAACGGCACCACGGGGCGGCCCGACAAGGCTGCGAGCGTGGCAATGCCTTCGCCGGCCCGGCGCGCGGGGCCCGGAGGCACGTCGGCCGTCATTGCCACGGTCGCGCCGCTTGTCAGCGCCCGCAACGATTCGCGCAAGGCGGTGGCGCCGCCCCGATTGCGCTTTCTCCTGCCGGCGCCGGCGCCCCTGATCAAGTCCATGCCGAATTTTTGCAAGACGGAGCCTATGACCTCGGCATCGCCGTGGCGCGAGACCATAGCGCGCACGTCGGCAGGCCTCTTGGGTTTGAGTTTGGGCAGCAGCAGGAACTGTCCGTGCCACATAGCGAGAATCTGCGGGTGCTGATCGAACAGCTTGGCGTCGGTGTCGGGAGGATCGCGCTTGATCGTGCTCGTTGCGTAGACGAGACGCACATAGGCCGCGGCAAGCGCGCTGCAGGCGGCTACGGCAGGCTTCGATACTAGCAGCCGTTTCAACATACCGGTCTAGCGCAGGCTATTTGCCGGCCACCGCGACCGCCTCTTGCCCCTGACTCTCGGGCGGAGGCGCCCCAAATCCTCCGGCAATGCCGAACTGAGTACGATGCAGCTTGGTATAGAGACCGCCTTTGGCAACAAGCTCGTCGTGACGGCCAATCTCGATGATGCGACCCTGGTCGAGCACGCAGATGAGATCGGCCTTTTTAACCGTCGAGAGGCGATGGGCAATCATGAGCACGGTGCGCCCGCGCATCAGCTCCTCGAGCGCAGCCTGCACCTTGGCCTCGGCTTCCGAATCGAGCGAGCTGGTCGGCTCATCGAGCAGAAGGATGGGTGCATCCTTGTAGATGGCGCGCGCAATGGCGATGCGCTGGCGCTCGCCGCCCGACAGGAGGCCCCCAGCCTCGCCGACACGGGTGTTATAGCCTTTGGGCAGAGCCATGATGAAGTCATGCGCGGCTGCGGCCTTGGCTGCGACAATCACTTGCGCCTCGTCTACCGGCTTGGCGCCATAGGCGATGTTGGCGCGGATCGTATCGTCGAACAGCACGGGGTCTTGGGTCACGAGCGCGATCGAGTCGCGGAGCGAATCGATCTTGACGG
>Ga0310810_10009587_pt1 | contig 11208 bp, 6 predicted proteins | sample NCmetagenome_FD_207641 | JGI IMG/M metagenome (GOLD analysis project Ga0310810, IMG submission 207641) | Soil microbial communities from experimental microcosm in Duke University, North Carolina, United States - NC | ecosystem: Engineered > Artificial ecosystem > Soil microcosm > Unclassified ... | reverse complement strand
TTATGCCCGCCGAACGGCAACAGCGCCCCATCCCGTGCCGCCTTGGCATCGCGGGTCGGATTGCCGTCGCGGTCGATCGCGACTCCCTCCGGCAGCGGCGTCCCGAGCCGCACCCGCAAGGCGAGGTCGGTGCCCATAAAGGCCGAGGTGCCCATATCGAGCACGAGCGGACCGTCGGCGCCGGGCAGCGCGAAGGCGATTGGGTTTGTGCCGAGCACCGGCTGGCTGCCGCCATGCGGCGCCACTGCCCCGCCACTGCTTGCGGTGTGGATGGCGACCAGACCGGCGCGCGCGATCATCTCGACAAAATAGGCGCTGCGCCCGCTCATCCAGCTGTCGCTGACGCCGATCACCGAGATGCCGTGCGCCGCCGCCTTGGCGATCGCGGCGTTGGCGGCGTGGTACATCGCGACCATGCCGTTATTGTTGCCGCCATCGTAGAGGGCCGAGACCTCGGTCTCGTGCACGATCGTTATCGGCCGGCGCGGCTGGGCGAAGCGCGGGTGCTCCGGGATGTTGAGGATCTTGGCGAGGCCGGAATATTCGTAGCCGCACAATGCCGCATCGATGACGTGATCGGCGATGATGCGCGCCTCTTCGTCATCGTAGCCGATGCCGCGCAAGGCGCGCTCGCCGAGCGCCCGCGCGTCCTCGACGCTCAGATGAATGCGGTCGGAGGCCATCGTGTGATCCTCAAGGCTTGTGCGACACGAACAGCTCGACCGTCGTGTTGTCGGGGATCATGTCGTTCGAGGTGGTGCCGCTCTTATAGGGGATGTCGAACCGCTGGAACGCGTCGAGCAGGATCTTGGCCGTGTCCGGCGCGACGCCGCTGCGCACAAAGAGCCTGATCCCCATCGCCGGCGCGTCGCCAAAGATCGCCGTCGTCTCCGGCCCATGCGCATCCCACCCGGCATTCCGCAGCAGGTTGGTGATCTGATTGGCGTAGGTGAAGGCCTCGGGATCGCCGGGAACGCACGACACGACGACACGGTGGCTGCCGAACGGGCGCAGGTAATCCTCGAGCTTCTTTGCGGTGTCGGGGTCGACGGAGCGGGTCTTCGCCTTCTCGCGCAATACATCGATCTGCGCCTGCAATTCGCCGATCCGTGAATTCAGCGTGTAGAGCGAGCTCGTCAGGCTATCGACCGTTTGCTCCGGGTTGGCCGGCGGCGCGCCCGGCAACAATCGGGCGAGCGCGTTGAGGTGAGAGGAGAGCTCGCGCAATTGCCCGAGTTCGCGGCTCTGCTGCCAAGCCGAGGCGGCAGTCGCGAGCACGCCGCAGACGAGCACGGTGGCGACCCACGGCAGTTTGGCTGCACGCGGCGCCTGGGCGAGCGTGGCGACAAAGGCGAGCGCCGCCATCACCCCAACGGCGATGGTCGGCAGCCACGCCTGCGCCGCCTGCAACCACCACATCAGAGTCCGCGGGCTCCGTTACTCGGCGTCGGGAACATTTTTCTCCAGCTCGTCGAGCCAGACCGCGGCATGCGCATCGGACGGCGCGCGCCAGTCGCCGCGCGGTGACAACGACCCGCCCGACGAGATCTTCGGACCGTTCGGCAAAGCCGAGCGCTTGAATTGGCTCTGCTCGAAGAAGCGCCGCAAAAACACGCGGAGCCAGCTCTTGATCTCCGGAAGTCCGTAAGCGCGCTGCGCGCTCTCCGGGATATTGGGAGGCCACACGCCGCGCTTCGGGTCGTGCCAGGCATTCCAGGCAAGATAGGCGATCTTCGACGGCGCGAAGCCATGGCGGGTCGCATAGAACAGGTTGAAGTCCTGCAACGCATAGGGGCCGACAATGCTCTCGGTCGATTGGATCGCGCCATCATCGCCGGCGGGCACCAATTCCGGCGAGATCTCGGTGGCGAGAATATCGTGCAATACCGCCGCGGTCTCCTCATTGACATCGCCGCTCGCCGCGACAAATCGGATCAGGTGCTGGATCAGCGTCTTCGGCACCGAGGCGTTCGGGTTGTAGTGCGACATCTGATCGCCGACGCCGTAGGTGCACCATCCCAGCGCCAATTCCGAGAGATCGCCGGTGCCGACGACGACCGCCGCATTGTTGTTGGCCAGACGGAACAGATAATCGGTGCGTAGCCCGGCCTGAACATTCTCGTAGGTCACGTCGTAGATGGCTTCGCCTCGGCCCGCGGCGTGGCCGATATCGGTCAACAGTTGACGCGCCGCCGGGCGGATGTCGATCTCGGCGCCGGTGACGCCGAGCGCTCGCATCAACCGCCAGGCATTCGCCTTGGTCTGAGTGCCGGTGGCAAAACCGGGCAGCGTGTAGCCCAGCACATTCGTGCGCGGCAGTCCGAGCCGGTCCATCACGCGCGCCGAGACAATCAGCGCCTGCGTCGAATCGAGCCCGCCCGAGACGCCGATGACGAGTTTCTTGAGCCCGGTCGCGGCGAGGCGCTGCGACAACCCCTGCACCTGGATGTTGTAAGCCTCGTAGCAATTATCCGCGAGCATCGCCGGATCGGCCGGGACGAACGGAAAGCGCTCGAGCCGGCGGCATAATTCGAGATCGCCGGACGGCGCGGCGAAATCGAATTCGACGCGGCGAAACGGCGCCGAGGCTTCGCCGATCAGCCGCGCATTGTCGCCAAAGGTATTGGTGCGCATGCGCTCTTGCCGGATGCGCCCGACATCGACATCGGCAACCGCCATTTCCGGTTGCGAGCTGAAGCGCTCGGTCTCGGCGAGCATCTCGCCGATCTCGAAGATGCCGGCCTGTCCGTCCCAGGCGAGATCGGTCGTCGACTCGCCGGCGCCGGCCGCGGAATAGGCATAGGCTGCGAGGCAGCGCGCCGATTGCGAGGCGCAGAGAAGCCGCCGCATCTGCGCTTTGCCGATGACGATGTTGCTGGCCGATAAGTTCAACAGGATTTCGGCGCCCGCGGCGGCACCCTGGGTGCTCGGCGGCTGCGGCACCCACAAATCTTCGCAGATCTCGACATGAAAGGTGAAGGGGTTGGCGCCGCCCGCCGCAAACAACAGGTCCACGCCGAAGGGCGCCTCCTGCCCCGCGAGCGTCATGGCGGCGTCGCGCATCCCCTCACCGGAGGTGAAGTGCCGCCGCTCGTAGAACTCGCGGTAATTCGGCAGAAAGACCTTCGGCACGATGCCGAGTAATCGGCCGCGATGGATAGCGACCGCGCAATTATAAAGCCGCCCCCGCCAGCGCAGCGGCGCGCCGATGACAAACACCGGGTTCAGTTTTTTGCTGGCCGCGAGGAGACGCGCGATTTGCGCGACGACGGCGTCGAGCACGGCGTCCTGAAACAACAGATCGTCGATCGCATAGGCCGACAAGCCTAGCTCGGGAAAAACCATCAGCGCGAGCCCGGCCCTGTCGCCCTTGGCGAGCAGCGCCATCACCTGCTCGCCGTTCTTCGCCGGCTCGGCGACCGCGACCTGCGGCACGCACACGCCGATCCGCACAAACTCATGCTGGTAGGGAGACAAAAACGCGGACATCGGGCGCGGCGCTCGCCTAGGGCTCACTGCCGTGTCATTTGGGTAATGACTCTCCTGAGTATAAGGCAAAAGCAGCAAACGACGGTGCTCGGCGAGCCGGCGAAGGAGCCTAAAGCGGTTCAGGAAGCCGCTCAACCCGCATCACCGGCATCAAGGCCGGCAAAGACAGCAGACGATTTGAGGGGCGGATGGACCGGCCGGGACGGATCCCGGGACCCGGCCCGGCCGGCGTCCCATCGGCGGTCAGCGTGGTCGCCTCGAGACTGCTCTGAGACTAGTTTACACAGGTCACTGGAAGATTAAGGCGACCCAACCCTGCGGATAGGGGAGGGCGGGTCAGCGAATTAACGGATACCGAAAGGCCCTCGGATCAATAAGCCAATCAGTCCGCGAACGGGTCCCGCACCAGCACCGTATCCTCGCGCTCGGGGCTGGTCGACAGCATCGCGACCGGCGCGCCGATCAGCTCTTCGAGGCGGCGGATATATTTGATCGCGGTTGCCGGCAGATCGGCCCAGGAGCGCGCGCCGCGGGTGCTTTCCCGCCAACCCTCGGCGGTCTCGTAGACCGGCTCCAGTTCGGCTTGGGCGGCAGTGCCGGCCGGCAAATAATCGTATTTCTTGCGCCCGCGCTTATAGGCGGTGCAGACCTTGATCTCGTCGAACCCGTCGAGGACATCGAGCTTGGTCAGCGCGATGCCGTCGATGCCGCCGACCCGCACGGCCTGGCGCACCGCCACCGCATCGAACCAGCCGCAGCGGCGGCGCCGGCCGGTCACGGTGCCGAATTCGCGGCCGCGGTCGCCGAGCGCCTGGCCGACCGCATCGTCGAGCTCGGTCGGAAACGGGCCGGCGCCGACTCGGGTCGTGTAGGCCTTGGTGATGCCGAGCACATACCCGATCGCCGCGGGCGCCATCCCCGATCCGGCCGCGGCCTGGCCGGCCAGCGTGTTCGACGAGGTCACATAGGGATAGGTGCCGTGATCGACATCGAGCATCGCCGCCTGGGCGCCCTCGAACAGGATGCGGCGGCGCTGACGGCGCGCCTCGGCGAGGAGGCGCCAGCATTGATCGGCATAGGGGAGGATCTTCGGCGCGACCGCGCGCAGCGCACCGAGCAGCTCGGCGCGGTCGACCTCCGCCTCGTCGAGACCGCGCAATAGCGCGTTGTGATGCACCAGGAGATCGTCGACCCGTTCTTCGAGCGCGCGCGGATCGCCGAGATCGCAAACCCGGACCGCGCGGCGCCCGACCTTGTCCTCATAAGCGGGACCGATGCCGCGCCCAGTCGTGCCGATGCGCTTGTCGCCGCGGCGCGCCTCGCGGGCGCGGTCGAGCCGCCCGTGCGACGGCAGGATCAGCGCGGCGTTGTCGGCGAGCTTTAGATTCCGCGGCGAGATGTCGAGGCCCTTCTGGCGCATCGTCTCGATCTCGTCGAGGAGCGCCCAGGGATCGACGACGACCCCATTGCCGATGATAGACAATTTGTCGGGACGCACGACGCCGGAGGGTAACAGGCTCAGCTTGTATTCGATGTTGCCGATGACGAGCGTATGCCCGGCATTGTGGCCGCCCTGAAAGCGCACGACAACATCGGCGCGCTCGGAGAGCCAATCGACAATCTTGCCCTTGCCCTCGTCGCCCCATTGGGCGCCGACCACCGCGACGTTGCCCATCGCCCTCCCCTTACCGCTTCGTGGCGGGCGCGAGCGGCTTTGGCTCGCGGTCCTCGATGACATAATCGCAGCCAAGGCGCCGCGCCTCGGCCCGCCAATCCTTGGCGGGCGCAAGCGCCGCGATCGTGACCCAGCCCGCCTCGCGCAGAGCCTGGGCATGCTCGCGGTCGGCGCCCAGCGGCACCAGCACGCGACGCCGGCGCGGCGCCTCCGGCAAGGTGCGCAGGATCGTATCCGTGTAAAGCGTGAAGCCGGTCGCCGGCTCGGGGGTGGCGGGATCACCCGCCTGATAGCGGCCGCCGCGGCCCAATTCGCCCAAAGGGCCATGCCCGGGATCGACCCGCGCAAAAAAGGTAAAGCTGATGCCGGTGTGATACTCGAAGCCGCGGTTCTCGACCGGATCGACCGTCACCTTAAGATTCGGCAGCGCCGCGGCGAGCCCGTCGAGGACGGCGCCGAGCCGGTCGCGCTCCTCGCGCGCCCGCGCCGGCAAATCGAGCCGGTCGAGCGCGGCGCGGGTCGCGGGAGCGACCCCCGCGGCGGCAATCAGCTCAGCGAGAAGCGCGCCGGCGTTGCCCGCCAAACTCGCGACAGCGGCGGCGTCCTTGTGGTCGAGCGCGGCGCGCAACGCGGCCTCGCGCGGCCCGGCGAGCCCAAAGGCCTCGACGATCGCCGGCACGAGGGTCGGCAGGGTCAAATCGACCGAAAGGTGCGGCACCCCGACCGCCTGCAATGCCTCGGCCGCGACGGCGACCGCCTCGACATCGGCGGCCGGGCTTTCGGCGCCAATCAATTCCGCGCCGGCCTGTCCGATCTGCCGCTCCGGCCGCATCTCCGATCCTTTGACCCGCAGAACCTGGCCGGCATAGCTGAGCCTTAGCGGCCGCGGCATGTGCGACATCCGGCTAGCCGCGATGCGGGCGATTTGCGGTGTCATATCGGCGCGGACACCGACCATGCGGTGCGAGATCGGATCCATCAGGCGGAAGGTGTCGCTCGCTGTCGCGGTGCCGGCGCCCGATAGCAGCGTCTCCTCGAACTCGACGAGCGGCGGCTCGACGCGTTGATAGCCGTGCGAGGCTAGGACGCCCATCAACCGCGCGGTCGCCTCGGCCTCGATCTCCGCATCGGGCGGCAGCAGATCGTACAGCCCAGCGGGGAGCAAAGCCGGATGCGGGGCGTCATTCATGGCGAGCGGGTCATAGCCGGAATTGGTTCTGCAATCTCCGGCCATTCTGTAGCACGACCGGTTAAGGAGGTGACGAAAAGCGCTCTCCGTCGCGAAAAAGTGCGGCGCGGCTGGCCGATTGGCGGCTAGATTGAGGCGGCTGTCCGCTGCAACCGGAGACGACAGATGAAGCGACGCGATGTCCTCAAATCCGCCCTCGCCGGCGCCGCCGCGCTGTCGCTGCCGTCAATCGTGCGCAGCGAGGCGCAATCGACGCTGACCTTTGTGCCGCATGCCGATCTGGCTTCGCTGGACCCGGTGTGGACGACCGCCGACATCACCCGGAATTTCTCGCTTGCCGTCTACGATACGCTCTATGCCTTCGACGCCGAGTTCAACGTGCAGCCGCAGATGGTCGCCGGCCAGACCACCTCGAGCGACGGGCTGCAGTGGGAACTGACCTTGCGCGACGGGCTCAAATTCCACGACGGCAGCCCGGTCCTGGCGAAGGATTGCGTCGCCACGATCAAGCGCTTCGGACAGCGCGACCCGATGGGCACGGCGCTGATCGCGCGCACCGACGAGGTCAGCGCGCCCTCAGACAAGGTGATCCGCTTCCGCCTCAAAAAGCCGTTTCCGCTCCTGACCTATGCGCTGGGCCAGGTCTATTGCGCGATCATGCCGGAGCGTCTCGCGCAGACCGACGCCGCCGAACAGGTTAAGGAGGCGATGGGCAGCGGGCCCTTCAAATTTGTCGCCGCCGAGCGCGTGCCGGGGCAGCGCGTCGTCTTCGAAAAAAACAAGGATTACGTGCCGCGCGACGGCAAGCCGAGCTTCAACGCCGGCCCGAAGATCGTCTATTTCGACCGGGTCATCTGGAATTTCGTTCCCGACCCGGGGACCGCCTCGGCGGCATTGCAGCAGGGCGAAGTCGATTGGTGGGAAAACCCGCCGATCGACCTGGTGCCGCAATTGAAGAGCGACAAGAACCTCGTCGTGGCGGTCAAGGACCGCACCGGCGAGATCGGCTGCCTGCGCTTCAACCACCTCTTCCCGCCCTTCGACAAGCCGGCGGTCAGGCGGGCCGTCCTGTCGGCAATCGACCAGAAGGACGTCATCACTGCCTTCGCCGGCGCCGAGCCGAGCATCATGAAGGTCGATGTGGGGCTGTTCGTGCCAGGGACACCGCTCGCCAGCGACGCCGGCGTCGAGATCACCCGCGGCCCGAAGGACTACGCCAAGATCAAGCAGGAATTGGCGGCGGCCGGTTACAACGGCGAGAAGATCGTCGTGCTCGCCGCGACGACGATCCCCTCGATCTGGGCGGAAGCCTCGGTTGCGACCGATGTCTTAAAGCAGATCGGCATGAACATCGACCTGCAAGCGCTTGAATGGGGCGCGGTCGTATCCCGCCGCGCGGTCAAGGAGCCGCCCGACCACGGCGGCTGGAACATCTTCTATACTTATCTCGGCGGGTTCGGGAACATCTCGCCCGGCCCGAACATCGCGATCCGCGGTACCGGCACAAAAGCCTGGTTCGGCTGGCCGACCGACCCGGAAATGGAGGCATTGCGCGATCAATGGTTTGAGGCGCCGGACCTCGCCGCGCAACAGAAGATCGTCCGCGATATGCAAGTCCATTTCTGGCAGAACCCCGCCTACGTGCCGCTCGGCATGTATGACCAGCCGATGGCATTCTATTCCTATTTGCAGGACGTGCGCGACGGCTGGCCGCAGTTTTACGGCGTGCGCCGGGTCTAGCCCAAATGAAGGGGTGACCTATACTTCAGAGTTAATTTTACCGATATCTATTGCACTTTGCGGTGGAAAGTACCAAGATAGCGACTGCATCGTCATCTTCCCCCCTCGACGGTGCAAAGAACGCTTCCGTCCTCCTCGACGGGGCTCGAAACCCCGGCCACCCCCCGGCCGGGGTTTCGCATTTCTGGGCCTCTAATTTGCCGACGGCTCGAGAGACCGGTGCTTCTAAGGACATCTGAGTCTCAGAAGCGCATTGCCTTCGCTTGGATGACATTCGGCAATCGGCGCACGGTTTCGATCAGCTCCGCGGTGAGCGGCTGATCGACTTCGACGAGAGCGATCGCGTCCTCGCCCGCGGCGGTACGTCCGAGATGAAATGTCGCGATGTTGATCTGTGCCGCGCCGAGCGTATGACCCAACGCGCCGATAAAGCCCGGCTTGTCATAGTTGCGAACAAACAGCATGTGGCGCCCAAGCTCGGCTTCCAGCGGGATGCCCTCGATTTCGACAAGGCGCAAGCGGTTGCCGGCAAACACCGTCCCCGCGATGCTGCGCTGGCGCCGCTCGGTCGTCACCGTGACGCGGATGAGGTTCTGGTAGTCGCCTTGTCCGGAGCGCTGCGTTTCGGCGACCCGAATCCCGCGCTTTGTGCAGAGCAGCTGAACATTGACCGGATTGACCGAAGCCAGCTGTGGCGACAACAGCCCCGCCAATGCGGTCGCGGTCAGCGGTTTTTGGTTCACCTGCGCGAGATCGCCTTCGTATTCGATAGCGACCGCGCGAATGCCGGTCTCGGTCAATTGTCCGGCGAAGCTGCCGAGCTGTTCCGCAAGCGTGATGTAGGGCCGCAGCCGCGCCGCTTCCTCGGCCGTTAAGGACGGCATGTTGACCGCGTTCGAGACGGCGCCGGTCAGCAGAAAATCCGCCATCTGCTCTGCGATCTGTAGCGCGACATTCTCCTGCGCCTCGGCAGTGGCGGCGCCGAGATGCGGCGTCGCGATAAAGTTCGGGTGGCCGAACAGCGGATTGTCCCGCGCCGGCTCCTCGACAAAGACGTCGAATGCCGCGCCGGCAACCTGGCCGCTGTCGAGCGCGGTCGCGAGATCGGCCTCGACAACGAGCCCGCCGCGCGCGCAGTTGATGATCCGCACGCCGCGCTTCATGCGCGCGATCGCGGCGGCGTCGATCAGGTTGCGGGTCGCGTCGTTCAGCGGCGTGTGCAGCGTGATGAAATCGGCGCGGGCGAGAAGCTCGTCGAGTTCGACCTTCTCGACCCCGATGCCGCGAGCCCGTTCGGGCGACAGAAACGGGTCGTAGGCGATGACCTTCATTTCCAGTGCGAGCGCGCGCCCGGCGACAATCGCCCCGATATTGCCGCAGCCGATAACACCGAGCGTCTTGCCGAACAGTTCGACGCCGAGAAAACGCGACTTCTCCCATTTGCCGGCCTGGGTCGAGCGATCCGCCATCGGGATCTGCCGTGCGAGCGCGAACATCATCGCGACCGTGTGCTCGGCCGCGGTGATCGAATTCCCGTAGGGGGTATTCATGACGACGATGCCGCGTTCGGTCGCGGCCGCGACATCGATGTTGTCGACGCCGATGCCGGCGCGCCCGATGACCTTGAGCTGCGGTGCGGCGTCGAGCAGCTCGGCCGTGAGCTTTGTCGCCGAGCGCACCGCAAGCCCGTCATAGCCCGGCAGACGGCGCTGCAATTCGGCCGCGCCGAGCCCGGTCGCGACATCGGCCTCGATGCCCCGCGCGCTCAGGATCTCGACGGCGCGCGGGCTCAGCTCATCGGCAATCAGTACCTTCGGACCCATTCTGTACTCCGAGCTCGCTTTCAGGTAACGCGACGGACGCAAGGGACGCGCCAAGCACGCGAACGGCCATTTGCCGTCGCGTCCTTCGGGTAAACCCTTCGCGTCCTTTGCGCTGCCTAGTCTTAGGCCGCTTTTGCGGCCTCGCGCTGCTGCTCCCAGGCCCAATCGAGCCAAGGCAGGAGCGCCTCGACATCGCTGCGCTCGACCGTCGCCCCGGTCCAGATGCGGATGCCGGGCGGCGAGGCGCGGTGGCTCGCCAGATCGTAGCCGGCGCCCTCGGCTTCGAGCCGCGCCGTCATCGCCCGCACTGTCGTGAAGCGCGCCTCCTCTGAGAGGGCAAGAAACCACGGCTCGACAATTTCGAGCTGCGGCGAGGTGCAGGAGCGGGTCGCCGGGTCCTTGGCAAGAAAGCGCAGCCAGGGGGTTCGCTCCTCCCAGGCAGCAAGCGCGGCGAGGTTGCCTTCGGCGCGGGCGACGAGGCCGTCGAGCCCGCCCACCAACTCGGCCCATTTGAGCGAGTCGATGGCGTCTTCGACACACAGCATCGACGGCGTGTTGATCGTCTCGCCGCGGAAGATGCCCTCGATCAATTTGCGCCCCGATGTGAGCCGAAACAGTTTCGGCAAAGGCCAGGGCGGCGTGTAGCTCTCGAGCCGTTCGACGGCGCGCGGCGACAGGGCCAGCATGCCATGCGCCGCCTCGCCGCCGAGCGCCTTCTGCCACGACCAAGTCACGACATCGAGCTTGTCCCAGGGCAGGCGCATCGCAAAAGCAGCCGAGGTCGCATCGCAAATCGTCAGCCCGCGCCGGTCGGGGGCGATCCAGTCGCCGTTCGGGACTCGCACGCCCGAGGTCGTGCCGTTCCAGACAAAGACCGTGTCGCGGTCGGGGTCGACCGCCAAAAGATCGGGGAGTTGGCCATAGGGCGCCTGCAATACCCGCAGATCGGCCGGCTTCAGCTGGCGGGTCACATCCTGCACCCAGCCCTCGCCAAAATTCTCCCAGGACAGGAGATCGATGCCGCGCGCCCCCAAAAGCGACCACAGAGCCAACTCGACCGCACCGGTATCCGAGCCGGCGACAATCCCCAGCCGGTAGTCGGCCGGCATCTGCAAAATCGCGCGGGAGCGCTCGATGACCTCAGCGAGCCGCGCCACTCCAGGCTTCGAGCGATGCGAACGGCCGAGCAGGGCGCCCGACAAAGCCGCCGGCGACCAGCCCGGCCGCTTGGCGCAAGGACCCGATGAAAAGCATGGATTGGCCGGCCGGCGGGTCGGCTTTGTCATACCGCC
>Ga0310810_10009586_pt1 | contig 11208 bp, 7 predicted proteins | sample NCmetagenome_FD_207641 | JGI IMG/M metagenome (GOLD analysis project Ga0310810, IMG submission 207641) | Soil microbial communities from experimental microcosm in Duke University, North Carolina, United States - NC | ecosystem: Engineered > Artificial ecosystem > Soil microcosm > Unclassified ... | reverse complement strand
CGGTCACCGCCGTGTACCAGATGCTGCGCGGACGCCGCACCTGCTTGCCTCGAGGCTGCTGGCCGTCATCCGTCGGATCGCGGACGGCCACGACGAGCTCCTGCTCGCCGCCGGCGCGGAGTTGGTCGGTAATGTCGAAGGTAAAGGGATCGTAGCCGCCGCGATGCTCGCCGACGCGCGTGCCGTTGACGAGCACCTCGGCCTCCCAATCGACGGCGCCGAAATTGAGGAGCAGCCGGCTGCCGGCGGTGAGCGCCGGCGCCGTGAACGTCCGGCGGTACCACAGACGCTGATCGGGCGCGACCCACACACCCGCGCCGCTCAATTGTGATTCCACGGCAAACGGCACGAGGATCCGGCTGGGAAACGCGGACGGGCGCGGCGCATCGCCCGCGGTGATCGCGTAGGTCCAGGCGCCGTTGAGATTCGTCCAGTTCTTGCGCGCGAGCTGCGGCCGCGGATACTCCGGCAGCACGCGATCGGCCGTTACTTGCGAGGCCCATCGCGTCTGCAGCTTCGTCGGCGGGATCGGGGACGCAGGCTGGACCGGAGCGGGCGTCTGCGGTGTGGCGGGCAGCTCGCGGATGCGGATGTTCCTGAACGCGGCATCGTCGCCGTGATCCTGGATGCCAATCCGGCCTTTCCTCGCGCGCGCGTAGTGCGGATGATCCTTGAACTTGCTCTCCGCCACCAGCCGGGTCCACTCGTCGGTCCAGAGCTCGTACGCCACGATCTGCACGCCATTCAGCCAGTGCTCGACGTGGCTGCCGTTCACGAGAATGCGCGTCGTGTTCCATTCGCCGGCAGGTTTCGTCGCGTCGCGTCCGGGTGGCTGCAGGTCGTAGTTGGCCGCTGTTTTCTGTGTCGGCTTCAGCGTTCCGGGATACCCGGTATCGTCGATCAGCTGGTACTCGGGCGCCGCGTTCCACATGGCCGTGTCGTCCGGGTATTCGACGACGCGGTAGAACACGCCGCTGTTCGCGCCCTTGCCGATCTTCCAATCGAGCGTCAGCTCGAAGTTCTCGAACTCGCCGATGGTGACGATGTCGCCGGCCTTGTCGGCGCGGGTGAGCGCGCCGTCGACGACCTTCCATCCGGCGGGCATCGTCGTCTGCTTGTAACCGCGCCAGCCGTTGGTGGTCTTCCCGTCGAACAGATCGACCCATCCGCCGGTGGCGGGCGCGGGCGCCTGAACGAGCGCGAGCGCGGACGCCAGGGCGAGGGCAAGGATTGAACCGCTCATGGCGCCTAGCCTAGACTGCAGGCGCGGCGAACGCAAAACGATAATGGCGACCTACCTCGGATTCGACTCCAGCACGCAAAGCCTGACGGCCACCGTGATCGAGATCGCCGGACCCATCCGGCGTATTGTCTTCGAGCACGTCCTCGACTTCGACGCGGCCTTCCCCGAATACGGCACCGCGCATGGCGTTGTCGCGTCCGGGGATGGCCGGACGGTGACGGCGCCCCCGGCGATGTGGGCGGCCGCGCTGGATCGCATGGCGGGCGTCCTCGCCTCGAGCGGCCTGGATCTCTCCGCGATCCGGGCGATCACCGGCTCAGCTCAACAGCACGGCAGCGTCTATCTCGGAGCCGAATCGGGGCGCGCGCTGCGCGAACTCGATCCCGCTCGACCGCTCGCCGCGCAACTGGAGGGGTCTCTCTCCCGGCCTGTCTCTCCGGTCTGGATGGACTGCAGCACCACGGCGGAATGCGCCGGCCTTACCAGCGCCATGGGTGGCGAGGCGGCGCTCGCGCGCCTCACGGGTTCGCGGGCGTACGAGCGCTTCACCGCCGCGCAGATTCGGAAGTTTGCCTCGGCCGATCCATCCGGGTACGCGCGCACCGACAGGGTTCATCTCGTGAGCTCGTTCATGGCGTCCCTGCTCGCCGGCCGCCACGCGCCGCTCGAACCCGGCGATGCCTCGGGCATGAACCTGATGGACCTGGCCGCCCGCCGCTGGTCGCCCAACGCGCTCGAGGCGACCGCGCCCGATCTCGCACGCCGGCTCCCGCCGATCCACGATTCCTGGAGCGTCATCGGAGAGATCGCGCCGTACTGGCGGCGCAAGTACGGCTTCGGCGCCGCCCTTCTGATGCCATGGTCCGGTGACAATCCCTCGGCTCTCGTCGGCCTTGGGCTCGTGACGCCCGGCGTGCTCGGCATCTCGCTCGGAACGAGCGACACGGTCTTCGGGCCGATCGCGCAGCCGGCGCACGATCCGGAGGGCGCCGGTCATGTGTTCGGATCGCCAGCCGGCGGCTACATGGCGCTCACGTGCTTCGCGAATGGATCGCTGGCGCGCGAGCGCGTACGAGACGCCCACGGCCTGGACTGGGACGGCTTCTCGGCGGCGCTCCGGAGCACGCCGGCGGGCAACGGCGGCGCGATGATGACGCCCTGGTTCGTGCCGGAAATCACGCCGCTCGTGGCCCAGGCGGGTGTCCGCCGACACGGTCTGGACGAGACCGACGGCGCACGCATGGTGCGCGCGATCGTCGAGGCGCAGGCGATGGCGATGCGGCTGCACTCGCGGTGGATCGCGCCGAAACCGGCCGCGATTCGCGCGACCGGCGGCGCCGCCGTGAACCGCGAGATCCTGCAGGTGATCGCGGACGTGTTCGGCGCGGAGATCGTCCGGGCCGCGCCGCGGAACGCGGCGTCACTCGGCGCGGCCCTGCGCGCCTATCACGCCGAACGCCGCGCCGAGGGAGAGCTGATCGAGTGGGAAGACGTCGTGGCGGGGTTCACCGCGCCGGACCTGCGGATCGAACCGGATCCTGCAGCGGTAGCCGTGTACGCGCGAATGCTGCCGGCTTATCAGAAGTTCAGTTCGAATCCCTGATCCCTGATCGCTGATCCCGATTCCCTAATCCTGCATCCTGCATCCCTAATCCTGAATCCTGCATCCTGCATCCTGCATCCCTAATCGTGATCCTGCATCACCGATCAGGATTCGGGATGCAGGATCAGGGATCCAGGATGGACGAGCAGGGATTCGGGATGCACGATTGGGGATTCGGGATGCACGATTGGGGATTCAGGATGCACGATTGGGATTCAGGATGCACGATTGGGATTCAGGATGCACGATTGGGGATCCGGGATGCACGATCAGGGATTCAGGATGCACGATTGGGGATCCGGGATGAGCGATCAGGGATCAGGGATCCGCTGGTCATGTGCATGATAAGCTGACCGGCCGAATCCTATGCTGAACGAAACCCTTTATCGAATCCGCCGCATCGACGGCCTCCAGCAACTCCAGCGGCGCGGCGAAGGCGGCGCGCGGGAACTGACCAGCTCACGGCTCCGGCTCTCGGCCGGCGGCGTCTACAAGTACCAGATTGCCGGCGAAGAGACCGTCCTCGTCCTGCAGGAAGGGCGCGGCACGTTCGCGACGGCAGACGAGACCTGGACGCTCGCCCGTACGAACGTCTTCGATGAGCGCGCGAGCGCCATCTATCTGCCGCCGGGAGTGGTCCTGACGGTCACGGCCGCGACGCCGCTCGAGGCCATCCTCTTTTCCACACCGGCTCCCGCCGGCGGCCATGCCGCGGTCATGCGTCCCGAGGGCGTCGAAGTGAATGCCCGCGGGAAGGGCAACTATGCCCGGGAAGTGCACAACGTCTTCGTGACCGACCCCACCGTCAAACGGTTGATGGTCGGCGAGACCATCAACCCGCCGGGCAACTGGAGCAGCTACCCGCCCCACAAGCACGACGGCCGCGACGGCGAGCCGGTGCTCGAAGAGGTCTATTACTATCGCGTGTCGCCGCCGCAGGGCTTCGGCCAGCAGATGCTGTACACGACCGACGGCGAGTCCACGACCCACACGGTCAAGGATGGCGATGCGGTGCTGCTGCCGTACGGCTACCACCCCGTGGCGGCCCCTCCGGGCTACAAGCTGTACTACCTCTGGGCGATGGCGGGCGCCGAGCGCAAGCTCGCCCTTCACGAAGATCCCGCGCACACATGGCTCCACAAGACGTAGACGCGGGGGCCGGGACTGGGGGCAAAGGCCAGGGGCTGGGGAGGCGCGAATCCGCCGTTCGGACGATCCAGCAGCTGGGCGTCGTCGCCATCATCCGGATGCGTGACGCCGGCAAACTGCGCGAGGTGGTCGACGCCATCGCGGAAGGCGGAGTCCGCGCCATCGAGGTCACGATGACGGTGCCGGATGCCATCAGACTCATCGAGCAGCTGGCCGCATCCCTGCCGTCGACGATCCTCCTCGGCGCCGGTACGGTCACGGACGCGGCGACGACGCGCGCGGTCATCGACGCGGGCGCGCGATATGTCGTCAGTCCGGTGTTCCGGCGGGACGTGATCGACGCCTGTCACGAGCGCGACGTGGCCGCTGCGCCCGGATGCTTCAGCCCGACTGAAATCCTGGACGCACACGAGCATGGCGCCGACATCGTCAAGGTCTTTCCCGCGACCGCGCTGGGTCCCGGGTTCATCAAGGACGTGAGAGCGCCACTTCCTCAGTTGCGCCTGATGCCGACCGGCGGCGTGACGCTCGACAACGCCGGCGACTGGATCCGGGCCGGCGCGGTTGCCGTGGGCGTCGGCTCGGCGCTGCTCGACGCGAAGGCGATCGAAGAGGGCCGCTTCGAGGTCCTCGCGAACAACGCGCGCCGCATAGTCGCGAGCGTCGCCGCCGCCAGGTGATCATGTCCAGCAAGCCCGCGCGCCCAGCCAGAATTGTCTCGTTCGGCGAGATCATGCTCCGCCTCAGTCCGCCCGGGTTCGAGCGGCTGCTCCAGTCGCCGGTGTTGTCGGCCACGTTCGGAGGTGGCGAAGCGAACGTCGCCGTCAGTCTTGCCCAGTTCGGTCTCGACAGCCATTACGTCACCCGCCTGCCGTCGAACGCGATCGGCGATTCCGCCATCCGGGCGCTGAGAGCCGAAGGGGTCCAAACCGATTCCGTCTCGCGCGGCGGCAGCCGTGTGGGCATCTACTTCACGGAGATGGGCGCCAGCCAGCGCGCGTCGACCGTCCTCTACGATCGGGCGCATTCGGCGATCAGCGAGATGCCACCCGACGCGGTCAACTGGGACCAGGTGATGGCGGGCGCGGCGTGGTTCCACGTCACCGGCATCACTCCGGCGCTCGGCGAACGGGCGGTGGCCGCTACCCAGGCGGCGGTCGCCGCGGCGCGGCGCGCCGGCGCGCGCGTCAGCGTCGACTTGAACTTCCGCAAGAAGCTCTGGACGGAGGCGCAGGCGCAGGCGGTGATGCGTCCGCTGATGAGCGGCGTCGACGTCGTCATCGCCAACGAAGAGGACCTGCAGTCGGTGCTCGGCGTACACGTCGCGGGTGCAGACGTCACGACCGGCACGCTGAATGTCGACGCGTATCGCGACGCGGCGGCGTCGGTGACCGGATCCCTCGGGCCGTCACTCGTCGCCATCACGCTGCGGGAAAGCCTGTCGGCGAGCGACAACGGCTGGAGCGCCGTGCTGTGGGACGGCGCGACGACGACGCTGCACCAGAGCCAGCGGTACTCGGTGCGGCTGGTCGATCGAATCGGTGGCGGCGACGCCTTCGCCGCGGGACTGATTTACGGCCTCGTCACCGGCCGCGCGCATGCCGACGCCCTTCGCTTCGCCGTGGCCGCCAGCGCGCTGAAGCAGACGATTCCGGGGGACTTCAATCGGATCTCAGTCGCGGAGGTAGACGCGCTGGCGAAGGGTGACGCGTCGGGCCGCGTGCAGCGGTAGCTGCGAGCTGGCAGCTGGCAGCTACCTGACGAACACGTTCGGCATCAGCGCGAGCGGTTCGCCGCGGCGGAACACCTGGAGCGGCGCGGCCAGCGCCTGGAAGACCCTGGGGTTGCTGAACCCGAGCAACGACGCCAGCGTCCCGGCGCTGTTCGAATTACCGAGCGGGTCGCTGAGCAGGTCGTAGATCGACTTCTTCGGCGGATAGATCACCAGCTCGACTTCGGCGTCCTGCGCGATCTTGGCGCGCTGCTTGGCCAGCGCGACGGCGCGGTCGAGACCGCCGAGCTCGTCGACGAGGCCGATCTCCTTCGCCTGCCGCCCCGTCCACACGCGGCCCTGGCCGATCGCGTCGATGCGCTCCGGGGTCGTGTTGCGTCCCTGCGCGGCCTTCTCGACGAACGTGTCGTAGGTGGCCTGCATGTTCTCCGCCATGCGCGCGCGCTCGGTGGGTGAGAACGGCCGGACCGGCGAGTACATGTCCGCGTATTTCCCCTGCGACACGCCTTCCATGTTCATGCCGAGCTTCTTGAGGGTCCCGTCGATGACGAACTTGGTGAGGACGACCCCGATGGAGCCGGTCAGCGTCGCCGGCTCGGCGACGATCGCGTGCGCCGGCATGGAGATGTAGTAGCCGCCCGACGCGGCGACGTCGGACATCGACGCAATCAGCGGCTTTTGATTCTTCGTCAGCATCACCTCGCGCCAGATCACGTCCGACGCGATCGCCGAACCACCGGGACTGTCCACGCGCAGCACGATCGCCTTGATCGACTTGTCGGCGCGCGCCTTTCGCAGGTAGTCGACGAGCGTCTCCGAACCGGCGACCTGCCCGCCGGTCGTGTCGTAGGTGCTCTTGCCCGAGGCGATCAGACCGGTCGCGTAGATCACCGCGATCCTGGGCCCGCGGTTCAGGCCCAGGCTCGCCGCGCTCACCTGGCGGTACTCGTTCATCTCGACGTAGTGCAGCTTGCCGGGCGCGAGCTTCACCTTGTCGTCGATCTCGTCCTCGTAGGCGAGATCGTCGATCAGCCCGGCGCGCAGCGCGTCCTCCGGCAGGAACGGGCCGTGATCGATGAGCGTCTTGACCTCGGCTTCGCTCTTCTTCCGGCCGTCCGCGATGCCGCGCACGAGCTGCTGGTACATGTCGTTGTTGAGCGACTCTGCCATCTCGCGGTGAGCCGCCGTGAACGTGTGCTCGGTCAGCGTGTTCGACGCCGTCTTGTATTCGCCGATGTGCAGCGAATCGGGAAACGCGCCGATCTTGTCGAGCGTGCCGCGCAGGAAAAGCTCGTAGCTCGCCATGCCGGTCAGATCCAGCGTCGTCGTCGGCATCAGGAACACTTTGTCGCACACGGTGGCAAGATAGAACTCCTGCTCCCCGCCGTACTCGAGGTACGCGACCACGGGTTTTCCCGAGCGGCGGAAGTCACCGAGCGCGTCGCGGACCTCCTGCACTTTCGCCCACAGCGCGGCCGACCCCGATGGCTTCACCACGATGCTGGTGATCCGTTTGTCGGCCTTTGCCTTGCGAATCATCTCGACGACGGCGCGAACGGTCGGCGGCCCTTCGAAGAAGGGGCCGAGCACGCCGCCGGCATCCATCTCGTTCAGGTTCCCGCCGATGCGCAGGACGAGCGTCGAGTTGCCCGTGATCGGCGCTTCCCGGCCGACGGCGCTGAAGATCAGCACCATGCCGATGGCCGAAATGGACATGGCGAAGACGATCAGGACGATGACAAGCCAGACACCGCGGCGAAGAGCCATCCCCGTAGTGTATGACAAAGGCCCATGGCCGATGGCTCATGGCTTACGGCTTATGGCTTGAAGCTACAAGGCATGATCGATCGGAAACGGCTCACCTGACCAGGCGCGCGCTGAGGTCCATGGCTGTGGCGGCGACGCCCAGAACGGGTCATCGGGCGGAAGGCCCAGCGGCAGGAGGGCCATGGAGCAGAGATAGAGGCTGCCGGTCGAGATGTACGACTCGCCGATGCCGGGCTGGTGCCCGCAGAAGCCGATACGCAGCCACCCGTCGGCGTCGAATGTCCCGGGCGCTTCGATCGTCCGCCGGATCACGGCGGTCAGCCCGCCGCGAACTTGCGCGGGTGAGACGCCGTCCGGCAAGGCGCGCCGCAGCGACGTCTGCGCGAGCAGGTGAAACGCGCCGCAGCGGTACGCGATCGATCGGCCGATGGGCGGAAACGATCCGTCTGGCGCGATCAGGCGCTCCTGGACCGCCGCATAGCGCCGCGCCCGTTGCAGGACCCGGGCGCGGATCTCCGTCCAGGCCGCGGTTTCGTCGCCGCACGCCTCGAGCACGTCCACCAGCATCGGGTGGATGACGAAGCTGTTGTAGTAATCCCAGTGGAACTCCGGCCCGTCGCCGTAGGCGCCGTCCCCCTTGTACCACTGCTCGTGCTGTCTCAGCGCGTAGTCGATTCGCATCCGATCCCACTGACCGCCGAGACGGAACAGCGCGGCTTCGATCGTCGCGGAGAAGAGGAGCCAGTTGTTGAAGCCAGGGACGATGGCGCGGGTCGACTCGAACGCCGCGATCAGCTGGCGCCTGGGAGTGGCCGGCAACGCGTCACGGAGCGCGCGCGGCGCGCGCAAGAGCGCCTGGGCAAGGAAGGCGGCGTCCACGAGCGGCTGACGATCGGTCGTGAAATTCATGAAATCAGGCGACGCCGGATCGACGGCGCGGGAAACGGCAGTCACCGCGAGCTCGGCATACCGGCGTCGCAGCGATCCTTCGACCGTCCGATCGTCGGCCAGCTCCAGCCAGGGTGCGATACCCGCGAGGAGCCGTCCGAACGCTTCGAGATGCGTCACGGCCGCGCGGCGCGTCGCGCCGGCCGCCTGCTCCACCGGCATCCGCGCCTTCAGCGTGCCGGCGGCCAGATTGTTGAGAACCGGATCCGAGAGCCTTCGGAGGACGGACACCCAATACGCGCGATCGCCGGTTGAGGGCTGAAAGGACGACGCCAGGCCGCCGAGCGTGCCGAGCGCCGCGGCGCCCGACGATCCGGCCGACGACAGGAATTCACGTCTGTTCATGATCTGCCGCCGCGGATTATAGTGCCCAAATGCCGCGTGTCCTGGTCCTCCTCGTCATCACGCTCGTCAGCGCTTCGGTCGCGACGGATCGACAGGCGACGCCGTCGTCCGAGCGGCCGAACATCGTCATCGTGCAGGCCGACGACCTCGGCTACGGCGACCTGAGCGCCTACGGACAGGCGCAGTTTCAGACGCCGGCGCTGGATCGGCTCGCCGCCGGCGGCATCCGGTTCACTGAGTACTACGCGGGCAGCACGGTGTGCGCACCGTCGCGTGCGGCGCTGATGACGGGCCTGCACACCGGACACACGTGGATCCGCGGCAACGGGGAGATTCCGCTCCGCGACGAGGACGTCACGGTGGCGATGGCGCTCCGCGACGCCGGCTATCGTACCGCCGTCATCGGCAAGTGGGGCCTCGGTCGGCCGGGGACGAGCGGACAGCCCGACAAGAAAGGGTTCGACTACGCGTTCGGGTTCCTCGACCACCGCCACGCGCATCGGCAATTCACCGATCATCTGTATCGCAACGGCGAGCCGGTCGCGACCGATGTGCAACACGATTACGTGAACGATCTGTTCACCCGCGAGGCCTCGGCGTTCATCGAGCGGCCGGACCCGCGTCCGTTCTTCCTGTATTTGAATTACACGGTACCGCACGCGGAACTCCGCGTACCAGAGGATTCGCTGGCGCCGATGCGCAGCCGGTTCCCCGAGACGCCTTACGTGAACGCCGCCGCCGATGCGAAGGTCACCGGCCCGGATGACGTGTCGCTCGGCTATCGATCGCAGGCGACGCCCAAGGCCGCGTTTGCCGCGATGATCGTCCGCATGGATCGCGACATCGGCACGCTGCGGGACCTCATTCGCGCGCGAGGCCTCGATGCGCGGACGCTCTTCATGTTCATCAGCGACAACGGTCCGCACCAGGAAGGGGGCGCCGAACCGGCGTTCTTCAAGAGCTCAGGCGGGCTGCGCGGCATCAAGCGGGATCTCTACGAAGGCGGCATCCGGGTGCCGATGATCGCGAGCTGGCCGGGAACCATTCCGCAGGGGAAAGTCAGCGCGCACCCCTGGGCGCACTGGGACATTTTTCCGACGCTTGCCGAGCTGGCCGGAGCCAAGGTCCCGCCGCGGCTCGACGGCTTGTCGATGACGCGAGCGTTGCGCGGCCAGACCCAACGCACGCACGAGGCCTTCTACTGGGAGTTTCACGAGCGGGGATTCCAGCAGGCGGTCCGCATGGACCGGTGGAAGGCCGTCAGACTCGCGAAGGACGCGCCGCTCGAGTTATACGACCTGACGGCCGATCCGCGCGAGCAGCGGAACGTGCGGGACGCGCACCCCGATGTCGTCAAGAACATCGACCTGTATCTGCGCACCGCTCGCACCGACAGCTCGCAGTGGCCGATCAAGTAATCCCTGCGGCACTATACTGAGGGCATCGTGGGTGCACGCCTCGCCCCCCTCGTCAGGCCCGTTGCCGTGGCAACCCTCGTGGTCTGCTTCGCGCGGCTGTCGGCCGTCGCCACGCAACAGCCAGGCCAGCTGCCCCGGCCCTCCTTCACATCGTCGGTCGACATCGTCTCGGTCGATGTCAACGTCATCGATCGGAACGGACGGCCGGTCCGCGACCTTGGGACCGGCGACTTCACGCTGACCGTCGACGGCCACCCGCGGAAGATTGCCTCGGCGCAGTTCGTGTCCGTCACCGCGCCGGCGATGGCATCCGAGCCGCTGCCGGCGGAGTACAGCACGAACGTCGGCGCGGCCGGCGGACGCCTGATTGTCATCGTCGTCGATCGCGGCAACATCGCACCGGTGCGCTCGAAGGACGTGCTCGCCGCGGCGGCAAAATTCGTCAGCCGCCTGGGTCCCCTCGATCGCGTCGCGCTGTTCTCGATTCCTTCCGGCGCCGCGGTCGATTTCACCACCGATCGCGACGCGGTCTTGTCGGCGCTGCAGCGGATGGACGGGCAGGCCGATCCAGGGCCCAACACGAAGAACGTCGGCATTGCGGAGGCGATGCAGATCGAGAACGGCAACAATCTTGCCCTGGAGCAGCTCGTCGAGCGCGAGTGCGGGAGCATGGGGGGCGTCGGCGCCGGCACCACGGGGCTATCCGAGATCATGGTGTGCCGCAGGGCCGTCAGAGAGGAAGCGAGCATCATCGCAGCCTACGCCCACGAACGGGCGCGCAACACCCTGGCCGGGCTGCGCAACATCCTCGAGCGCCTCGGATCCAGCGAGACGCCAAAGACGATCGTCCTGGTCTCGGAAGCGCTCGTCATCGAAGGGGATCGGGCGGCGACCGCGAACCTGTCGCGCGCCGTCAGCGCGGCCCATGCGACCATCTACGCCCTCAAACCGGAGCCGTCGGATTCCGACGCGTCACAGGCGCGGGCGCCGCAGGGCCGCGCGC
>Ga0310810_10009585_pt1 | contig 11208 bp, 11 predicted proteins | sample NCmetagenome_FD_207641 | JGI IMG/M metagenome (GOLD analysis project Ga0310810, IMG submission 207641) | Soil microbial communities from experimental microcosm in Duke University, North Carolina, United States - NC | ecosystem: Engineered > Artificial ecosystem > Soil microcosm > Unclassified ... | reverse complement strand
TTAATCGTGTTCTTGAGCTCGAGGATCTCGCCCTTCACGTCGACCGTGATCTTCTTGGAAAGGTCGCCCGAGGCGACGGCGGTCGTCACCTCGGCGATGTTGCGCACCTGGCCGGTGAGGTTCGCCGCCATCGAGTTCACGTTGTCAGTCAAGTCCTTCCACGTGCCGCCGACGCCCGGCACCTGAGCCTGGCCGCCGAGCTTGCCCTCGGTGCCGACCTCGCGCGCGACGCGCGTCACCTCGCTGGCGAAGCCATTGAGCTGGTCGACCATCGTGTTGATCGTGTTCTTGAGCTCGAGGATCTCGCCCTTCACGTCGACCGTGATCTTCTTGGAAAGGTCGCCCGAGGCGACCGCGGTCGTCACCTCGGCGATGTTGCGCACCTGGCCGGTGAGATTGGCCGCCATCAGGTTGACGTTGTCAGTGAGGTCCTTCCACGTGCCGGCGACGCCGCGCACCCTGGCCTGGCCGCCGAGCTTGCCCTCGGTGCCGACCTCGCGCGCGACGCGCGTCACTTCGGAGGTGAAGTTGGCGAGCTGCTCGACCATCGTGTTGACGACCTTGCCGATGCGCAGGAACTCGCCCTTGAGCGGCCGGCCGTCGATCTCCACCGCCATGGTCTGCGACAAGTCGCCCTTGGCGACGCCGCCGATCACGCGGGCGACCTCGATCGTCGGCTGGACCATGTCGTCGATCAGCTCGTTGATCGCGCGCAGCTTGCGGTCCCAGCCGCCGGTGGCGCCGTGCACTTTCGCCCGGCTGCCGATCTTGCCTTCCTTGCCGACGACGCGGGAAACCCGATCGAACTCGCCGGTAATCTGCTGGTTGAGCGAGACGACCTCGTTGAACAAGGTGGCGATCTCGACGTCGGTTTCATCGCCCTCCTCGGGGAGCCGGACCGAGAAGTCGCCACGCCGCAAGCGCCGCAAGGCGTGGATCAGGTCGCGCCGGCTGCGCGAAAATTCGGCCTGCGAAGTTTGGCGGTTCAAGGAACCCTCCCGAGCACAAGGGTGCGCGGTCCACGCCCCCGACAGCGATAAATCTCAACCGGCGTTCCAGGTTCCCGGCCTCGCGCCAGAAAAGTTCCGCTTTCGGCTCAAAGGCGGTTGTCAGGCCGCTCACAATCCGTAGGACGAAAGGCCATCGTCAGAGCTCAGGTGAGGATCTCCAGCGCGACAGGATGCCGGATCAAGGCCATCTCGAATCGTTCATTGGCAACAGCTTCCGTTCCGTCTGGGCGATCGAAGTCCTGCAGTATCTGGTGGACCATTCGGAGGCCGCGTTTTCCGCCGACGAGCTGATCGCCGCGCTCAGGGTCAGCGACGCCGTCATCTCGCAAAGCGTTGCCAATCTGTCCGCCGCCGGGCTGGTGATGGTCGAGGGCGATGGCCGCATATCGCTGCACGCGGCGAACACGAATGACCTCAGGCTCGTGCGCGAGGCGATTGATTTCTATCGGAAAAGCCCCGACAAGGTCCGCCGGCTGATCATCGCGCACGCCGCCCCGGGACTCACGGCGTTTGCGGACGCATTCAAGCTGCGGAGGGATTGAGGATGGGCACCCTGTTCCCGACTCTGGTGTACGCGCTGTGCCTCGCCACCAGCGGGCTGTGCGCATTCCTCCTCGGCCGGGGCTTCTTGCGCAATCGCTCGCGCGTGCTGTTGTGGAGCGCGATCTGCTTCGCGCTGCTCGCCGTGGTCCACCTGCTGGTGATCTTCGACCTGGTGATCTACCCCACCACCATCGACCTTAAGCCCGAGCGGCTGTGGCTCACGCTGGTGGCCGTCACCGTGCTGCTGTTCGGCTTCATCTGGCGCGAGGATGCCTGACATGCTGTACACTTTCCTCGGCGGCGCCATCGTCATGGGCTTTGCGGTAGCGACACTGCTGTTCCTCAGGTTCTGGCGCCGCACTCGGGAGGGGCTGTTCCTCGCCTTTTCCGGCAGCTTCCTGCTGCTGGGGGTGACCCAGACGCTGCTGTCGCTTGGCGGATTCGTCGATGAGCAGCGCAGCTGGCTCTATTTGCTGCGCCTCGCCGCGTTCCTGCTGATCCTTCTCGCTCTCTTCCTGCAGAACCGGCGCGGCGCGTCCTGATCGACACGCCGTTGATTTTGTCCGAACTGTGCTAAGGATGCTCCTCGAGAAGAGAGGAGTCGGTGATGGCCAGCCTGATCGAAACGGACGCCCCTGCCCGAGACATTTTGCAAGGCACGGCCTACGGCCGCCCTGCCCAGCATCCCGACGCGGCGCTGACGCAAGTGGGCCAGGGCACTCCCATGGGCGAGCTGATGCGGCGCTACTGGCAGCCCGTCCTTGCTTCGCGCAACGTCACCACCCGGCCGCGCGAGGTTCGCATCCTCGGCGAGGACCTGATCGTCTTCCGCGACGGCGAAGGCCGTCCCGGCCTGCTCTATCCGCGCTGCATGCACCGCGGCACCAGCCTCATCTGGGGCCATGTCGAGCCCGACGGGATCCGCTGCTGCTATCACGGATGGAAGTTTTCGGTGGACGGCCAGTGCATTGAGCAGCCGTGCGAGCCCAATCCGCACCTGTGCCGCCCCGAGCACCGCCAGCCGTGGTACCCGGTCAAGGAGCGTTACGGCCTGGTGTGGGCCTTCATGGGCCCGCCGGAGAAGATGCCTCTCCTGCCGCGGTTCGATTCGCTGGAGCCGCTCGAGGACGGCGAGGACTACATGGCGTTCGACAACTCTCTCGGCGCGCACGGCGACATGAACGGGCCCGAAGTCGTCCCGTACAGCTGGCTGCACATGAACGACAACGTGATGGACCCTTTCCACGTCCAGGTGCTGCACACGACGTTCAGCGGCACCCAGTTCGTGCGCGAGTTCGCGGTCATGCCGAAAGTCGAGTTCGAGGAGATCGACGGCGGCGTCATCTACAAGGCGCACCGCGACCTCGAGGACGGCCGCCACGTCAACCGCGTCTCCACCTGGATCATGCCCAACATCATGTGCGTGCCCGACGTGGCGATGCGCCCCGGCCGACCGAACGGCCTCGGCTTTTCCGTCCCGGTCGACGATTGCCACAGCCGCATCCTGATGACCATGCGCGCGCCGGTCACGCCCGATGGCCGCCGCCCGATGCGCGGCCTCGAGGCCGAGAAGTTCAAGCCCTGGCACCAGCGAACGCTCGAGGAGCGGCAGGACCAGCCCGGCGACTATGAGGCGCAGGCGGGCCAGGGCCCGATCTCGCTGCACAGCGAGGAGCACCTCGTGACCTCCGACAAGGGGGTCGCCATGCAGCGCCGCGCGCTGCGCCGCGCCCTGGAGGCGGTGGCCGCGGGCGGCGACCCGCCCGGTGTCGCGTTCGCTGACGCGGACGCGACGATCCACCTGCCGTCGGGGAACTATTACTCGTAACGTCTCAGTCGATCTCGCCCTCGATCTGGCCGTAGACGAGCAAGGCGAACAGGCCGGTCCCGCCGATCACGTTGCCGGTGAGCGCCGGCAGCAGGATCGTCGCCAGGCCGGTCATGAGGCCGATCTCGCCGTGAATCGCGAGCAGGAACACCTCCGCGGAGCCGACGACCACGTGGGAGAAGGCGCCGGCCGAGATGAGCCAAGCGAACAGCAGGACGGTGAATATCTCGAAGCCCTTCGAACTCGGCAGCATCCAGACGATCGCGGCAATGTAGAAGCCGGCGGGGATGGCGTGGAAGAAGCCCGTCCATCCCGCCTGCTCCAGCACCTTGCGGGAGACGTCGAGCATCGCCGCGGTGTTCCCCGGGCTGGTCGTGCCGAGCTTGAGCGCGATGAACGCGGTGACGAAAGTGCCGACGAGGTTGGCGACAAGGACAATCCCCCACAGGCGCGCCGATCGCCACAACAGGCTCGACGACGGCTTGGCCATCAGCGGCAGCACCACGGTAAGGGTGTTCTCGGTGAACAGCTGCAGTCGCGCGAGGATGACGAGCACAAAGCCGAGCGCATAGCCGAGCGCGGCGATGACCTCGCACTCCGGGTTTCCTGCAAATGCGCGGTAGAAGACGGCCTCGGCGAGGACCGACGTCGACAGCGCCAGGCCCGCCGCTACCCCCGACCACCACAGCGACATCGCCGGCCGGGACAACTCTTCCTCGCCTTCGCCTTTGATCGTCTGGAAGACCGTGACGGCGGCGAGGCGCCGGCGCTCGTCGGCCTCGTCGCGCCTGTCGTCGTCGCTCGCGCCGGGCATCGCCGCTTACGCAGACTCAAGGTGCGCCGCTTCGGGCCTCGCGTGGGCCGCGGGCCTGATCGTCACGCGCTCCAGTTCGGGCGCCGCGGCATAAAGAGCGGTCTCGACGCGCTGCATGAGATGGCCGCCCGCCGGCGGCGAGTTCAGCCAAACGGTGGCGTGGCGCCCGGCGAGCGCTTCGAGCGAGGCATCGATGCCTTCATCGATCAGGCCCGCGAGCGTGCGGCGGATGCGGGTCGCGGCGTCGTCCGGGTGAAGCCCGTGCAACAGCATCACGGCCTCCACCGTGGGATCGTGCGCCAGCCGGGCCAGGGCATCGCCGCCGTAACGTGTCCGCGCGAGGGCGGCGATGGTGCGAGCGAGCGCCACGCCATGGAACTCGAGCAGGTTGCCGAACAGCTCACCGGCGGGATCGCGGCCGAGCGCGCTTCCGCGCCGCTCGAGCTGATCGAGCAGGTCCTCGATCCGCCGCAGCCGTTGCTCGACGGCGGCCCTCGCCGCGATGTCACTCATCGCTCACGCACTCCCCGGGGCATTTACCCTGCGCGAACAAGCCAGCAGGCAGGCAGTTCCTATTCCCTGCGCAAATAAGGACGCGAGGCTCACCTTCGTTGACACTCGGCAGGGCCTCGCGATCGTCAGGGTGCCTCGCGCCTCGCCTTCGTGGTTGCGCGTAACTGCCGCTTAACCATCTCGGCGCATAACGCCGGGGCAAGGGGGCCTGAGCCTGATGGATGACCTGCTGGCGGAGTTCATTGCCGAATCGCGCGACATGCTCGAAGCGCTGTCGGGCGAGATCGTTGCGTGGGAGGCCGATCCGGCCGACCGCGCGCGGCTCGATGCCATCTTCCGCTTCGTCCACACGGTAAAGGGCAACTGCGGGTTCTTTGATTTCCCGCGGCTCGAGGCGCTGAGCCACGCCGCCGAGGATGCGCTTGCCGACGTGCGCGCCGACCGGCGCCGCGCCGACCCGGCGCTCGTCACGGCGGTCCTCGCGATCATCGACCGCATCGCCGAGATCGTCGAAGCCATCGGAGATGGCCGTGACCAGCCCGAGAGCGACGACGCTCCGCTGATCGCCGCCCTTGAGGGCAGCGTCGAGGAACCTGCCTCCGCGCCGGCCGCCGAGGACGCCTCGCCCGCGCGCAAGCGCCAGAACGCCACCCCGCGCACGATCCGCCTCCCGGTCGAGCTGCTGGACCGGGTGATGAGCGGCGTTTCGGACATGGCCGTCGCGCGCAACGATTTGGCGAGGCGGCTCGCCCAGCACGAAGGGGAGACCGGCCTCGAGGCGCCGTTCAACCGCCTTTCCGCCATCCTCGCGGACTTGCGCGAGGCGATCACCCGCATCCGCATGCAGCGGATCGACACCCTCTTCTCCGGCTTCCCGCGCATGGTCCGCGACCTGTCGCACGAGCTCGGCAAGCAAGTGATGGTCGAGATCGAAAGCGGCGATGTCGAGATCGACCGCGAGATGATCGAGGTCGTTCGCGACCCGCTCGTGCACCTGATCCGCAACGCGGTCGACCACGGGATCGAAGCGCCGGCCGACCGCCGCTCCGCCGGCAAGCGCGAGATCGGCCTGCTGCAGATCTCCGCCCGCCAGACCGGCAGCGAGATCCGCATCGGCATTGTCGACGACGGCAAGGGCATCGACGGCGACAGGCTGGTCGAAAAGGCCGTGGCGGCCGGCGTCCTCACCGCAGAAGAGGCGAGGCTTCTCTCCGCCCGCGAGCGCAACGCGCTGATCTGCGAGCCGGGCCTGTCGACCGCCAAGGAGGTCACCGCGGTGTCCGGCCGCGGTGTCGGCATGGACGTCGTCCGCGCCAACATCGAGAAGATCGGCGGGTCGCTGATGATCGACAGCACGCCGGGCTCGGGCACGCGCATGATGCTCAACGTTCCACTGACGCTCAGCATCGTCCCGTCGCTGACGATCGGCATCGGCCGGCAGGTGTTCGCCATCCCGCGTTCGTACGTCGAGGAAATCGTCCGCAATTCCGGCGAGGAAATGGACAGCACCCGGATCGGCGGCCGCGAGTTCATTACCGTGCGCGGGCAGCGGATCGCCTGTGTCGGCCTCGACGAGATCCTCGGCCTCGAATCCACCTGCCCGCCCGAAGCGCGGCTCTATGTGCTCATCCGCCTGGTCGGCGGCGACCTGTTCGGCCTCGCGGTCGACGCGATCCACAACCACGAGGAGCTGGTGGTCAAGCCGATCGCGCCCGTGCTGATGGCCTGCGGGTTCTACGTCGGCACGACCCAGCTCGACGACGGCAGCCCGGTGCCGATGCTCGACGTCTCGGGGGTCGCCCGCTCGGCCGGGATGATCCGCGAGGTCAAGGACCGGTCGCTGCGCAAGGAGCGGCGGCACGAGCGACCGGACGAGCGCGTGCTGGTGCCCGCGCTGTTGTTCCGCGGCTTCGACGGCAGCGAACGCGCGGTCGAGATGGATGCGGTACGGCGCATCGAGAAGCTGCCGACGGACTCTGTGCGCATCGCCGCAGGCGGCACCGCGCAGATCGTCATCGACGGGCGGATCGTGCCGCTCGTCGGGCTGGGCGGCAGCGCGCCGGAAGGCGAGGAGCTCAATCTCTTCCGAGTCGGCGACGGTGAGGACGAGATGGCCTACGCCTACGCCAGCATCGTCGACTTGTGCGAATTCGACCCGGACGACGTGGTGACCGAAAGCCGCGGCCAGCGGCTGGCATTGATCGGCGGCCGCCCGGTCGAGCTGTTTGACGCGGCCACGCTGCTCGCCGGCGCGGCGCTGTCGGGCGCGGAGATCTGACAATGGACCAGTCGCTCCTCCTCGTAAGGATCGGCGAGGAACTCGCCGGGATCGATTCCGCCATCATCCGCTCGGTCGTCGAGCTTGAGGCGATCACGCCGGTGCCGCGCGCGGCCGGGCACATCGCCGGGCTTGCCGCCCTGCGCAGCCGGGCGATGACGGTGGTCGATTGCCGCCGTTCGCTCGAGCTGCCGCCGCTCGAGCACGCCGGGAACTCGCTCGCGGTTGTCGTCGAGGTGGACGAGTTCCTTTACGCCCTGGTCGTCGACGCGGTCGAGGAGGTCGTCCCGCTCGAAGGCGATCCGGCCGAAGTGCGCGCCGATCTGCTACCGGGCTGGACCCGCGCGGCGCTCGGAATGGTCGAGACGAGCGTCGGCCCGGCGCTGATGCTCGATCCCGCCATGCTCATCCAGGGACCCGCAAAAAGAGAGGCAGCGTAAACCAATGTTTACCGTGAAGCGGCTATCGGACGCCCACAACGAGGGGTCTCGGAACATGAAGAATTGCCTGATCGTCGACGATTCGCGGGTGATCCGCAAGGTTTCGCGGCACATTGTCGAGACGCTCGGCTTTGCGGTGGACGAGGCCGCGGACGGCCAGGAAGCGCTCGCCAAGTGCGACGAGGCCATGCCCGACGTGATCCTGCTCGACTGGAACATGCCGGTGATGAGCGGGATCGAGTTCCTCACCCAGTTGCGCGGGCGGCCCGACGGCCGCACGCCCAAGGTCGTCTTCTGCACGACCGAGAACGACGTCGCTCACATCCGCGAGGCGATCGACGCCGGAGCGGACGAATACGTGATGAAGCCGTTCGACCACGACACGCTGCAGATCAAGCTGCAGCTGGTCGGCGCCGCCTAAGGAAAGCGCCTTGGGCTTCTCCTCTCCGGTAGGCGCCCCCGGGCTGGGGCCGGCGCTGCAGCGCGGCCGCTGCGTGCGGGTGATGGTCGTCGACGATTCGCTGATCGTGCGCGCCGCCTTCTCGCGCCTCGTCGAACAGGAATCCGACCTCGAACTTGCCGCCGCCGTCTCGACCGCGGAGGACGCCCTCTCGCTGCTCGCCAGCGAACGGGTCGACGTGATCCTGCTCGACCTGGAGATGCCCGGCATCGGCGGCCTCGGCGCCTTGCCGCAGCTGATCGAGCGCGCCCGCGAGGCGAAGATCATGGTCGTCTCGAGCCTGACCGCCGACGGCGCCGAGCAGACGGTGGAGGCGCTCGCCCTCGGCGCCGCCGACACGCTGCAGAAACCGACCACCGGCGGGTTCGACAAGGTCTACAAGGACAAGCTGCTCGCCAAGATCCGCGCGCTCGGCCGCCGGCCGTTGCGCAAGGCGGGGACCGGCGAGAGCGCGGCCAACACACCGGTGCTGCGCAGTCCCTCGCGGGAGCGGGCAAGGATCGTCGCGATCGGCGCGTCGACCGGCGGCATCCATTCGATCGGCCAGCTGTTCGGCGCCTTGCCCAATGGCCTGGGCATTCCGATCCTCATCACCCAGCACCTGCCGGCATCGTTCACGTCGGCCTTCGCCCAGCAGCTGCGCGAGCTGTCGGGCCGGCAGACGGTCGTCGCCGCCGACGGCGTGGTGCTGGCGCCCGACGCCATCACCATCGCGCCGGGAGACGCGCACCTGACCGTGGTCAGGAAGGCGATCGGCCCGGTGGTGAAGCTCGAAACCCGCCCGGCGCCGAGCGGCTGCATGCCGTCGGTCGACCCGATGTTCGCTTCGATCGCCGAAGTGTACGGCGCGGCGGCGCTCGGCGTGGTCCTGACCGGCATGGGCCGCGACGGCACGCTCGGCGCGGAAGAGATCGCCGAAGCCGGCGGGACGATCCTCGTCCAGAACGAGGCGACCTCGGCCGTGTGGGGAATGCCCGGTTCCATCGCCCGCGCAGGGCTCGCCTCGGCGATCCTGCATCCGCTCGACATCGCCGGCCGCATCGCGTCGGCCGCTGCCGGACGGAGCGCCTGATGGATCCGGATGATATCGCGATCGGCATCATCGCAGGCTTGCTCGAAGCGCGCACCGGACAGAAGCTGACCGAGGATCGCCGCTGGCGCATCGCCCCGGCGCTCGCCGGCCTGTTCCGCGACCGCGGCATCTCGAGCAACCAGGACCTCGTCGTGCTGCTCACCCAGCCGGACGAATCCTCGCTCGCCCAGGAAGTCGTCGAGGCGCTGCTCAACAACGAGACCTACTTCTTCCGCGACCGGCAGATCTTCGATTATCTGATCGGGCCGGTCTTCGCCGACCTTTCAGCCAGGCGGCAGGCCGAGCGCAAGCTCTCGATCTGGTGCGTCGGCTGCTCGACCGGGCAAGAGCCGCTCTCCGTCGCGATGACCTTCCTCGAGCAGCACGCGCGGTGGGACGGCTGGACGATCGAGATCCTCGGCACCGACGTCTCGGAAGGCGCGGTCGATTTCGCCCGCATGGCGACCTACTCCAACTTCCAGATCCAGCGCGGCCTCGGCGTCGGCCAGATGCTCGGCTTCTTCACCGAGACGCCGGAGGGCTGGCGGGCCAACGACAAGCTGCGCCAGGCAGTGCGTTACGAAGTGCACAACGTGCTGCACCCGGCGCCCTACCCCGGGCAGTTCGACCTCATCCTGTGCCGCAACGTGCTGCTTTATTTCGACAGCCAGGTGCGTTCGCGGGCCTTCTCGCGCCTCAGCGACGCGCTTGCCCGCGATGGCAAGCTGCTGCTCGGCGGCGGCGAGACAGTGCTCGAGAAAGGCGGCTATTTCCGCCCCAGCGAGGAACGCTTCGCACTGTACGAGCCGCTGCCTCCGGAACGCAGGGCCACGGCCGCCTAAGACGGTAAATGCGGACTTAAACCTTCCTTAAGCGGTTGACCCTATTGCGGGAGTCAAAGGGGGGAGCGAGTGCCGAGCACGATCCGCAGGGACCACTTGTCGCCAAGGATACTGGTGTTTGCGCCGATAGCGGTCCTGACCGCGATCGTCGCCGGCGCGGTCCTTTACATCGGCGCACGGGGCCTGGTCGCCAACTCGGCCGGCTACCAGGCGCTCGTCGTCAGCCTGGGACTCTACGTCGCGGCGGTGCTGGTATTCATCCGCATCGGCCTCTCCAGCATCGACAACCTCGAATCCCTCGGCCTGACCGACAGCCTCAGCGGCCTGCCCAATCGGCGCGCCTTGCACCTCGACGTCGCCCGCTCCGCCGAGGCGGACGACGAGGTCGCGCTGGCGCTGATCGACCTCGACGGGTTCAAGTCGGTCAACGATCATTACGGCCACTTTGTCGGCGACAAGCTGATCAAGGAATGCGCCCGGCTGCTACGCGAGATCTGCGGCCACGAAGCGCGCCCCTACCGCCTCGGCGGCGACGAGTTCGCGATGGTGGTCATCGGCCCGATTGCCGGCAACATCCTCGAAGGCATTTGCCGCCGCCTGCTCGAACGCCTGTCGAAGCCGATCAGCATCGACGATCGCCAGCTCTCCATCGGCGCCAGCGTCGGCCTGTCGCGCAGCACGCGCGAAAGCCGCTCGAACTCCTCGGACATGCTGCGCCAGTCGGACGTGGCGATGTACGCCTCCAAGACCGGCGGCAAGATGCGCTGCACCTGGTTCACCAGCGACTTCGACATCAAGCGCGAGATCTCGGCGCAAGTCGAAGCGGACTTGCGCGACGCGATCGCCAACGACGAGTTCCAGCTGCACTACCAGCCGCTGGTCGACGCGACGAGCGGCGAGATCGTCGCGGTCGAGGCGCTGGCCCGCTGGCAGCGGCCCGACGGCACCTCGGTCAGCCCGGCGCTGTTCATTCCTATCGCCGAGGAGACTGGCCTCATCAACGCGATCGGCCGCTGGGTCCTGCGCAAGGCGTGCTTCGATGCGCTGCAGTGGGAAGGCATCAAGCTTTCGGTCAACGTTTCCCCCGCGCAGCTGCGCAACCCCGACTTCCCGGTCCAGCTCGGCCACATCCTCGAGGAGACGGGCTATCCGCCCGAGCGGCTCGAGTTGGAGATCACCGAGACCTACCTCGTCGGCGACCCGACCGTCGCCGGCCGCGCGCTCGACATGATCCGCGGCTTCGGCGTCGGCGTGGCGCTCGACGATTTCGGCACCGGCTACGCCTCGATCGGCTTCCTCAGGAAATTCCGCTTCGAGAAGCTCAAGATCGACCGCTCGCTGGTGGTCGAGGCGACCGACGACCATGGCAGCCGCGCGATGATGGTGTCGAGCATCGCCGTCGCCCGCG
>Ga0310810_10009584_pt1 | contig 11208 bp, 8 predicted proteins | sample NCmetagenome_FD_207641 | JGI IMG/M metagenome (GOLD analysis project Ga0310810, IMG submission 207641) | Soil microbial communities from experimental microcosm in Duke University, North Carolina, United States - NC | ecosystem: Engineered > Artificial ecosystem > Soil microcosm > Unclassified ... | reverse complement strand
TTCGACCATGCGGGTCGTCGTGACGCCTGCGGGTCGAACCATCGTCGCGAGCTCGACGGCCTCAGAAACGACTGCCACTCGCCCGCTCGCCTGTTCGCGCGCGACGGCAGCGCGTATCTCATCGCCCAGTGGTCGATCGCTTCTGACGACGACGTCCGCGCCGGTCATCGCGCGGGCTTCGCGCGTCAGCCCCTGACGCACGCTCTGGATCACCGAGCGAATGGCGACGATGGAGGCCACACCAACGGCGATGCAGATGAAAAAGAACAACAGGCGCTGCCACGATGCCCGAATCTCCCGCAACGCCATGCGAATGACGAAACTCATCGCGCGGTCTCCCCACTCGCGAGCGGCACGATACGAGACGACGCGTCACTCTGCGGCACCGGGCGCCCGTCACGCAGGACCAGGCGGCTGTCTGCGAGCGACGCCAGCTCCGCGTCGTGCGTGACCAGCACCAGCGTAGACGTCCGCGTCCGCCTCACGTTGAGCAGGAGCTCCATGATGTGGCGACCGGTCGTCGAGTCGAGATTCCCGGTGGGTTCGTCAGCCAGCACGATTGGCGGATCGTTGGCGAGCGCGCGAGCGATCGCGATTCGCTGCTGCTCTCCCCCTGACAGTTGCGACGGATAGTGATGCGCACGATCGGAAAGGCCAACTTCCGCGACCAGCTGCCGCGCCCGGGCGTTGGCGTCGCGTCGCCCGGCAATCTCCATCGGGATCAGGACGTTCTCGAATGCGGTGAGCGACGGAACCAGGTGGAAGAACTGAAAGACGAAGCCGATCTTTTCGCCGCGCAGGCGCGCGAGGCCGTCCTCCGTCAGCGTTGTGATGTCCACGCCGTCTATCAGGATCTGCCCGGTCGTCGGCGCATCGAGCCCGGCGAGCAATCCAAGGAGTGTGGACTTACCGCTGCCCGACGGTCCGACGATCGCGACGAACTGCCCCGACTGAATCGTGTAGTCGAGCGGATGAAGGATCGTGAGGGGATGATCGCCGCTCTGAACAGTCTTGGAGACACTCCGGAGTTCGATCATCGGGCAGGATTCTTTCCCCCGGCAGTCCGCTTGGCGAGCAGCGGCTCGAGGGCCGACCAGATCGTCTTTTCGACGATGCGTGAGCCCTCCGCATTGGGATGAATGCCATCGGCAATGTTCAGGCTCGCGATCCCGGCAACGCCTTCCAGATAGAACGGCACGAACGTGACGTCGTGCTCGCGCGACAACTGGCGGTAGACGTCACGAAACTCGGACGTGTAGGCCGCTCCGAAATTGGGTGGTGCTTCCATACCTGTGAGGATCACCTTGATGCCTTTTGCCTGCGCGCGCGTGACGATCTCGCTGAGATTGCGCTTCAACTCTTTGACTGGCAGGCCACGCAATCCGTCGTTGGCCCCGAGCTCGACGACAAGAACCTTCACATCGCCGGTGAGCGACCAGTCGAGTCGGCTCAGTCCCCCTGCAGATGTGTCGCCAGAGACACCGGCGTTGACGACTTCGTAGGGATACCCCGCGTCCTGAAGTCGCTTCTGGATGAGCGAAGGCACCGATTCGTCCTTGTCCAGCCCGTATCCCGCGGTGAGACTGTCGCCGAGGAATACGATTCGCGGAGCGTTTGCGTTCGCCGCGGTCGTGGACGAGGCGGGTGCCACCGGCGCGGACGGTCGCTCTTCCGGCTCGCCGGTGCGTGCAGCATCGGGCTGACCGCACGCCGCACAAACCAACAGAATTGGCACCAGGGCGCGAAGAAACAACCTGTCCATGAGTCGCTAAACCATTATGTTATAAGTCGAAACTGATGCCGCTACTGTCGCCGTCGTTCACGATTACACCGCGCTCACTCGCCAAGCCGTTCGACGCCGCATGCGCACGTCTGGATTCAGCGCAATTCGCGTCAGCGTTGTGGTCTCGACGACCGGACGCCTGGACCGCGGATCCCGCGGTTCGACAACTCGTCGCCAACCGGCTTGGCTGGCTCACGGTCCTCGACTTCGTCACGCCACTGGTGCCGCGCTTGCGCGCTTTCGCAGACTCCGTGACGCAGAGCGGGTTCACCGACGTCGTGTTGCTCGGGATGGGCGGGTCGAGCCTTGCGCCTGAAGTCCTGCGCCAGGTGCTCTGTCCTCCCGATCGAGTGCCACGGTTTCATGTGCTCGATTCAGTGGATCCCGATGCCGTTCGCGCAGCGATGACTCGCGCGAATAGCACGCTCTTCGTCGTTGCGAGCAAGTCAGGATCGACGATCGAGCCGAACGTCATGAGCGATGAAGCCAGGCGGCGCGTGATTGCAGAAGGACACGCCGATTGGGCGAAGCGCTTCATCGCCATCACCGACCCGGACACGGCGCTTCACAAGCGGGCGGTGTCCGAAGGATTTCGGGATGTGTTCGTCAATCCGCCGGACATCGGTGGCCGCTACTCCGCGCTCTCACTGTTCGGGATGGTGCCGGCAGCGCTCATGGGTCTCGATCTCGAACGCCTGATCGCAGGCGCGCGTGCGATGGAACAGGCGTGTCGAGTCGAACGTGCGAGCGAGAACCCCGGGCTCGCACTCGGTGCCCTCATGGGAGCCGGTGCGCGGTCGGGGCGCGACAAGCTGACGCTGTGGGTACCGCCACAACTGCAATCGCTCGGCCTGTGGGTGGAACAACTCGTCGCCGAGAGCACGGGCAAACATGGCAAGGGTGTCGTGCCGATCACCGGTGAGCCCACCGGCCTTCGACTCAGCGACGATCGCATCGTCGTCGCCGTGTCGGTTGGATCGCAGAAGGCGCCCGGATCCGATCGGCTCGGTGTGGAAGACGTGCCGCACGCATCGCTCGAGATGCCGGACCTTGCAGCTCTCGGCGCGGAGTTCCTGCGTTGGGAAGTGGCAACAGCCACTGCCGGATTACTTCTCGACATCAATCCGTTCGACGAGCCCAACGTGCAGCAAGCGAAGGACGCGACGCGAGTGCTGCTGGATCAATACCAGCAGCAGCACCAGCTTCCGTTTCCCGAATCACACGGCATCACAAACGGCGCACGATTGACGCTGACCGAGCCTGCTGTTGCGGCACTCGGTGGTAGTCCCGCAGATGCGTTCCTCCAGGTTGTGAGGGCTGGTGATTACGTCGCGCTTCTCGCGTACTTGCCCTCGAACGATCCCGGGTGGGAGAAAGCGTTGCAGGCGTTTCGTCACGCTATCGCGGCGCGGACGGGAACGGCGACGTCGCTTGGATACGGCCCTCGATATCTCCACTCCACTGGACAGCTGCACAAGGGCGGCGCGCCGAACGGCGTGTTCATCATCATCACGGCCGACGCGTCAGACGATCTCGCGATCCCGGGAGCCCCGTATTCGTTTGGTGTGCTGGAGGCGGCGCAGGCGCTTGGAGATTTCCAATCGCTCGAGCGCACGGGACGACGGGCGTTGCTCGTGCGGCTGCAGGAACGAAACGTCGACCAATTCGAGAAGGTGGCGAAACAGCTGGCCGGCGCGAACTAACGGCCCATACGGGCGACGATCGCGGTCACGTTGTCCGTCGCGCCCCGGTTGATCGCCGAGCGCACGACGTTCTGCGCCAGATCTTCGACGGTCTTCTGGCTGCCCAACATCGACGCCAGTAGTTCGTGCGGAACGGCGCCGTGCACACCATCACTGCACAACAGCAGCGCATCGCCAACAGCAAGCGCACATTCTGAAACGGTGGCATCGAGCTCCGGCCGGAGACCGACGACCTTCGTCAAGACGTGACGCATCGGATGCGTGCCGATATCCTGCGGCTGCTCGCCTGCACCATCCAGCGTCTCTGCGAGCCATGAGTCGTCGCGCGTGAGTTGCGTCAGCCGTCCGCCGCGCCACAAGTAGACGCGACTGTCGCCGACGCTCGTGTAGAACGCGTGATCGTCCACAATCGCGACAGCCACGACGGTGGTCCCCATTCCGGAATGCGCGGGCTGTTCCGCCGCTGCTGACAGGATGCGTTCGTTGGCGCTCTGGACTGCGTGTGTCAGCAGCGTCTCACTCGGGACGTCGCCGCTACCCTCGAAGACCTCGCGTATCACCTTCACGGCAAGCGCAGAGGCGACCTCACCTGCATTGTGGCCGCCCATCCCGTCGGCAACGACCAGGAGGCCGAGGTCGAGATCGACGAGCCAGGCGTCTTCGTTTGTGGAGCGGCGGCCCTGATGGGTCACGCCATAGGCCGCCAACGGCATTGAACCCCAGATTATAAGCCTTCCTTTCGTATGTATACTTCGTATACTCCTGTCGTGGCCGTTGCACAGCTCTCATCGACCCTGGCCCGCGTGACCGCTGCCCTCGAACGGGGTCGCGGTAACGAGGTGCCACCCCTGCTCCAGGGAATGCTCAGGAGCGGTTCGCTCAGTCGCGACGACGAGCTGAGCGTCCGGGCGGCGCTGGCCGAAGCCTGGCTCCTGCAAGATGACCTGACGCAGGCGTCGTCCGTGCTCGGCCGTCCGCCGGACACACTTCGCGAGCAGATTTCCGACGCGCGGCTTTCGACGTCGTGGAGACTGCACGGGCGCATCGCGTTCGCGCGCGGCGAACAATCGCGCGCGATCGCGCTACACACGCGGGCGCTCAAACATGCGGAGCTCGCGCACGACACACGCGGGATTGGCCTCGCCCACTATGAGCTCGCGCTCTGCTACAAGCAGGTCGGCGATTCAGGCATCGTTCGCGAACACCTGACCGAAGCCGCCTCCGCGCTGCACGCCGTCGGCGATCGCCGGCATCTGGCACTCGTGCACTCGCTGTCCGCCGTTCTGCTCGCGCAAGCGGGTCGAAGCGAGGAGGCGATCGCCGCACTTCGTCAGGGTGAGCGCCTCGCGATGGCGATTCCAGCAGACGATGTGCTCGCGGGGATCGTGCACAACCAGGCGAACGTGGCGCTGATGCAGCATCGCCACGATCAGGCGCTCGCACTCGCCGAACGCAGCGTCGCGTTGCATCAATCGCTCGGATCGGGTCATGGCCTCGCTGTGGCGCTGGCGACCCTCGGGCAGATCTTCGTTCAGCTCGGCGATCTCGAGCGCGCGGAACAGGTGCTCACGCGCACGCTCGAAGTTCGCAGCACCGTCCAGTTCCACGAGACCACCGGCGCAGTCTTCGACACGCTCGCGCAGATTCATCTGATGCGCGGCTCGTACGAACGCGCGGAGGAATATCTGCGTCTCGCGAGCGAAGCGTACGGGGCGTATGGCACTCAGACCATGCGATGGTACGAGTGGTCGCTCAAAGTACTCGGCGTCAAGCTGGCGACGAGGCGCCAGGCGTTCGACGAAGCGGTCAGCATGGCCGACGCGCTCGCGCAGGCGCCGGGTGTTCCGCAGAGTGATCTGATTCAGGCCGACCTCGCCGCCTGCGAGGCGCTGATCGGAACAGGGCGCTTGCGTGAGGCCGAGAAGCGGCTGGAAGCCTGCGAAGGGCGGCTCGATCCGCGACGGGCTCCGGCCAATTGGGGCGAGTACCTTCGCATCCGCGGACTGATTCGCGAGCAGTCGCCTCGCCCGCAGACGGCACACCACGACTTCGCGCAGAGCGCGAACATCTTTCAGTTGCTGGGCGAGAAGTACCAGGCGGCGCTGAGCAACCTCGCGCTTGGACGTTTGTCTGCGGCGGCGGGTTCGCCTTCAGTCGCCGAGCGATATCTGGAGCAGGCGGCGTCCGAGTTCACGATGCTCGGTGCACAGCGCGATCTGACCGAAGTGGACGGCGTCCGCCAACGATTGAGCACCGCGCCAGCGAAAACCATCAGCGTGTCTATCTCCGATGCCGATGAAGGCATCGTCAGGCGATTGGTGGATGCGGCGATCTTCAAGGAGCTTCTCGCGCGCGAAACTGCCGCTGCCCTTCTTGAAGTCACCGAGGGTGCTGCCGTCGTCGTATTCACGGAGTCCGGCGGCGGCGACGTTCGCGTTGTGGCTGCCGCGGGCTGCGACGGCAGCGCGGCGATGAGCCTCGCGCACGCCGCCCGACAAGGACACTCGGAGCACGACGGCAAGGCGCTGATCGTCGAAGGGCTTGGCACCGATCAGGACGGGGCTCGACGCTGCGCGCTCGCGCTGCACGAACTCCTGGATGACGCGGTCGCCGCCCGCCTGCGCATGTTTACGGCGATCTCGCGCCAGGGATTCGATCTCTGCGGAGCGCGGGAACGTCCGAGCCAGGCCGTCGATCAGCACAACGAGCGCCCGCTCGAGCCGCTGCTGCCCGGATTCATCTGTGCGGGTCCCGCAATGAACCGTCTGGCCGACCAGATTCAGCGATTGCAGGGCCACAACCTGACGGTGCTCATCACGGGAGAGAGCGGCACCGGAAAGGACCTCGTCGCGCGCGCGATTCACGTCGGCTCGCCGCGGAGTGCCGCGATGTTTCTCCCCTACAACTGCACGACGACGTCACGCGAGCTGGCGGACAGCCAGTTGTTCGGGCATCGACGCGGGAGCTTCACGGGCGCCGTGACAGATCAGCAGGGCCTGATCCGCTCCGCCGTCGGGGGCACGCTGTTTCTCGACGAGATTGGTGACCTCCCGCTCGACATCCAGCCGAAGCTGCTCCGCTTCCTTGAACAGAGCGAGATCATGCCCATTGGCGAGACGCGGCCACAGGCCGTTGATGTCAGGGTGCTCGCCGCGACCAACGCCGACCTTGAACAACGGGTGTCGGAAGGTAAGTTCCGTGAGGACCTCTACTACCGCCTCAGCGTGATCCGCATCCATGTGCCGCCGTTGCGGGAACGTCGCGAGGAAGTACCGCACCTAAGCACGTTCTTCCTGCGCGATGCCTGCGAGCGTCTGGGCAAGCCGGATGTCCATCTGAGTTCCGCCACACTGGACCTGTTCGCCAGATACTGGTGGCCAGGCAACGTCCGCCAGTTGAGAAACGAGATCCAGCGAGCGGTCGCCATGAGTTCCCCGGGCGGTGAGATTGAACCGGAGCACCTGTCCGCGGACCTCTCCGCGCCGGAACGGCCGCAGGCCAATGGTGAGCCACCATCCTTCGTTCCAGCCGATGCCTTCGCGCCCGGCAACCTGGCGGCTGTGGTCGAAACCGTAGAGCGCCACCTGATCGCGACGACCCTCGATCGCACGCGAGGCAACATCTCCGAGTCCGCTCGAGTCCTTGGACTGACCAGACGCGGGTTGTATCTGAAGATGCGGCGCCTCGGCCTTGAAGGCGCGATTGCGGATATCTAGTAACCACGTATACAGGCGTCCTGGCTACCTGGTATCCAGATTGATCTGGTTGCACATTCACAGATAATCGCAGTTTAGTCATTCATTTCAAACGACTTAACTGCGCTTTTCACCTGTTGGATCCACCCCGTAATTTCTCGGGTCTGCACATTGATAGTAAAGGTTCAGGCAGACTTCGAGGGGGCCCACTTGATCCATCAAATCGCATCCAGACGAGCGTCAGAGAACGGCCAGCCGCGAATTGGAAACCGGAAGAAGGTCAGCATCCCCGCCCGGCTCACCTGGCGAGATGCCAGCGGTACCCTGCGGTTCGTTTCGGTTGTGATGCGAGACGTCAGCGACGTCGATGCATTCGTCGAGTGCCAGGTCCCGGCCTCGATTCCTCTCTATCGCCTGGTTCACTTCCAGGTCGAGCGCCCGGTTCGTGACGGCGAGTTGCCCCTGGCGCTCCAGGAAGGCAAGGTCCTCTCGGCGATTTATCGCGTAGGACCGCACAAGACATCGACCGGCACCCCGATGGGCTACGCGCTGCGCCTGCTGGTCGAGCCGAAGTCGCACGAGAAGACGATGGCGCCGGCTGCGGAGCGCCCGCTGGCCGTCGCGAACTAGGTCGCAGCTCCCTTCTTTCTCCAATAGCGCGCGAGCCCGCTGAACAGGTACTCGTACGCAGCAGCAACAACGTACGTCGCCACCTCCGATTCGGTCATCTGCGTCCGAAGCACACGCCGAAGTCTTTCCGCGAACGCCGAACCCCGCTCTTCGTCCGTCCCTGGCCCGTTCAACAACTCGAGCGCGATTGCTGACGTCGTCTTCAGGTTGTCCAGCAGCGATGCGAGATGAGGCCGCGCGGTCGTGACCGGGCCGAAGTGCGTGAGGAATAGCGTGGCCGGCGACCACGCGAGGATCCGGTCCACGCTCTGACCCCAGGCTTCGACGTCGATGTCGGGCGGCGGCGTCGGCGGCAGGACGAACCCGCTGTTGATGCACACCCCAGCGGTGTCGCCGACGAATGCAACGCCACTCGATCCATCGAAGTAGCTCACGTGATGCGAGGCGTGACCCGGCGTGTAGGCAACATCGAACGCCCGTCCGCCAGCCTCGATGCGCTCCCCTCCGGCCAACGACACCATGTTCTTCGTCGGTACCGCCGCGAACTCTCCCCAGAGTTCGTCCATCCGATCGCGATAGATGCGCGTCGCGCTGTCGATGAGTTTCGTGGGGTCCGCCATGTGCTTCAGGCCGCGCTCGTGCACGAGCACGGTGATGTGCGGATGCTCGCGTACGATCGTTCCTGTGGAGCCGGCGTGATCGAGGTGGATGTGCGTCAGGAGGATGTGACGAACATCGGGCCACCTGATGCCGTTCGCCTGCAAGCCCAGTTCGAGCGTCTCAAGGCAGCTGGTGGGACCGGGATCGATGATGGCCACGCCGCCATGACCCTGTACAAGTCCTGTGGCGATGACCTGTGGGCGGCCACGGAACTGCAGATCGACCCACGAGAGTCCATGACTGAGTGTGTTCACAATGTCGTGCCCCGTTCTGGAAGTACGTGCGCGCTTGCGATCTGCCAGCGACCATCAGCCAGCACGAGATTCATCGCGACGGTGTAGGCCGCGGCGACCTCCTGACTGTCCGCATTGCGCGTCGTGACCTGTACCGTCACTCGCGTGGTGCCGGATGTATCTCCCGTAATGGCAATCTCCGGATCGAAGAACTGCACCCTCATCATCGAGCTCGAGACGCGCACGCGCGTCGCCGTCGCGATCACTTCCTGACGCCCCTGGATCGGAGTCGAGCCTCCGGCCATGTCAATCGAGACGTCGGGCGTCAGATGCGCCTGGAGCGACGCCACCGCTGTCAGTGCTCGCAAATCTGTTTCGTCGCCGTCGTGACTCAATGCCGAGGCGACGCCGGAAAGGAGTGCCTTGATTTGCCGCTCGGGGCTGTTCCACCACCGGTATCCCGCCACCACAGCCACGAGCGCCACGACCAGAATCGCGACGCGCGCGGGCGTCGAAGCGGGCATATAGGTGGGATTATACTGGTGGGTCCGAACCCCCAGACTGATCCACGAAGTGTTACGGGCCGATCAAGAGATGCTTCAGGCTGATCCCGTTGACGTGCTGACGTCGGTTGCGCGTCTGGTCGCGGAGGCGCCGAGTCTCCGCGACGTGGTTGCCGGTCTGGCCGGGACACTTCGAGCAGCGATTCCCTTCGACCGGCTTCACGTGCTGCGGCTCGATCGGGCCGACTCATTCGTTCTCTACACGGCGCGCGAGGCAGGCGACGTCGAAGTCACGAAACACCTCGTCGGCGATCCCGCGACACAGATGGACGCCGTGGACGAAGCCGCACGCTCGCGCATCGTCTGCACGATTCGGCAGGGCGCGCGCGTGCACGGCGCGTTGTGGCTCACGTCTTCCGAGGAGGGCGCCTTCTGCGCCGCCCATCAGAAACTGATGGACAACGTCGTTGACCTGCTCGGCCTCGCATTTGAGCACGATGCGATCGTCGAGCGTGACAAGCTGCGTCGCGAACGGATCGACAGCCTTCGCGGCCTGCTGCAGACGATGGCCGGCGCGCTCGACATCCGGCGTGTGTTCGACAAGGTATCGGAGGTCGTGCGCGGCGGACTGCCTCACGACATGTTGGTCATCACCTCGTGGGGCGCGGACGGCACATCGTTTCGCATCTACGCCATGGCCGGCGCCAGCGCCGAACCGGACTTCTTCGAGGCGCAGCAGCTGACGGGCGACGACCTTGCCCAGCTCCAGCGCGACGCCTACGTGGTCCACGATGCCGATGCCGAAGTGCCGCCCAACAGCGTGCGTGGCAAGATTTTCCGTCGCTTCGGCGTCCGGTCCGCGCTTCGCGTGCTCATGCCCCTTGGCAGCAAGGTCTTCGGGTCGCTCTTCTTCCTCTCTCGGCAGACCGATCGTTTCAGCGAAGATGACGTCGACTTCGCCCGCCGGGTCGCCGATCACCTCGCGCTTGCGCTTTCACACGAACAGCTCGCCGAGGCTGCCCGCAGGCAGGCCGAATCTCGCGAGACGGCGGCGCGACTCGAGGCCCAGGTCGCGACGCTCACGCGCGAGCTCGAGTCTCGCAGCGGTCACCGTCGCGTCGTCGGGCAGTCGAAGCAGTGGAAAGACGTCCTGGCGCACGCCGCGCGAGTCGGGCATACCGAGACGACGGTCTTGCTGACCGGCGAGTCCGGCACCGGCAAAGAGGTCGTTGCGCGCTTCATCCATCACGCGTCGCGGCGCAGTCACGGCCCCTTTGTCGCGATCAACTGCGCGGCGCTGCCCGATCAACTGCTGGAATCCGAATTGTTCGGTCATGAGCGCGGCGCCTTCACCGGTGCGGTCACCACAAAGCCTGGTCGCATTGAACAGGCCAGCGGCGGTGTGCTCTTCCTCGATGAAGTTGGCGAGATGGCGCCGAGTGTTCAGGCCAAGCTGCTGCGCGTCCTCGAAGAACGCGAGTTCATGCGCCTTGGCAGCACGCGCGTGCTACACGCCGACATTCGAGTGATTGCCGCGACGAACCGAGACCTTCACGCGGCTATGCAACGAGGCGAATTCCGCGAAGACCTCTACTACCGGCTGGGTGTGTTCGAGATTTCGTTGCCGCCGCTGCGTGCCCGGCTGGACGATGTGCTGGAGCTGGCGGATGCGTTCCTTGCCGAGATCGGCGAGACCGTCGGGCGCCCGGCGGCTGGCATCTCGCGCGAGGCGAGGGAGCATCTCCTGACCTATGAGTGGCCTGGCAATGTTCGCGAGCTGAGAAATGCGATCGAGCGCGCCGTGATCCTTGCTGATGGCGGCTTCATCCGGAGCGAGCACCTGCCGGTGACACCGCGACGCGCGCCGCGCGGCGACGACGAACATGCCGGAGCGAACCTGCCGGCTGGCGGCGTCAATCTCGAGGACATCGAGCGCTCGCTCGTCGTGAAAGCGCTCACGCAGGCGCGCCACAACAAAACGCGCGCGGCCAAGCTCCTTGG
>Ga0310810_10009583_pt1 | contig 11208 bp, 7 predicted proteins | sample NCmetagenome_FD_207641 | JGI IMG/M metagenome (GOLD analysis project Ga0310810, IMG submission 207641) | Soil microbial communities from experimental microcosm in Duke University, North Carolina, United States - NC | ecosystem: Engineered > Artificial ecosystem > Soil microcosm > Unclassified ... | reverse complement strand
ACTCCTATAATGATCATTGTTCGGCTCCTTTCTCCCGAGCCTGTTGGTTGGCTTACGCACCACCAACTCTACTCGGGTCTGGGAGCCGACATTGTCATGGAATCAATTTCACCAACTACTCGATTTTGCACCTTACAGGCAGTTCGTATAAAGCGCACCCACAACTGGTTCGCCGACAACTGTGCCGGTACTATCCACCTTAACGCGCAGACCGAGAAGAGCGTCGTCGGAGCCGCAGCCAGCGGGTCCACATCCCTTCGTATAAATCGTTCCCTCGTACTCGCTAAGGCCCTTGTCAAACGAAACGGGCAACCCGTTTTCTTGAAAAAACCGGATTACATCTTCCTGATGCGTGCCGATTCTGAGCGTGATGCGGGCATCGCGCTTTAGCCTCTCGACACGTATTCCATACGCCTTTCCTCGTTCTTTACAATCGGTGCTCTGATAGCGGTAAAACATCCAGCCGAACAGAACGTAGCCCACCACCAGTATCACTGCTAAGACTGCAAATGTCGCAATCAGAATCCGCTTGGATTTCTTGATTACGCGAGCACTCTACGCGGAATTCCAGCTAAGTTCCACGATGATTGGCGAAATCAGGCGATCACACTCAGAACGCCGACCCGGCCCGTTGTTGGTGAAATGGCGATGTTTCGCCAACCAGCTGAGTGTGAAGGTCGCGGAACGTAAGTGTTTTGTGCCCGTGGTCGTGCCATTACACTTCACATCCGTCTGGAACCAATCCAGTAGTCGAGCCGAAGCCGCATTGTTCCTTCTCCATTCAACCTGAAGGGAAACTCCATCGACTTGCCAGGATCCACCTCTACAGGCTGCGAATTGCTGCCAACATCAGGACCATTTAGTAGAACGGTCCACTTGCCATTGTCGTTCCGTTCCACAAAGAACGGAAATGGAGTGCTCTCAATCGTATCTCCCTTTGGAGACCATTGACCAAACTGGACACACACGGTTATCGGTCGGGAGGTTTGGTTTTCGAGCTTTGCCGGAATCTGCTCTTGCGATTGATATTGCCGCTTGGGAATGACGACTCTCACCTGAGCAGAGAGGTTGGTAGCCAGAAACAGCAGCGCGAGTACCCACTTTGGGGATGTACTGAGCACCGCAAGTATAGGCTACACGTGTCAGTTGACGAAAGCAGGCGATTACACCAACAACGAATCGCTCCGGTTCAAAAGTGCAGGATGGGATATGGCCGCAACCCTCTGAAAGCAGGACACTATTTTGATATGGTCGGGGAGAGAGGATTTGAACCTCCGACCCCCTGGTCCCGAACCAGGTGCTCTACCAGGCTGAGCCACTCCCCGACGGTGGAAAGAAACTGAGTCGATCAAACATCATCCAGCGAACTCAGTCTTCATCAAAATTATAACATTCGGATTACCTCGGTCCGGCTAATATAGCGCCGCCTATCTCTCATGGAATCGCCCCGTGCCCTCTTCGCAAAAACTTCCTGCATCTTCTGATAGGAACGGCTGACTGCCGCCTGTCATCGCGCGTTATGTTGAGCTGCCGGAGCGCTCGCTTCAATATTCCACAACCTACAACCGCTCGTGATTCAAAAGTTGGAATCCGATATTCGGCTTACCCGCGATAACTCCCTTACCCATCAGGACGACCCCAATTGGCTGGGCATGGTGACGCAATTGCTTTCTGAATAGCCTTCACGCGTCTCTATAACAAAAAGCTTTTGGAATAGTTCAGAACAATTCTGAGAGGTTTTATGAAACATACATTTGTCTATCTGCAGATTGTCGCTCCAGTTATGTTATTGCTCGCTTCCACTCTTACTTTCGGCCAGGGAATTGTCACCGGCTCAATCTCCGGCACGGTGCTCGATCCCTCGGGCGCGCTCGTCTCCAGCGCCAGCGTGAAAGCAACGCAGGCGGAAACCAATCGGGTGTTTACCACCGAGAGTTCGAAGGGCGGAGTCATTCAGCTCCCGTCCCTCCCGCCCGGAACGTACACCGTTGAAGTGGGAGGCAAAGGATTTCAACTTTTCAAGGCGCAGGGCGTGCGGGTGGAAGTCGGCAAGGATACGTCGCTCGGCTCGGTGAATCTTACGATTGGGAACGCATCCGAAAGCGTTACCGTGGAAGGCGCCGCCCCGCTGATTGAGGCCACTACCGACCAGATCTCGGATAATTTCGATTCCAAGCAAATCGCCAGTGTTCCGCTCGGCAACACCTACGATTCATTCGTGCTCTTCGCCCCCGGCGTGGCGACCGCCGGCAGCGGCGCTTTCAGCAACAACAACGGCGCGGAACTCTCGATTAACGGTCAGCGCGCGCGCTCGAACAATTATCAGCTGGATGGGCAGAATAATAATGACAACACCATCGGCGGCCCGTCCATCTTCTTCGGCAATCAGGACTCGATTTCGGAATTGCAGGTGGTCACAAATTTTGACGCCGAATACGGCCGCAACCTGGGCGGGGTGGTCAATTACATCACCAAGAATGGAACTAATTCATTCCACGGTACCGGATACGAATTCTGGCAAGGCAATACCTTCGACTCGCTTCAGAACCAGGAAAAATCTCCGCTACTTGGATTCTGCGCCGCCGGGCAGACTCCCAGCACCGGGTGCACGCCGCCCGTTGTGCCCCGCTTCGTTCAGAACCAGTTCGGTGGAACCATTGGCGGTCCTATCAAGCATGATAAGGTCTGGTTCTTCGCATCAAGCAACGTGCAGAGAAACCGGGCCGCGGGCGCGCCCTTTGCATCAACGCCGAATTTTACGCCGACCGCGAACGGAATTGAGCAACTGCAGGCGGCTTTCCCCAACAATCCGGCAGTCGGGCTGCTCGCTCAATTTGGTCCTCAAAGCGTAAAAATCGGGAACCCGACCTTCACCAACACTAAACTCTTCCCGGTCAGCGCCAACGGGACCACGGCCAACATTGAAATGGGAACGCTTACGCGCTTCCTCGCGCAACCGCTGAACGATTATGAGGCCACGGGGCGCGTTGATTTTCAGCTTACTAATAAAGACAGGTTCTTCGCCCGTTACATTTTCCAGGATCTCACCAACAACAACGTAGTCTTTGTCTCTCCGGCTGCCGCGGCGCAAGGCCAGATCGTCGATGTTCCGGGACGCAGTCAGCAGATCGGGCTCGATCTAACCCATACGTTCAGCCCGCTTTTCCTGAACCAGTTGCGTTTCAGCTACTCGCGTTCGCGCTCAGAGTTCGATGCCGGCGGCTTCCCGGCTTGCACGCTGGCAAATATCGGCGTGTGTCCGCCGCAGGTAGCAATCTTGAACAGCGACCCAAGCCAGACTGGCGTTCTTGGCATCGGGCAGCTATTTGCCTTCCCGCAGGGCAGAATCATCAACGTGTATCAGATTCAGGACAACGCCAGCATGGTTCGCGGCAAGCACGTGATGAAGTGGGGCGGCGAATACAATCGGCAACGTTCGCCCAACTATGGCCTGTTCGAAACTAATGGTTTGTTCATTTACTCAGATTTCAATTCGTATCTGGCGAACACGCCGCTGCAAACTCAGTTTGCCTACGGACAGCCCGTTCTGCGTTTCAAGGAAAACGATGTTGCGCTCTATTTCCAGGACGACTGGCGCGTAAAAGATAATCTCACCGTCAATCTCGGCCTCCGTTGGGAGTTCTTCCAGCAGGCCAGCAACTTGCTCCACGATGAGAGTGTGGCGCAGCAAACCGGTCCCAATCCCGTCTGGGATACCAGCCTGCCGCTTAGCCTCACCACCGTGCCTAAGGTTCCCAACCACTATCGCAACTTCGGTCCGGTGGCAGGCTTTGCCTGGACACCGCACATCTTCCCCAAACTGCTCGGGACAGACCGCACCGTTATTCGCGGCGGTTTCCGCATCGCTTACGATTTCGCTTACTACAATCTCGCCACCAACGTTCAGGGGAGCTCGCCCTTCACCAATCTCGCCACCATTCCTGACGCAAGCGGCAATGGCGCAGCCGGCCTGCCCAACGTTTCCAATTTCGACGGCGCGACGGTCGGAGCTGCGCTGTTCCCGCTCGCTCCCAAAGGCAATCCGGGATTCGCCACGGAACTTCAATTCGGAAACAATTTCCGCAACCCGTATTCCGAGCAGTGGAACCTCGGAATCCAGCGCCAGATCGGCAATAAAATGGCCGCCGAAGTTCGCTACGTCGGCAACCATGACATTGGCAACTTTCAGGAGATCAACGGCAATCCTGACATTCTGCCTTTGACGGCTAATGGCTTTGGCAATCTCGTTCCTTCCGGACTGGCGCCCTGCAACACTCCCGGCCAGCCAGGATCAACAGGTCAGGATTCGTTCGGGCAGCCAGTTGGTTACGCCGACTGCAATTTCAGCCGTGTGATCAAATATGCGAACACGGGCTATTCGATCTATCACGGATTGCAGACACAGTTCCGCATTCAGAATTTCCACGGTTTCACCGGGCAGGCTTCCTACACTTTCAGCAAAACCATCGACAACGCGTCGGAGGCTTTCTCCACCAACGCCGGAACCGTGGTTGCGATTGGCCAGAATCCGTTCGACATCACCAAAGCCGAGCGCGGCCTGAGCAACTACGATTTCCCGCACGTGTTCGGATTGTTGTGGGTTTACGACGTTCCTTCCTTCCGCAAAGGCGGCGAATTGCTCGGCCGCGTGCTGGGCGGATGGCAGATCAACGGAACCTATCGTTACTCCAGCGGACAGCCTTGGACGGTCGAGCAGAATGCCGGTCAGGGATTGTGCGATCCGACCAATTTTACCGGGGGAACGATCGACGCCTGCCGGCCGATCCTGAACAATCCGGGAGCTCCATTCACTTCGGTTGGCCAATGCATGGATCCGACCGCCTCTGATTGCGGCCTGGTCAGCATCAACAATGGCGGCGCAATCGGACTCAGTCAGGCGCGCTGGATCATCAATGACGTGAACGCCGCGAAGTTCTTCGGCTCGCCATTCCTCGGAGTGGGACGAAACACCGAGCGGGGGCAGCCGGTGAGCACCGTCAACATGGCAGTGTTCAAGAACACGCGCATCACCGAGCGCCTTACCCTGCAGCTTCAGGTACAGGCGTTCAATCTGTTCAATCACCAATGGCTTGGGATTCCCAACCAGGTTGTGAACAGCGCGAATCCTGCCAACACTGTGGATGGCGTCAACCCGTTCGGCAGTCTGGCCTTCAACGCCAATGGCGGCGACACCTTTGCCGGAAACATCATTACCGACGGCATCGGGCGCCGCCGCCTGCAGCTGGGCGCAAAGCTGATCTTCTAGCGCGCTGGCTGTCCATTTTCAGGAGGAGCGTCCAGCTCCTCCTTTTTTTACGCTGCTGCACAACAATGCTGCCTTCGTGCAGCCCATTCGTACTCGATCTCAACTGCTCCGCAAATCTTTCTGCAGCGTTCTCGCCCTTCCGTTATCAAACAAAGAGTATTAATAATTGTTCGAGCGAAGGTGGAGCGATGGCGACACAAACGGTTTCTGCACACCAGGCGGGGACGGTTACGCTGGGCGGCGAGCTCACGGTGAACCGGCTGGGATATGGCGCAATGCGGATTACGGGCGAGGGAGTCTGGGGGCCTCCGAGGGACCGGGCGGCGGCGCTGGCGGTGCTGCGACGAGCGGTGGAACTGGGCGTGAATTTTATCGACACCGCCGATTCCTACGGGCCGGGCGTAAGCGAGGAACTGATCGCAGAGGCACTAGCTCCTTATCCGGCAGGACTGGTGATTGCAACCAAGGGTGGATGGAATCGTCCGGGGCCGGGGCAGTGGACGCATGATGCGAGCCCAGCACATCTACGCAAGGCGGTAGAGGGGAGCTTGAAGCGGCTGCGAGTGGAGCGGATTGATGTGTATCAGCTGCACACGCCTGATCCGGCAACATCGTTTGATCGCTCGATCGAAACCCTGGCGGAGTTGCAGGCGCAGGGCAAGATCCGGCTGGTGGCCCTATCGAACGTAACCCAGGAACACATTGAGCGCGCAGAGAAGACCGTGCCGATCGTTTCGGTGCAAAACCGTTACAGCTTTGCTGATCGCGAATGGGATTACGTGGTCGACTTCTGCGAACAGCGCGGGATTGCATTCATACCGTGGTTTCCGCTGGCTGCGGGCAAGGCTCACGGAGAGGCGCTGACCAGGATTGCGAAGGCGCATGGTGCGGCCTCGATGCAGGTCGCGCTGGCATGGTTATTGAAAAGGTCTCCGGTGATGCTGCCGATTCCAGGGACGTCGTCGGTGGCGCATCTGGAGGAAAACGTTCGAGCGGCGGCGGTGAAATTGAGCGATCGGGAATTTCAGGAGTTGAGTGGAGTGGTAGTGCCGGGCGCGGGAGAGAGGGCCAGTTAGGGGCGCTGGAAGGCCCACGCGAGATCCCGCGCTGCACGAAGAAAGCGTCCCTTACCCCGCTCGCAAGCGGGCGAGTTCGGGATGACTTGCAGAAGCAGCTTCTTGACGAACCGTTTCCTGGTTTGTACTATTTAGAAGACAAGTCCGCTTCCATGAAGCGGGCCTTGGATTTCATGCAGAGTGGCTGAGGGAAGAGCCCTGTGACGCCACGGCAACCGGATCAGGATCATACATTCTGACCGCCAGGTGCCAACTCTCTCCCGGTGACGGGGAACATGAGATTCGGGGTGCGGAGTTTATGCATCTCGTTCCTCTTTTTCCATCCGGGAAAAGAGGATTGTTTTTTGGGCTCGAATTTTCCTGCGGCTGCTCGAAGGAAAGAGCAAGCCATGCCTGGGTACGAACTGTGCTGTCGTGAGTGCGGAAAGAGCTGGGGCAATCAGCCTCGCTCGATCTGCGACGATTGTTTCTCTCCTCTGGAAATCAGCTACGACTATCAATCGCTGCGCGTGACGCGCGAACAGATCGCACAAGGGCCGGCGAACATGTGGCGCTACTCGGCGCTGCTGCCGCTGCCGGAAAGTTATCGGCCGTCGCTGCCGGTAGGGTTCACGCCGCTACTGCGCGCGCCGCAACTGGCCGCGCAGATTGGCGCCAGAAATCTCTATCTGAAAAATGACGCGGTGTGCCTGCCTACGCTGAGCTTTAAGGATCGCGTGGTATCGGTGGCGCTGGCGCAGGCGCGCGAGTTTGGATTCGAGATAGTTTCATGTTCGTCAACCGGCAACCTGGCAAACTCAGTTGCTGCGCAGGCAGCGCGCAACGGATTCAAGTCAGTCATCTTTATTCCTGCAGATCTTGAGCCGGCAAAAATTATCGGCACGCAGGTATTTGGCGCGAAGCTGGTGAGAATTTCCGGCAGCTACGATCAGGTGAACCGGTTGTGCTCGCAGATCGCCGAGGAGCACCGCTGGGGATTCGTAAACGTAAATCTCCGTCCTTACTACGCGGAGGGATCGAAGACGGTCGGGTTTGAGATCGCTGAGCAGCTGGGCTGGCGCTTGCCGGACAATGTGGTGGTTCCGATGGCAGGCGGATCGCTGATAACGAAAATCAAAAAAGCATTCGATGAACTGACAATGCTCGGACTGGTTGAGCCTAAGGCGGTGCGCTTCTTTGGCGCGCAGGCCACCGGATGCTCGCCGATTTCGACGGCAGTGAAGCAGGGGGCGAATGAGATCGAGCCGCAGAAGCCGGCAACCATTGCGCGATCGCTCGCAATTGGCAATCCAGCCGATGGACATTATGCCATCAAGACCATCAAGGCGAGCGGTGGCTGGGCGGAAGACGTGTCGGACAGTGAAGTGGTTCAGTCCATTCAATTGCTCGCTGAGACTGAGGGCATCTTCACCGAAACCGCGGGCGGTGTCACGGTAGGATGCGCGCGCAAGCTGTACAAGCAGGACAGAATTCTGGCGGATGAGACGACGGTGCTTTGCATCACCGGCAATGGATTAAAGACGACCGATGTACTGGCAGGCAAGTACGAATTGGCGGAGCCCATTCCGCCGAAGATTGCTGAGTTCGATAAGTACATGGAAAGTGAAGTTTTCGCGGGCGAGGGCGCCCGCGCCACACAAGCTGCCGCGCGAGTATTCGAGGAGGTGGCATGATCACGGTACAAATTCCGACTGCGTTGAGGAGACTGACTTCCGGCAGCGCGAGTGTGAAGTGCTCGGCCGCGAACTTGGATGAGTTGTTCACGCATCTCGATCAGCAGTTTCCTGATCTCAAGCCCCATTTACGGGATGAAGCTGGGCAGACCAGGCGGTTCCTGAACGTTTACGTGAATGAAGAAGACATTCGTTTTCTGGGCGGGAATGCTTACGCGTTTCAGGATGGAGATGAAGTGCTGCTGGTCCCGTCGATCGCGGGTGGTTCTTGAAATCAGATTCCTCGCGGCGAATGCAAGTGTCCTGAAACATGCCCTCGAAAGCCGATGGGAATGACGAACCTTTAGTTTTTTGGAATGACACAACTTTTAGTTTTCGTGGAATCCCAGGTCTCGCAAAAGCGGGCGAGACCTGGGGCACCCAATCTGAGATTTTGGATTCAGCGGATGGACAGAGACATTAAACAGAGACATTAAGCTGAGAGCACTGAAAGCTGAGAGCACTGAAGGCGCAAGACGGCGTTCGACCGTGAAGGTCAAAGCTGGTATATTGAGGGTGTACTCGCAGGCACTGCAGGATCTGACCGAATGACTGAAAAGGCTACCGCTACGCTCCCCGGACGAGTCGAAAAAATCATCAAACCCATGTTTTCCAGCGAGCCTGAGAAGGCGCAGATCTCCGTGGAGGGAGCCGACCATCTTTACCGCGAGATCCGCATTGAGAACAAGCTCACCGACGAAAATGGTGGAGAGGTGAAGCTGAAACCCGGGGCTACAGTGGATGTGACAGTGCAAGCCGATCCCGAAGATACCGCGAAGAAGCCGTAAACCCTTCCTCAACTGCACTCGGTTGTCGTCGCAGCGCTGAAGCGCTGCGCTACCCAAAGCCCAGGAACAGCAGATTCCTCGCAGGCTCTCGTCGAGCAAAGCGCGACTGCGAATGGCTCTGAATAACAAGATGTGGCGAGACCTTTGCGGAGCGTCGATGAAGGCCTAGAATATCTTTTTCCTCAGCGCCCTCTTTTATGGCGACTGCAGCCACGATCGATCAGGGAACTCCGCTGCACGCGGGCACTGCCGCTGGCCCATGCGCTATGGTGCTGTTTGGCGCATCAGGCGACCTGACCAAGCGTAAGCTCATTCCTGCCCTGTTTAACCTAGTGAAGGCTTCGCTGCTACCAAAGAATTTTGTGATCCTGGGAGTGGCGTTCGATCAACTCAGCGAAGAAGATTTCCGCGCGCAGGTTAGTTCGTTTCTGCCGGCCGAAGACCGCGGGACCGAAGCCTGGAACTGGTTTCAGCAGCGGCTTTGTTACCAGGTGGGGAGCTTTGGCGACGCAGGGATGTACACCAGTCTCGGCACTCGACTCGCCGAACTGGAGGCGCAATTTCATCCCGAGGGGAACTACCTTTTTTATCTGGCTACGGCGCCGAAATTCTTCGCTCCGATCGTCGAGCAACTGGGCGCAGCGGGGCTCTCGCGCCAGGAGAAGGGGCGCTGGCGGCGGGTCATCATTGAGAAGCCGTTCGGTACCGACCTGGAATCGGCGAAGGCGTTAAACCGGCAAATCAAAGCGGTACTTGCCGAAGAGCAGATCTATCGCATCGATCACTACCTGGGAAAAGAAACCGTCCAGAACATCATGGTGTTTCGTTTCGATAACGCCATCTTCGAGCCAATCTGGAACCGCCGTTACATCGACCATGTGCAGATCACGAATGCAGAGACGGTGGGGGTCGAGCAACGGGGCGGATATTTCGATACGGCGGGTACATTGCGAGATATGGTCCCTAACCACGTAATGCAACTGCTCAGCCTGATTGCGATGGAGTCGCCGGTATCGTTCCACGCTGACGCGGTGCGCAGTGAGCAGGCCAAAGTTTTGCACGCTTTGCAGCCGCTGGTTGCGGAAGAAGTGCTGCAGGAAGCAGTGCGCGGCCAGTATGGAGAAGGAAAACTCGGGGATGAGCAGGTGCCCGCATATCGGGCGGAGCCGGGCGTTTCTCCGGAATCGCGGACGGAAACTTTTGTAGCGATGAAGCTGCGGATTGAGAACTGGCGCTGGGTGGGCGTGCCATTCTATTTGCGTTCGGGAAAGCGCCTGGCCAAGCGGCACACCGAGATCACGGTTCAATTCAAGAAAACACCTTTCGTTTTGTTTCGCAACGCCCCGGTGCAAAAGCATTCCAACCAACTGGTGATTCAGATCCAGCCGGTGGAAGGAATTTCGCTGAGCTTTGGCGCGAAGATCCCCGGGCCGATTCTGCGCGTTGGATCGGTGGACATGAGTTTCGAATACTCCCGCTATTTTGGCGCGGATGCCTATACCGGCTACGAAGTGTTGCTGTATGACTGCATGATCGGCGATGCAACCCTGTTCCAGCGTGCCGACATGGTGGAAGGCGGGTGGACCATAGTCGATCCGGTGCTGGACGTCTGGAAGGCTCTGCCGCCCACTCGTTTTCCGAACTATGCCGCCGGAAGCTGGGGACCCAAAGCGGCGGACGAATTGCTACAGCGCGACGCCCGAGAGTGGAGGAAAATTCTATGATTCTAGTGGGCGATATTGGAGCGACCCGCACTCGCATGGCGGCCTTTGACGCCGAAGGCAACAAACTCAAACTGGCTGTCGATAAGACTTACAAAAGCGGGAACCATGAGGGCCTGCGGGAGATCATCAGTGATTTCATCAAGAGTGAAGGCATTCCAGCGCACAGCGCATGCTTCGGAGTGGCCGGACCGGTGCGCCGTGGGCGCAGCAAGATATCAAATCTGCCGTGGACCATCGATGCCCGCGAACTGGCTACGCAACTGAAGTTGGAGTCAGTCGGCCTGATCAATGATCTGGAAGCGTACGCGTATGGCATTGATGCTCTGGAATCGAAGGATTTCATCACCTTGAGCGAGGGCAGTGAGGAAGCGGAAGGTAATCGCGCAGTGATTGCAGCGCGCACCGGGCTCGGTGTCGCGGGCATGTATTGGGACGGGTTTCGTCATCATCCGTTTCCGTGTGAGGGCGGACACGCAGATTTTGCTCCCAGAACAGATCTGGAATCAGAATTGGCCCATTATCTCCGGCAAAAACATGAGCACGTAAGCTGCGAGAGGATTCTTTCAGGCCCCGGCATTAAAAACATCTACGATTTCCTGCGCGACACCAAGAAAGCAGAGGAGCCCGGCTGGCTGACAAAAG
>Ga0310810_10009582_pt1 | contig 11209 bp, 11 predicted proteins | sample NCmetagenome_FD_207641 | JGI IMG/M metagenome (GOLD analysis project Ga0310810, IMG submission 207641) | Soil microbial communities from experimental microcosm in Duke University, North Carolina, United States - NC | ecosystem: Engineered > Artificial ecosystem > Soil microcosm > Unclassified ... | reverse complement strand
GGCCGGAGAGAGATTGGATCTTGAACTCAGAGCCGGACTGGTCCGTGAGAGTGAACGGAGAAACCCATAAGCCGGTTTCCGGCGGTGGATGGGAGCACCCGGCCAAGCCTAGCGCAAGGAAACTAACTATCGAGCGCCATGAGGCCATACAGCAAAGGAAGATAAAGCACGCTGGCCAGCAGCACGCGGCGGGCCTGGACGCGGGTTTGATTCGAATTCGCCTGGAATCCGGCGTACAGCACCATGGTTCCCAGAATGGACGCGCCGAACAGGTACAGGTTTCCGGCCATGTCCAAGAACTTCGGCGCGAGGCTCATCGGAATTAACGCCATCGAGAACCAGACGATGCGGCGGGCGGTCGAATCGACAGTTGGTTCGACGACGGGCAGCATGCGAATCCCCGCCCGCGCGTAATCCTCGCGATACATCCAGGCGATAGCGTAGAAGTGCGGGAACTGCCACAGGAAAAGAATGGCGAAGAGAATCCCGGCCTCGTAGTTCAGATGGCCGCTGGCGGCAGCATAGCCGATCAGCGGAGGCATGGCCCCGGGAATCGCGCCGATGGTGGTCGATATCGGGGACACGCGCTTTAACGGCGTATAGACGAACAGGTAACTAGCCAGCGTGAACAGCGCCAGCAATGCGGTCAGCAGATTGACACCGAGCCACAACTCGGCGAAGCCCACCCCTGACAACACCGTGCCGAAGATCAGCGCGCGGTCCGCCGCAATCCGGCCGGAAGGGATCGGGCGAGCTTTGGTGCGGTTCATGAGGCCGTCGCCTTCGCGCTCGTACCATTGATTCAAGGCCGCTGTGCCGCCCGCGATCAGCATGGTGCCGAGCAGGGTGTGAAACAGCTCCATCCAGGTCCAGAGCTGGCCGAGGTGCGTGCCAAACAGGAACCCGACGCCGGTGCTCATCAGGATGAACAGCGTGATGCGTGGCTTGGTCAGTTCGAGATAGCGGTTCACTGTGAGACCACCTGGCTGCGGGTGTCCGCTGTTTCCGGTGTAGTCACGTGGACGTGGCTCCTGACATTACGGCGAATCTGGATCGAGAGCACGACGCTAGCGGCCAGAGTCAGGCCGCCGGCCGCGACATGCGCGACCGTAGTCAGCACCATTGCCAGCGGATAGTCCGCTGCGTTCATACGCGCAATGTACGCAACGATGCCCAGGACAACCTGCGCAAAGGTGATCGTCAACAGCCCGACAGCCGCCGGCCGCAGCGAGCGGTGCTTGGGAAACTGATGCAGCACGAACGATCCCAACAGCAAGATCACCAGGGGCACGATCATCGCGCCGGTCACGTGGGGCAGAAGGCCGAAAGCCCGATGGCGGAATCCCGCGCCCAATCCGATCTGCAGGAGCACCAACACCGGCGTCAGCGTGGCCAATGAGCGCAAAGACGGCCAGCCGTAATCTTCCACCGGCTCGGGTCCTTCCTGCCACTTGCGCGAGGTGAAGACCGCGATGGCCACGGTGACGGAGAAGAAAAGCTGCGCGAGACACGCGTGCGCGATGCTGACCGGCGCGGGCTGCAACAGGAGCACGGTGGCGCCTCCCAGCAGTCCTTGCGCGACCACCAGACTGAGCGCGATCCAGCCCAGCCGGCGCAGCCATACCCGCTTCTCTACTCTGGCGATCCAGATCGCCAGAATAATGGTCAGTGTCCCGACCACGGTCGCGATCATGCGATGGCCGGTCTCAAAGAGAACGCCTCCGGTCATTTCCGGAATCACTTGGCCGTAGGACAACGGCCAATCGGGGACCGAGAGCCCAGCTTCCTTGCTGGTCACGGAGGCCCCGGCGATCACCAGGAACAACGTGCACACTGCGACCAGTGTCGCGTATCGGTGCAGCCAGGGGTTTTGCATGGGGTGTACATTTCTAGTTTAACGCGTAGAATTAGTTTCTCGCCATGAATCAGCCTATTCATACCGTGTACGGTGGCGCGCACCTATTTAAATCCACTACTTGCAGTAAGTTGGGAGCGCTGGCTCAGCGGGCCTTCGCGGAGTATGCTCCGGATGCGGCTACCCTGGCGCGGGTTTTCTCCATCCCTGAGGCGCTGGCTGGAACTGTGCACGAGCGTGTGTCGGAGAAACTACGGCGTGAGCCGATTGAGGACTACCGCATCGATTTCGAAGATGGGTTCGGTGTGCGCGCCGCCGGCGAGGAAGACGCGGCGGCCGACAACGCCGCAGCAGAGGTGACCGCGGCGGTTCAGGCGAAGTCGCTTCCGAAGATGTTTGGCATCCGGGTGAAATCCTTCAACACGGAAGCGAACAAGGCTCGCGCGCTGCGAACGCTGAATCGTTTTCTTTCACAGGCGACGCTACCCGAGAACTTCGTGGTTACCCTGCCTAAGATCACCGCGCCCGAACAGGTCGCCACGTTGGTGGATGTGCTCAAGCCTTATCCCAGCGTGCGGATCGAGATCATGATCGAGACGCCGGGGTCGATATTTATACTGCCGCGGCTGCTGGAAGCAGCCGAAGGTAAATGTCTCGCGGCGCATTTCGGAGCGTACGACTACACAGCTAGCCTGGGCATCGCGGCGGCGAGTCAGGATCTGCACCATCCTGCTTGCGAATTCGCGCGGTCGATGATGCTGGCTTCGCTCGCCGAGACAGGCGTGTGGCTGGTGGACGGCGCGACGAATCTCATTCCCATTCCACCCGCGGTTCATAGGGCCTGGAAACTGCACTACGACAATATCCGGCATTCCCTGTACAACGGTTTCTATCAGGGTTGGGACTTACACCCGGCGCAGATTCCAGCTCGTTTGATGGCCGTACATTCCTTCTTTCTGGAGGGTCTGGCGGAAGCCTCGGCGAGGCTCCGCAATTTCATGGAGCAAGCAGCGCAGGCTACTCGGGTGGGAGCCGTATTCGACGATGCGGCGACGATCCGGGGACTGACGAACTATTTCGAAAGAGCTGTCCACTGCGGCGCGGTACCTAGAAGCGACGTCCCGGAGCTTGGAGCCATTTGATAGAATCCTAACGGCTGCAAGGAGATCTCATACATGAAGCGAACGGCTTTAATCGTACTGATGGCATTGGTGGCCCTGGCTGCCGCGCCCGGCTACAAAGTAATCGACAAGATCAAGATTGGCGGCGGCGGTGGATGGGATTACGTGTACATTGACAGCGCCGCGAACCGGCTGTACGTGTCGCACACCAATCAGACGGAAGTGATCGATACGGCTACCCATAAACTGGTCGGCACCATTCCGGATACCACCGGCGTGCATGGAATCGCCATCGCCACCGACCTCGGCAAGGGATTCACCAGCAACGGCCGCGCCAACAACGTGACCATCTTCGATCTGAAGACGCTGATGGCCACCGGGAAAGTGGACACCGGCATGAACCCGGACGCGATCCTGTACGAGCCCGACTCGCACCGGCTGTTCACGTTCAACGGACGGAGCAAGGACGCAACCGTGATCGACGCCAAAGCCGGCACAGTGATCGCCACGCTGCCCGTGGGCGGAAAGCCCGAGTTTGCCCAGTACGATGGCAAAGGCAAAGTCTATGTCAATATCGAGGACACCAGTGAGATCGTGGAACTGGATGCCGCCAAAGCCGCCATTACCAAGCGCATCAAGCTGGCTCCGTGTGAGGAACCGAGCGGCTTGGCGATCGACCGCCAGAAGCGCCGGCTCTTCGCAGTCTGCAGCAACAAGCTGATGGCAGTGGTTGATCCAGACGCCGGCAAGGTGCTGACGACGCTTCCGATCGGCACGGGCGCCGATGGCGCGGCCTTCGACAACGGATTCGCCTTCAGCTCCAATGGCGGCGACGGGACCATGACCGTGGTTCAGGAAACCTCACCCGGCAAATTCGAGGTGGTCGAGACAGTCGCGACCGCGCGGACCGCGCGCACCATCGGGGCGGATCCCAAGACCCACAAACTGTACCTGCCTGCCGCGGAGCAGGGTCCCCCTCCCGCGGGTGGGAAGGGACGCGGGACGATCGTTCCCGACAGCTTCCATATTGTCGTGGTGGGACGTTAAGCGCTTTTCTTTACCGCTTTGATCAGGCGCTCCGAGCGGACTGGCTTGGCGAGAACTTCGTCGACCAGGTCCCGCTCGGGGCGGCCCTCGAGGTCGGCGCCCCAGCCGGCCAGCACCACGATGCGAACTTCCGGGGAGACCTGACGAAACTCGCGCACCAGCGCGAGGCCGTCTTCAGGCAATGGCAGACGGAGATCCAAAATCACGCAGGCGGGCGAAGTCTCGCGGAACTTGTCACGAGCCGTGGCAGCGTCCGTCGCGGTAGACACCCGGTGGCCGTCGCGCTCCAGAAGCATCTTGCGGATCTCGAGGCCGCCCGGGTCGTCGTCGACTAGCAGAACGCTCGTCATTAATTGAACTTGACGCTGGCAATCACCAACTGGGGCATTTTCTGATTCCAGCTATCCGGCAAGTTGTCGAAGGGCAGCCGGAAACTCTTGGTTTCGCCAGGCTTCAGGCTTCCCATTTTCGAGCTCACGATGGCGACGCGCTGACGCAGCACGACTTGATCGTAGTAATCCTGGAACACGCAGTAGAGCTCGACCGTACCGAGGGTACGATCGCCGGCGTTGGTGATTTTGCCGGCGATTTCCACCACCATCTGGCCGAAATAATTCTTGGCGCCTTTCATGCCCACGTCGCCCAGCTTGAGATTTCCCACATAAGCTCGCGCTTCTGGAGTGAGTGGTGCATCGGCGGGAGTCCTATGCGGAGCAAACTCGAGGTACGCCACTACGCCCGCGCCGGCGAGCACCAGCGCGATCAGAACAACCTGCGGCAATCCAAACACGTGGCGCTTGGGCGGTGCGGCTGAGAGTGGAAAATCACTGGCCACTGATAGTCATCTCCCCGATCAGAATAGCCGGGGACGCGATCGAGCCGCGGAACTCGAGGTTCGCTCCCACTTGCTCCAGGTTTATTAGCATCTGACTTAGGTTTCCGGCGATGGTGATCTCCGAAACAGGATACGCCAGTTCCCCGTTTTCGATCCACTGACCAACGGCCCCCGACGAGTAATCTCCGGTCACCGTGTTGGCGGAGGCGCCGATCAGCTCGGTAACATAGAGCCCCTGGCGAACACCGGCAATCAGGTTCGCTTCCGAGCGCGCTCCCGCCTCGATGTAGAAGTTGCCGGGCCCGACGCCGGCGCTCCCGGCTAGCCCGCGAGACGCGTTACCGGTAGTCTTGAGATCGAGCTTGCGCGCGGTGTAGCTATTCAGCAGATAGCTCTTAAGGACGCCTCGTTCGATCACCACGGTGCGCCGGGAAGCCACACCTTCATCGTCAAAGGGCGAGCTGCCGAACAAGCCCGGCATGGTGGCGTCGTCGATGATCGTGAGGGCTTCGGAGGCGATCTTTTCGCCCAGCTTTCCCGCCAGAAACGACGCGTGCCGGTAAATCGCGCCGCCGTTCACGGCATCGAAAAGATCGCCCAAAAGCATTCGCGCCGTGCGGGGCTCGAAAATCACGGGAACCTTCTGCGTCGCCACTTTGCGCGGATTCAGGCGCCGCAGAGCGCGTTCCGCGGCGCGCCTGCCAACTTCTTCAGGGCTTTCAAGGCGCGAGACTTCGCGCGCCGAAGTGTGCCAATAGTCGCGCTCCATGGAGCCGTTCTGTTTGGCCACCGGGACTACGCTCAGTCCGCAGCTCGAGGTCCGATACTCACCGGCGAATCCCAGCGAATTCGCGAACGCGCGCGCGCCGAGGTGCGAATCGAACGAAGCGCCTTCCGAGTTGGTGATCCGCGGGTCGACGGCCAGAGCTACCTCTTCGGCTCTCAGCGCCTGAGCGATCTTCACCTCCGTTTCCATGCGCGAAACGGACTCATCGTAGAGTTTCAGGTCGGGTCCGTTGAACCGCCCAAGGTCGGCGGGATCGGGCAGGCCGGCATGCGGATCAGCGGTCGTGATGCGGGCTAGATCCAGGGCTCCACGCACCATAGTTTCAATACCTTGCATGGATAGATCGGATGTTCTAAATGAACCAGTCAGATTGCCCGCCAGCACGCGAATTCCGGCTCCCCTCGACCCGGCCTGCTTCAGATTCTCGACCTCCCGCATGCGCACGCCCGCGGAGAATTCCTCGCCCTCCGAAACGGTGCACTCGGCGCCGGTGGCGCCCAACTCCAGCGCTCGCCGGGTCGCGGCGGCGGCAATGTCCAGCAACTCGCTCACGCGGCTGTGCCTCCCACGGTCATCTTGTCGATCTTCACGGTGGGGATGCCCACACCTACCGGAACGCTCTGCCCTTCCTTGCCGCACACGCCGATCCCTTCGTCGAGTTGGAGATCGTGACCCACCATGCTGACGTACTTCAGCGCCTCGGGACCATTACCGATCAGCGTCGCGCCTTTCACGGGGCGAGTCAGCTTGCCGTTTTCAATCAGATAGCTTTCGGTCGCCTGGAAGACGAAGTTACCGCTGGTGATATCCACTTGTCCGCCGCCGAACGTGGCGCAATAGATTCCCTTCGGGACACTGCGGATGATCTCTTCCGGATCGCTCTGCCCGGCCAGCATGTAGGTATTGGTCATGCGCGGCATGGGAATGTGTTGGTAGCTTTCGCGCCTGCCGCTGCCCGTTGAAGTGGATTTTAGAAGTCTTGCTGACAGCGTGTCTTGCAGATACCCGCGCAGAATGCCGTTTTCGATCAGCACATTTTTCTGCGTCGGCACGCCTTCGTCGTCCACGTTCAGCGATCCGCGGCGGCTGCCGATGGTCCCGTCGTCAATCACGGTGCACAGCGGGCTGGCTACCTGCTGGCCGATCCGGCCGCTGAAGGCGGATACACCTTTGCGATTAAAATCGGCTTCAAGGCCATGGCCGACGGCTTCATGCAGCAGGATCCCCGGCCATCCGGGACCCAACACGACGACGGATTCGCCCGCCGGCGCGTCGACCGCGGAAAGCTGAACAATTGCCTGGCGTGCGGCTTCACGCGCGAAGTGCTCGGGCGTTTTCTCGTTCAGGAAGAAATCCATGGTGACGCGTCCGCCGCCGCCGGAATAGCCCTGCTGCGGAACGCCGTCGGCTTCCCGCGCGAGGGCGGCGACGCCTATCCGCGCCATGGGCTGGCGGTCGAAACTGAGGCGGCCGTCGCTCGATGCAACCAAAACCTCCCGAACGCTGTCCGCATAATTCGCAATCACTTGGAACACGCGATGATCATACGCCCGAGCGGCCGCGTCGGCCCGCTTCACCAGATCGACACGCTCTGCGAGGCTCACGTCGTGGGGCGAAATCACCATCGAGTAGAGATTGTGTTTGCGGGCCTCGGTGAAACCTGTTTTCACCACACTCGCGGGGCCACGGGCAATCAGTGCGGCCACACGCGCGGCCTTGCGAATCTTCTCCGGGCTCAGATCGTCGCTATAGGCGTAGCCGGTGCGCTCACCGGCGATGACGCGAACGCCCACGCCCAGCGTCACGCTCTCACTGGCGCTCTTGACGATACCTTCGTCGATGCCAATCGAGCTGGTGGAGAGGTACTCAAAATACAGGTCGGCGTATTCCCCGCCCGCGGAGAGCGCTTCGCTCAGGTAGGATTCCAGATCACGCTCTGTAATCCCAAATTTCGCGGCGAAGAATGACGGAGATAACCCCATGCTTTGAGCCTAGCATGCGGGTCCAGTTACAATAGGCGAAGAAAGAGGAGCCCCGGAATGAATCGACGCAAAGCAATTGGATCCATGGTGGTGGGAGCCGCGGCCACGGCTGCGACGGTGCCTGTAGCCCGCGCTGCCGGCGGGGAAATCGATATTCTCGTGGAGCATTGGAAGAAATCGAAAGCCCTGACGCTCAAAGTCGCGGATGCAATGCCGCCCGAGAATTACGATTACAAGCCATTCCCGGAAGCCTCCGCCTTTGGCGCCGAACTCCAACATCTAGGTCAGGCCGAGGGTTTCTATCTGGGCCGGCTCGGCAAGGGCGCGGCTCCGACCGCTCCGCGAGGCGATACCAGCAAGGCCGCCACGATAACGTTTCTCACGGCGCTTTACGACTGGTCGATCGGCGTCGTCGGGCAACTTACGCCGGCGGATCTGACCAAGACCTTCGGCCAAGGCAAGCAGGCAGGCACCGGTCTGGAGGTACTGTACCAGGCCATGATCCACACGGCGCACACGCGCGGCTACGCGGAAATGTACCTGCGCAATAAAGGAATCACGCCCCCGGCGTACGACGTCTAGCGATCTTTCGCGCAGCGGAAACCAACGTTCCGGGCAGAGAAGCGTTCCGGAATGCTCACGGCATCGTAGGCCAAGCCGGGCTCCAGTGCGCGATCGAACGCACCGCCGCGCATGGTGATCCAGGGCTCCTGCGCGGTCGCGGGCGGAGTCATTACAGCCGCGAACATCGCGATGGCATTCGCGCTGGGTGTGACTGGGCCCTCCACCATCTCCCAGACGTTGCCAATGATGTTGTAGACCGGACCTGCGAAAGAGCGCACCGGCATCAGCTCGTGCGAAGCGGCGGGATTATCGCTGACGTTGGCCTTGGCAGAGTCTTTTTGATCGCCCCAGGGGAACAGCCCACCCTGAGTACCACGCAGCGCGCGTTCCCATTCAAGCGACGTAGGGAGCCGCTTGCCGACTTTCGCGGCGTAGGCACGGGCCTCGGCAACGGTGATGCCAACCTTGGGAAGATTCGCCTGTCCGGCCTCGACCGTGCATCCCATCGCTTTGCAGAAGTCGCCGTTCGAGACTTCAGTTTCATCCATGAAGAACGCCTTGAGCGTAGCGGGCTTTTTATCTGCGCCCATCAGGAACGTTCCGGCCGGTATGTAGACCATTCCGGGCACCGACGGAACCGGTGCGGGGCGCAGGAGCCAGTAGGCGATTCCGGCGGCAATCACGACCACGACGGCGATGCCGATCCACAACGGAGTCCTGCTCCGTGTCGAGGTGAGCGTCGACGCGGGAGACGACATGGGCAATGCCGCGGCTTTCGGAAGCGCCTGCGTGGCCGATTTTGCTTCGCCCGCAAGAATCCCGCGGAGCTCGTCGGAAATCGCCCGAAAGCTCGCGGGGCGATCCTCGGGCTTCTTTGCCGTACAGCGCAGCACCAGGTCGCGCACGGCCGGAGAGACGCCCGCGTTCTCCATCGCGGCGACATCCACCGTCTGGTTGAGAATCTGGAAGAAGACCTGCTCCATGGTTTCGCCGCGAACGCCTCGCACACCGGTCAGCAGCTCATAGAGCAACAACCCAAACGCGTAGATATCGACCAGATGCGAGGTCTGATTACCCGAAATCTGCTCGGGCGACATGTAATACGGCGTGCCCATGGCCATCCCCGTGCGCGTCAGTGATAAATCGGCGGTCTTGGCGATGCCGAAATCCATCAGCTTCACGCGACCGTGCGGGTCGATGTGGATGTTCTCCGGCTTGATATCGCGATGTACGATGGCGCGGCCGTGCACGTAATCCAAGGCGTCAGAAATGTGGAGCGCGATGCGCAGGCGGTCATTCATTCCGCCCAGACGGCTGCCGCGGATGGCCTCTCGGAGATCTTCGCCCTTGAGGTACTCCATCACGATAAAGGGCTTGCCCTGGTATTCCCCGTAGTCGAAAACACTGACGATGTTTTCGTGCTGGAACCCTCCCGCCAGCTTGGCTTCCTGCAGGAACCGGGCCTTCGTGTCGGCATCCTGACAGCCGCTATCGGTGAGGATCTTGACCACCACGGCGCGATCAATCACGGTATCGCGCGCGCGATAAACGTGCGACATGCCGCCGCCCAGGAATTCGAGCAGCTCGTATTTTCCGATGGTGGCGGGAAGTTCCATCTGTCGTTATATCGCGCGCACCAGCCTGAGAAGCTCGAACAGCAGAATCATCGCCAGCACCACTCCGGAAGAAGCCAGCAGGATCAGGCCGGTGTTGGTGCGTAGAATCCTGGGAAGCCTCTGAATTAACTTCGGCAGGGCGCTGGCAACGACTTTAGGAGGTGTGATTTTCGGCGGCGCGGTTTCGAGAATCCTCTGCAATTCCGTACAGACTTCGCCCAGCCCGGCCGGACGATGCGCGGCGTCCTTGGCCGTGCAGCGCTCTATTAACGTCTCCAAGGCCCGCGGCACCTTCAGGGCTTTCAGCGGCGTCAGATCCAGAGGCTTCGTAAGGATGATCTGAAAGATCTGCTCGACGGAACTGCCCGGGCCGCTTGACTCACCTCCCACAGGCCTCACGCCGGTCAACAACTCATATAAGACGATCCCAAAAGCATAGACGTCCGCCTGCGGACTAAGGGGTTTCCCCAGCACCTGTTCGGGAGGCATGTAGTAGGGCGTGCCCAGCGTGTAGCCGGCGCGCGTCAGTGCCACACCCTCGGCCTTGGCGATACCGAAATCCATCAGCCGCGCCTTGCCCTCGGAGTCCACATGGATGTTCTCCGGCTTGAGATCGCGGTGAATGATCTTACGGGAGTGGATGTGATCGACCGCGCGTCCTATTTCGATCGCGATCTTCAGGCGTGTTCGCAGATCACCCAGGTGGCCGTTGCGGATGGCGTCCCTGAGACTCTCGCCTTCCACAAACTCCATGACGATGTAGGGCCGGCCCCACTCCTCACCGAAATCGTAAACGCCGATGATATTTTCGTGCCGGATGCTGGACGCGACACGAGCCTCCTGCAGAAATCGCGCCTTGGTTTCCGCATCCGCCATTCCAGCTTCGCTCAGGACTTTGAGCGCGACCCGCCTGCCAAGCACGCTATCACGGGCCCGATAAACTCGGGACATGCTGCCGCCCAGGTATTGCTCCAGCTCGTATTTTCCGACCCTAGTCGGATTTTCCATCTATTAGCGCTTGTACCCTATCTTGCGCAAGAAACTATGCCGCCACTCCGCGCCCGCAGCGTCTTCCACGCCTTTAGGCGAACTGCCGTCGATCACACCCAGAATTCCGCGGCCCTGTTCGGTCTCGGCCACGATGATCTCCACTAGATTTGCCGTGGCGCAAAAAATGGAACACACTTCCGGAATCTGCCGGATCCGTCCGAGCACGTTGATCGGATATCCGTCGCGCAGGGCGATCACGAACGCGTGTCCTGCCGCAATCGCCTGCGCATTTTTCGTTGCATTGGCTCGCAAGGCGTCGTCGTTCCCGTCGACCCGCGTCAGGCACTCCCCGGAAGCTTCATTGAAGGCGATGCCGAACTTGATCCCGGGCACGGTGTTCACCATGGCCTCG
>Ga0310810_10009581_pt1 | contig 11209 bp, 10 predicted proteins | sample NCmetagenome_FD_207641 | JGI IMG/M metagenome (GOLD analysis project Ga0310810, IMG submission 207641) | Soil microbial communities from experimental microcosm in Duke University, North Carolina, United States - NC | ecosystem: Engineered > Artificial ecosystem > Soil microcosm > Unclassified ... | reverse complement strand
TCCCGGGCATGTCACAGGCGCAGGCGATCCTCGGCGCCGGTTCCATCTTCGGGCTCGCGAAGGCGAAAATGCCCAGCGACCAGTTCTCGCAGCTCGCGAGTTCGGTCCCCGGGGCGTCGGCGCTCGTGGACGAGGCCGTCAAGGCTGGGTTACCGGCCGTCGAACAACTCACCGGGCTGTCGAGCCTAACGCCGATGCTGTCGAAGGCTGGCATCAGCCCCGCCATGGTCAGCCAACTCGTTCCGGCACTGACGAAAGCTGTGACGTCGGGCGGGGGGCAGGCGCTCGGCGATGCCTTTGCTGCCGCGGTGAAATGAGGCCCGGGGCTCAGGCCGTCGCTTCGATGGCCTCGCCCAGCTGTTTCTTCTGCTGATAGCCCATCGCCTTGAGCCGGGCGACGCGGATGGCCATGGGGGGATGCGTGCCGAACCAGTCGGCGACCTTCCCCTCGTGGAGCGACGATTGCCTGCCTAACGGGTCGGCGATGCACAGGTGGGCGCTTCCGCGCTTGATCGACACCGTCGGCGCGTCGGCGTGCTCGATCTTCTCGAGCGCGCTGGCCAGCGCCAGCGGGTTGCGCGTGAACTGAGCGCTCATCGCGTCGGCCAGATACTCCCGCTTGCGACTCACGCCGAGCGCGAGTAACCGCGTCACGAACGGCGCGACGAGCCAGCTGAGCAGCCACAGCACCACCAGCACGATGACGAGCGGTCCCAGGTCCTTGTCGCGCTTGCCGCGCGACCCACCGCCCGTAACGGCCCCAAACCGCACGCCTCCGCGAAGCAGGCGGCCCATGCCATCCGACATGAGCGCGACCGCGCCGACGAGCGCGGCGAGAAGGGTCATGAGCCGCACGTCGAGGTTCTTCACATGCCCCATCTCGTGGGCAATCACTGCCTGGAGCTCGTCGCGGCTGCACGTGAGTAGCAGGCCCTCGGTCACGGCAACGTGAGCGTGCTCCGCGTCGAAACCCGTCGCGAACGCGTTCGGGTCCGTATCCGCGATCAGCCAGATTCGCGGTCGCGGAAGCCCGGCGGCGATGGCCATCTCTTCCACCACATTCACGAGCCGCGTTTCCATCGCGCCGTCCGGCGTCTCGATCTCGCGGGCTCCTGCCGACCAGAGCACCCTGGTCGGGCCGGCCTTCCAGGCGAAGGCGGCAAGAAGTCCGCCGATCGCGGTGAGGACGAGCCCGAACCACGGCACGGAGTGGCGATAGGCGTTAGGCGGTGCGCCGCGCGTCAGCTCGTACAGGATCCAGTCGCCGCCGAACCCGAGCCAGGCGAAAAACGCGACGAACACGAATACCAGCCAGCGCGTCCGGCGCCGGTTGGCTTCCTGTTGCTCGAAGAGGTTTGCGGCTTCGAAATCGTCGGCCATTGGAGACGGGGACGGGCGACGGGCGATGGGCGACGGGGAACTGCGGACGGCGCAGTAATGCCGTCGTCCGTCCCCCGTCGCCAGTCCCCGAGCCCTGTTACGCCGTCGTGCGGGGCGGCGGAGACCCCAACGAAAGGTCCACGTTAGGCACCGCCCGCTCGGCCACGTCGGTGATCTCCCAGAGCTCCGCCGGCGACGCGCCGGCCATGCCGGCGACGAGGTTCGTCGGGAACTGCTGCTGCTTCGTGTTGTACTGCGTCGCCGTGTCGTTGTAGAGCTGCCGCGCGAACGCGATCTTGTTCTCGGTGGACGTCAGCTCTTCCTGCAACTGGGCCACGTTGCCCGTGGCCTTGAGGTCGGGATAGGACTCGACCACGGCCAGGAGCCGGCTCAGCGCGCCCGTGAGCTGCGATTCCGCCGCCGCCGTCTGGGACACCGACACGCCTGGGGCCTGCTGCACCTGGATCGCTTTGTTCCGCGCCGACACGACCGCCTCGAGCGTCTCTCGCTCGAACTGCATCGCGCCTTTGACCGTATTGACGAGATTCGGGATCAGGTCGTGCCGTCGCTTGAGCTGCACGTCGATCTGCTTCCAGGCATTCGCGACCTGATTCTTCAGCCCGATCAGCTTGTTGTACGCCCCGATGAACCAGAAGACCAGGAGCGCGAGGACGACAAGCAGGACGATGAAGGCCATTGATCCCCCAGTGTCAGGTCGATCGCCGTCGTTCGGACACCTTGTCCATCAGCCACGTGATTGGAATCAGAAACAAGGGGGTCAGCATGTGGCCCAGCAGCAGGTTCACCCAGGTGAGCGCCAGGTAGAACGCACCGAGTCCGAGGCCAACGACGAGTGTGCCGAGCGGTCCGTGTGTCTCCAAGGGAAGCCTCGCAAAACGTGGAGTGAGTCGGTGACAGGCACCGGTCAGAGCGAAAACTGCCATGCTCGCGGGTTACCTTCAAGACGCTTCGAGCCGTCTCCGGGTCGCGCCTTCTACGCCACTTCCTCCGTGACCGCCGTTCCTGACCTCCGCGCAGTCGACCAGGCGGCCGCCGCCTTCGTCAAGGCGAGCCGGCGCGACAACGCACCTGTGGTGCTCGCCGTTTCCGGTGGCTGCGACTCGATGGTCCTGATGCACGCCGTGGCGCGGGCGTGCAAGCGGTCCGCCGTCCTGTCAGGCGATGTCGCTGCGCGCGTGCTCACGTTCGACCATGGCACGGGTCCGGCGGCATCCGCCGCGGCGGCGTTGGTTGCGACCGAAGGCACGAGACTCGGGTTCGATGTGCGCACCGGTCATGCATCGCTGCCGACAGCCACCGAAGCCGAATGGCGTGCAGCGCGATGGCGATTCTTTCGAGAGGCGGCGCAGCCGGGTGCGCGCGTGGCCACGGCGCACACACGCGACGATCAACTGGAAACGGTCGTGATCCGCGTAATGCGAGACGCTGGCGTCCGCGGCCTCGCGGGTCTGGCCGCCGAATCGCCTCGTGTGACGCGCCCATTTCTCGAGCTCACCCGCGCGACAATTCACGCGTATGGCAACGCTCACGGCATTCCGTTTGTCGAAGATCCGTCGAACGCGTCGCGTCAGTACCTCAGAAATCGGGTGCGGCTCGACCTGTTGCCCGCGATCGACCGGGTCCGTCCTCGGTTTGGCGCCGAGATGCTGGCGCTGGCCGAGCGGGCGGCTGCCTGGCGTTGCGAGATCGACGCGCTTGCTCGCGAGCTCGTGTCCGAGAGCGCCGACGACGGCACCATTCGCGTTGCCAGGGAAGAGCTGGCAACATACGATTCATCAACGCTCTGCGTTCTATGGCCGGCGATCGCGGCGCGGGCTTCCGTCACCCTCGATCGTCGCGGAACTCTACGTCTGGCACAGTTTACCACTTCCGGCGCCCCAGGGGCGCGGATGCAGTTGTCGGGGGGCACCGAAGTTTTTCGGCATCGCGACTTTTTCGTGCTTCGCCGTTCGTTACCGCAGCGGGAGGCGAGCTCGGTATCACTCGATGGCGCGGTCCGGTTCGGCGAGTGGCGGTTCTGGCCAGTCCCCGGAGGCCAGGGTCGCGACGAGTGGACCTCCAACGACACGCGCGACGAGGATGGGCGCCTTCACGCCGAAGACCTTTGGGTCGCCATTCTCCCCGCGGACCGGCGCTTGTCGGTTCGTGCATGGCGTCCTGCCGACCGAATGCGCCCGCGAGCGCATGGGGCGGCACGTCGTGTGAAACGCTTCTTTGGTGACATGCGTATTCCGGGGCCGAGCCGAGCCGGCTGGCCGGTCGTCCTTGCGGACGACGAGATCGTATGGATTCCTGGTGTCCGCCGCAGCGACGCGGCGTCCGAACGGTCCGGCCGACCGGTAGTCCGATATGCCTGTGAACGCACCTTCGGTGAGCTCCGCAGCAATTGAAGACCCGCGCCTCGACGGGCGCCCGGTCAAGCGCATCGCGTTCACTGGCCAGGTGATCGCGGAGCGTGTGCGGGAACTGGGTCGCGAGATCACTGACGCCTACCCGGATGGCGAGCTTCTGGTGCTTGGACTGCTGAAGGGGAGCTTCATCTTCCTCAGCGACCTCGTGCGGGAGATACAGCGGCCGCTGCAAGTAGATTTCCTCGTCGCCTCGAGCTATGGCGACGCGACGGTGTCGAGCGGGAGCGTCCGCCTGGTGTACGATCCCGAAACGACCCTGGAGGGCAAGAACATTCTGTTGGTCGAGGATATCGTCGACTCCGGCCGCACGCTGAGCCGGCTGCTCGATCTCCTCTCGGAGCGGAGTCCGCGCTCACTCGAGGTGTGCGCGCTCCTTCACAAGCACGTCGCCGAACATTTGCGGTATCCCACGAAGTTCGTGGGCTTCGATGCGCCAAATGAGTTCCTGGTAGGGTACGGACTCGATCATGCCGAGAACTTCCGTCACCTGCCGTATATTGCGAGCTTGCAGTAGTTGCAGGACGAGCAGAGGCCTATGCCACCGACTCCACCAAAAAAGCCATTCAACCTCGGGCGTTTCTCCAAGACGCTCTCGTTCTGGATCCTCGTGATCCTGATCCCGGTCGCGTTCATCCAGTTCTCGAGCTCGCGCTCGGACTCCGCGCCCGACATCAGCTACACGCTCTACGACCAGGAGCTGCAGCGGGACAACATCAAAGAGGTGAAGATCCAGGCGGGCAGCCGCGTCATCGGGGCGTTCAAGCAGGAAGTCTTCGTCGGGCAGAAGGCGGCGAAGCGCTTCACGCTCAAATACCCGATGGAGAACAACCCGGCGGAGCTCGAGCGCCTGCGCGCGAAAAACGTCAACATCATCGGCACGGACGCGCGTCCATCCTTTGGTGCGCTGCTGTTCAACTTCCTGCCGTACTTCCTGCTGATCGGCTTCTGGATCTTCCTCTTCAAGCAGATGCAGGCGGGTGGCGCGAAGGCGTTCTCGTTCGGCAAATCGAAGGCGAAACTGCTGACGGGCGACACGCCAAAGGTCACGTTCGCCGACGTCGCGGGTGCGGATGAGGCGAAGGTCGAGCTGCAGGAGATCATCGAGTTCCTGAAGGACCCGCAGAAGTTCACGAAGCTCGGCGGACGTCTCCCGAAGGGCGCGCTGCTCGTCGGTCCGCCAGGTACCGGCAAGACGCTCCTGGCGAAGGCCGTCGCTGGTGAGGCCGGCCGTCCGTTCTTCTCGATGTCCGGGTCCGACTTCGTCGAGATGTTCGTTGGGGTCGGAGCGAGCCGTGTGCGCGACCTGTTCGAGCAGGGCAAGGCACACGCGCCGTGCATCATCTTCATCGACGAGATCGACGCGGTCGGCCGCCATCGCGGCGCTGGTCTGGGCGGCGGTCACGACGAGCGCGAGCAGACGCTCAATCAGCTGCTCGTCGAGATGGACGGCTTCGAATCGAACGATGGCGTGATCCTCATCGCCGCGACGAACCGTCCTGACGTGCTCGATCCGGCGCTGCTCAGGCCGGGTCGCTTCGACCGCCAGATCGTGGTCGATTCGCCGGACCTTCGCGGCCGTGAGGGCATTCTGCGCGTGCATCTCCGCAACAAGCCGATTGCGGAAGACGTCGACATTACCGGTCTCGCCCGTGGTACCCCGGGCATGGCGGGCGCCGACCTCGCGAACCTCGTGAACGAGGGCGCACTGCTCGCCGCCCGCCGCAATCACGACAAGATCTACATGGCGGATTTCGAAGAGGCCAAGGACAAGGTGATGCTCGGCGCCGAGCGGAAGTCGCTCGTGATGAAGGAAGAGGAGCGCCGTCTGACGGCGTACCACGAGGCCGGTCACGCCGTGTGCGCGATGATGGTCAAGGGGAACGATCCGCTGCACAAGGTGACGATCGTGCCGCGCGGTCGCGCGTTAGGCGTTGCGTTCACGCTGCCCGAGGATGACCGCGTGTCGGTGACGCGCGAACAGATCGAGGCACGATTGGCAATGGCATACGGTGGCCGTGCGGCGGAAGACCTGGTGTTCGGCCACGACCGAGTAACTACGGGCGCCGCGAGTGACATCCAGCAGGCGACCGGGATCGCGCGACGCTACGTGACGCAGTGGGGGCTCTCGGACACGATCGGCCCGATCCTCGTCGGCGACAACGAGCAGGAAGTTTTCCTGGGCCGTGAGCTGATGAGTCGGCGGGAGGTATCGGAAAAGACCGCGCAGCTCGTGGACACCGAAGTGAAGCGCGTGATCGACCACGCGTACAACCGGGCGAAGGCGGTGCTGACGGAGCACCTCGAGCTGCTGCACAAGGTGGCGGCCGCGCTGTTGGAGCGCGAGACGCTGACCCGTGAGGACATCGAGGTGCTGCGTCGTGGCGAGCAGCTGCCGCCGCGCACCCCGACAATGCCGCCTCCGCCGGCGCCGGCGACGCTGATTCCATCGTTGGCGGAGCCGCGGCGAGTGCCGCCCATCATTGGTGGGCCGGAGCCGTCGCCCGCGTAGGGAATCGGGAATCGGGAATCGGGAATCGAGACGGTCAGGTTGCGAGGCGCTTCAGCAACCTTGTAAGCATGCGACCAAGGTGATCGAGGAGCTCGCGGAATTCGGCGAGCTCCTCTTCGCTTATGTATTGGAGACCGAATGCGATCTCGACGAGGGTCTCGACTTCACGCAGAGACCCGCGAGCCATTGAGACATGATTTGCGTATTCGCGACGGTGCGCTCGACCATTGCCCTCCGCTATGTTCGCGGGAATGGAGACCGCCGCGCGGCGGATTTGGCTCGTCAGGCCGTAGGTCTCTTCACGCGGAAAGCGTTGGGAAAGTCGATAGGTGTGAAGTGTCAGTTGGATACCCTTTTGCCAAACAACGAGCTGCCGGTGGTCTGACACAGGCATTGACGCGAGTCTTTGGGGAAACGGTTTAACGCGGGCGGCGATAGCTTGTGAGTGTCAGCGCTGGCGACCACCACCAATGGACTTCGACTGACATCAAATCATTGCCCAATCCAATTTCGGCCTCTGCCTCGCCGTTACCTGCTGAGTTTCACTGGTACGTACGACGGCGCATCGTACCGATCGCTCAACCGTTCGTGATTGGCATCCTGAACGTCACGCCCGATTCGTTCAGCGACGGTGGACGGTTCAACAAGTTGGAACCGGCCATCGCGCAGGTGCGCGCAATGGTCGAGGAGGGCGCTGATGGGATAGACGTGGGTGGCGAGTCGACGCGACCACAGGGGGCCTCACCCGTCTCGGCGGAGCAGGAGCTTCAACGGGTCATGCCAGTGGTGTCAGCAATTCGCACCACGTTTCCCGATGTCCTCCTATCGATCGACACGACGAAGGCAGCGGTGGCGAGCGCCGCGCTCGATGCAGGCGCCGACGTGATCAACGACGTGTCGGGCTTTCGGATCGACCCGCGAGTCGGCGAGATTGCCGCAGCGCGCGACGCGGGTGTGGTTCTCATGCACTCCCGCGGCGGTGTGGCCGAGATGGGCACATACCGATTTGCCGAATACGGAAACGACGTCGTTGGTGAGGTAATTGGTGAGCTGACGGAAGCCGTTCACCGCGCGATCGCAACGGGTGTCGCGCGAGAGGCGATCGTCATCGATCCCGGGATCGGGTTTGCCAAACGCAGCGAGCATTCGCTGCGGATTCTCGCTGAGCTCCACCGCGTTTCCGCGTTAGGCTTCCCGGTGATGGTTGGGGTATCACGAAAGCGGTTTGTGGGAGAGCTCTCGAGAGTGCACAGCGCGGCGGATCGGATTGCGGGAACGGTCGGTGCGAACGTTGCCGCCCTGTTAAAGGGGGCGCGCCTCTTCCGCGTGCATGATGTGGCGCCGAATCGTCAGGCGCTCGACGTCGCGTGGGGAATCGTGCAGGCAGGAGGGGTCAGACGCAGCGACGGGGACGTGAAGGGCCCCGATTCCCGATTCCCGATTCCCGATTCCCGATGAACTCCGTTCTCGATCAATTCCGCCTGCTTCATCCAGGTCCTCGCGATCTCCTCGAGATCGTGATCGTCGCGTACGTGTTCTATCGCGTGCTGTTGCTCATCCAGGGCACCCGCGCCGTGCAGATGCTTATCGGGATCGTCGTGCTCGTGCTCGTGTACGCGATTGCGTGGGTCGCGAAGCTCACCATGATCACGTACCTCCTCGAGCTCGTGTTCACGTACGGCGCGTTCGCGGCGCTCATCATTTTCCAGCCCGAGCTGCGCTCAGGGTTGGCGCATCTCGGCCAGTCGCGCGTGACGCGGTTCTTCCGCCGCATGGAGGAAGTCGAGGTCGGCGAGGAAGTGGCCGAGGCGGTCGAGCGACTGGGGCGATCGGGCATCGGTGCGATCATCGTCCTGGAGCGCGAGATGGTGCTCGGCGACTACGTCGAATCCGGGTCGGAGATGCAGGCCAAGGTGTCGGCGGACCTGCTGACGACGATCTTCACGCCCTACTCGCCGTTGCACGACGGGGCAGTGATCATCCGCGGCGATACCATCATAGGCGCCGGGTGCATCCTGCCGCTCTCGCAGGCGCCACTGCCCGATCGGTCGCTCGGTACTCGGCACCGGGCGGCCATCGGCCTCAGTCAGGAAACCGACGCGGTCGTCATCGTCGTGTCCGAGGAGACATCCACGATCTCGGTCGCTCTGACGGGTCGCCTGACGCGTAACCTGACCCCGGCCCAGGTGCGCGACCTCGTGTCGGGCCGCCCAGCGCGATCGGCCGCCGAGCAGCAACCGGTCGCCGAACTGCCGGCGTGAGGGCCGGGTCGCCGCGGCGCGCGTTCGTCCTCGTCGCGACGACGCTCGGCGTCGTTTACCTCGCGAGCCTCGCGCCGAGTGTCACGCTGTGGGATGCGGGTGAGTTCGCGTCGGCGATCGAATCGCTCGGGATCCCGCACCCACCAGGCACGCCACTGTTCATTCTCGTGGGGCGCGCTTGGAGATTGCTGCTCGATCTCCTGCCCACCGCGGTCGCGACGAACCTGCTCGCGGCGGCATGCACTGCCGTGGCCGGCGGACTCGCCGCGATTCTCGTCACGCGATGGACGCGCGACGTACCCGCGGCATTCGCGGCGGGTCTCGGGTTCGGCAGTTCGGCGACGGTGTGGCTCAACGCGACCGAAACGGAGGTGTACTCCGCCTCGCTGCTCATGTCCGTCCTCATGCTGTATGTGGGCTTCAGGGCTCACGCGGATCGCCGGTATGCGCGCCTCGGTGCCGGCGGTACGACGCCAGCCATGGCGTTAGGCAGGCATGATCTGCTGCTGGCGTACCTGTTCGCCCTCACGCCTCCATTGCATCTGAGTGCAATGGTCGCCGCACCCGCGGCGATCGCACTGGCGACCGTCGATCGGGACCTTCGGATCGACGCAGCGCGGGCGGGTATCCTCCTCGCCGCCGCCGTCCTGGCAACCGGCGTTGGCACGGGGTCCCTCCCGACCGCAGCGGCAGGCTTCGTATTGCTTACGATCTGGGCGTTGGCGACGCGGCGTCGGCACGTCGGCCACCTCGACGCCGCCGCGATCGCGGCCGTCATCGCCGTTGGCGCGTCCAGCTTCCTCTACCTGCTGGTCCGCGCTCGACACGACCCGGCGATCAACCAGGGCAATCCCGCGAGCATCGCCGGAGTCATCGAGGTGATCGCGCGCCGCCAGTACGACGTCCCCGGCCTCTGGCCCCGCCGCGCGCCGTTCTGGCTTCAGATCGGAAATCTCATCCAGTATGTCGATTGGCAGTTCGCCCTGGGGCTCGATCAATGGGTCGGCGCCTCACCGCTCCGGACGCCGGTGACGGCGGGGTTCGTCGCGTTAGGCGTTTTCGGGAGCCGATGGCACCTGCGCCGCGACCGGCGAAGCTGGGCGGCGCTCCTGATCCTCGTGGCGTCCGCCACCTTCGGGGTGGTGCTCTACCTCAACCTCAAAGCCGGGCCGTCGTTCGGCTACGGCGTGCTTCCCGACACCGCGGACCGCGAGGCTCGGGAACGCGATTACTTCTTCGCGCTCGGGTTCGCCGGGTTCGGCCTCTGGATGGGGATGGGTGCGGTCTCTCTTGCGCGCCGCATCGCGCAACGGAGCGGACGCCCGGGTCTCGCGTTCGCGGGACCGATGCTCGCGGCGCTGCCGTTCCTGCTCAACTGGCGGGCGGTGGATCGTCGTCGGGAACCCGCGGCGACGCTGCCTGATGCGTTCGCTCGAGCCACGTTGGAGTCCACGCCGCCCGGCGCTGTACTGTTCGTCGCGGGTGACAACGACACGTACCCACTCTGGTACGTTCAGGTGGCGGAACGCGTGCGCCAGGACGTTACCGTCGTGACCGTGCCGCTCATCCCGGCGGAGTGGTACCGCGCCGAGCTGGCCCGGCGACACGGACTCTACGAGCTCGCCGACACCGCAAAGTGGAAGGGAACACCGCGTGAGCTCGCGTCCATCGCCGACCACGTGAGGCGTTCCGGGCGTCCCATCGCCGCGGCAGCGTCCCTCGAGCCCGAGCTTCGGTCGGCGCTAGGCACGGGCTGGACCTTTCGCGGCCTCGTCTACGTTTCCCACCAGTTTCCGGACTCCAACGCGATAACGGAGGTCGAGAAACCCGCGGTAGATTCCACGGCCGCAATGGTCGCGCGCTTCCTCGGCGGATCGGTAGACGCCGACCGAGTCTACGATCCGGCGGCTGTCTACATCGCGCATCTGCTCACCTGTCCCGCCCTCGCGAGTCAGGCGGCCCACAGCTCCCCAACCGACTCGGGCGGCTTACTTGCCTCGCGTTGTAACTTCCGATAAAATGTAATGTTATGCCATTTCCAGACCTCGCCGCTCGCGTCGCCGAGGTGCGCGAGCGCATCGCGGCGGCGGTCGCTCGAGGTGGCCATGCGCAACGGGTTACGGTCATTGCCGTGACCAAGACGTACAGCCCCGACGCGGTTCGGTCGGCGTGGGAGTGCGGTATCGCGGACGTCGGTGAGAACAGAGTGCAGGAAGCGCTGTCGAAGATGGACGAGGTGAGCGTCCCGGTCCGGTGGCACCTCATCGGACACCTTCAACGCAACAAGGCGAAAGCCGTCGATCGATTCGAGATGGTGCATTCGGTCGACAGTAGTCGTCTTGCTGACGCGGTTGCACGCGTCGGCGAGGAGCGCGGGAGTCCGATCCGCGGCCTGATGCAGGTGAACGCGTCGGGCGAGGAGGCAAAAGGTGGGCTTTCGCCCGCCGAGGCCGAGAATGAAGGGGAACGCTGGTTGCGCCTGCGTGGTTTGCGTGTCGAAGGCGTCATGACGATGGCGCCGCTGGACGCGGACGAGCGCACTCTGCGCGCGACGTTCGGTGGTGCACGCACGGTGAGGGAGCGTCTCGTTGCGCTCGGACACCCGGCGGCGGAGCTCTCGATGGGGA
>Ga0310810_10009579_pt1 | contig 11209 bp, 9 predicted proteins | sample NCmetagenome_FD_207641 | JGI IMG/M metagenome (GOLD analysis project Ga0310810, IMG submission 207641) | Soil microbial communities from experimental microcosm in Duke University, North Carolina, United States - NC | ecosystem: Engineered > Artificial ecosystem > Soil microcosm > Unclassified ... | reverse complement strand
GCAGCACGTACCAGTACGCGACGCGCACGACGACTCCGATGGCCACGATCAACACCGACATGGCGGCGGCCTGCGCGGTGTCGCCCGCGTCGTCCATCAGCAGCACGGCCACCGCCGCCAGCTCGGTGCCGGGCGCGACGAGAAACACGGCCGCCGAGAGCGTCACCATCGCGTTCAGGAAGAAGTACATGCTGATCGCGACGATCGAGGGGAGCGCGATCGGCACCGTCACGCGCCAGAACGTGCGATAGAACGGCACGCCCATCGAGGCGCCCACGTGCTCGAATTCGGCGTCCATCTGCTTGAGGGCCGTCGTCGCGGTCAGGAACGGCACCGTGAAGTAGTGCACCAGGTTGCTGATGACGAGGATGGCGAGGGTCCCGTACAGGAAATTGAGCGCGCCATTGCGAGCGTTGAACGCGAAGATGTACGCAAGGCCGAGCACCATGCCGGGGATCGAGACGGGCACCAGCGACACCATGTAGAGCGGCACGCTCGCCACCGTGCGGCCCTTCTCGACCAGGTACGCGCCGACAAACGCGACGATCGTGCCCGCGACGGCGGTCAGCGCCGCGGTCTCGACGCTGTTGACCAGCGCCATCGCGCCGCCCGCCGTGTCGAACGCGTAGTGCTTCAGCGTGGGTGTGAGGTCGTACGGCCACCGGCGGACGAGCGACGTCGCGAGCACGACCACGTACACTGACGCGATGGCGAGCGCGACCAGCGCGCAGTAGACGAACAGTCCCCAGCGCGCCACGGGCCCGGCCGCGGGCGTCAGCGGCCGCGCCGACGACGAGATGAGGGCGTACTGGCGTCGCTGGACGAGCCGATCGACGACGACGGCGAGCAGCGTCGGCACGAGCAGGGCGACCGACACCGTCGCGCCCATCGTGAAGTTCTGCTGCCCGATCACCTGATTGTAGATCTCGGTCGCCATCACCGACGTCTTGCCGCCCAGCACTTTCGGCGCACCAAAGTCCGTGATGACCGTCGTGAACACGACGAAGCACGCGCTCATCACGCCGTACTTCACGCCGGGCAGCGTGATGGTCGAGAACGTGCGCAGCCGTCCCGCACCCAGCGCGGCCGCGGCATCGTAGAGACGCGCGTCGGCCGCGGCGAGCGCGGCGCTGAGGATCAGCACGGCATGCGGAAAGCAGTAGAGGACCTCGGCGAGCACGATGCCCTTGATCCCGTAGATCCCGACGTTGACGCCCGTCTGCCGGGTGACGAATCCGTTGTTGCCGAAGAGATAGACGAGCGCGAAGCCGTGGACGAGCGACGGCGCGAAGAGCGGCAGCATGGCGGCCAGGCGCAACAGCGCGCGTGCGGGCAGCCGCACGCGCGTGAGGGCGTACGCGTACACGAAGGCGAGTACGACCGTCAATGCCATGGCCGTCACGGACACGACGAGGCTGTTGGTGATCGAAGCGGCGATGGCCGGCGTGCGGACGTAGTGCACGTAGTTCGCGAGCCCGACGAAGCGGCCGGCGTTGTCGAGCAGGCTGCGTCCGACGACGTGCAGCATCGGATAGACGACGAACAGCCACAGGAAGAGGCCGAAGAGCGCGACGAAGCCGGCGCGCACGACGGCCTCGCCGTCCAGCCGGCGCCCCACGAGGCGGTCGGGAATCGCTCGCGCCAGACCGTCCGACACCGTTGAGCTCAGGACGCCGGCGCGGCGAACACGCGGAGCGCGTCCGCCGTCAGCACGATCGGCAGCTCGGCGCCTTCCTTCGCACCGGCGTCGGCGAGCGCGTCGCCCGCCAGGTCGCATTCGAGCGGCTGCGCGTCGTCACCGGGTAGCACCAGCGAGAGCCGTGCGAAGGCCCCGAGAAACTGCACGCTCACGATGCGGGCCGCGACGCGATTGTCGGCGGTCTCCCGCGTCGCCCCCGCGACACGAATCTCCTCGGGTCGAATCGCGAGCGCCAGACGTGTCCCGGCCGCCGACGTCGCGCCCGGGCGGTGTCGAAGCTCGAAACGCCCCACCCTGGCCCACCCCGCCCGCGCACTCGCGACCGCGGGCAGCACGTTCATCCGGCCGACGAAGCGCGCGACGAACAGCGACGCAGGCTCGGTGTAGACCTCCACCGGGGTGCCGATCTGCTCGATCACGCCGTGATTCATCACGACGATGCGATCGGCCATCGTGAGCGCTTCTTCCTGGTCGTGGGTCACCATGATCGTCGTGATGCCGAGTCGTCGTTGCAACGCCTTGATCTCCGCGCGCAGCACGACCCGCACGCCGGCATCCAGCGCCGAGAGCGGCTCGTCGAGCAGCAAGAGCGCCGGAGAGGGCGCGAGCGCGCGCGCGAGCGCCACGCGCTGCTGCTCGCCACCCGACAGCTGTGCCGGATAGCGATCGCGATGGCGGCTCAAGCCGACCAGCGACAGCAGCTCGTCGACGCGAGCGGCGATCCGCTCGCGCGCGACGCGCCGGGTCTCGAGCCCGTACGCCACGTTGCGCGCCACCGTGAGGTTCGGAAAGAGCGCGTACGACTGGAACACGATGCCGTAGTTGCGCTCGCGCGGCGGCAGCCCGGAGACGTCGCGGCCCGCCATGGACACGGTGCCGACGTTCTGCCGCTCGAGTCCGGCGATGATCCGCAGCAGCGTCGTCTTGCCACAGCCGCTCGGGCCGAGAAAGCAGACGAACTCGCCGTCGCCGATCTCGAGGCTCACGCGCTCGAGCGCGACGACGGCGCCGAATCGCTTGGCGATGCCGTGCAGGGCGACCGCCGGGGGCCGCCCGTTCGTCACTTCTGGTAGCGTTTCGCCCACTCGGCCAGGATGCGGTCCCGATTCTTAGCCGACCAGTCGAAGTCGTTCGGGTACACGACCTTGCTGATGTCCTTGGGCAGCCCTTCGGGGACGGGGAAGCCGGCCACCGACACCGCGGCGAAGAACTTGGCGTAGAGCGCCATGGCCTCGTCCGAGATCGCCCAGTCGAGGAACTGCTTCGCCGCGGGGTTGTTCTTCCCCTTCTTGGTCAAGCCGTTCGCCTCGATCTCGTACCCGGAGCCCTCCTTGGGCAGCACCATCTCCACCGGCGCGCCATCCTTCTTCATCTTCATCGCGACGTACTCGAACGACACGCCGACGGCGCGCTCGCCCGCCGCCGCGTCCTTGCACGGCTTGCTGCCCGACTTCGTGTATTCGGCCATGTTCTTGTCGAGCGCGTCGAGATACTTCCAGCCCTCCGCCTCCTTCATCCGCTGCAGGATGGAGGCGACGGAAAGATAGCCGGTGCCCGACGACGCGGGATTCGGCATGACGATCTCGCCCTTGTAGACGGGCTTCGTGAGGTCCGCCCACGACTCCGGCTTCGGCAGATTCTTCTTCTTGGCGACGTCGGTATTGAAGCAGAACGCCGACATATAGATGTCGATACCGACCCACGCCGGCGTGGCGTCCTTGTCACGGAACAGCGGCTGCACCCGCTCGAGGCCCTTCGGCGCATACGGCTCGAGGAGGCCGGCGTTCTTGAACACCATCATGTTCGTCGCGGCCACGCCCCAGATCACGTCGGCCTGCATGTTGTCCTTCTCCGCCATGAAGCGGGCGGAGATGTCGCCGGTCGACAGGCGGAGCATCTTCACGTCGAGGTTGGGTAGCGTCTTGTTGACCGCCTTCATGTACTCGGTGATCTGCTCGGGCTCGATGGCCGTGTAGATCACCACGGTGTCCTTCGCCGCCGACGGCGTCGCCGTCAGCAGCACCAGCAGCAACGCGACCAGCCCCATTCGGCGCATCTGCCTGTCTCCTTTCAGAAGAGCCACGCGGTGTCCCGCCTTTGCCCCGTCACGGCGGAGCGCAGGGCGACCACAACGACGACGACGATCGAGAGCGCAACGACCAGCGCGCACGCTTCGTCCACGCGGCCGCGCCCCGCGTCCGCGACGGCGGCGAACGCGGCAACGTCGCGGGCGCGGACGAGCACGCTCACGACTCCGACGACGACGAGCGCGCGCACGAAAAAGTACGCCATCAACGACAGCGCCGCCGGAGCGAGCAGCGGCGCCACCACGCGCGCCAACACCCGTGAACGGCCGGCGCCGAGTCCGACCGCGGCGGCGGCGCCGTCACCGTCGAGGCCGCCGACGGCGCGGCGCGCAGCGTCGACGCCCGCGGGCAGTCGCGCCGCCACCACGGCGGCTATGACGGGCCAGAGCGTGGTGTTCGCGTACGGCCATCGATCCCAGGTCAGCAGGACGCCGATGCCGAGTGCCACGCTCGGCACGGCCAACGGCGCGCGCGCGAGCAGCGCGGCCGCGGCGCCGGCGACGCCACGACCGGCGCGGGCACCGACGGCCAGGCTGATCGTGGTGCCGACCACGCTCGCGGCAGCGGCGAGGGTGAGGCTCGTGCCAAGCGGCCTCCAGTCGACGTGGCCGAAGGCGCCCAGCGCGCGCGTCAGCACCACGGCCCAGTTCGCGGCGAGCGCCAGCGCGACGCCGGCGACGATACACGCCAGCGCCACGGTCAGGCCCCGCGGCGCCGCACGCCGCGGACGTCCCGACGTTACGGGCATCGCGAGCACCGCGCCCTCGCGCCATGGGGCGAGCGTCGTCGCGACGGCACATGGCAGGAGCAGCCACAGCGCGGTGGCCGCGGCCGCGCCGACATCGCGCGCCTCAGCGGCCAATCGATACGTTTGCACCGCGAGGAGCGGCACGCCCGCGATCAGCAGCGGGTTCGCCAGATCCGCCGCGCACAGCACGAAGACCACCGCGGCGGCCGTCGTGAGCGCCACCCGAAGCGGCGGCAACGTGATGCGGAGAAAGATCGTCGTCGCACTCGCGCCGAGGCTCTCCGCGACCGATTCTTCGTCCGCGTTGGCGGCGGCCAGGGCGGAGCCGAGAATCACCGCTGCCACGGGAACGAAGGACAGCGCCTGCGCGACGACGAGCATCGGAATGCCGCGGCCTGCGCCGACCGCGCGCAGCGCCAGGGCAGGCAGAAACGGTGGAAGCATCAAGGCCAGCGGCAGCAGGTGGCTCACGCGCGCGGCGCCTCGCAGTGTCGTCCGCGTCGCAGCATAGGCGATGGCGAAACCGAGCACGAGCGTGACGACCGTGGAGGTCGCGGCGATCGAGAGCGTTGCGCCCAGCGCGCCGAGCGGGTTCAAGCCGACGCGCGCGAGCGCCGGCACGCCGTGCGAAACGACCGCGGCCAGTGGCCATGCCACGAGCGCCGCCAGCACGACGAGCGCCGCGCCCGTGACAGCACTTCCGCCGCGGAGCCGCACGGCGGGCATCGGCACGGCTGCGGCGGGCACGCGCAAAGTCACCGACTCAGCCGGCCGTGAAGCCGCCATCGACGACCAGCTCGGCGCCGGTCATGAACGACGACTCGTCGCTGGCGAGAAACAGCGCGACGTAGGCGATCTCACGCGGGTGCGCGATGCGGCCGAGCGGAATACCCGTCTCGAACTCTTTGCGGATGGCATCGGTGAGGTACGGCGCCTGAAGCGGCGTGTCGACGATGCCGGGGTGGATGACGTTGCAGCGGATCCGGTCCTTCGCGAACTGGATCGCGAGCGACTTGGTGAGCGAGATCAGGGCGCCTTTCGCCGCGGTGTACGCGTCCTGCGCGCGCGTGAAGCCGGCCAGCGCCGACACCGAGCCCATCATGATGATCGAGCCGCCGCCCGCGGCCTTCAGCGGCGGAATGCCGTGCTTGGTGACCCAGAACACGGATTTGAGGTTGATCGCCATCACGCGATCCCACGCGGCCTCATTCGTCTCGAGCACCGAGCGATCGCGGTCTTTCCACAGCACGCCCGCGTTGTTGTACAGCACGTGCAGCGCGCCGAAGCGCTCGACGCCCGCGGCCACCATGCGCTGGACATCGGCCTCCAGCGCGACGTCGCCGGCGACGCCAATCGCCTGTCCGCCCGACGCCTCGACCTTCTTCACCGTCTCGGCCGCGGCCGCGCCGTCGATGTCGGCGACGACGATCCGCGCCCCTTCCTCGGCGAAGAGCACGGCGGCCTCGCGCCCCATGCCGGCGCCGGCACCCGTGATCAGCGCCACCTTGTTCTTCAGTCGATCGGTCATCGCCGTCGCTAAATCCTTTCGAAGTTACGGATCAGCTCCCAGTCGGTCACGGCCTGGTCGAATGCGTGCTGCTCCAGCTGCGCCGCGTGCAGGTAGTGCTCGACCACGCGATCGCCGAACGCCGCGCGCGCCACGCGGCTCTTCTCGAGCTCGGCGATCGCCTCGCGGAGCGTTTTGGGCACCTGCGGCAGCGTGGCGTCCTGGTAGGCGTTGCCCTCGTAGGGCTTGGGCGCTTTGAGCTTGTTCGCGATGCCGTGCAGGCCCGCCGCGATCGTCGCGGCGAACGCAAGGTACGGATTGGCGTCCGCACCCGGAATGCGGTTCTCGACGCGAAACGAGGCGCCCTCGCCGCAGAGCCGAAAACCGCACGTGCGGTTGTCCCAGCCGACCGCGATGCGGGTCGGCGCGAAGGAGGACGACTGGTAGCGCTTGTAGGAGTTGATGCCCGGGGCGTAGAAGTACGCGAGCTCACGCGCCATCGCCATCTGCCCCGCGAGCCATTGGCCGAACAGCGGCGTCCACGTCGCGGCCCCGTTCGCGCCGGGACGACGGCCAGCGCGGGCGCGTCCCTTCGCATGCCCGCGGCCGGGCGGCGCGAACAGCGCGCGACGCCCACCGCGATCCCAGAGCGAGCTGTGCAGGTGGAAGGACGAGCCGGCCGCGCCCGCATCGTACTTGGCCATGAACGTGAGCGAGCATCCCTGCAGATGCGCAAACTCCTTGGCGCCGTGCTTGTAGAGCGTCGTGCGATCGGCCATCTCGAGCGCTTCGGCGTAGACGAGATTGATCTCCTCTTGCCCCCGGCCCCACTCGCCCTTCGACGTTTCCACCGGCACGTCCGCCGCTTCCATCCCGTTGCGGATGGCGCGCACGAGCGGCTCTTCTTTGGTGGTCTGCAAGATGTGATAGTCCTCGAGGTAGTCCGAGACCGGCGTTAAGTTCTGGTAACGCTTCGCTCTCGCCTGCTCGTACGTCTCGCGGAAGCAGTAGAGCTCGAGCTCGGCCGCGGTCTTGACGACATAGCCCTGCGCGGCGGCGCGCGCGACCTGGCGCTTGAGCACCCAGCGCGGCGCCTCCTCGATCGCTTCGCCGTCGTCGTCGTACACGTCACAGAACACGAGCGCCGTCTTCGGCAGCCACGGAATCAGCCGCAGCGTGGTGAGATCGGGCACCATCTTCATGTCGCCGTACCCGCGCTCCCAGGACGTGAGCCTGAAGCCGGGCTGCGGCTCCATCTCCATGTCGACGGTGAGCAGGTACACGCAGGCGTGGACGCCGTCGGCGAGCACGTGATCGACGAAGTGCCGTCCGACCATGCGCTTGCCCATGAGCCGGCCGTAATGGTCGGGCACGACGGTCAGGACGGTATCGATCTCGCCTTTGCGCACGAGCGTCTCGAGGCCGCGCGCGTCGAGCCGGCCGGGCATGTCGCGGATAGTAGCGCATGGCCGGAGGGCGTGTCACCCGGAGCGCGCGCGCAGCGGGCGATGATGCTCAGCGGATGGCGAAGGCGGTCAGCTGATGTGGATCAGCGCCGGCGGCAGCATGAGGGCGAGCAGCACGAGGCAGGCGATGCCGACGATGCGGCGGCCGGGCGTGAGCGGCTCGAGCGGGTCGAGCAATGGTCCGTGCCCATAGCCCAGCACGAAGCGGATGAGCGCGGCGAGCACGAACCAGTTGACGCCCGGCATGAGCGACGCCCAGTCCGGACGCAAGAGATAGAGCACCGCGCCGACGACAACGCCCATCGCTCCGAGCGCGACGACGGTCAGGCGCCCGAGCGTTCGGTGATGGCGCGGCAACAGCGCGTACGCGATGCGACCGCCGTCGAGCTGTCCCGCCGGCAGCAGGTTCAACGCGGTGACGAAGAAGCCAAACCATGCGGCGTCGGCCACGGGATGCGTGGCCACGACCATGCCGTCAGGCAGCGTGCCGAAGCGCAGCCACACGAGAATGCGTGTGAGCACCGATTCGCCGAACACGATGTGCTCGCCGCCGGCCGCGGGGACCACGCTCGACCACGCGAGACCGAGCAGCGCGGCCGGCACCGCGACGGCGAGACCCGCGAGCGGCCCCGCCGCCGCGATGTCGAACAGCCCGTTCCGATCGCGCGCCGCCGAACGCATGCGGATGATGGCGCCGAGCGTACCCGCGATGAAAAGAATCGGGGGCGCCGGGATGAAGTACGGCAGGCTCACCGCCGCGCCCCGTGCGCGAGCCGTGAAGTAGTGGCCGAACTCGTGGACGACCAAAATGCCGAGCAGCGTGGCGGCGAACGGCACGCCGCTGAGAATCCACATGAATGGCTCGCGTGACGTCCGATAGGCGTCGAACGTCGGCGAGCCGACGAATCCCGTGCCCGCCAGCAGCGTGGTGAAGCACGTGAGCACGAACAGCACGACGTTCAGGATGGGACCGCGCGCGCGCCGCCGCGGCGGCACCGCCGCTGGACGCGGGAGCACGTGGCCGTTGGTTGTCGTGAACGGATCGGCGGCCAGCGGACGCTCGGCCATAGCGCTCAGCGTATCACGCGCGCATTGTCGCGCCGGCTGCCGCGCCGCCGACCGCCTCGCAGTTCGGCGCCGTAGCGCGCGCGTCGCGCGGGCCGTGAGGCAGGTGTTGCCGTCCGAGACCCGTGGCTTCTGGGTATTGCGTCGGACCCGGCTGAGCATCGTGGTCCCATGACAGGCGCAGCGCACTGTCGATTTGCGTGGTCGAGGACGGCAACACGTGCCGCGCGGGCCACGCGACGCGCGCGCTACGGCGAGCCGGCGAGGCGGTCGACGACGCGGCGGACGGCGTCGAGGCCGGCATCGAGATACAGCGCGCCGAGCACGGCCTCCAGCGTCGTGGCGAGAATCGACTCGCGGCCGCGGCCACCGGTCTGCTCCTCGCCGCGGCCGAGCCGCAGGAGCGCTCCGAGCTGCAGCATCGCCGCCCAGCGCGCGAGATTCGCTCCGGAAACGAGCGCCGCGCGCGCGGGCGTCAGCACACCGACGGACGCCGCGGCGTCGCGCGCGAGCAGGCGCTCGGCCACCACCAGCCCCAGCACGGCGTCGCCCACGAACGCGAGCCCGTCCTGCGCGATCAGCGGCGGATGCTCGTTGACGTACGAGGCGTGCGTCAGCGCGCGCTCGAGGACCACCGGATCGGCGAATCGGTGACCAAGCGCTGTCTCGAGCGCCGTCACGGCTTCGCCGCGACGGTCCCCTGGCGCTTCAGCCGTCGTACTTGCGAAGCGCCAGCGTCGCGTTCGTGCCGCCGAAGCCGAACGCGTTCGACAGCGCCGTCTCGACGTCCTGCTTGCGCGCCTGATTCGGCACGTAGTCGAGATCGCAGTCGGGATCGGGCGTCTCGTAGTTGATCGTCGGCGGCAGCACGCCGTGATGCAGCGCGAGCACGGTGGCGATGGCCTCGATGCCGCCTGCCGCACCGAGGAGGTGGCCCGTCATCGACTTCGTGGACGACACGGCCAGCCGGCGCGCATGCTCACCGAAGACCCGCTTGATCGCCAGCGTCTCGAACTTGTCGTTGTACGGCGTCGACGTGCCGTGCGCGTTGATGTAGCCGACGTCCGACGGTGAGAGCCCGGCATCCGCCAGCGCGCCCGCCATGGCGCGCGCGGCGCCATCACCGTCCGGGTCCGGTGCGGTCATGTGATGCGCGTCGCCCGTCATGCCGTAGCCGACGATCTCGCCGTAGATGCGCGCGTCGCGCTGTCGCGCGTGCTCGAGCGACTCCAGGACGAGAATGCCGCCGCCCTCGCCGCACACGAAGCCGTCGCGCCCCGCGTCGAACGGTCGTGAGGCCTTTTCGGGCTCGTCGTTGCGCGTCGACATGGCCTTCATCGAGCAGAAGCCCGCGATCGTCAGCGGCACGACGATCGCTTCCGCCCCACCCGCGATCATGACGTCGGCGTCACCGCGCTGGATAAGCCGGAATGCGTCGCCGATCGCGTGATTGCCGGTGGCGCACGCGGTGACCACCGCCGAGTTGGGCCCCTTGGCACCGAAGCGCATCGACACCAGCCCCGACGCCATGTTGATGATCAGCATCGGAATGAAGAACGGCGACACGCGATCGGGGCCCTTTTCCTTCAGCGTCGTGTGCGCCTCGAGGAGGGACGAGATGCCGCCGATCCCGGAGCCAATGAGCACGCCGAACCGCGCGCTCTCCACCCGGGCCGGGTCGAAGCCGGAGTCCTCGACGGCCATGACCGAGCACGCCACCGCGTATTTCAAGTAGAGATCGAGCCGCCGCGCGTCCTTCTTGTCGATGTACTTCAGCTCGTCGAAATTGCGCACCTCGCCCGCGATGCGGGTGACGAACTTGTACTCGCCGTTGTCGTGCTTTTCGCTCGCATCGAATTTGGTGATGGGGCCGATGCCCGACTTGCCCTGCGTGAGCGCGGACCAGAACTGGGAAACATCGTTGCCCAGGGGCGTGAGCGCGCCCAGGCCCGTGACGACGACGCGTCGGCGATCCACGGCCGTTACGAGTTGTCCTTGATGTACTGGATCGCGTCGCCGACCGTCACGATCTTCTCCGCGTCCTCGTCGGGAATCTGGATGTCGAAGTGCTCCTCCAGGGCCATGACGAGCTCCACGGTATCGAGCGAGTCGGCGCCCAAGTCCTCGATGAACTTGGCGCTGGGGGTGACATCATCCTCCTCCACCCCGAGCTGCTCGATGATGATCTCCTTCACCTTGTCCTCGACTGACTTCGCCATGAACCCCCTCCGGATGGGGAATTGACACCGCTCACATGTACAGCCCGCCGTTGACGTGGAAGACCTGACCTGTCACGTACGCCGCGCCGTCTCCGGCCAGGAATCCTACCATTTCCGCCACCTCACGCACCGTTCCGATGCGCTTGAGCGGCACCTGCGCAAGCAATGCGTCGCGCGCCTCGGACGGCAGCGCGGCCGCCATGTCGGTCTCGATCAGGCCGGGCGCGACCGCATTGACGAGAATTCCCCAGTGGGCGAGCTCGCGCGCCGTCGCTTTGGTGAGTCCGATCAGCCCGGCCTTCGCCGCGGAGTAGTTCGCCTGCCCCGCATTGCCCATCGCCCCCGCCGTCGAGGCAATGTTGATGATGCGGCCGCCGGTCTTCGCCCGCACCATCGCCTTACTCGCGGCACGCGTCAT
>Ga0310810_10009578_pt1 | contig 11210 bp, 8 predicted proteins | sample NCmetagenome_FD_207641 | JGI IMG/M metagenome (GOLD analysis project Ga0310810, IMG submission 207641) | Soil microbial communities from experimental microcosm in Duke University, North Carolina, United States - NC | ecosystem: Engineered > Artificial ecosystem > Soil microcosm > Unclassified ... | reverse complement strand
CCTATCTGCCACAGACATTCCTCAGTCGGGCGGGACCTTCACCTTCACCGGCTTGGGTGGCAAGGATGTAGGCACGTTCACCGCAACCCTGAATATTTCTCCCCTGCTCAATTGGACGAATCCTGGCGCCGCTGCGAATCTCGACAGATCGCAACCTCTCCACGTCACTTGGACCGGCGGCAATCCCGGCAGCTACATTTACATCAGTGGAGCATCTGGGACCGGCGGTGCGCGCGAGCGGATCTTTGACTGCGTCGCACTCGCGGATTCAGGGGCGTTCGATGTTCCGGCCTATATCCTGTCCGCCATGCCTAGCGGAATCGGAACCGTGCAGCTGGACAACGGTATTTTCACGCCATTTTCAGCGGACGGGCTCGACATCGCGTCGGCCGGAGTCTCGGTCACGTACTCCGTGAGCTCGATGTTCGGCGGAAGCTAGAGGGCGAGGCCGATATTCGCCCTTTGTCGTCTGCCTCATCTATGATTCTGGCGTAGACGTTCTCCAAGGCTTAAGACCGCGCCACGAGCGACTCTCCGAGCTGGTTGACGAAGGTGCATTCTCTACTTGATCTCCTCTCCACCCATAGGTAGTGTCCACATGACGTAGCTCCCGATAATGCCCATTAAATGGACCTTTCATGAATGAGTTGATCGCGATTCAAAAGATCGCCGGCTGGGAGAAACTAAAGACGCTCGTGGTCGACAGCGTTTTCTCACCGATTACAAAACGCGTGTATAACATGGCTCTGGACGAGTTCTTGACCTGGTTCCAGCAAGCGCCCCGGCCCGGCTTCACCAAGGCGACCGTGAGCGCATGGCGCGTCTCCCTAGAAGAACGTCGCCTCGGGTCGTCGTCGATCATTATTAGGATATCGGCGATTCGTAAACTGGCAGCCGAGGCCGCCGACATCGGCTTGCTCGCGCCCGAGCTGGCAGCCGGAATCGCACGTGTGAAGAGCGCCAAATCGCAAGGCATCCGTGTCGGCAACTGGCTGTCACTCAAGCAGGCGCAGGCTTTGCTGTCTGGTGCGCCGGGTTTTAACAGCGGAACGAACTGCGCCACAGATTTGGGCAACTTCAGGCTGGATTCGATAAGGACCAGGAGGTCGAAGGTTCGAATCCTTCCGCCCCGACCATAAATTTCCTTTTCCCACAATCGTTTACCGTCTTTCTATTCCGCTGCTGGGAATCATTGCTAGTTTCGATGCTTTCGTTCCCTGCCAATCCGGCGTTTCGCCGTCAACGTAGGAGTTCCCCAAAACGTGTTATACGTGGTGCACGTGGGGCATCTTGTTTCCAGAACGGCGCGCGCGCTGATCGTCTCGCTGCCGTGGCTGGCTCTGATGGCACAGAACGCTCCGAATGTGCCAACCAGCCTCGCGTCGCTCGAACAGCAGGTGCAGAAATATCTCCAGGAACAGAAGCCCCAGCTGGCCATTCCTGTGCTGCGGGAAATTGTTTCACGCGATCCGAAGAACCTGAATGCTCAGGCCAACCTGGGCGTACTGCTGTACTTTCAGGACAGCTACGCCGAAGCGATCCCGCTCATGCGGGCCGCGTTGCAGTTGCAGCCCGATCTGTGGCGGATCGAGGCGCTGTTGGGCATGGCCGAGAAGCGGACCGGAGATCCGGGAGAGGCACAGCAACACCTGGAGCAGGCTTTTGCCCATCTGGACGAAACCAAGCTGGAGATTCAGGTTGGTCTGGAGTTGATCGAGCTCCATTCCGCCGCGGCGCAGTTCGAAAAAGCCCTGTCGGTGGCAGTGAAGCTGGAACAACTGGCGCCTCAGGATCCGCATATACTGCTCGCTGCCTATCAGATCGCGCGGCAGACCATGGACCAGACCCTGCTGAGCATGATGGTAGCGGCGCCGGATTCCGCGGAAATGCACATGATCATGGCCGGCGAACTTGCGCGCCAGGGGGATCGCGCCGGTGCGATCGCGCAATATCGCGAGGCGATCCGGCTGAATCCTGCGCTCCCCGGTGCTCATTTTCAAATGGCGGAACAAATGAGGGGTTCCACGGACCCGGCGACGAACGCGCAGGCTGAAGACGAGTACAAAGCCGCTCTGCGGGTAAATGCGTACGATGAGCTGGCCTTGCGCCAACTCGGCGCAATCATGAACGCGAAGGCCGATTTCAAGACCGCCGAGGAGGATTATAGGAAGGCCCTGGCTCTCCAGCCGAATGATTCGGAGGCAAAGACCGGTTTGGCTATCGTTATGATTTCCACGAATCGGACCGACGAAGCGATTTCACTTCTGGAAAGCGCGCTGAAGGACGATCCCACCAACATGGTGGCGCACTACCGTTTGAGCGGGCTCTACCGGCGCGCCGGCCGGACGGCCGATGCAGAACGCGAGATGGACGCATTTCGTCATTACCAGGATGTGCAAGACAAACTGGGCAAGATAGTCAAAGGATTGGTGGGGCCGGCCAGCCCGCTGAATAAATGATGTTGAAGTGCCGTAAGCTCTGGGCGGGTTTCCTGGTCGTGGCCGGCATCGCGATGCTCGGGGTCTGCCTTCTCGCCCAGCAGAGCGAGCGTGCGGCGCCACTGGATAAAACGCCCGGACCGCTACCTCAACTGGCGGATATCACTGCTTCCACGGGAATTCGTTTCAAGCACCTGGCCTCGCCGGACAAGAAATACATCGTGGAATCGATGAGCGGTGGGGTGGCTTTGATCGATTACGATCGGGATGGCTGGCCCGACATCTACTTGACCAACTCGCCGGACGTGGACATGCAGTTAGCCGGAAAGAAGGCCCGCAGCGCCCTTTTCCACAACAATCACAACGGTACTTTTACCGACGTGAGCGACAAAGCGGGCGTGACCTCTCCCTGTTGGGCCAATGGCGCCGCGGTGGGTGACGACAATAATGACGGCTGGCCGGACTTGCTGGTGACTTGTTTTGGGGGTGTGGTTCTGTACCGGAACAACGGCGACGGGACGTTCGCCAACGTGACCCAGGAAGCGGGACTGGGGGGCGATACGATGTGGGCCATGGGCGCCGCCTTTGGAGACTACGATGGCGACGGCTTTCCGGACCTGTTCGTATCCCACTACGCCGCCTACGATCTCCACGATCTGCCTTCCTTTGGCTCGATGGTGAACTGCACGTACCACACCATCAAAGTCCAGTGTGGTCCAGCCGGACTGAAGGGATCGCCGGACAACCTGTATCACAACAACGGCAATGGGACGTTTACCGACGTATCCAAACAGGCCGGCGTCGATGATCCGCAGAATCTGCTCGGCCTCACTGCTGTCTGGTCGGACTTCGATAACAGCGGCAAGCTCCAATTGTTCGTGGCCAATGACGGCGCCCAAAACTACCTCTACCGCGGCGACGGCAGAGGCCGGTTTACGGAAATAGGGTTCCAGGCCGGCGTGGCTCTCGATGAAAACGGCAAGTCATTGGCCAACATGGGGGTGGCGCTGGGGGATTATTTGCACACTGGGTACCCTTCGATCGCCCTCACCCATTTCAGCGAGCAATATCTGCAACTATTCCGTAACGACGGCGGCTTGAGTTTTACGGACGTCTCGAATATCTCACACATCGCACGCGCGACCACAAACGTGGTGGGTTGGGGCGATGCCTTCTACGATTTCGACAATGACGGGTGGCTGGATCTCATTGCCGTCAACGGTCATGTGTACCCCCAGGTGGATCAGGCCAAGATTGGAATTTACTTCCGCGAACCGGGGCAGCTTTTCCTGAATCAGCGAGACGGCACATTCCGCGATATAAGCGAACAGGTGGGGTCTGCCCTAAAGGTTCCGCGAGTGGGCCGCGGGCTGGCCCTGGGCGACCTGTTTAACGACGGCGTCCAGGAGGTGGTCGTCGAAAATCTCGAAGGCGAGCCCGTAATCTTTCGTCCCGAGGGGGGGCCGCGCAACCACTGGATCAGCCTGGAACTCGCCGGTGCGAAGAGCAACAAGCTGGCGCTGAACGCGCGCGTAAAGATCACCGCAGGCGACCTGACCCAGACCGACGAGGTGAGGAGTTCGGGTAGCTATCTGTCACAGAGCGATCTGCGGCTTCACTTCGGCTTGGCCGGTCACCGCCGCGCCGACAAAGTGGAGATCTTCTGGCCATCAGGAAGAACCGAGATCCTGACCAGCCTCGAGGCCGACCGGTTCTATTGCGTCCAAGAGGGCGGCGGCGCGGTTCCCTGCGCGGCGATCCGGCCCACGCCGGCTCCATCACGGAAATAAGGCGAGCGCTGGCGTAGTGTCGGAATCGACCGCAGATGCAAACGCTTTCGACCTCCTAGGCTCCTGAGCGGCTTAGCTCCCATGCCCCGTGCCGACTCGGACGCCCCCTTCTTGCATGCAAAATGGCTGGAACTCCATCAAACTTAGGGCGAACTTAGGGCTTGACTTCGTCCGCCGGGAACGGCATAATCCTGAAAGCGCTTACAGGAAGGGGTTTATGAAAACGCTAAAAACACCGTCTATCTATCAAGTCCTGGTTTTGTCCGCAGGCATGCTCTTCGCCTGCTCGGGGACCGCCTGGGGTCAAGCCACGAATTCCGCGGATGTTACGGGCAGTGTTACCGATCCATCGGGCGCGGTGGTGCCTGGCGCAAAGGTCACCATCAGAGATCTTGACAAGCAAACGGAGCGGACGCTGACCACGAACGGATCAGGCCTCTTCGACTCTGGCCCGCTGGTGTCTTCGGATCGTTACCTGGTGATCTTCCAAAAGGAGGGCTTCGCGACCGTGGAACGCGGGCCTTTGACCCTTAGTTCCGGCGTCACCGGGTTGAACGTTCAATTGACCTTGGCGCAATCGGCGCAGCAGGTCGTGATTCGGGATTCCGGTGGACCCCTGCTCGAAACGGCCACGGCCGAAATCTCCCAGACGGTGCCTCAGGAAACTCTGAAGGCCCTGCCGCAAGCGGGAGGAATCCCGGACTGGCAGGCGTTCCTTACTTTCCTGCCCGGCACGCGCGGCAACGGGAGCAACAACAATAGCGCGGGTATGGGTGGCGTGTCGGTGAATGGAAGCATGCCGTTTTCCAACGCTCTGCTGGACGGTGCGACCGTCAGCTCGCCCATGAGCAATAATGTCATCAACACCCCGATCTTTGATTCCGTCGCTGAAGTGAAGATGAGCGATTCGGCCTTCTCGGCCCAATATGGCGGCGGCGGTATTGTTTATAACCAGATCAGCAAGGGCGGATCGAACCAATTCCACGGCATGGGGTTCGAATATTTTAAGAACACCGCCTTGATCGCGACTCCCTATGGATTTAATGGTGTCTCCACTAAGACGCCGCTCCACTTTAACGACTTCGGCGGCAATATCGGCGGCCCGCTCATCAAGAATAAGATCTTCCTGTTCTTCGCGATTGAAAACGCCATCAACCATACCACGCCGAACGTGAGTTTTATCACGGTGCCCACGGCGGCCGTCCGTTCCGGCAACTTCGCCGGGATGAACCAAATCTACGATCCCACTACGCAGACCGTGAACACCACCACGAACGTTGTCACCCGGCAGCCTTTCGTGAACAACCAAATTCCGATCAGTATGCTGGACACGGTAGCCAAGAACATCCAGGCGTATTATCCCCAGCCCAATCTGCCTGGCATCGTAACGAATGGCATCGCGACCAACAATTTTAACTATCAGGCGCCGGGCAACAGCCCGAAGCGCAAGTATTTTGGGCGTTTCGATGCCGACGTCACCAGCCAACACCGCCTCACCGGTTCGGCAGCCTGGAACGACGGCCCGAGCATTCCGTACAGCCCGGTAGCCCCGATCAACCGCGCTCCTGGGGACGTAATGAACATGAGTGGTCAGCTCTCCGATTATTGGACCATTAGTCCAAGGATGATCAACGAACTACGGATCGGGTTCATGGGGGAATACGACCAATTCACGCCCGACACGCTCGGCAAGGGCTATCCGGCCAAGATTGGCCTCCAGTTTTCCAAGGCAGACATTTTTCCGAACATCTCAATCAGCAACTATTACGGTCTCGGCGCCGGGCTCAATACCGCTTATAAAGAGAACACCTTCGATATCTCGGACCAGTTCACGCTGATTAAAGGACGCCACGTCCTCCACTTTGGTGGCGCCGCGGTCATCTTCCGAGCCGATTCCACTGCCTGGGGTAACATTAAGGGGGCCGACCTTGGCTTCACCGGTGTCTACACCGCGGGCAGCAACACCGGGGCACTTGCCTCAGGGTCGGGTTCGGCCTATGCGGACTTCCTGTTGGGCTATGCCCAGAACTGGACGGCGTTGGTTTCGCCGGAATATGGCGGGCGGCTCAAGAACCCCGGCATCTTCGTCCAGGATGACTTCAAGGTAACCCCGAAACTAACGCTCAACCTCGGCCTACGGTGGGAAGGGAACACGGGATGGTCGGATGTATATAACAATGAGCGGTCGTTCGACCCGAACGTGACCAACCCCGTCACCAAAGCTCCCGGCGCGATGTGGTACGCCACCACGGCGGCCAATGGCAGGCACACGTTGCAGAAAGGCGTCTGGAACAACTGGCTGCCGAGATTCGGCTTCGCCTATCAGCTCGGCACGAAGACGGTTGTCCGGGGTGGCTTCGGACTGTATACCTTCCCGTGGAATGTGGACACGTACGCCAGCGCCGGTTTGGGTAATGCTTTCACCAGCAGCGGTAACCAGACTGATTCCACCGGCAACGTGCACCCGGTAGTTATACTCGGTTCCGACGGGAACACCAATTACCAGGGAGCGAAGGGCTCCTCTATCAACTCGCTTTACCGGCTCGCTCCCACGACGCCGGAGGCCTACAATGGGCAATCGGTCGGCTTTATTCAATACACGTCGCCTTCCCCGCTCCTCAGATCCTGGAATCTGACCATCCAGCGGCAGGTGACGAGCAGTATGGTATTCGACATCGGTTACGTAGGAAGCAACCAGTCCCACCTGCCCTTTACCAAGGACGTCAATCAGGTTCCGGAGAGCCAGCTTGGACCGAACGATGCGGCCTTCCGTCCGTATCCGTTCCAGACCCTCCAGGGATACACCACCGACGGGATTTCGAACTATCACGCCTTCCAAACGGGGATCACGCGCCGCTTCTCGCAGGGTCTGATGTTCAACTTCAACTACACCTGGTCGCATATGCTGTCGAATCAGGATTCCTCCGGTTGGGGCTCGCTGCAGGGTGCAACGCCCTATCAGAGGGCTTACGATCCGATGGCCAACTACGGCGCTTCGAACTTTGACATTCGCCATATGTTCAAAGGGCACGGGTCTTACGATCTTCCTTTCGGCGTCAACCGGAAGTTCCTGAGCAGCAGCAAGGCTTTGGACTACGTAATCGGCGGCTGGTCGCTTTTCGGGGACCTTCTTGTTCAGGGCGGGAGTCCCTTTACGCCACGGATGCAGGTCAACAATAGTTATTCCCAGTCGACGGGTAATGCTGTGTGGTTTCCGAACGTAGTCGGAGATCCCACGGCGGTGGCGGGAGGCCAGACCATAAATTCCTGGTTCAACACCAGTGCCTTTGCCGCTCCCACTCCCGGCACATTTGGGAACATGGGGAGAAATTCCGTATATGGACCGGGACTGAGTGTCCTCAACATGTCGCTTCACAAAATATTTGATGTTACGGAGCGTGTGAAGCTGGACTTCAGCGCCAACGCATCTAACGTCACCAACCATCCATCGTTCGCCCTGCCGGACAGTCAGATCGGCGCGGGGCACATCGGAAGGATCACGGGCACCAGCGTGGGTGCTCGCCAAATGGAGCTTGTCCTGAAGGTCATGTTCTAACTCTACAAGTAAGCGCAGCGTTCGACTAAAGGGGGAGCGGCAGACGCTCCCCCTTTGGCGTCTCTGCTGGCAGTGCGTGTCGCCGTGGAAGCTGCCGAGTCTGGCGTTGCTCAGTCGATTTTCGTCCGGCTTGCGCTCGCCATGGCGCTAGCCGGCGTCCGGCGGCGGCTCGGATCCGGCCGGGAAAAACTCCAGCGAGGCCGAGTTGAGACAGTAACGCTGGCGGGTCGGAGGCGGTCCATCGGGGAAAACGTGACCCTGGTGGCTGTCGCAGCGACGGCAGCGGATCTCGATGCGGATCATGCCGTGGCTCACATCCCGTATTTCCCGGATATGGTCCGGGTCGAAGGGTTCAAAAAAGCTGGGCCATCCGGTGCCAGATTCAAACTTGGCGCTGGATCGAAACAGCGGAAGGCCGCACAGCCGGCAGGCGTAGAGCCCCTCCTGTTTGTTATCGAGGAGGCCGCCGCAAAAGGGTGGTTCCGTACCATGATCCAGCAAAACCCGCCGTTCTTCGGGGTTCAGCCGCTTGGCGAGAACCTCGCGATCGGCGTCGCTCAGCGGGCCAAGTCGATAGCCTGACTTCGAAAACGGCTGGGTGGTTTCCATAGTTCTATTCTCGCAAGGTCAGAGGCCACTGCCTATCTTTCGGATAGCCCTCTTGTATCCCGCCCAATGAGGTGTAAAATTCACAGGGATGGGTGAAACCACGATTGTTCTACCAGCCGCGATCTCCGCGCTTGCGCTTATTGTTGTCGTGATCCAGGAAGCGCGTCATCGCCGCAGGCAGCGCCGGGCAGCCTCGATTCGAAGGGCGCTGGAGACGGATCCCATCGCCGTTAGATAGAGTCTTCCGGCCGTGGCGCAGCTCTTCCGAATCAGCCTGCGCCGGCAGCAGTTCAAGCTGCTACGCGGAGGAAGCACAGCCTAGCCTTTATCGAAAACGCGCGGAACCGCCTCCGCAGCTACTTCCCCGACAAGGGAAGGTTTCGCCGCGAGTTGTATCCTAGGCACCTCGAATTCTTCGAGGCCGGGGCATCCCGCCGTGCGTGGGGCCTCATCGCCGGGAACGAGGTCGGCATCTCGTGCCATTCGCACGCGATTTCGTAATTAGCCGCCTAAACCAAGCAGTTGGCGGCGGCGCCGTTCGCCTCTTCCTTCTCCGGCGCCGCTTCTGACACGGCCCGGACGCGGTTGTGGAGGGTTCGAAGGCTGACGCCGAGTATTTGCGCCGCCCGTGTCTTATTGTTATTCGTGTGCTTCAGCACCAGATCGATGTAGGCTTGCTCGACTTCACTCATTTGGGGGCCGACTCGGATTCGAATAGAATCTTCGTTGATGAACTGAGGAGCAGCCGGCGGGCTGCCGGAAACGCTCGGATCTGCGGGCAGATGCCTGATTAGAATGGTACCTTGGCCAGCGACGATGACAGCCCTTTCAAGCACGTTCCGCAGCTGGCGAATATTTCCGGGCCACGGAACATTCTGAAAGTATTCGAGAACTTCCGGGTGCAAGCCAGAAACATGGCAGTCGTGTTTGGCGTTGAGATTAGACAGGATCGCGTCACAGATGGCCGGGATGTCCTCCCTCCTCTCCCGAAGTGGCGGCAGGGTGAGGTGAAAGACGTTCAGCCGGTAGAACAGATCCTCGCGCAGACGGTTTTCCTTGAGCGCTAGCTCCGGAGAGCGATTTGTCGCGGCGATCACCCGCACATTTATAGGTAGCTCATTCTTGCCGCCCAGCCGGCGGACCTTACCATCTTCCAGCACCCGCAAGAGCTTCGCCTGCGTGCCAATCGGCATTTCAGCGATTTCATCGAGCAAGACAGTTCCATTGTGGGCCTGCTCGAAGCACCCTGCGTGCCGTTCGACGGCGCCCGTGAACGCTCCCTTCTCATGACCGAATAGCTCGCTTTCCATCAGTGTTTCCGGCATGGCCGCGCAGTTAATCGCTATGAACGGATTGGCGGATCGGGAACTCAGACGATGCACAGCCCGCGCAACTAATTCCTTCCCTGTACCACTTTCGCCGGTAATGAGAACCGATGCCGACGTCGGCGCAACCTGGCTGATCACGGAGTACAACTGCCGCATCACGGCTGAACCGCCCACGATATCGCCGAGAATTCCGTGATGACTCAGCTGCCGATTGAGGATGTAGGTTTCATTGATCAAATGTTTCTGCGCGGCGGCTCGCTCCAGCAGCGCGCGTAAAATGCTGGCCTGGACCGGTTTTTCGAGGAACCAGAATGCCTTCAGATCGTGGACGACGGAGATTCCCTGCTCGATGCCGCCGACGCCGGTAAGAACGATCGTGGGGGTGCGGTCCCCCGTCGACTCCAGCGTTTTCAGAAGATCGAAGCCGTCCATCCTCGGCATCATTAAATCCGTCACGATGACGTCCGCGGACTGCGCGGAGTGCCGCTCCAATGCATCTTCGCCATCGGAGGCAGTCGCAACTGCGAAGCCCTGTGAAGCAGTCATCTGCGCCAATAAGGTTCTTTGGTTTTCGTCGTCATCCACGATTAATACCCGGATCTGGGGAGCTGGCATAACAGAGGAGATGGATTTCCAAGATGCGCCGTTTCATGTGTATTTTTCACTCCACCAGTACATTGTTCCGGGCTTCCTAACGGGATCGGTCCAGTATGTTTTGTTTGAGCCAGGCGCCGACATCCGTGGCACCTCATGCTTTAGTTGCAGAGGGAGGTACCTATGCCCAGATTCCGATCTCTCTCAGCGACCACCGGCTGAACGACGCCGCAACCGTGTTTTCCGAAGGGATGGACACGCCCGATAAGGGCATACCGCAGGATTTACTGGAGAAGGCTTACTGCATCGTGATTGTGCCAAGTCTGAAGAAGGGGCTTTCATTGTCGGGGCCAAGTTCGGCGAGGAATTCGTATCTTGCCGCGACGAGAAGGTCGGGCGCCATTGGTCTGCTCCCGGCGCGGTTCGGTCCAGGGTGATATTCGTAGATCTCTTGATGTTCCCCAACGTGGACCTCTATTTCTGGCGGCTCTCAACAGCAGCCATTGCGATGCCGCTCTTGCTCTACGGATTGATTTGGGACAGTAAGTGACACCTATGTTTGAAGCGTTCTTGGTTGGCGTGATTGCAACGGCTTCGGTAACGGCGGGAGTTTTCTTTCTCAGGTTCTGGAAAGATACTCGCGACTCCTTCTTTCTGGCTTTCGCGGCCTCATTCATCATCGAAGGCCTAAACCGTGTCACGGTTCTTTTTCTTCCCCGGCCAAACGAGGGAAGCCCCTGGATCTACCTGGTACGTTTGATTGCTTTCCTCCTCATCCTGTTCGCGATTCTCCGAAAGAACTACAGCAAGAACGGCTGAGCGACGTACGAATAGCAGCTTTCCGTGCGCACTTCGTGCGCGCTATTCCGTCAATCTTCTCGAAAGGCTCACTCAA
>Ga0310810_10009576_pt1 | contig 11210 bp, 13 predicted proteins | sample NCmetagenome_FD_207641 | JGI IMG/M metagenome (GOLD analysis project Ga0310810, IMG submission 207641) | Soil microbial communities from experimental microcosm in Duke University, North Carolina, United States - NC | ecosystem: Engineered > Artificial ecosystem > Soil microcosm > Unclassified ... | reverse complement strand
GTTCGCCAGCGGCCCGAAAAATAAAGCCGCGACGGTTAAATTACTGATGCGACGGCTGCGCACCGAGGCCGCCGGCGCGGAGGACGCCTATGCGGATCTGATGCGCGGCGTCGAGCGCAAGCCGTTTCCTTCGCTCGACGGCATGCGCAATCTCCAGCGGCTGTTAAAAAGCGGCAATCCGAAGATCGCCGCGCTCAAGGTCGAGGAGATAGTCGATAACCGCATCATGCGGAGACTTGACGAGAGCGGCTTTATCGAGCGCGCCTACGCCGCGCAGGGCGCGAGCCTTAAATGAGATGAAGCCGACTTTCGCCGCGCTGTTCGCTCTCACGCTCGGGTTAATCAACGCGGTCACCGCTCCCGCCGCGACCAAGCTCACCATCGCCCATCCCACGATCAACCCGCGCATCGCGCCGCTCTGGATCGCCGACGAGAAGGGCTATTTCAAGAAATATGGCATCGACGCGACCGTTCTTTTCGTCCGCAACGCTCCGCTGATGATCGCCGCCATGAAATCGGGGACGATCCCGGTCGCCTACGGCGGCGGCAGCGGCATCGTCGGCGCCTCGGCGAGCGATATCGATATGCGCATACTGGCGACGTTTACCGGCAGGATGACCAACAACGTCGTCGCGCGTCCGGCGATCAAAACGCCCAAGGACCTCCGCGGCAAGACGCTCGGCATCCAGGGCGTGGGCGGCACCAACTGGATGGCGGCGCTCCTCTGGCTCGAGCACTTCGGCCTCGATCTAAAGCGCGACAGCATCATGCTGCAGGGCACCGGCGAGCAGATCGTGCGCGCGCAGGCGCTCGAAGCGGGGCGCGTCGACGCCGCGGTGATCGATATGTCGTTCAGCAAAAAGCTCGCGGCGCGCGGCTTCAACGTGATCGGCGACTCGGAGAAGACCGAGATCCCGTTTACCGGCGTTGACATCGTCGCGACGCGCGGCACCATCGACGGTCAGCCGGAGCTGATCGAGAACATGCTAAAGGCGCTGCTGGAGAGCGAGGCGTATGTCATCGCGCCGGCGAACCGCGCCACGGTGATCGATGTCATCGTGAGAAAAATGCGCCTCAAGGAGACCGCGACCGCCGAGGAGGGATATCAGGAGACCGTGCGCACCCTCGCGCGCAAGCCCTACCCGGCGCTCGAAGGGATGCGCAACGTGCAGCGGCTCTTGAAGACGCAGAACCCGCGTATCGGCGAGGTGAACATAGAAGATCTGGTCGACAGCCGCTTCATCAAGAAATTGGACGAGAGCGGCTTCATCGACCGGCTGTATGCGAATGCGGGACGGTAGCTCACATCGGGAGGAGAGATGAGAAAAATGATTCTGCCGCTGATCGCGGCGCTGCTCGCGGGCGCATGTGTCGGTTCCGTGCGACCGGCCTTCGCCGCCGATAAAGTCAACGTCACGCTGCCGTCGAAATCGTTTCAGTTCATCATCTTCCCGCTCGCCAACGAGCGCGGCTACGCGCGGGAAGAGGGGATTGAGTTCAACACGGTTATCATGGCGTCGGCGACCGGTCTTCAGGCCGTGGTCGCGGGCGAGATGGACTTCACCGGCTCGGGCAGCAGCGCGCTCGTCGCCGTCGCGCAGAGCGGCGCGCCGCTCAAAACGGTCCTCGCCGTGAACGACCAGGTGCTCCAGTGGCTGATCGTCCGGCCGGAGTACAAATCCTTCAAAGATCTCAAGGGAAAAAAGATCGCCGTTACCGGCGTCGCCGCCGTCGCGACCTACATGCTCAAGAAGATCGCGCCCAAGTACGGACTCGACGGCAACAAGGACATCACCTTTCTCGCGCTGCCGCCGGGGCAGCGGCTGGCGGGGATCCAGGCGGGCGTCGTCGACGGCGGGCTGCTCAACTCGGACGAGCGCTTCGCCGCCCAGGATATGGGGATGAAAGAGATCTTGTATCTGGGAAAGGAAGTGAAAAATTCCTGGGGCACGATCGCCACCAACGACGCGTTCATCAAGACCAAACCCAAGCTCATGCTCGGGAGCATGCGCGCGGTGCTGAAGGCGCTCCGTCTCATCCGGCAAAACCGCGAGATCGCGATCGGCACGATCATGAAGTTCTGCGAGCTCGACCGAGGGCTGGCGACGCGCACCTACGACGACATGATCGGAAGCTTCGCCGTCAACGGCATCGTCGACGAGGAAACGCAGAAGAACGATCTCGACATCGTCCGCGACGTGCTCAACTTGAAGCGGGAGATTCCCACCTCCGCCGCCTACGATTTCAGCTTCGCCAAAAAGGCCGACGCCGAGTTGACGCAGGCGGGCTGGAAGCCGTAAATGTAGTCGCGATATGATAAATCGACTTTCACGAGCGACAACAATTTAGAAAGGATTCAACACCATGCCCTTTATCGACCGCACCTACGGAAAAGACACGAATGCCGTCATCAATGAAGTCTTGATCTCATCGGACTCGCACGTGATCGAGCCCAAGGGTCTGTGGCAGAAGAATTTGCCGCAGGCGCTGCGCGAGCGCGCGCCGGACTACGGCGGCCAGCGGCCGAACGATACGCCCGGCGGCGCGATGGATAAGAACAAGCGCGTCGCCGAGATGGCGGCCGACGGCGTCAGCGCGGAGGTGCTCTATCCGACGCACGCGCTCAAATGTCTCAGCTTCGACGACCCGGAGCTGGAGGCCGCCTGCGCGCGCGTCTACAACGACTGGCTGATCGACTACTGCAGCGCCGCGCCCGATCGCCTCGTCGGCATCGCGATGCTCTCGATGTACGACATCGATGGCGCGGTCAAAGAGCAGGAGCGCTGCCGCAAGGCGGGGCTCCGCGGCTCGGTGATCTGGCAGGTGCCGCCGCCGGAGCTGTCTTTCGCCACGCAGCATTATGAAAAATTCTGGGCCGCCGCCCAGGAGCTCGACATGCCCGTCAACCTCCACATTTTGAGCGGCCACGGCTACAGCCGCACGCGCTCCTTCGGCGTCAGCCCTTCGCAGGAAGGGGGCCTCACGCTCGAGGCGAACAGCGTCAACACGAAACTCTTCCAATCGATCAACAGCCTCTACGAGCTGATCTTTTCCGGCGTGCTGGAGCGCTTCCCGCGGCTCAAGATCGTGCTGGTCGAGAACGAGGTCGGCTGGATTCCGTTCCTGCTCGAGCAATGGGATTACTACTACAAGCGCCACGGCGTGAATCGCGAGGGGCTCAGGATCAAAAAGCTCCCGAGCGAATATTTTCACGGCCAGATCTACACGACGTTCTTCAATGACGCGGTCGGCGGCCACATCCTGTCGTGGTGGGGCGCCGACAACTGCATGTGGTCGAACGACTTTCCTCACGGCAACTCGACCTGGCCGGAGTCGCGCAGGGTGGTCGCGCGCGACTTGGGCGGTCTGTCCGCCGGGCTGCGCGCGAAGTTGGTGCGCGAAAATGTCGCGCGGCTTTACAAGATGGAGATTCCGAGTCCGGTGAAAGCGCCGCTGGCGTAAATTTCAGGAGCCACCCATGCGCAATGGCTATAAAATCTACGACTCGGATACGCACATCGCGCCGATGGCGGAGACGCTCGCGCCCTATTTCGACGCGAAGGCGCGCGCGCGTCTGCCCGAGTGGGAGCAGTTTAAAGCTCCATTCCGCATCGGCTGGGCGGGCGAAAAATTAGAGCCGCCGTTCCGCCACCGCTACAGTTTCGCGAAGCGCGACGGCTGGCGCGAGCAGCTGAGAATTTTGGGCGAGGCCGCGCCGCGGGAAAGCGGCGGGCGCCACTTCGCGAAATTCATGGGGACGCGCTATCCGACGCCCGGCGGGTCGGACGACGACGTCGAGGCGCGCATTCGCGACATGGACGAAGAGGGCGTCGACGTCCAGCTGATGATGCCGAGCCCGCCGCCGGCGACCGACGATATAGAAATCGAGCTCGCGTTCGTCCGCGCGAACCACCGCTACAGCGAAGACTTCTGCAGCAAGTATCCGCAGCGTCTCAAATCCCTCATCGTGGTATCCAACCGCGCGATCGCCGAATCGGTCGAGGAGATCCGCCGCTGGGGCCGGTCGCGCTGGGCGGTCGGCATCCAGGCGCACCTCACCATCGGGTTTCCGCTCGACCATCCCGACCTCGAGCCGATCTGGGCGGCGGCCGACGAAGCCGGGCTTTGCGTCGCGCATCACAGCTTCACGTCGGGCTATCCCGGCTATCGCGATCTCTGGGACAACCCCTTCATCGGCCGGACGGCCTCGCACCCGTGGGCGGCGATGCGCGCAGTGAGCGCATTTTTCGGCGCCGGCATCATGGACCGACATCCGAATCTCCGCTTCTGCGTCCTCGAATCGGGCTTCGGCTGGCTGCCGTTCTGGGCCGCGCGCATGGACGATCAGGCGGAGTATCTCTCCTACGCCGTGCCGGAGAACCTCGCGCGCAGTCCCGGCGAGTACATCACCAGCGGCAGGTTCTTCGCCAGCCTCGTGATCCACGAGGGCGAGAAGATGGCGAAGATGGTGAGCGATTACCTGGGCGATAATATCATCATGTATTCATCGGACTATCCGCACGCGGAATCGCGCTTCCCGGAGTCGGCGGACAGAGTCCTCGCATGGAAATCGCTCGGCGACGGCGTGATGCGGAAGATGCTGTGGGACAACGCCGTCGCGTGCTTCGGCGAGCCGTAGGGGACCCCCGGTGACCATCCCTATCTGGATGCTGCTCGGCTTCGCCGCGTGGACGCTGATCGTGCTCATGGGGACGATTGCCGTCTATCGCTGGAGCCGGATCCTCACCGGCCGCGTTGCGATGAAAGACTTTCGCGCCGATCGCATCGAGGGCGAGGACTGGTATCGCCGGGCCATGCGCGCGCACGCGAACTGCGTCGAAAACCTCCCCGTGTTCGGCGCGATCGTGTTTGCTATATATATAAGTGGAGTGCGAGGCGCGGCGGCGGATGATCTTTCGATCGCCGTTCTGGCGGGGCGCGTCATGCAGTCGTTGACTCATGTGAGCTTTACAGAAACCAACACAACCGTGTTCATGCGGTTCCTCTTCTTTTCCGTCCAGATGTTGAGCTTTCTATGGCTGATTGCGCTGGTTATCCGTCAGGCTATGGTGATACGGTGAGTCGTTGACCGGAGGGCTCCTCCATGGAACGCATTGAGACTCGAATGATTTTGCCGATGGTGGTCTCTTTGATCTGCTTGTCGGCGGCGGTCGGATGCGTCTATGCCGGCGACTATTACACCTACCGCCGCCGGGCAGCAGGCTCATCAACGCGGAAAGCCTGCCGGAAGCGACCGATGGGGAGATCGCGGAGGCGCAGGCGCGCGTCGGCACGGCCGGATTGGATTACCGGCTTTCGAACTTGGAAAGGGCTGTCGGCGACATGGAATATAACTTGCGCGCTCAGCCGTCCGCCGTGGACAACGTGCACCCGGATTACGGCGAGGGCGGTGGGCTTATCGTCGGCGTGACCAATGGATTCGTCAGGCCGCGCCACCCGCCGATGAGACGCCCCGGCGCTCCACCGCCGTCGTCGCTTCCCGGTGGAAAGATTCCCCCCGGCTCGCTTCCCGGCGGAAAAATTCCCGCCGGGTCGCTTCCCGGTGGAAAGCTGGGGTAACGGTCGCCTTCGTGGGTTTCCAAGAAACTAGAATGCTTTTTATCGCACGTAAAATTTCGATTTTTGCTTTGCTCATGCTCGCCGGCTGGGCCGTACCTTGTGTCGCCTTTGGCGGCGGCCCTATGTTGAGGGGATCGGGAAGCGTGATGAGTGCGCACGGGGGGCCAGCCGCTTCGCGCGGCTTTCATGGTCCTCTATTCTTCGGCGCGGACGGGTTCGGCGGGACGGAAGTAACAATCCAGCAGTCTCAATCGGCGCCGGCCGCGCCGGCGCATACGCCCGACAGCAACCGCGTCTATGTTCCGCCGCAATGGGTGGACGGCGGATTCGGCGTGCAGGTCTCGGTCCCGGGACACTGGAGCACGGCCGCGGGCCGGTAAGCCCGATTCATTCGCAGCCGGTCAGTACTTCGCTAAAATCTCCGCCTCGAGTTTCGTCAGACGCTCGGCGACCGCACGCTGGTCGATTGCTGCGGCGATTCGCTCGTAGCCGGCCTGCTCGATCATCGCGGCAAGGCGCGTTTTGAGCTGCTCCAAAGTCCAGCCGACAGGGTCTTCGATCCCCTCGTCCTTCATCTTGCGCGCCTTGTCCAAGCCGCCGGAGGGGCCGACGTGGTAGTGCGGGGTTTTGTAGAAACAGTCGAAACGGAGAATTCTCTCGCCCGCGGCGTTCGGCGCGGTAGTCGTGAGATCGAACGTGAGCCCTTCGTCCTTGCCGCCGTTGCCGTGTCGGTGCTCGATGGTCATCCGCATGCCCGGCTGCTCGATGATGACCGCATCGCCTTTGTTTTCCATCGCTCCGCCCTCCTTCGATTCGGCTGAACCCATTACCTCCGCGCCCGCCGCCTGTCAATCCGGCCCGCAGCTCGAAGCGCGCGAGTCTTCGCGCGCTTAACCGAGCTTGGGTCTTCGCCCCCGTTTGATTCCGGGTTGGCGCTCGGTAGGCTATTTTTAAGATATAGATACTCGCGATAGCCCGATCATCACGGCGGCGCGGGAGGAGGTTCGCTATGTGCTACAACTGCGGCTGCGGCATGCCCAACAACGACATGGGCAACCCGCAAAATATCACGAACAAGACCTTCGACGACGCCGCCAAGGCGATGGGCCAGCCGGCGAAGGACGCGAAGGCGAACGCGCGCAAGCTTTTGGAGAAAGTGCTCGCCGCGCCGCAGGAAAGCAAGGACAAGAACTGGAAGCCGTAAGCGGCGGCGCTACTCCCGAAGCTTCGGCCATTCCTTTAACAATCTTCCGTAACCCGCCATCGGATAGGCGAGCTTGAGCTTGGAGAGCACGTACCAGAGCATCGCCGGGTTGCTCGCGATCACGGTCAGGCCGAGCTCGCCTTCGATCCGGTCGAGAACCTTGATCGGGTCGAGCACGGCGCCCTGAAAATAAACCGCGTCGACTTTGCCGGCCGCGCCCAGCGTCTTGCACGTGAGCTCGAACACCTCGTCGCCGCTCATCCGCTGCGGCACGCCGAGCTCGTCGAAGGATTTCGGCGCGACCGCCGACACGCCTTCCTTCTCCAGATGTTCGACGATGAGATCGTTCAAGCGAGCGTCGAACGGCGTGAGCAGCAGCACGCGCTGCTTCTTGTAAACGCGGAGCGCGGCGACGCACGCGTGGAGCGCGGTGGTGAAGGGAATCTTCAGCGCCGCATCGAGCGCGTCGTAGAGTCCTGGATTCAAGACCTCCGTCGGCGCGGCGGTGACGATGACGCCGTCCCAACCGCCTTCGGCTGAAAGCTTCTTCACGCGCTCGACGATCGCTTCCTTTTTATTCGCGATCTCGTACAGCGACTTGCCGTAAAATTCCAAACCGTGGATATCGACGCGCACGTCCTTGGGAATCATCGGTGTGAAGCTCGCGTAATGCGGCATCGAGCTTTTGCCGCCGCTCACGAAGCCGATCTTCGCTTTTATCGTTTCAGTCATGGATGAATCCTCCTAGTTTTTCAGCGCCGCCTTCGCGGCGGCGAGACTCGCCTGGTCGCCGTGGATGCCGACGATGGTGGCGACTTCCAAATGGAGCTTGTCGAGCGCCGGGATGAATTCATCCACGCGCGGCCCCGGCCGCACCTTTCCATCGCGCGGGCTCACGTGATCCGCCTCGATCAAGAGCTTTTCCTTGGGCAGATAGACTACGACCAGGTCATCCGCGTGCGGCAGCGGCAGCGGATGAACTTCGACGGTATGGCTCTCGTCGCCGATGATCTTCTTGCCGCCGCCGAACGCCTCGATCGTGACCACGGCTTTGTTTCTCTCCAGGGTGTCGGGCCGGCGCGTGTGCGGCGCGCGCGCGACTTTCTCGTAGAATCGCTCCGCGTTGAACGGCACGACGACGATCGCGCCTTCGGCCATGAAGGCGCGGATGCCGCCGGCGTGGTCGAGATGATGGTGCGTCGGGATCACATAGCGGATCGGCTTGCCGGGGAATTTCGCTTTGATCGATCGGATGACCGGCGCCGTGCGCTCCTCGTAGAGCGGCCCTTCGACCGCGACGAGATAATCCTTCATGACGACGACGATCGTCGCGTGCGAGCTGCCCTGGATCTTGTGCACGCCGGGCGCGAGCTCCACCCATTCGATCTCCGCCGGCCGGCCCATGTCCTGATAGCTCACGCCGCCAGCGACGCGGCGGAGAATCCATTGCGACGCGACCGGCTTGGCATCGGTTTTTTCCTTGCGCACGGAGTCGGGAATCGCGAAGGTATTGTCCGCGACCGCTGCGTTGTTGCGGATCGATTTGATCAGCTCCTCCTGGAGCGGCCTGCCGTTCAACTCAGTGCGCAGGCTGAACGGCAGCATGATGCCGTCGATCCTGCGCCAGTCGCCGTATTTGAGCGTGTAGCTGCTGTCGCCTTCGAGCGGATCGTCTTCGAGGATTTCGGTCTCGGCCGGCAGATGGGTCTGCGCGTCGATATAGATGCGAAATTCATCGCCGTTCGCGGCGAAGGACACGACCGTGCAGGTGTTGCCGCCGCACTCGACGTCGTTCAGGCGCTTCAAAGCCTTGCCGTTGAGCGCGGCCAGAATGATCCGTGGCGCGCTCCTGAGCTCTTCCCGCATGCGCGTCGCAAGCCGACCGGGATGGAGGCGGCTCGGCTTGGCTTCGCTATCGCCGCGCCGCCCCGAGCCCTCCTGGAGCATGCCGACGCCGCCGTCGATCGTCTCGACGAACCGAATGGGCGGGTTGCCGCCCAGGCTCTGCGCCTCCCATTGGAGGCGTAGCCGCGGCCGCGTCAAGTCGCGCGTCAGCGTATAACGGAAGGTGTTGATCTGCCGCGTCGGCCCGAGCGGCTGCTGCGTGGAGGAGGAATCGAACTGCTTGCCTTCGCTCTCGATGACTTGAGTCTTCAGCGCGCGCAGTGCCGCAAGCCCGCCCATCGCGTCCGCCGACTGCCGGAGCAGGGCGGCGGCGGATTGCGCGTGCGCCTCGGCGACCGCGACGGTGAGCGCGATGACGAGAGTGAAGAGCGTAAGACGAATGGTTCCGTGCATGACACCTCCGCGAGAAGAGATTCTCTACTGCGCCAACAGTCCGCTCAGCTGTACCAGCTCTTCGAAGCGCGCGCCCCATTTCTCGGCGTCGGGGACGACGGTCTTGCGGCCGCCGACCTCGTCGGGGCCGCCGGCGGCGAGATCCTTGTGCGCCGGCCAGCGCGATTGGCGGTAAGCGATCTCCTGGCCTTTTTTCGAGATCATGAAATCGACCAGGAGCGCCGCGGCGTGCGGGTGCGGCGGATGAGCGGAGAGCGCGAACGCCGAGACCGCCTTCACCGGCACGAACGGCTCGGGGAATATATAATCGACCGGCGCGCCGGCCTTCCGCAGCGTTACCGCCTCGTGGTGATGGGCGTCGATCTGCACCGGGAATTCTCCCGCGGCGACGAGATGCGAGACCAGGCTCCGGCCGTTGCGGATATTGATCTGCTGCGCGCCGAGCGCGCGCGCGATCTCTTTGCCGCGCGCGTCGCCGTAGTAGTCCAATACCGCGGCGAGCCAGTCGTCGGCGTCCTTGTCCATGCCGAGCCGGCCTTTCCAGCGCGGCTGCAAGAGATCGTCGATCGACTTCGGCGCCTGCGCGCGCGACACCTGCTGGGTATTGAACATGTATACCATGAGCGACGCCCAGAGGCCGTTCAGATACCCGTCCTTGTCGGTGAAGCCCGGCCGCAGCGCGCGGCGGTTCGGCGCGTCGAAGCGCATGATCGCGTTCGACTTCTTGAGCGTGTAGAGCGCCGAGCTCCGCACGTTCAGCGTGTCGAAATTGTATTTGCCGGCGCGCGTCTCGGTCATGATGCGGTTCATCAGGCTCTGCGGCCCGCCGGTCAGGAGCTCGACCTTGAGAAACGGATATTCCGCCTCGAACGCGCTCGCGAACTGGCGCAGGTCCTCGCGATTCATCGGCGCGTACCAGACGACGCTGCGCTCGTTCTTCGCCTCGCGCACGAGCGCGGCCTGGCGCTCGGCGGGCGGCAGGCGATTGATCTGCGCGAGCATCTCTTCCGGCGTCGCGGCGTCGAGAATGGCGTGAGAGAAAAGCGCGGCGACGAGAAGCGGCAATGCGATCAGCGGGCGAGAGAGCATCGCAGTTCCTAAATCGGCCCGTCCATGCGAAAGGTTTTGCCCGCCAGCCGCGTTACCGGCTTCAACTGATCGTCCTGGTGCGCGGCGAGCGCGCGGCCGACGAAGAGATAGAGGCCCGGCAGCTCCAGCTCTTTTTCCAGCCGGCACTCGATGTTCGCGTGGCAGCCGGCGACGAGCGGCGCCTCGACCTGTGTCGCCGGGAGCGTCTCCAGCCCGAGCGCGGTGAATTTGTCTTCGACCGCGCGGCCGGTAAGCGAGCGGCTCTTGTCGACGGCGAAGAGTTGTTTCTCCGAGCAGACGTTGACGACGAACGCGCCGCTTTTCTGGATGATCTCGCGGCTGAAGTTCTCCGCCTGGATGCCGATCACGAGCAGCGGCGGCTCGTCGGAGATCCCCAGCGCGCGGAACGCGAACTGCACGTTGCGCTTGCCCTGATAGGCGGTCGAGATGAGATAGAGCCCGGTCGGCGTGACGCGATAGGCCTGCGGCAGTGCGATCTCTTTGAGCATCCGATCTCGCTAGCTGCGATTCGAGCCGAGCCGCCTGTACCATTTTTCGGCGGCGGCGAATTCCTTTTGCCGTGCGAAATAATGCCGCTCGGCGCCGCTCTGCTTCAACTCGAGCAAGAGCTCGCGCATGGCCGCGACGGCGGCGCGCGGCAGGCTCGACGGCATCAGCGCGATGCGGACTCCCATGCGCAGAAATTCGTCAGCGGTCATTTTATTCCGCGGCCAAAGCGCGACAACGGGCGCCGGCGCATGCGATGCGACCGCGCGGAACTCTTCCGCTTGGTCGAGCTGGACGCCGACGGCGTCGGCGCCGGCCGCGGCGTAGGCCGTGAGGCGCTCGCGCACCTGCGCGAGCGATTCGCTGGGGCGCGCGTCGCACCGCGCGATCAGGACGAGCGACGCGTCGCGGCGCGCTTTCGCCGTCGCCTTGATGCGCTCGACGGCGAGCGTTTTCGACGCAACGGCGAGGTCACGGCGCTCCGCACCGTATTCGTTGCCGAGACTATCCTCGAAGCGAAGCGCCGCCGCGC
>Ga0310810_10009575_pt1 | contig 11211 bp, 4 predicted proteins | sample NCmetagenome_FD_207641 | JGI IMG/M metagenome (GOLD analysis project Ga0310810, IMG submission 207641) | Soil microbial communities from experimental microcosm in Duke University, North Carolina, United States - NC | ecosystem: Engineered > Artificial ecosystem > Soil microcosm > Unclassified ... | reverse complement strand
CGGAGAGGATTCACCACAGAGTTAACGGAGTAAGCAGAGATTTTCCTGTTCTCTGCTCCCTCTGTGGTGAGAAAACTCCGCTGCCTCGTAGGAACTCCGTGGCCTCGAAGCGTCAGCGCAGGAACGCTTCCGGCAACCCACCATCCACCGGAATCACATGGCCGGTGGTCTTGGCGCTCTGGTCGCCGGCGAGCCAACAAATGGCGTTCGCGTTGTCGATTGGCAGAATCGGCCGCCGCGTGATCGTGCGTCGTGCGTAGAACTCGGCCAGCTTGTTCCGCAGATCTTCGGTCGACTCGGACTCGCTAAAGTCGATGTTGTATTTCTTCAGCGAGACGATGACGCGATCGCGCGGGAACATCGACGAGCCGGCGATGACGGTCGCTGGCGCGATGCCGTTGACCCGTACCAGCGGGCCCAGGCCGATGGCGAGCTCGCGAATCAGGTGATTGATCGCGCTCTTGCTGACGTCGTATGGCTCGCTTCCACTCTTCGGCACCACGGCATTCGCCGAGCTCGTGAGCACAATCGACGCCGGGAGATTCTGGGCCTTGAGAATCTTTCCCGCTTCCTGTGCGAGGACGAAATTCGACGTCAGGTTGATCTGAAGCGTATGGCCCCACACGGTCTCCGCCGGCACTGATGGATCCGGCGTCGGGAACAGCGCGGCCGTGTTGATGACGCAATCAACGCCACCATACTGAAGCACCGCGGCTCGCAGGCCGGCCGCCATGGTATCGCGCGCCGTCAGGTCCATCACCGTGCTCATCACCATTTCGTTCGACGACAGGCGCCCGGCTTCGGCGGTCGCTTCCTCCGCGCCCGCGACATTCGCGTCGGCGACGACGACGTGTCCGCCACGTTTGGCGATTTCGAGCGCGACTTCGCGGCCGATGCCGCTGCCGGCGCCAAGCACGACGACCACCTTGCGGCTGAACTCCTTCTCAGGAGGCATCCGCTGCAGCTTCGCTTCCTCCAGCGCCCAGTACTCGATGCGGAACGCTTCGGTACGCGGAAGCGCCACGTAGTTGTGGAACGACTTGAAATCGCGTGCCTGCTCCGGCCGCCGAACCTGCGGCAGCTGATCCGCGATCTTGGTGTCATCCTCGAGCGCGTTCGCCCCTGCCATCACGTGGATCGCATTGACGAAGAACTCCGACGTGATCCGGGCCTCGCGCTTGTCTTTGCCGAAGCCAAACAACCCGAGGCCGGGGACGACGACCACTGAAGGATTCGAATCGCGCAGCTTCGGCGAGCTCGTGTCGGCGCACGCGTTGTAGTACTCCGCGTAGTCCTTCCGATACGTCCCCGCGCGCTCGTGAATCCGTTTCCCAAGCTGCGCAACATCGTCCTTCGCCGGATCCCACGAGATGAACATCGGCGAGATGCGGGTCCGCAGGAAATGATCCGGGCAGCTCGTGCCCATCCGGCAGAGATCTTCCGCCCACCGCGAATTGGCAAACGTCAGCGCGTCGTCCGAATAATCCACGTGTGCGATGACCCGCCGGTTCGACGAGACGACGCCACGCAAGTAGGGCAGGATTTCCGCGACGACCGACTCGCGATCGGGCACCGTGGCGGTGACGGCCGGGCCCCCGAAGGGCGGCGCACCTGTGCGAGCGGCATGCTCCTGGATGAATTCGCCCATTTCGTCGATGGTGCGAATGCTGTTGAGATAGCACGCCTTCTGCGTGTGGCCCCACGTGAAAAGCCCATGGCCGCCAAGAATCAGGCCGTCGCAGCCGGGTGTGCTTTCCACAGCGCGCTTCAGCATCAGCGCGAGCTCGAACCCGGGCCGCTGCCATGGGACCCAGATGATCTGACGGCCGTACTTGCGGTTGAACTCCTGCATCTTCCGCTCGCCGTTCGCGCTGGCGGCCAGCGCGATCGCCCAATCAGGATGCAGATGATCGACGTGGTCGAAGGGCAGAAACGCGTGCAGGGGCGTATCGATCGACGCAGCGACACGGTTTTCGCCGAATGCGCACAGCGGGTAGAAGCCGACCATCTCGTCTTCGTGCGCTTCGCCGCGGTAGCGCGCGATCAAGCTGTTCAGCTTGTCCATGTAGAGGAGGGCGAAGCCGGAGTTCGCGATCGACCGAAGATCTCCACCGCTCCCTTTCACGGCCATCACCCGCTGCGGCTGGCCGGTCAGCGGATCGGTCATCTCGAACTTCGAGCTGGTGTTTCCGCCGCCGAAGTTGGTGATCCGCAGGTCGTCGCCGAGTCGATTGGATCGATAGCGCAGCAGGTCGAGGGGATTGGCTTCGAGCTTCGCCGCTTCCGAATCATTCCAGAGGTTTTGAAGCAGCCGCGGCGCCCGGCCGGATAGTGACGCGGCGGACGAATCAGCGGTTACCGTCGTATTAGACACAGGTCATCTCCACGTAGTCCTGAAAACGTGCGTAGTGCGCGTCCCACTTGTCGGCGGCGTGCGGTTCGAACCGCACCACCGGGAACGAGCGTTCAATGATGTGGCGTGCGTCGTCCAATGACGACACCGCGCCGGTGGCCAGCATCTGCATGGCGATGTTGCCCAGCGCTGTCGCCTCGACCGGGCCGGCCACCACGGTGCAGCCGGTCGCGTCCGCGGTGAACTGATTGAGCAGATGGTTGCGCGAGCCACCGCCGACGATCCGGATCTCCTCGATCTTGCTGCCGATCAGCGATTCCAGCGCTTCGATCACGACGCGATACTTGAAGGCGAGGCTTTCGAGGATGCCGCGTGCGAACGCGGCCGGCGACTCGGGCACGAGCTGGCCGGTCTGCCGACAGTAGTCGGAAATCGCCGAGACCATGTCGGGCGGCTGGAAGAATCCTCGATGATCCGGATCGAACAGCGACTGGAACGGACGATCGACCTCGCGCGCCGCCGACAGCAATCCGTCGTACCCGTAGTCTTGTCCTCCGGCGGCCCACGATCGCCGACACGCCTGCAGCAGCCACAGCCCGCCGATGTTTTTCAGCAGCCTGGTTGTTCCACACACGCCGCCTTCATTCGTGAAATTCAGATCGCGAGCCCGCGGGGTGATGACCGGCGCCGGCAATTCCGTACCGAGCAGCGACCACGTTCCCGAGCTGATGAACGCCGTGCTCGGCGCGCCAAACACCGACGCGACGGCCGATCCGGTGTCGTGCGACGCCGGCGTGACCACCGGCGTTCCGCTCAACGCGGCGCACGCCTTTGACGTGACAGCGCCGAGAATCGACCCCGGCTCGATCATCGGCGGCAGGAGGCGCGTGGGGATCTCGAGATCGGAGAGCAGCCCTCGCGCCCAGTCGCGCGTCCTCGCATCAACGAACTGCGTCGTCGTCGCCATGGTGAACTCGGCGCGCAGCTCACCGGTCAACCAGAAGTTCAGGAGATCGGGAATCGTGCCGAACGAGGCGGCCGAATCGATCACGGATGGAGTGGCCCGGCACGCGGCGTAGAGCTGATAGAGGGTGTTGAAGACGAGAAACTGAATCCCGGTGATCGAATAGATCTCTTCGCGCGACACGCGCTGCCAGACCGCATCCATGACGCCGTCCGTGCGCACGTCACGGTAATGGTACGGTTGCTCGACCAGGTTCCCGCGCGCATCGAGCAACGCGTAATCGCAGCCCCACGTGTCCACGCCGATACTGTCGGGCCGGCGATCGGCGCTCCGTTCGAGGCCGTTCTGGATCTCGCTCCACAGGCGTCGGATATCCCAGTGCAGCGAGCCATTGTCGCGGACCGGGCCGTTGGGAAACCGGCACAACTCGTCGAGCGACAGCACGCCGGCACACAGCCGGCCGCGCATGACGCGGCCGCTCTCGGCTCCAAGATCGATGGCCAGGAAATTAGCGCTCATACGATGCGGGATCCCATGTCGGCACGGCGGCTGCCGCGCGGCCGTGACAGCATACGCCGTTCCTTGTCACCTGCGAAAAAGTTTTGCGTCCCCGGATTGTTTGACAATTCGCAACGCCGCTGCAATCAATCTTCACCGCGGCTTCGCGACCGAGCTGATGTGGACGCCCGTAAAACAACAATGAATTTGACGCACCCAGATTGCTTCGTGGTTGGGTCAATGCGCCCGCCCGTCCTATCCGTCGCGCATAGCGAAACAACTTCCTCACGACAGACGACCCGGCCCGGCAGGGCCCTTTGTACAACTCGTTGAAAACTCTGACGTTGCAATCCTTTCTCTGTTTGTCAGCCCGAAAAACGCAGATTTTTCAGGTGTTTGTTTGACAGATGTGTGACAGGGGCGTAAGTTCGCGCCGCCCGGGTTTCCGGGCGTCCGCAGGCATGAACGAGGCATCCGGCGGAGTGGGGTCTCCGAGGAGGATGGCAATCGGCGCCCGTCGACGGCGCCGGGAGGAGTGCAACGTGATATCTCGTCTTTGCAGGTTCGTTCTCGCGTCCGCGTTGCTCGTCGCGGTTGGCGGAACGATGAGTTCCGTGCAGGCGCAAGGGTTGACGGCCCAGATTTCGGGCACGATCACCGACTCCGGCGGCGGCGTCCTTCCTGGCGCCACCGTCGTGCTTAAGAACGCGGGCACGAATGCCTCGCGCGAAACCGTGACCGGCGCCGATGGCACGTTTCAATTTCCTGATTTGCTCGCCGGCAAATACGACATCAGCGTGACGATGAACGGCTTCAAGACCTACGAACAGAAGGGCATCGCCCTCGCGTCCACCGAGCGTCTCGGCCTTCGCGCGATCTCGCTCGAAGTCGGCGGCGTGGCTGAAACGGTGACCGTGCAGGCCGAAGCGGTCACGGTGCAGACGACGACGGCGGCGCGTTCGGGGATGATCACGCGCGACAACATCGAGGACATCTCGCTGAAAGGACGAGACGTCGCCGGCATGCTGAAGCTGCTGCCGGGAGTCATCGACACGGCGAACCGTGAAGCGCCGGGCTGGGGCTCGATGGGTGGCGGTCTGTCGATCAATGGCCGTACGTCCTTCAACTTCTCCTACGACGGCGTCACGAACAAGGACACCGGGTCGAACAGCGGCAATTACGCCGCACCGGCGCTGGACTCCATCGGGGAGGTCCGCGTGCAGACCTCGAACTTCCAGGCCGAGTATGGTCGCAGTTCGGGCGCGACGATCACGGTCGTCACCCGCAGTGGAACGAAGGACTGGCATGGAAGCGCGGCGTATTACAAGCGCGATGATTCGCTGAACGCCAACGAGTTCAACCGAAAGCAGGCGTGCGCCGCCGGCCAGACGATCCAGTGCGACCCTCCGCTCTACGCGTTCGACAACGAGGCGTGGACGCTCGGTGGACCGGTCCTCATCCCCGGTTCCGACTTCAACAAGAGCCGCAACAAGCTGTTCTTCTTCTTCTCGCAGGACATCTTGCAACGCACGGATCCCGGCGGCCTCAACGAACGCCGGATGCCGACGGCGCTCGAGCGGCAGGGAGACTTCTCGCAAACGGTGGACACGTCAGGGCGACATTTGTTTATTCGAGACCCGCTGCTGCCCGGCTCCTGCAGCCTCACTGGAGGAGGTGCGGCGTGCTTCCCTGACAGCAAGATCCCGGCGAATCGCATGGACGCGACCGCGAAAGCGTTGCTCAATCTGCTGCCGCTGCCGACCTTCGCGCAGAACGCGAACGGCAACAACTACTCATTCCAGACGGTGCAGGACTGGCCGCGCAACGATCAGGTGCTGCGCGTGGATTGGAACGTCGCGCCGAAAACCACGGCGTACGGGCGGGTCCAGTGGGGCTACGAAAAGCGTGCCGGCGGCGTGTCGTTCCTGGGAGCGCAGGGCGGCTGGCCGCAAATGGCAACGAAGTACGAAATCGACACGGTCAGCTACGTCAACACGCTGCTGCACACGTTCAACAACACGACGTTCTCCGAGTTCACGATCGGCGTAAACTGGTCGCATCAGTACACGACGCCGTTTGATGACGCGGCACTGGCTTCCAACCAGGCGAGCACGGCGCTTCCGGGATTCAAGCAGTTCTACCCGGGCGCCAACCCGCTCAACCTGCTGCCGCAGGCCAGTTTCGGCGGCGGCCTGAACGGCACCATCCCGTCGTTCGGATACGAGCAGCGCTTCGGCTTCTTCGGCTTCAACGCCCCCTTCACCATCACGGGCAATCTGACCAAGCTGAAGGGTGCGCATAACCTGAAGACCGGCATCTTCATCGAGCGCACGACGCGCCCGGCGCAGCGGTCTTCTTCGTTCAACGGCAGTTTGACCTTCGATACCGATGGTTCGAGCCCGGGGAATACGAATATCGGGTACGCGAACGCGCTGCTCGGACAGGTGACCCGGTACCAGGAGTCGACCGCGCATCCCTCGGCGCACGGTTTGTTCATGAATACGGAGTTCTTCGCGCAGGACAACTGGCGCGTCACACCCAAGTTCACCGTTGACGCCGGCATCCGTTTTTACGCGATTCGACCGACGGAAAGCAACGGCGACCAGGTCGCCCAGTTCGAACCGGATAAATGGAATGCGGGTAGTGCGCCCCAGCTGTATCAGCCTGCGATCGTCAATGGTGCCCGTGTCGCCATAAATCCGCTGGAAGGCACCAGCAAGACGTATCCGCTGGTGTATCTCAACCGCCTGGTCCCGAATTCGGGCGACTTCTACAACGGCATGGTGGTCTCCCAGGACACGCCGCAGACCAACACACCGTTCAAGGTCGCGCCGCGCGTCGGGTTCGCGTGGGATGTGACCGGAGACGGCAAGACTTCTGTGCGCGCCGGGGCCGGCATCTTCTACGACCGGTACGCGGATGACAACATCCTCGATCTCATCGAGCTGCCGCCGCTCCTCCTGACCGCCACCACGGCCTACACGACGCTCCCGGAACTGCTGTCGCAACAGTTGGCAGCGACGACGACGAGCGTTCGGCGCATCACCAACTTCATACCGCCGGTCGTGTACAACTGGAGCGCCGGTGTGCAGCGCGATATCGGCTGGCGCCTCGTCGCCGACTTTGCCTATGTCGGCAACTCGGCACGCGACCAGCTGGTCAACCGTCCGCTCAACGGGCGCGGCTACGGATACGCCTATCAGCCGTCGAGTCTCGACTCGACCAACGTGGTGGGCGGAATCACACAGCCGCTGCCGAACGATTACCTCCGTCCCTCTCGCGGATGGAGCGCGATCACTCAGCGCGAGTTCACCGGGTATGGCGATTTCCATTCGCTTCAGTTCTCGGTGAACCGCCGGCGCTCGTCCGACGGGCTTTCCGTAGGCGCGGCCTACACCTACCAGATCTTCAACAAGAATCTGACGACGATCGACCCGTTCTATTCGGGCGACATCGAGCAGCGCTACTACAACCAGAGCGGAAACGACCAGACGTCGCGACGTCCTCACGTTCTGATTCTCAACTACTCGTACGACGTGCCTAATCTCAGCCAGAAGTTCGACAACGTCCTCACGAAGGCGATCCTGGACAACTGGCAGTTCTCAGGCATCACCACGATTACAAGTGGCAGGTACCAGGCGCTCAATTACAGCTATTCGAACGCGCCCACGGGAGTACTGACTGGCACTGGCGGGATCGACACGCCGGGCAGCCGTCCGGACATCGTCTGCGACCCAAACTTGTCGCGCGGCGAGCGCACGTTCGAGCGTCAGTTCAACGTCGATTGCATCAAGCCGCCGTCCGATCAGTTCCGACTCGGGAACTCGAGCGGCGACGAATACCTTGGGCCGGGGTATTGGAACTTCGACATCTCGGCGTTCAAGAACATCCCGATCAGCGGCGCGAAGCGGCTGCAGCTCCGCTTCGAGCTCTACAACGCGTTCAACAACAACCAGTGGACCGGCACCAACACCACCGCGAACTTCGATTACGCAACCGGTGCGCTGACCAACGCCACGACGGTAGGACGGTTGAACGGCCAGACGAACAGCGCACGCCGTATCCAGCTCGGCGCGCGGTTCTTGTTCTGATCTTGTAGTTTCCAGTTCCCGGCTTCCAGCACGTGCTGGGGGCCGGGGCTGGCGACTCGCGGCTAGCGGCTAGCGACTGGCCAATAGTTAAGCCGCCGGTCCGGGTCACGGACAATCCAGACGAGCGCTCAATTCAGGGCGCTCTTCTTTTTGTACGTTGGGCGACTAAAAGTGAACACGCCCCGTTTGCGGCCTTCGCTTGTCTCGCCGAAGCGGCGCAGCCGCGCAGGCGAACCGGGCTACCAGCCGCGAGCCGCGAGTCGCCTGTCAACGCGCTACAATCCCCGCATGCGCGATCTTCGCTATGCCGCCCGCACCCTGATGCGACGACCGGGCTTCGCGCTTGCCATCATCCTCACGCTGGCACTTGGCATCGGCGCCAACACCGGCATGTTCAGCATCGTCGACGGCATCCTCCTGCGTCCGCTGCCGTATCAGCAACCCGATCGGCTGGTTCTCGTCGAGGCCGAGCGCGACATCAGCGGCGTTCGCGATCCGGTGAAGGCCTATTTCCCGCTCTCCGATCTCGACATCTTCCGTCGGGTGCCGTCATTCGAGTCCGCGGCTTTCTACGCGACGGATCAGGGTGTGCTGTCGATCGACGGACGGACCGAAGCGATCGAGTTCGCGACCGTCTCAGACTCCTTCTTCTCGACGATTCGCGGCGCCTTCAGACTGGGGAGAGGACTCGATCGTTCCGACGACCAGGCGCCGTCGCTGGTCATCAGCGAGCGGCTGTGGCGTCGCGTGTTTGCCGCCTCCTCTGACATCATCGGACGCACCGTCATTCTCAACTCTTCTCGCGGCGACGGCACGCAGCGCGCCGCCTGGCGTCGTCTACCCTTTACCATCGTGGGCGTGGCGGATCGGGGTTTCCAGTTTCCCGCACCTCAAACCGACGCCTGGACGACGGCCGGGTTCGTGCGCACGCTGAGCCCGCGGTGCTGCTCGTTTTCCCCGATCGCGCGACTGAAGGGTGACATCAGCCCCGATCGGGCACGCACAGATGGCACCAACCTCGCTCGCGAGTTGGCCGCGGCGAATCAGGGTGACGCGGCGCTCCGGACGAGAGTCGTGGAGTTGCGCGACGCGCTCGTGCGATCAGTGCGCTCGTCGATCCTCTTGCTGTTCGCCGCCGTCGCGCTCGTGCTGTGCGTAACCTGCGCCAACGTGATGAACCTGCTCATCGCCCGAAACAGTGGACGCGCGCGTGAGATGGCTGTCCGCATCGCCCTCGGGGCGTCTCGCGGGCAGCTTGTCGTGCAGTCGGTTATCGAGACTGGGCTGCTCGCCGCGATCGGCGGCGCTCTCGGCATCCTGATCGCGATGGCGATGGTCGAGACGCTGCAGCGCGTGAAACCGGTCGAAATTCCACGACTCGACGCGGTTCACGTCGACCTGTCCGTCCTCGCCTTCACATGCGTGGTGGTTGCGTTGACGACCATCCTGACGGGGGTTGTGCCCGCGTTGCAGTCAACCAGGCCTGACGCACTCCGCGTGGGTGGCGCTGGTGCATCGCAGAGTGTCGGCGGAACTCGCGTCCGCGGCGCACTGACGATTGGCGAGCTCGCAGTCTCCGTCGTATTACTGGTCGGCGCACTGCTCCTCGGCCGCAGCCTGATTCAGCTGCTCAACACCGACCTTGGTGTTGAAGTCGATCATGTGGTGACCGCGTCGATCAGCGTTTCACTGAATCGCGATCTCAGCAGTGCACAGCAGATCGACGTCGTCAATCGCGTCATCGACGATGTGAGGACCCTGCCTGGCGTCAGCACTGCCGGCGTCGGCACCGTTCTTCCGCCAACGGAAAGCCGCATCGTCCTCACGCTGAGAGGTGACCAGGGTCTCTCCTATCAGGCCGCTGCGATCCCGGCGACGCCCGGGTACTTCTCAGCCCTCGGCGTCCACTTGCTGAAGGGCCGGTTCTTTACCGATGCCGATGATGAAAATCATCCGCCGGTGATGATCATGAGCGCGGACGCGGCGCGGCATTTCTTCGGCGACGGCGATCCGCTCGGACGCACCCTCTCGCTGCCTGTGTTCAAGGATGGTAAGACGAGCAATGCGACGATGACGCTCGTCGGCGTCATTGCCGATGTGAAGTACTCGGGGCTTGAACATCCAGCCGACAATTCGATCTTCCGCCCTTATGCACAGCAACCGTGGCCGAACGTCTTTCTGATCGCCAGGACCAACGGCGATCCGGGTACGCTGACGTCCGTCCTGCAGCGGCGGATCGCGCAGGTGGATCCGGCCCTGGTGGTGTCGAAAGTAAGCACGCTCGACGACGTTGTGCTCAACGCGGCGGCGCAGCCGAGGCTGCGGACGCTGTTGACCGCTGGACTTGCCGTGCTGACACTCGCGCTCGCCGCAGTAGGCCTCTACGGCGTCATCTCGCGGTCGGTGACGCAGCGCACGAATGAGATCGGCATTCGCATGGCGCTCGGCGCCACCTCAAACAACATCATCGCGCTAGTACTCCGGGAAGGCATGACGCTCGCTGCCGCGGGAGTCGTGCTGGGCGTCGCGATCAGTTATGCCGGCGCGCGGCTGCTGACAGCGCTTCTCTTCGGCATCACACCGACCGATGCGGTGTCATTCGCAGTGGCGTCTGGATGTCTGCTGCTGTTCGCGTCGATCGCAAGCTTCGTCCCGGCGCGAAGGGCGGCGCGGGTTGAGCCGGTGGTCGCGCTTCGCGCGGAATAAGAATTGCGGAACAGCTCACCAGCTCAGCAGCCGCCAACAGCCAACAGCCAACAGCCAGCAGCCAGCAGCCAGCAGCCAGGAGCTAGCAGCCAGGAACTGATACCATCCGCGCCATGAACCTCCGCCCTGCTGCGATAGCGATCGTATTGGCACTGGGCGCGCGGCAATCTGCCGACAAGCTCGACTGGGTCGACCCCGACACCGGCCATCGCGTGGTTCGTCTCACGGACGATGCGGGCGGGTCGACTTTGTACTTCCACGACAATGCGTTCTCGCCGGAAGGGGACAAGTTGATGTTCAACACCCCGAACGGCATCGCGATCGTCGATGTCGCGAAGATCGGCAGCCGGGATCTGACTCCGCAGATCGTCGCGCGCGGGCGGGGCGGCTACTTCGCGCGACGGACGCGCGAGATCTATTTCAACGCCGGCGGTCGCGGCGATTCGTCGGTCAGCGCCGTGAACGTGGACACGAAGCAGACTCGAAGCGTGGCCAACGCACGCGGCCTGATTAACGCGGACGAGACCCTGTCGGTTGTCAAGAACGGTAACGCGGTGGATCACGAAGGAAAGTATCCAAAGCCGCCAGTGCGCGCCGCC
>Ga0310810_10009573_pt1 | contig 11213 bp, 8 predicted proteins | sample NCmetagenome_FD_207641 | JGI IMG/M metagenome (GOLD analysis project Ga0310810, IMG submission 207641) | Soil microbial communities from experimental microcosm in Duke University, North Carolina, United States - NC | ecosystem: Engineered > Artificial ecosystem > Soil microcosm > Unclassified ... | reverse complement strand
CCCCTCCCTGGCCCTCCCCCGCAAGGGGGGAGGGAACGGAGAGGTCCGCATCCTGTCGCGAGATCAATTGAAGCATCACGCTGCGCCCCCCATCCGCAATTCCCTGGTCTCGATGCCGAGCGGCGCATGGGTGGCGGCGATGATGATGCCGCCGCCGGCGAGGTGGTCGCGCATGACGCCGGCGAACAGTTCCTGTCCGGCGGCATCGAGCGCCGAAGTCGGCTCGTCCAGCAGCCAGACCGGGCGCCGCACCGCGAGCAGCCGGCCGATCGAAAGCCTGCGCCGCTGGCCGGCCGACAGAAACGCCGCCGGCAAATGCGTGGCGTGGGCGAGCCCCACCCTGGCGAGGCAATCGCTGCTGTCGCTGGCTTCGCCGCCGAGGAAATTCCGCCAGAACGACAGGTTTTCCTCGACGCTGAGCGCGGGCTTGAGCGCGTCGCGATGGCCGAGATAGTGCGCCTGTTCGGGCAGCGTCAGTTCCGCGTTGCCGCCTTCCAGTTCGATCGATCCGCCGGCCGGCACCAGCAGCCCCGCGATCAGCCGCAGCAGCGAGGTCTTGCCGGACCCGTTGGGACCGATGACGGAAAGCGTCTGGCCCGCGGCGGCCTCGAAGCCGAGGCCGGAAAACACCTCGCGGCCGCCCCGCACACAATCGATCTGGCGTCCTGAGAGCCGCATCTTGCCTCGTTGCGGCCCCCTGAAAAACCAGGGCTACCGCATCAGAATTTTTGGGTCGTGCAATGCTGGCGCACGATTGTCGGTGTGGCGGCGCTTCTAGAAAGATTCTATAAGCCCGGAACTTGATGCAGCACACAATCGGCGGCTGCAAGCCGGTAGGCCAGCCCCGCTGACGGTGTTTAAATACCCTTGCTGGGTATAACTGAGAATTGGGATTTCCTCACATGACCTCGCTCGACAGCTTCAAATGCCGCAAGACCCTCAAGGTCGGTGGCAAGACCTACGTTTATTACAGCCTGCCCGCCGCCGAGAAGAACGGTCTGAAGGGAATTTCGAAACTCCCCTATTCGATGAAAGTGCTGCTCGAAAACCTGCTGCGCAACGAAGACGACCGCACGGTCAAGAAGGACGACATCGTTGCGGTGTCGAAATGGCTGAAGAAGCGCAAGCTCGAGCATGAAGTAGCGTTCCGCCCGGCGCGCGTCCTGATGCAGGATTTCACCGGCGTGCCGGCCGTGGTCGATCTCGCCGCGATGCGCAACGCCATGCAGGCGCTCGGCGGCGATGCCGAGAAGATCAACCCGCTGGTGCCGGTCGATCTCGTCATCGACCACTCGGTGATCGTGAACTTCTTCGGCGACAACAAGGCGTTCGGCAAGAACGTGGTCGAGGAATACAAGCAGAACCAGGAACGCTACGAGTTCCTGAAGTGGGGCCAGAAGGCGTTTTCGAATTTCTCGGTGGTGCCGCCCGGCACCGGCATCTGCCATCAGGTCAATCTCGAATATCTGTCGCAGACGGTGTGGACGAAGAAGGAGAAGATGACGGTCGGCAAGAAGACCGGCACCTTCGAAGTCGCCTATCCGGACTCGCTCGTCGGTACCGACTCGCACACCACCATGGTCAACGGCCTTGCGGTGCTCGGCTGGGGCGTCGGCGGCATCGAGGCGGAAGCCTGCATGCTCGGCCAGCCGCTGTCGATGCTGCTGCCGGAAGTGATCGGCTTCAAGCTAAAGGGTCAGTTGAAGGAAGGCGTCACCGCCACCGATCTGGTGCTGACCGTGACGCAGATGCTGCGCAAACAGGGCGTGGTCGGAAAATTCGTCGAGTTCTACGGCCCCGGCCTCGATTACCTGTCGGTCGCGGACAAGGCGACGATCGGCAACATGGCGCCGGAATACGGCGCGACCTGCGGCTTCTTCCCGGTCGATAGCGCGACCATCGATTATTTGAAAACGTCGGGCCGCAAGGCGGATCGCGTCGCGCTGGTTTCAGCCTACGCCAAGGCGCAGGGTCTGTTCCGGTCGGCCAAGTCGGCCGATCCCGTGTTCACGGAATCGCTGACGCTCGATCTCGGCGACGTGGTGCCCTCGATGGCCGGACCGAAGCGCCCCGAAGGCCGCGTCGCGCTGCCTGGAGTTGCCAGCGGCTTCTCGATGGCGATGACCAGCGAATACAAGAAGGCGGCCGATGCCTCGCATCGCTACGCGGTCGAGAACCGCAATTTCGATCTCGGCCATGGCGACGTCGTGATCGCCGCGATCACCTCCTGCACCAATACCTCCAATCCCAGCGTGCTGATCGGTGCGGGCCTCTTGGCGCGCAACGCCGCCGCCAAGGGGTTGAAGGCAAAGCCCTGGGTCAAGACCTCGCTGGCGCCGGGAAGCCAGGTGGTTGCGGAATATCTCGCCAATTCCGGACTTCAGCTCGATCTCGACAAGGTCGGCTTCAACCTGATCGGCTTCGGCTGCACCACCTGCATCGGCAATTCCGGGCCGCTGCCGGAAGAGATTTCGAAGTCGATCAACGACAACGGCATCGTCGCCGCCGCCGTGTTGTCGGGCAACCGCAACTTCGAGGGCCGCGTTTCGCCGGACGTGCAGGCGAACTATCTCGCCTCGCCGCCGCTGGTGGTGGCCTACGCGCTGGCGGGCACCGTGACCAGGGATCTCTCGGTCGAGCCGATCGGCGAAGGCAAGGACGGCAAGCCGGTGTATCTGAAGGATATCTGGCCGACGACGAAAGAGATCAACGCCGTGATGAAGAAGTTCGTCACCGCTGCGATCTTCAAGAAGCGCTATGCCGATGTGTTCAAGGGCGACACCAACTGGCGCAAGATCAAGACCGTCGAGAGCGAGACCTATCGCTGGAACATGAGCTCGACCTATGTGCAGAACCCGCCTTACTTCGAAGGCATGAAGAAGGAACCGGACGCGATCGCCGACGTGGTCGACGCGCGGATTCTGGCCATGTTCGGCGACAAGATCACCACCGACCATATCTCGCCCGCCGGCGCGATCAAGCTGACCTCGCCTGCGGGCAGCTATCTATCGGAGCATCAGGTGCGTCCGGCCGACTTCAACCAGTACGGCACGCGGCGCGGCAATCATGAGATCATGATGCGCGGCACGTTTGCCAATATCCGCATCAAGAACTTCATGCTGAGGGGCGCCGACGGCAACATTCCGGAAGGCGGCTTGACCAGGCATTGGCCCGACGGCGAACGGATGTCGATCTACGACGCCGCGATGAAGTACCAGATGGAGAGCGTGCCGCTGGTGGTGTTCGCCGGCGCCGAATACGGCAACGGCTCGTCGCGCGACTGGGCCGCCAAGGGCACGCGGCTGCTCGGCGTTCGCGCCGTGATCTGCCAGAGCTTTGAGCGCATCCATCGCTCCAACCTGGTCGGCATGGGGGTGCTGCCGCTCACCTTCGAGGACGGCCAGTCATGGACGTCGATCGGCCTGAAGGGCGACGAAAAGGTGACGATCCGTGGCCTACAGGGCGACCTGAAGCCGCGCCAGAAGCTGACCGCGGAAATCGTGTCCGGCGACGGCGCGCTGCAGCGGGTTTCGCTGCTCTGCCGCATCGATACGCTCGACGAACTCGAATACTACCGCAATGGCGGCATTCTGCAGTATGTGCTGCGCAAACTCGCGGCTTGAGTTGTGTTTTGACGCGTTTTCTTCACGCGAACCGGTGTCCACTTCGCTTGAAAACGCTTTGAGGCGCGGTTTTGTGATCGATGCCTCACTGCGAAGTGAGTGGCGACCGGGAAGAAGGCGGCCTATGAGGAAGGCCGCCTTCTTGGCGTTTTGGGGCATGGTTTTGTGGGATTAACCATGGCCCGTACAAATACGGATGGAAAACGTGACGACCGGTTCGCACTATGACAGCGATGATGGCCTATAACTGTATCTCGCGATGGTCCGGTGCGCTCGGCGTGTGCGCTATCATCGCAATCATCCGCCCCGCGCATGCCGATCCGCGTGCCGTGGTTGAACTCTTTACTTCGCAAGGGTGCTCGTCGTGCCCGCCGGCGGACAAGATCATCGGCGAGCTCGCGAAAGATCCCAACGTGATCGCGCTGAGCATGCCGATCGATTACTGGGATTACCTCGGCTGGAAGGACACGCTGGCCGATTCCCGTTTCAGCGCGCGGCAGAAAGCCTATTCGCAGATGCGCGGCGATCGCGACGTCTACACGCCGCAGGTCGTCGTCAACGGTTCGGCGCATGTGATCGGCAGCGATCGCGCCGGCATTGACGACGCGATCAAGGATACCGGCAAATCCGATGGCGTGATGTCGGTGCCGGTGACGATGAGTTTGTCCGGCAAGCAGATCAACGTGTCGGTCGCGGCGAGCAAGGCGCCTGCGGTCGCGCATGGCGAGGTCTGGATCTGCTCGGTCTCGAAGGCGATTCCGATCTCGATCGGCCGCGGCGAGAATCGCGGGCGCGAGGTCACCTACTACAATGTGGTACGCAATCTCCTGAAGGTCGGAGACTGGAACGGCAACTCCGGAAGCTGGACCGTTCCCTTGGAAAATATTTCCCGTGAAGGCGTCGATGCCGCGGTCGTCTATGTCCAGGACGGCAATCGCGACAAACCGGGTGCGATGCTCGGCGCGGCCTACACGGCGTTGCGCTGACGCGTCATTCCCCGATGCGCAATTGCGCATCTGAGGGCGCGCCTCCTGGCCGGCGCGAGCCCGGGATGACGGGAGTTGTTGAAGCGTCCCCAAAAAGAAAAAGGACCAACTCTCGTTGGCCCAGTGTCGGGATTAACTCCCCTGCGAACAGACCCGATCCCGACGGCCCCGGGGGGCTGGGGGCTGAGGAATCCGGAACCGAAAGGACCGGGTCAACGCAAGGTACCCTTATCGCAAGCCAGCGGGGCGGGCGGTGGGCGGAAGTGGGGCAGCAATATGATTCTGCTAACGTTCCCGTGACCCGGGTTGCCGCGGCAAGGGACAACCCGTCGCCGTTTTCGCCGTAATATCAAAGGTCCCCTTGCGGCGCCCGGCGGTTAGCGCGATCATGTCAAAGAGATGACAGGAGGCGCCCGATGAGTTCGATGTCGGAGGACACTGATCCAAGCGAGAATCGCGCAGTGGCGCGCATCGCCACTGCGAGTCAGTTGCCGAGTCGCGTCACGTTCAACCGCCTGGAACTCAATCGTATCCTGAATCTGTACGGCCGCATGGTCGCCGACGGCGAGTGGCGCGACTATGCCATCGACTTCCTGAAAGAGCGTGCGGTGTTTTCGGTGTTCCGCCGCGCTTCCGAAGTCCCGATCTACCGCATCGAGAAAGATCCGCGGCTCGTGCGCAAGCAGGGCATGTACAGCGTGATCTCCGCGACCGGGCTGATCCTGCGCCGCGGCCACGAGCTCGAGCGCGTGCTGCTGGTGATCGATCGCAAATTGGCGGTGGTGTAGCTGCAGGGTGGGCAAAGGCGCGTTTGCGCCGAGCTCACCATTCAATGTAATCGCCAATGGGGGCACACTACGCTTTGCCCATCCTACGATTCCAGGAAATCGAGACCAGGTATGGAGCTTTCATCCCAGCAACTGGCCCTGAAGGAAAGAGCCGGCGCCCTGTCCGATGGGTTGCTGCGCAAACGCGGCGCCGAGATTGATCAATCGCGCGAGTATCCCTGGGATGTCGTGGAGGCGCTGAAAGCCGAGCGCTTCATGGGAATGACCATTCCCCTGGAATACGGCGGTCAAGGCCGCAGCTTCCTCGATACCGTGTTGGTGATTGAGGAGATCGCACGCTCGTGCACGGTCTCGGCACGCATCGTCGTTGAGGCAAACATGGGTGCGATCTCGACCGTCATGGCGTACGGCACCGAGGCCCAGCGCAAGCGCGCCGCCGATCTCGTGTTGGCGGGCGACAAACCGGCGATCTGCATTACGGAACCTGATGCGGGGAGTGATGCGAGCGGAATGAAGACGCGCGCTGACAGGCGCGGCAACCGCTACGTCCTCAATGGCAAGAAGCATTGGATCACCGGCGCGGGCGTATCGCGCCTGCACCTGATCTTCGCGCGCGTTTTCGACGAGGACGGTGAGGAACTGGGGGTAGGCGGCTTTCTGGCCGTGCGCGGCGAGGCCGACGGTCTGCGCATGAGCAGGCGCGAGACGACGATGGGGCTCTGCGGCATGCCCGAGGGCGAACTCGTGTTCGAAGACCTGGAGGTTACGCCGGACATGGTTCTGCTGCCGCCATCCGGCTTCAAGCGCGGCTTCGCTGACCTCATCAACGCCTATAACAGCCAGCGTGTCGGCGCGGGTACCGTCGCTATGGGGATCGCCGCCGGCGCGCTGGAGCATGCCGTCGAGTGGGCGAGGACGCGCGAGCAGTTCGGGCGGCCGATCGGCGAATTCCAGGGGCTGCAATGGATGCTCGCCGATATGCAGACGCAGCTCACCGCGTCTCGCCTGATGCTGCATGCCGCCGCAGCCTCGCACGGTCCGGGTGGCAGCTCGTTTCCGGATCCTGCGCTCGCAGCGCAAGCGAAAATCTTCGCGTCGGAGGCTGCAATCAGGATCGTCAACGATGCGCTGCAGGTCTTCGGGGCCCGCGGCTATTCGCGTGACTTTCCGCTCGAGCGCATGGCGCGCGATGTGCGCATGTTCACGATCGGCGGTGGCACGGCCCAGGTGCTGCGCACGCTCGTCGCGAGCAAGGTTCTGGGTTGGAAGCTGCCACAGACGCGCGACGGCTATATGCCGAAAATCGAGGCCGATCGCGATTGATCCTGCCGTTACCGCGACGCCGGATAAAGCAGTAGCGATTTCATTAGGTTAGCTACTGTGCATGGGGTTGTTTTCGCAGTTTTCGCCTGTAGCCCGGATGAAGCGAAGCGAAATCCGCGGCCGATGTCAGTTTTGTCCCGGATTGCGCTCCCTCCATCCGGGTTACCAAGCTATGGGTCCTTCGGCACCGTGGTTGCGCCTTCACCAAGGGCAAGTTGCATCATGACCGTGTCGAGCCAGCGGCCGAATTTCAAACCGACGTTCGGATGCGTCCCGATCATCTGGAACCCGGTCTTGGTATGGACGCCGATCGAACCGGCATTGGCGGAGTCGCCGATGACCGCGACCATCTGGCGAAAGCCGCGCGCCTCGCATTCGGCGATCAGCCTCTGCATCAACAACAGGCCGATGCCGCGGCGGTGGATCGCCGGCTGCAGATAGACCGAATTCTCCACCGTGAAGCGATAGGCCGGCCGCGGCCGGTACGGGCCGGCATAGGCATAGCCGATCACGCGGCCTTCGACGGCGGCGACGAAATAGGGAAAGCCGCCATCGATCAGCGCGCGGAAACGGCGAGTCATTTCGGCGAGGTCGGGCGGGATCAATTCGAACGTCGCGGTGCCGTAGCGCACCGCGTGTTCGTAGATTTCGGTGACGAAGGGGAGGTCGGCCTCGGTGGCGGGCCTGATTTCAGGAGTGGACATCAGGGCAGACTATTTTTGCCGGCCGCAAAAGAAAAGCCCCGGCCGCGAGGGCCGGGGCTGCAAATTTGAGATTGGCCGGAAGCGCTAGTCGCGCTGGCCGAGCAGCTGCAAGAGCAGCGTGAACAGGTTGATGAAGTTCAGGTAGAGCGACAGCGCACCGGTGATCGCCGCACGTTCCGCCACCACACCGCCCTGCGAGGCATAGCCGTAGATGTAGTCGTTCTTCAGCCTCTGGGTATCCCAGGCGGTGAGGCCCGCGAACACCAGGACGCCGACCACCGAGACGATGAACTGCAGCATCGAGCTTGCCAGGAACAGGTTGACCAGGCTCGCGATGATGATGCCGATCAGGCCCATGAACAGGAACGACCCCATGCCGCTCATGTCACGCTTGGTGGTGTAGCCGTACAGGCTCAGCGCGCCGAAGGTCGCTGCGGTGATGAAGAACACCCGCACGATCGAGGTGTGCGTATACACCAGGAAGATCGACGACAGCGAAATGCCCATCAGCGCCGAAAACACCCAGAACAGCATCTGGGCGGCCGCAGGCTGCAGCCGGTTGATGCCGGCCGAGATCACGAACACCATCACCAGCGGCGCGAAGATGAACAGCCACTTCAGGGGGCTGACATACATCGCGTAACCGAACGGCGTCAGGAAGGCGCTGCCGAATTTGGCGGCACCTGCCGACGGATCGGTGGTTACCGCCGCCATATAGACGCCGAGCGCGGCAAGACCGGTGATGGCCAGCCCGATCGACATGTAATTGTAGATGCGCAGCATGTAGGCGCGCAGACCGGCGTCGACGGTCGCGGCGTCAACGCGCCCGGCGGCCCGGCCGAAAGGAGAAGCATAGTTACGGTCTAGGTCCGACATGGTCGAATTCCCGTTGGTTGCCCGGCGGAGCGCAAGGGGTTTTGCGGCGCCGGTTAGATTTCTATCCCAGTTGCCCCGATTTGCTGACATTAATTTTGCGTCATCAAACCGAGCTCTGTCCCAGGCTGGTATGTGGGAAACTAGCACATTCGCTGCAAGCTTCCACGCGCGGCTGAATGTCGCTCTCAGAGGCCATTTCCGGACAAAAGCAGCGTTAAGCCCGCCTTTCCGGCCGCTACAAATTGTCACAAATTTCGCAGCACGCTGGCCGGCTTCTGGTTCAGGGCCAATAGCGTTCCGGCGAGCCCGAGCCCTACCGTGACGATCAGGGCGGCGGCGACCACGCCTGCGGCGCTGCCGGCCTGCCAGATGAAACTCAGTGTCATCAGCCGGGTCACGATCAGCCAGGCCGCGACCGAGCCCGCGATCACGCCGAACACCGCGGTGGCAAAGCCGATCATCAGGTATTCCAGCGCGTAGGCGCCGAGCAGCCGCGCCCGGGTAGCGCCAAGGGTTTTGAGGATCACCGCGTCATAGACCCGGTGGCGGTGGCCGGCCGCCAGCGCCCCGCCCAGCACCATGATGGCCGAGATCAGCGTCACGGCGCTGGCACCGCGGATCGCCAGCACGAGGTTGGTGACGACGGTGCCGATGGTCTCCAGCGCCTCGCGGACCCGCACGCTGGTCACCATCGGGAACGCGTCGGCGACCTGCTTGATGATTCGGGCGTCGCCGGCGGCGTCGGGGTGGGTTTCGGTCAGGGTCGCGACATGGCTGTGCGGCGCGCCCTTGAAGGCATTGGGCGAGAACACCAGCACGAAATTGATGCCGAGACCCTGCCAGTCGATGTTGCGCAGGTTGGCGATCTTCGCCGGAATATCGCGGCCGAGCACGTTGACGACGATCTCGTCGCCGATTCCGAGCTTCAACCCGTCGGCGATCTTCTTCTCCATCGAGACCAGCGGCGGCCCGCTGTAATCGGCGCGCCACCATTCGCCCTCGACGATCTTGGAGCCCTTGGGGATTTCGCCGGTATAGGTCAGGCCGCGGTCGCTCTGCAGTACCCACTCGGAATCCTGCGATGGCTTGAGTTCGTCGGCCTTGACGCCGCGGGCCGCGACGATGCGCCCGCGCAGCATCGGCACGTCCTCCACCGTCGACTGCGGGGCGGTGGCTTTGAGGAATTCGCCGAAGCGTTCGGCCTCCGAGGTCGGAATGTCGATGAAGTAGAACGAGGGCGCGCGATCCGGCAGCGCCGCCAGGAACTGCCGTCGCAGATTGCCGTCGATCTGGGTGATGGTGACGAGGACCGCTAGCCCGAGGCCAAGCGACATCACCACCGATGGCGTCAACGCGCCGGGCCGGTAGATATTGGCAATCGCCAGCCGCAGCATGGTGATGCGGCTCCGCGGCAGGCGGCGCGCCAGCGCCATCAGGCCGGCGGCAACGCCGCGCAACAGCGCGAATACCGCCGCCGATGACGCCACAAACACCGCGGCGACCCGCTTGTCGTAGGCAAGGCCAATCGCGACCGCGATCAATAGCGCGATCACGACCGCCATCAGCGCAAGATAGCTCCAGCGCGGGCGATGCCATTCGCGTGCGACTTCCTCGCGGAACAGCGCCGCCACGGGCACGTCGTGCACCCGCCCGAGCGGCCATAGCCCGAACGCAAGCGCGGTGAGCAGGCCGTAGACGAATGACAGCGCGAGTTCGTCGGCGTGCAGTGCCGGGATAACCGGCAGCGGCAAAATCTTGCCGAACAGGCCGACAATGACGAACGGCAGCGAAGCACCCGCGGCAAGTCCGATCACCGAGCCGATCCCGGCCAGCACGATTACCTGGGTCAGGTAGATCGTGAAGACGTCGCGGCCGGTGGCGCCCACCGCCTTGAACGTGGCGATGACGTCACGGCGGCGGTCGATATGGCTTTTGACGGCGTTGGCGACGCCGACGCCGCCGACCAGAAGCGCGGCGAGCCCGACCAGCGTCAGGAACTGCGTGAAGCGGCTGATGGTGCGCTCCAGCTGCGGCGAGGCGTTGCCGCGGCTGCGGATCTCCCAGCCGGCCTGGGGCAGCGCGGTCCGTGCATTGTCGATCAACTGCTTGGCGGCGCGCTCGTCGGCCGCATTGTCCGGAAGCCTCACGCGGTAGATCCAACGTACCAGGCTGCCGGGCTGCAACAGTCCCGTGGCGCGCAAGGCGTCTTCGCTGACCAGGAAACGCGGCCCGAGGCCGACATTGCCGGCGAGCTTGTCCGGCTCGGCGCCGACCACGCTGCGGATCTGGAACGTCGCGGTGCCGATCGTCACGCGGTCGCCGAGCTTGAGATCGAGCCGCGCCAGCAGCGTCGAATCCACCGCCGCGCCGAACGCGCCGTCGCGCATGGCGAGCAAATCCGGCATCGGCATTTTGGGATCGAGCGTCAGCTCGCCCAGCATCGGATAGCTGCCGTCGACCGCCTTGAGTTCGACCAGCGCCAGCCTGCCGTCGCCGCTGCGGGCCATGACGCGCAAGGCGGCCGCGACCGAAACCTCGCCGCGCGCACGCAGGAAGGCGATCTCGTCGGGCTTGGCCTCGCGCTGGATCAGCGAGAATGCGATGTCGCCACCGAGCAAGGTCCGGCCTTCGCGGGTCAGCCCCTCGCTGAGGCTGGCGGCAACCGAGCCGACGCCGGCAATCGCCATCACGCCGAGCGCGATGCAGGCAATGAAGACGTAGAAGCCGCGCAGGCCGCCACGCAATTCGCGAAGCGCGTAGCGCAGCGCCAGCGACGACGCCCGGCTGGTCGGCGCGACTTCAATAGCCATGGTCATGAGACGGGAGAGCCGTCGATGCGGCCCGAGCGCAGCCGCACCACGCGGTCGCAGCGTTGCGCCAGCGAGGTGTCGTGTGTCACCAGGACCAGCGTCA
>Ga0310810_10009572_pt1 | contig 11214 bp, 8 predicted proteins | sample NCmetagenome_FD_207641 | JGI IMG/M metagenome (GOLD analysis project Ga0310810, IMG submission 207641) | Soil microbial communities from experimental microcosm in Duke University, North Carolina, United States - NC | ecosystem: Engineered > Artificial ecosystem > Soil microcosm > Unclassified ... | reverse complement strand
CGCCGGCCGGCCCCGTTCACGTCAGGTCGCGTCTGGTCGGAAGGCCGAATGTCTACAACATCCTCGCGGCGATCGGCGTGACGTCGGCACTTGGCGTCCCCGTCGACGCGATCGAGCGTGGACTGGCGGCCCTGCCCGGTGTCCCGGGCCGCTTCGAGGTAGCGTCGTTGCCGACCGACGACATCACGGTCGTTGTCGACTACGCGCACACGGACGATGCGCTGCGGAATCTGCTCGAGACGACGCGATCGATGGCCACGCACCGCATGATCACCGTGTTCGGCGCCGGCGGCGATCGCGACAGGACGAAGCGGCCGCTGATGGGCATGGTGGCGGCGCGACTGAGCGACGTGGTGATCATCACCTCCGACAACCCGCGCAGCGAAGATCCGCTGCGGATCATCGACGAAGTCACGCGCGGCGCGGGTGCAGAGACGCGCCAGAGCAACGCGCAGTTGCTGACAATCGCGGATCGGCACGACGCGATCACGCGGGCGATCCAGTTGGCGATGCCGGGTGATGTCGTGCTGGTGGCCGGCAAGGGGCACGAGAAGTATCAGGAGATCGGCGGCCGGACGCTGCCGTTTGACGATGTGGAAGTGGCTCGCGAGGCGTTGGCGAGCCGTCGCGTGAAATCGCGGGCGGGGTAGCCCTGGAACTGACCCTGGGGTGGGTAGCTGCCGCAGTCGGCGGGATGCTGACGGCCGGCGACGCGGATGCGAGCGTCGCCGAGATCGTGACCGACAGCCGTGTGGTGCAGCCGGGCGATCTGTTCGTCGCGCTCGAGGGTCCACGATTCGACGCGCACGAGTTCGTCGGTGAGGTGCTGGCGAAGGGCGCGGCGGCGATTGTTCACCGCGGCTTTGCCGCGGAGGCGGGGGCGGGTCTGCCGGGCCACCCCGACGAAGTGGGAACCGGCGCCGCCGAGTCCGTCGGGGCGGGTCTTCAGACCCGCGCCCGGGCCGAAGGGCCGGTGAACGCACTGATCGAAGTCTCGGACACGCTGCAGGCGCTGCAGGACCTGGCGCACGCGATTCGCCAGGCGACGAAAACACGACTGGTGGCGATCACCGGCAGCGCGGGCAAGACGACGACGAAGGAAACGATCGCGGCGTTTCTCGGTACGAGACTCCGGGTCGTGAAGAACAAGGGAAACCTGAACAACCATGTCGGCCTGCCGCTGTCGCTGATGCAACTGCGGACCGAGCCGGATGTGGCGGTGATGGAACTGGGGATGAATCACGCAGGGGAGATCAGCACGCTGGTCGCTATTGCCGAGCCTGACGTTCGGGTCTGGACGAACGTCGGCGATGCGCATATCGGCTTCTTTGCGTCTCCCGACGCCATCGCCGACGCGAAGGCGGAGATTCTCGAAGGCGCCGGCGCCGGCGACGTGCTCGTCTGCAACGCCGACGATGCGCGCGTGATGGCTCGCGCCTCTCGCTTCGCCGGCCGCGTCGTCACGTTTGGTTCGGCACCGGCGGCAACGGTCCGCGCCCGCGAGATCGAGGATCTCGGTGTCGGCGGCATGCGGGCGAGGATCGCGACGCCCGCCGGTGAGCGCCTCATCACGACGCCACTGCTCGGGCGCGGCAACCTGTCGAATGTGCTCGCCGCCACTGCTGTCGCGCTCGAGTTCGGCGTCGGACTCGATCACATTGCGGACGCCGCCGCGCGGCTTCAGCCCGCGGATCGGCGGGGCACCGTGCGGCGGCTGCGCGGCGGGGTGACGTTGATTGACGACTCGTACAACTCGAGTCCGTCGGCCCTGAAGCGATCGCTCGAAGTGCTGGGCCACCAGCGTGCCGGAGGCCGGCATGTCGCCGTGCTCGGCGAGATGCTGGAGCTTGGCGGGCACGCACGGGCGCTGCACGAGGAGTGTGGACGCGCCGCCGTCGCGGCCGGAGTGGATTTGTTGTTTGTCGTCGGTGGTGACGCCGCCCGGGCGCTCGCGAATGCGGCGGATGCCGCCGGGATGCCGCGGACGGCGGTGCGCTACTTCGAGACGAGCGCCGCGGCGGCGGCCGCGGTCGGCGACGCCCTCACCGACGGCGACGTCGTGCTGGTCAAGGGATCGCGCGGCATCCGCATGGACGTCGTGGCCGATCGCATCGTGGCGGAGCGCGGCTGATGCTGTATCTGCTCCTGCCGCAGTTCTCCAACTACGTCAGCGTGCTCAACGTGACCCGCTACATCACCTTCCGCACGGCCGCCGCCAGCGTGACGGCGATGGCGATCAGTCTGCTGTTCGGGCCGTGGGTCATCGATCGCCTCCGCGCATTCAAGGTCGGGCAGATCATCCGTCAGGAAGGGCCGCAGTCACATCACGCGAAGGCGGGAACGCCGACGATGGGCGGCGTGCTGATTCTGGCCGCCGTGCTCATTCCCACCCTGCTCTGGGCGGACCTGAAGAACCTGTACATCTGGGTCGTCATGATCGCGACCGCCGGCTGCGGCGTGGTCGGCTTCATCGACGATTACCTCAAGATCACGCGGCGGTCCCATCACGGCCTTCTGCCGCGCTACAAGATGTTGGGCCTGCTGGTGGTCGGCATCTTCGTCGGGCTGTCGGCCTTGTACCTCGCATCGAAGGGCGAGTACAACACCCGGCTGATCTTTCCGTTCTTCAAGGCGCTCATCCCGGATCTCGGCTGGACCTACGCGCTGTTCGCGATTGTCGTCCTGCTCTGTTCGACCAATGCAGTGAACTTCACCGATGGTCTCGACGGCCTCGCGATCAGCACGGTCGCGGTCGCCGCAGCGACCTTCACCGGACTCGCCTACGTCACCGGCCATCGCGTCTTCGCGGAGTACCTGCTGCTGGTGCGCTTTCCGCTCGCCGGCGAATTGTCCGTGTTCTGCGGTGCGGTGGTCGGCGCCAGCCTCGGCTTTCTCTGGTTCAACTCGTACCCGGCCGAAGTGTTCATGGGAGACGTCGGGTCGCTGGGGCTCGGCGGGGCACTCGGGTCCGTGGCGCTGTTGATCAAGCAGGAGCTGCTGCTGCCGATCATCGGCGGCGTCTGGGTCCTCGAAGGTCTCTCGGTCGTGCTGCAGGTCAGCTACTTCAAGGCGACCGGCGGCAAGCGGCTGTTCAAGATGGCGCCGCTGCACCACCACTTCGAACAGCTTGGCTGGAAGGAGCCGAAGATTTTCACGCGCTTCGTGATCCTCGCCATCATCTTCGCGTTGCTCAGTCTGACAACGCTCAAGCTGCGGTGATGGCATGGCAAACGAATTCTCCGTCGCCGGCAAGCGTGTCGTGGTCGTGGGCGCGGCACGCAGCGGGATCGCTGCCGCGGAACTGCTGGTCCGCCGGGAGGCGCGCGTGACGCTGACCGAATCGCGTCCGACGTTCGACGCGGCCGGCCGCCTGCGTGATCGGGGTGTCGCGCTCGAACTGGGTGGGCATGACGAGCTGACGCTGGCCGGCGCCGATCTGATCGTCGTCAGTCCAGGCGTGCCGACGGAACAGTCGCTGTTCGACAAGGCGCGAGCCCGCGGTGTCGAGATCATCGGTGAGCTCGAGCTCGCGTCGCGCTGGCTGCGGGGGCGCGTGATCGCGATTACCGGCACCAAGGGGAAATCGACAACGACCACGCTCGTCGGCCGGATGCTGACTGCCGGAGGCCGCAGGGTTCTGGTCGGCGGAAACATCGGCGTGCCTGTGAGCTCCCAGGTTGATGCATCGACGCCGGACACCGTGCACGTCGTCGAAGTGAGCAGCTTCCAGCTCGAGACGACGACAACGTTCAAACCGTGGATCGCGTTGTGGGTGAATTTCGCGGACGACCATCTCGATCGGCATCCGGACGTCGCGACGTACGCGGCGGCCAAGGCGCGCGTGTTCGCCAACCAGTCCGCTGACGACTGGGCGGTGGTGAATGCGGACGATCCCATCGTGATGGCGAAGAGCCGCGAGACGCGGGCACGGGTCGTCACGTTCGCGCCGTCCGGTCACGTCGACGAGGGATTCGTCGCCGCCGGCGACTGGATCGTGAAGCGGACGACGACCGGCGAGCAGCGGATGGTGCCCGTATCCGCAGTGGAGCTGACCGGCGCGCACATGCTGCACAACGTCATTGCCGCGGTTGCGGTCAGCGCGGTCGCGGGCGTTGAGCCCGCGGCGATGACCGAGGCGCTCAGCGGATTTCACGGCCTGCCACATGTGATGGAGCCGGTGGGCGCAATCGGCGGCGTCCGCTTCGTCAACGATTCGAAGGCCACCAACGTCGAGGCGGCGCGGCGATCGATCGAGAGCTTTTCGCGCGGCGTCGTCGCGATCGTCGGCGGCCGCTACAAGGGCGGCGATTTCGGCGAGCTGCACGAGCCGCTGCGACGGCACGGCCGTGCGGTAATCGCGATCGGTGAGGCGGCGCCGCGGGTACGCGAGGCGCTTGAAGGAACGCTGCCGGTGATCGACGCGGCATCGATGGAGGAAGCGGTGGCACGCGGCTTCGAAGCCGCGAAGCCGGACGGCGTCGTCGTACTGGCGCCGGCCTGTTCCAGCTTTGATTGGTTCACGGACTACGCGGCGAGAGGCGAAGCCTTCAAAGCCGCAGTCAAGGAGTTGAGGGCCAGGGTGTGAAGCCTTGCCCGCCGAAGCCTCGCCGAACCGGACAGCGGTTCAGCGAGTCAAGGCGGGAGCCATCAGTCGGCGCGGCGCGGTTGGGAGCCTGCCGCTGGGAACGCAGACTACCCCGGTCTGCGAGGTCGGTGTCCCATCCCACGCGCCGACTGATGACTGCCGCACATTCTTGATCCCGCCTGCGCTGAAAAGCTACGGCGGGCAGGCAGCCGGGAGCGCCATGCGGATCCCGGGCTGCGAGTGTCGGGCGGGTTCCGCGGAGCGGGCCCGCCGGGTCGTCCGGGTCGCGTACCCGGCATACGCGGGCTTCGCGAAGCGGACCCGCTGGTATTTCGGGCTGAACGAGATTGGCCTGTAGAGCCTGCTTCGCCGGAGCCGACTGGCAAGGCGGGCCGGAGACGGGAACGAGTGGCGAGAAAGCTCAAGTCCGACAAAGTGCTGTTCATCGCGACCCTGCTGCTGGTCTGCGCCAGCGTGGTGGTGGTGTACAGCGCGTCGGCGGTGATGGCGGACCAGCGCTACCACAACGCCTACCTGTTCCTGACCAAGCAGGCCCTCTGGACGGGACTTGGGCTCGCGATGCTCGCGGTCGTGATGCGCATCGATTACCGCACCTACCGCAACGATCGGTTCGTGTGGGCGCTGCTCGGCGCCGTCGGCCTGATGCTGCTGGTGGTGCTGTTCCGGAGTCCGGTCAACAACGCCCGCCGCTGGTTCGGCGTCGGCGGCCTCGGCATGCAGCCGTCGGAGCTCGCCAAGCTCGCGTGCATCTTCTTCACCGCGATGGTGCTCGAGCGCCGGATGCATCGCATCAACGACTGGAAGTATGCGTTGCTGCCGATCGCGATCGTCGCCGGCGTCCTGGTCGGATTGATCATGCTGCAGCCGGATTTCGGGACGTCGATGGCATTGCTGCTGATCATCGGCGTCATGGTGTTTGCCGCCGGTCTCGATCTTCGCGTGCTGATCGGCACGGCACTCATCGCGCTGCCGGCCGCCTACATCCTGATCATGAGCGCCGACTACCGCCGCCGGCGCGTGCTGACCTTCCTCGATCCCTGGTCCGATCCGCTCGGTGATGGCTTCCAGATCATTCAGTCGATGATTGCCGTCGGCACCGGCGGCGTCTTCGGCAAGGGATTGATGAACGGCGTGCAGAAGCTGTTCTACCTGCCGGAACCACACACCGACTTCATCTTCGCGGTCATCGGCGAGGAGCTCGGGCTGATCGGCGCGAGCGCCGTCCTGATCTGCTTCGGTGTGATCGCGTGGCGCGGCCTGCGGATCGCCATGCGGGCCGAGGACTCGTTCGGTTCGTTCGTCGCGCTCGGGCTGACGGTGATGATCGCCGTCCAGGCGTTGATCAACATGAGCGTGGTGCTCGGCCTGCTGCCGAACAAGGGATTTCCGCTCCCGCTCGTGAGCTTCGGCGGATCGTCGCTCCTGATCAATCTGCTCGGTATGGGCGTACTGCTGAACATCTCGCAGCACGAGAGCGCTGATGCGTGAGGAACTGGGAATTCAGCATGCGGAATTCAGACGCGGCGTGCTTTCTCGACACGAATCCGGAGAGCGCCGCGCTGTGCACTCGACTGTCCGCGCGCCCGCCTGGCTGCCTTCTGCGTTCTGCATTCTGCATCCCGGGTTCTGCACGCTGCATGCTGGACGACTGTGCGCGTGCTGATCGCGGGCGGCGGAACGGGTGGTCACCTGTATCCGGGCGTTGCGGTTGCGCGCGAGCTGTTGACGCGAGTGCCCGGATCGGCGGTGACGTTCGTCGGCACGGCCGCCGGGATCGAATCGCGGGTCGTGCCGCGGGAAGGCTTCGAACTCGATGTCATTCGCAGCGCCGGCCTGAAAGGCAAGTCGCTGCAGGCGACCGCCCGCGGCGCGGCGTTGCTCCCGCTCAGCGCGATCGACGCGTGGCACGTGCTCTCGAGGCGTCGTCCTTCAGTCGTGATTGGGGTTGGTGGCTACAGCTCGGGACCGGTGGTCGCGCTCGCGGCGCTGCGTGGTATCCCGACCCTCCTGATGGAACAGAACGCGATGCCCGGGCTGACCAATCGATGGCTCGCGCGTCTGGTGACCGCGGCGGCGGTGACGTACGAGGAGAGCGTGTCGTTTTTCGGCGGCAAGGCATTCGTCGCCGGCAATCCGGTTCGGCCGGAGTTTTTCACCGCGCCCGCTGCTGCCGAGGCTGCGGGCCTTCGGGAGGGATATGACGAACACGGTCGGCCGCCTGGGGCGGCTCGGGTCCTAGTCTTTGGCGGCTCTCAGGGCGCGCACGCGATCAACGTGGCCATGGTGGCGGCAGCACCGCGGCTGGCAGCCGCCACCCCACGACTGGCGATCACGCACCAGACAGGGGAGCGGGATTTGGAGATGGTCCGCGACGGGTACCGGCACGCAGGGCTTCAAGCCCGGGTCGAGCCGTTCCTCTTCGCGATGGACCGGGAGATGAACACTGCCGACGTTGTCGTCTGCCGTGCCGGGGCGACGACGCTGGCGGAGTTGATGGCAGCGGGACGGCCGTCATTGCTGGTGCCGTTGCCGACGGCGACGGACGACCACCAGCGGAAAAACGCGGCGGCGCTCGTGCGGCACGGGGCGGCGCGGATGGTGGAACAGAAGGAGTTGACGGGCGACCGGCTGGCGGGCGAGCTCGTTGCCCTGGCGAATGACACTGCGAGGCGTGACGCGATGAGCGCGCGGGCGCGATCGCTGGCGCGGCCAGATGCCGCGGGGTTGATCGTCGACAAGGTGCTGGAGCTGGCGCAGTGAGAACGCGGGCTGATCGTGATGCTCGGTAGCACACGACGCATTCACTTCGTCGGGATCGGCGGCATCGGCATGAGCGGGATCGCGGAGCTGCTGGCGAATCTCGGATACGGCGTCAGTGGATCCGATGCGAGGTGCTCCGAAGCAACGGCACGGCTCGCGTCACGGTTCGGCGTCACCGTGTTCGAAGGTCACGCGGCGGCAAATGTCGGTGACGCCGACGTCGTCGTGGTGTCGTCGGCGGTGAAACCGGCGAACCCGGAGATCGTCGAAGCCAGGCGCCGGGGCATTCCGGTGATCCCGCGGGCGGAAATGCTCGGCGAGCTGATGCGCCTGCGGTTCGCGATCGCGGTCGCCGGCTCGCACGGCAAGACGACGACGACGTCGATGATTGCGCTGGTGCTGGAACGCGCCGGGCTCGATCCGACGGCGGTGATCGGCGGCCGGCTCAGCGCCTTCGGCAGCAACGCCAGGCTTGGCGGCGGTGAATACATGGTGGCGGAAGCGGATGAAAGCGATCGGTCGTTCCTGATGTTGTGGCCGTCGATCGCGGTGATGACGAACATCGACCACGAGCACATGGAGAACTACGGCAGCTTCGCCGATCTGCAGCAGGCGTTCGCGGACTTCGCCAACAAGGTGCCGTTCTACGGCGGCGTCGTCGCGTGCGCCGACGATCCGAGCCTGTCGACGATCCTGCCGCGGCTCAAGCGCAGCGTCGTGACCTACGGGTTACAGAGTCGCGACGCTACGTACATCGGCAGCGGCGTTGAGCTCGGATCGTTCGGCGGGCGGTGCGTCGTCGAGAAACGGCCGCACCCGCAGTCCGGCCTCGAGCGGCTCGGTATGCTCGAACTCGTCGTCCCGGGACGGCACAACCTGCAGAACGCGCTGGCGGCGGTCGCGGTTGCAGAACTGATCGGCCTCGACTTCGCGCGGATTGCTGACGCGTTGCGCGGCTTTCATGGCGCGGAGCGCCGGTTCGAGCGGCACGGGGAAGCGGACGGAGTCCTTGTGATCGACGACTACGGCCATCACCCGACGGAAATTGCCGCGGTGCTGGCGGCGGCACGGGCCACGGTTGGACGCCGGCTCGTCGTCGCGTTCCAGCCGCATCGCTACACCCGGACGCAGCAGCTGATGGAGCAGTTCGGACCGTCGTTGCGCGACGCGGATGAAGTCGTGCTCGCGGATATCTACGCGGCGAGTGAGGAGCCGATCCCGGGCGTCACCGTTGACGCGCTCGCCGAGTCGATCGCGCGCGCAACCGGGAAGCAGCCGCACGTGGCGCGGTCGCTGGACGCGGCGCTCGCCACGGTGCTCGAGATCGCCAGGCCCGGAGACGCCGTGATCACGCTTGGCGCCGGATCGATCGGCACGCTGCCGACGCGTCTGGTTGCCGCATTGAAGGAGCGAGGCACGCACTGATGCCGGTTGCGGCCCCGGCGGACAAGCGCTTCCGGCGCGCGCACGTCAGCCCGACAAAGCGGGTGACGCTGCGTGACGCCTGGCCGAAGCTCGCGAGGCTGGCGGCGGTATGCGTCGTGCTGGCGGGTGTCCTCTATTACGTTGGCGGCGAGGTACTCACCGCGGAGGCGCTGACGATCAACAGGATTACGGTGACAGGGAACTCACGCATCTCGCGCGGAGAGGTGATTGCGCTGATCGAAGGATTGCGCGGCGAGAACATGCTGACCGCCGACCTCGAACCGTGGCGGCAGAAACTGCTGGCCTCGCCGTGGGTCGCCGAAGCGGCGATGCGGCGGATGTTCCCGGGCACGCTGGCGGTCGCAATCACCGAGCGCCGGCCGCTTGGCATCGGCCGCATCAACGACGCGCTGTATCTGGTCGACGAGCACGGCACCGTGATCGACGAGTACGGCCCGAACTACGCCGGCCTCGACCTGCCGATCATCGACGGACTCGCGGCCCACGGTGCCGCCGACGGATTGCTCGTGGACGAAGCGCGGGCGGCGCTCGCCGGCCGTCTTCTGAGTGAATTGTCGCGCGTCCCCGACCTGGCCCGGCGCGTGTCGCAAATCGACGTCACCGACAAACGCGACGCGGTGGTGCTCCTGAAGAACGACACGGTGCTGGTTCGCGTCGGTGACGGCAATTTCGCGCAGCGGATCCGGTCGTACCTCGATCTGGCGCCAGCGCTGCGCGATCGCATCCCGCAGATCGATTACGTCGATCTGCGCTTCGACGAGCGGGTCTACGTGCGGCCGATGGGTTCCACGACGAAGGCCCCACAGGGAAAAGGTTCAGTGGCGGGAAGGACACAGCCGTAAATGGCCCGAAGAGAGCGATACATCGTTGGTCTCGACGTCGGCACCTCCAACGTCTGTTGCGTGGTCGGGGAAAGCCTTGATGACGGCAGCTTCGACGTCGTCGGCATCGGGATGGCGGAGTCGCGCGGCATCAAGCGCGGCGTGGTGGTCAACCTCGAGGCGGCGGTCGAATCGATCAAGAAGGCGATCGAAGAGGCCGAGCTGATGGCGGGAATCGAGATCGACACCGTCCATCTGGCGCTGTCTGGCCCGCACGTCAAGGGGTTCAACAGCCGCGGTGTGATCGCGGTGGCCGGCAAGAATCGCGAGATCACGAGAGACGACGTGAGGAGGTCGATCGAGGCGGCAAAGGCCGTGGCACTGCCGACCGGACGCGAGATTCTGCACGTGCTGCCGCAGGACTTCGTCGTCGACGAGCAGGACGGCATCGGCGCGCCCGTCGGCATGACCGGCGCCCGCCTCGAGGTCAACGTGCACATCGTCACCGGCGCAGTGTCGTCGACGCAGAACATCATCGCGTGCGTCAACCGCGCCGGCGTCGCCGTGGCCGATACCGTCATCGAGCAACTGGCGGCCGCCGAGTCCGTGTTGACGCAGGACGAGAAGGAACTCGGCGTCGCCCTCGTCGACATCGGCGGCGGAACGGCCGACCTCGCGATCTTCGAACGCGGCAGCCTCTGGCATACTGGCGTCATCGCGGTCGGCGGCGATCACTTCACCAACGACATCGCCGTCGGCTTACGGACGCCGATTCCCGATGCGGAAAAAGTGAAGCGCAAGAATGGCTGCGCGCTGTCGTCGATGGTTGACGAGGATGAAACCATCGAAGTCGCCAGCGTCGGCGGCCGGAAGCCGCGGTTGATGGCGCGGCGCATCCTGTCGGAGATCCTGCAACCGCGCGCGGAGGAGATTTTTCATCTCGTGTGGGACGAGATCCGGCGAGCGGGGTACGAGAAGGCGCTCAACTCGGGAATCGTGCTGACCGGTGGCGGCGCGATTCTCGAGGGCATGCCCGAAATCGCTGAACAGATTTTCGACCTGCCGATCCGGCGCGGCGTGCCGGTCGGCGTCGGCGGCCTGGCCGATCACGTGAGCAGTCCCGTGTTCGCCACGCCCGTCGGCCTGGTGCTCTACGCCCATCGCAACCGGATCGCGGAACCCGGTCGCTCCAGCGGCGGTGCGTTCGATCGGATGCGGGTTCGCCTGCGAGGAATTTTCAGGGAGTTCTTCTGAGTAGCGCCCGGCTCGGCCGGCACGGTGCAGGACCCGGCTTTAGCCGGGCGGAGTAATGGAGCCCGGTCTCGGCCGGGCAGAGTTTGCCCGGTTTCGACCGGGCCGGAGCAAATGCCCGGCGTCAGCCGGGCTGGAGGGGTGCATGAGGGATTTCGACGGTCCCAACGGGCGCGATGAGAAGCTGCGATTGACGCTCGATCCGGAGGCGCGGCGCGGCGCGAAGATCAAGGTGGTCGGCGTCGGCGGTGGCGGCAGCAACGCCGTGAACCGCATGGTGGAAGTCGGCCTCAGCGGCGTCGAGTTCATCGTCGCCAACACCGACGTCCA
>Ga0310810_10009571_pt1 | contig 11215 bp, 14 predicted proteins | sample NCmetagenome_FD_207641 | JGI IMG/M metagenome (GOLD analysis project Ga0310810, IMG submission 207641) | Soil microbial communities from experimental microcosm in Duke University, North Carolina, United States - NC | ecosystem: Engineered > Artificial ecosystem > Soil microcosm > Unclassified ... | reverse complement strand
TCTTGGATGCGCTCAGTAAGCGCGATCGTGCGCTCTTCGTACTTTGCCTCGCCTTGTCGGTGCACGACTAGCAGCGGCCAACCGGGCACACGCTGCAACATCGTTTGCGGGTTCGGCTCAAGCTCCATCCAGTCCTGGACGGGACTCTTGTCGCTTAGCGGAGTGCCAATTGTGACTTGCTCCCAGACCGGCGAGAGCTCGGAGATAATTGCGGACTGAAAGAGAGCTCGTAAAATACGCCGCGCAGGGTCGAAAGCGCCGAGCGTTGCGTCGAACTGTTCCGGATCTGCCGGGAACTCGACATCGCCGATGCTCTGATAAAGCGAGTCGGATGACGGCATCTCAGGCTGATTTCGTAGAGCGACGACATCTCAGGCCGCGCTTACTGGCGTGACGCGCATCGTGTAGTGCAGCGCATGATCAGCGGAGATCTCGCGGATTACGTAGAGCGCGCCGTTTGGATGCTTCGGACCGGTGATGAGCACGTGCCGTGTCTGTCCGGCTAGCATTGCTGTGCCGCTGAGTGTCGCGAGCAACGTTCCGATTGTTCCGTTGGACGGCGTGATCGGTCCGATTTGCACGGAGCCGTCCGGCAGTCCCGCAACTGCAAGCTCCTTGTCACTCAGCCAACGCACCTTTGGCGGCTGGCCGTCTGCCTCGGTGATGCTCGTCTGAAATTGCGCCTTCTCGCCCTCGCCAGTGTGCTCGCCTGACCAGTCGGTTTCGACGATCGCGACTGTGTGGGGGCGGAGACCGAGAGAGCCCGGGATTGCCCTGATGTTCGTGAGCAGCGGCTTTAGATCGTCTGCCAGCGCCATCAGTAGACCGAAACTCTCTGTGCTCCTTGGTTACGGTAGGACCACATGTTTTGGACGCCCAACGTGGCCGCGAGCTCGTTTCTCCAGTGAGCTAACTCCTCCGCAAGGGAGCTCTGTTGCGAAGCGTTCGATGATGCCGACTCGGACGAGGAGCCTGACGATGCGCCGTAGAACTCGACTTCGTCGACCTTTTTTAGGCCGCCGACGCTGTAGGACGTTCCGCCGATTGACACCACGGACGAAGACGACAGCGCTGCAATCGAGTTCTTTACGGCGCGAATGCGTCCGAGAATTTCGCGGACTATCGATTCTCCGCCTTCTACGGTGACAGGATAGGTTCCTGAGTGCTCCTTGGTGAGAAGCACAGTGAGCGACGCGCCAGTCACCCGTTGCGCAGTTACGATCTCTTGCCTGTCGTCGACGTCAATGACGACGCGGTCGCCGGTGGTGAAGCCGGTACCGCTGGCCAGCGTTATCGTTACAGGCGTTGCTGTCGTTGCGGCTGTTACTGCAGTCGAACTAGTCGTCGCGGCTCCCCCGGTCATATAGACCTGGATCACCTGCTCGAATATCGACGTGATGCCTATGTACGGCGTCGACAGTGAGAGCAGCGGGTAGCCCAGCTCCGCCTTTATCCGGACGATCTCCGAATCCAGGAGCGCCATGAACGCTCCAAATCAGGCGTAGTTCTGGCGATACGAGTAGCCGATTGAATACAAGTCGGCAGCGGCGCCAGTTGCGCCACTGACGGCGAGCATGCACCGCGCATACCGATAGCCCTCGATTCCGCGCGGAGTCGGCAAGACCTCAGTCACGTTCTCGACTGCAGTTGCGATCGCGAGCTGGATCCCGCAGTTCGCATCATTCTGCATCGTCTTGAACGTGGTCCCGTCGTTACTCACCTGCCAATAAGGCTTCACGACAAGAGACGTCGTTGCCGCCGTGACAATGAGGTACGCCGAGAGGCTCTCGACTTTCAGAAATGACGTGCCGAGAAATACGCTGTTCCCGGTGACCGATGCGTTCGATACGGTGTTGAGTGTGCCGGTTACAATGTTCGTGTTGAACCGGAGCATGGAAGCTGTCATGTGTAAAATCCCTTAACTGAATCAGGTTAACGGGTCATTGGCGCGCGAGATCACCGCGCGCCCAGTGATTACGCGCCCGATCGGACGCTGTAGACGAATGCATTGTTCGCGAGCGCGAACGCGAGGTCCGCAAGCCAGATGACCAACGCTGTCTCGCCGTAGTTGTCGTTCGTGTTCGGACGAACGCGCGGGGCGCGGCCCATGCCGCCCATGGCTGCGCCCGGTGCGATCGCGTGGCCGTATTGAATCGCAACGCTCGAGCTGTTGTTCGTTGTGTTCAGCGTGGTCGACTGGAAGATGTGGAAGCGCTTCACGCTGCTGACGTACTGCGGAAAGATCGCGTTATATTGCGGATACATCTTCGCCGCGTTCGTGTAGTTGCCATCGAGGCCGAGTTGTTCGACCTGAACCGGCGTGAGCACGAGAACGCGAAATCCGTCCGGCAGTGTCGGCAAGTTCGCGACGTCCATGAGCCGCTGGGTACGACCGAGCTGCTCATAGGTGAACGGGAACATCCCGACGGCAGTGGCGTCGTTTACCGCTGACATCCCTTCCGGGTAGACAGCGGTTGCGCCGAGATCCATCAGTGTGACCCAAACGGCGTCCAGGAACTTGTCGAAGTCTCTACGTAGGTGCGTGCCGACGATGCTCGCTGCCTTGTGCACACCGAACTGCGCGTCGAAGGCCTCGATCCCGTACGGTTGCACCGCGGTGCTGTATGGGCCGCCGTAGTTGTACAGCGTCAAGTTCGTCTGCTGCGCGGAAGGCGTGATCGGCGTCGTGCTGATCGTGGTTCCGCTTGCGATGAGACGACTCGCTGCCGTATACGTCGAGTCAGTGAACACGGGTCGATTGATCCGAACCGTGCTTCCTGGCTTGCCGCTGAAGTCGACAGTCGTTGCGAAAATCGCGGACGACAGCGCATTCGCGATCGTGAGCCGGTCTCGCTCCGCCGCGGAATAGGCAGCGCCGGTTCCGCTGATGTCACGCCCGGGAAGTCCCATTGATCCAGGAACTTCTAGCGACGCCCCAAGCGCAGATTTGAAAAGCTGCGCGTAGAGGTATTGCGGCTCAGGCTGCGCAAGCAGCATTGCAGAAGTGATGTTGTAGAAATTCTCCGGCATGGAGAGACTGGACAACGAGCCCATGGTTTTATCCTTTTGCTGTTGGTCCCCGACTCGGCGTCAACCGGAGCGGGCGTGATTTATTGAGAGTCGGGAAACACCTCTCGCACATGCTCGATTGCGTATTGAGCAGCTGCGAAAGGGTTCGCTTTGAGTAATGCCGCGTGGACCGCTTTATGGTCAGTCGGCGAAATGTTCGTTGGTGCAGGTGCGGATGGCGCAGGCGCGGTTCCGTTCGGAGGAGTTGTCGGCTGCGGAGTTGTCGTCGCAGTCGTAGCCGCTGTCGGTTTCGCCCACGTCGGAGTCAGCGCCGTGATCGCGTGCAACTGCGCGGCGGGATCGTCACCGGCAATGGCTTTAACTGCCTCTTGCTGTTCGGCGGTCAGACCGATCATTTGCCGAGCCGCAAACTCTTGAATGACCTTCTGTTGCCGTTCCGCTTGGCTCTCGAACTTCGCGCGCTGCTTGCTTTCGTCAGCGAGGCGATCGGCAATGCTCTTGGCGTCTTGCTCGGCCTTTGCCGCCGCAGCGATTGCCGCCTTCGCCTTGTCGATGTCGGCGACGCCGAGGTCTTTCAGCAGCGTTGCTCGCCCGCGCTCGAGCCGCTCATTTAGTTGGGTTGTCGTCAGCGTCAGCGTGTCCGGTTGCGCCGCGGGCGCCGCTGGAGTTGGTGCCGATGCGGCGGGTGTGGGGGATACCGTGGGCGCCGCAACTGCGGGCGCAGCTGTAGCGGCTGGCGTGGCTTCGTCAGGCATGCGTTCTCCTCTGCAACCGTGTTTTTACCGTCGCGTCCGACGTGAGAGGATTTCTGTTATCGAGACATTCCGAGTTGCGACGTGAGTGCCGCCGTCACGGGATCGTAGACAGTCCGAAGACGTCCAGAGGCGTAGAGATCGAGTGCTACTGCCGGCAATATCCACCAGCCGAATGCAGCGACCGCGCCGATTCTCAGAATCAGATCGGCGGCGAGCACGAGCCGAACATTGCGAACGGGAGCGATTGCGTGGGCCGCAACGAGAGCCGCTGCGATAGCGAGAATCTGAGGCGGACCAAACAGTGCCGCCAACGTAGTTGCTGGGGATACGAGCACCAGATCAACCAGTAGGCGATGCCATGCGCCACGCTGATGGTCTTTCGTGTACGGCGTCGAGTGCCCGCGAGTGCCAGCTTTGAGCATTGCCGGCAGCATCGAGCCGAACAGCGCCAGGAGCACAGCGAGCGCGGCCGCTGCATACCCGGCCGTGGCTACAGCGAATCCAATCCACGGCATCCCGGAGGGCCACCAGGCGACGGCAAGCGCCGGAATCGTGATGACGGCGGTGTCCTTGATGGCGAGCAGCGCGAAAATGGACAGGCCGAGCCCAAGCGGTGACCCGCGCAAGGCGAATCCGATCGCCAACAGAGTGAGCGCAGCGATCGGCGCGTCTTGCAGACGACGGCGACCGGCGAGGTAAAGCAGCGGGGCAGAGCCGAGAACTGCGTATCCGACGACATGTTGCGGCGCGATCGGAAGGCAAGCCCAGATCGCGATCGGTACCGCCGCAATGGCGCCGATTATTGCCGGCCACCTGCCGAACAGCGCGACGAGGACAATCCAAAGCCAGCGGACCGGAGAAGGCAGCGACTGCGCTTGAAAGCTGTTCAGATACTCGAGTCCCATGCGACGGAATGCAGCGATACCGCCCCGACGAATCATATTCGCCTGGTTCTCGTAGGTAGCTTCATCAGGACCGAGCGTCGGCGCTGCGGCCTCTTCCTTGGTCTGGGCGCCGCGAATCAACCGGATGTTCTCGCGGAACCGCTCGTGCTCTGTTTCTGGCAGCTGCGGCAACTTCAAAAGCTTCTCGAGTATGTCGACCGCTTCGAACAGTTTTCCCTGCTCGGCGAGCGCTCCGGCCAAAAGGTCTGCAGCGCGGAAGGCGTAAACGCTATCGTCGCAAGGCAGCGTTTCGATCGGCCTAGGAATGCGCTGCGCCGCTCTTGCGTAAAGCTCCGCGAGAGGATGCTCCCCGCGCTTGGAATGAACGCACGCGATCGCATAGAGCGGCTCCGCGCGCTTTGGGTTCATGTTCCACGCAGTCAGGTATGCGTTCCGGTAGACTTCGAACGGTGCGCCGAGCTCCTCGAGGCATTGCCCGATGAGCATCTGACTATACGCGAGCTCACCGCCGAACCCTTTTTCCGTGAACGTTAGTCGCTTTTCGAATGCAACGATCGCTTCGCTGTAGCGCCCGGCTCCCATGAGACGCTGGGCCAAGTAGAACCAATAGCGCGACTCTTCGGGCTCTTTCTCGAGTGCTCGCTGTAGCACCTCGACGTCGCGGTTGTACTTTTCGACTAACCCCTGAGCATTACGAGCACCATCGGTGCGCGAAATCACCAGGCATGCGGGCAGACAGTCTCGCGTTTCACCGCCTACAAGCGTCTCGTCGAGGACGTATTTGTATCGAAGATGCGGCTTGAACAGGATCGCGCGCGGCCACTTGCCGGCGGACATCTCAAATACCGCGTCATAGACGTCGCTGACGAGTCCGGCGAATGAAAAGCCCGGCTTCGTCGTGAACTCCTCGTCGGCATCGAGCGTCAGGCAATAATCAGGAGAGAACTGCTGCGCCGCCTCAATGGCTTCGTTGCGATTAGTCGCGAAATCAACCCATGGGCGCTCTAGCAGTTCTCCGGGAATACCAGCAAGCGCCTCTCGGATAATATCCTGCGTGCCGTCGGTGCTCCCGGTGTCGCTGATAACCCAAGCGTCGATGTGTTTCTTTACGGACTCGAGGCATCGGCGAATCACGCGCGACTCGTTCTTGACGATCATCGTCAGAACAATTCGTTGCCTCTTCGCCATCCCTGCGTCCGCTACGAGCGTTTTTGCTTTTTCACGAGCTGCTCAGCTTGAGCAAGCGTCGCTTGTGCTGCCAATAGCTCTTTCGAGTCGCGCTCAAGGCAATCGAGAATATCGCCGGGCTTCACGCCGTCGGCTGCCCGCGCGATCTGGGCCTTGTCCTGCTCCCACGCCTGCAGCGCGGTCTTCATTGCATTCAAATTGCGTAGAGCTCGTTCGTAAAGCTCGCCGTTCTTAACGCAAAACAGCTGCTTCGTTTCGCTCTGACGAATGCGCTCGGCGGTCTCGATCGTGACAAAACCGTCCTTGATTTCGAGCGCCGCAGGCCCGGAATGGATCACGACTCGTCGACCGTGACGTAGACGTTGCAGGTAGCTGCGGCAGCGACCGCAGCGGCCGCAGTGGGCCCGCCCACCGAAAACGTCAGTGTGGTGCCGGAAATCGTTGCATCGAGTGCGTAAGCAGCGGTCCCGCCTGGCGTAATGCCGGGGCCGCCTGCGCCAGCAGCGCGAAGCGTAACCGTCTTGCCCTTCTTCGTAATGTTCTGCAACTTCACGTCGCAAGTTACGACGGACGCAGAATCACCGGCAGTCATCGTGCCGCAGCTGACGGTAAGCCGATACACATAGCGGCCGCCGGTGCTCGAGTTAACGATCGATCCTTGCGGGCCTTCAACACAGTGGGCATCCAAAAGTGCAGCAACAACAGTGGCCATAGTTTCCTCGTTCAGCCCGATTTCCGGGTATTGATTGCGGTGACCTTAGCTGGCGGCGCTTTTGCCGCAGCGATGAGTCGTCGGATCTCCAGCGCCTCTTCTTCGAGTCCGCGGAGTGACTTGATTTGACGCTCGACTACGCGGAGCCGAGCACGGAGTTCTTTGACGAAGTACCGACGCTTGAGCGGCGAGATCGCTGTCGGTGGCGCTGTCTTGACAGTCACTTTCCCAACAGGACGTGCCGCCTCTTGCCTTGCTACCTGTTCACGCAGATCGGCAACCGCCTGCGCCGCGCTGACCACGCCGGTGGTTACAGCGGCGCCTTCGGGGCCGTATTCACGGATGCCAGACGGCGTAAACTCGAACGTACTCACTTTTTCACCGGTGGTTTGCCGAAAGCAGGAGCAGCGGTCGCCTTGGTTTGAATCTGCTCGATCGTTCGCTGATGTGCCTGATCAGCCTGCGCGGCGTCCTCGGCCTTCTTCTCTTCCGCCTGCTTCTGGAGCTCTTCGATGATGGCGCCGACGTTGTCGATGTCGAAAACTCCGCTTTGACGGAGCTTCTCTACCGCGAGCTGCGTCGTAATGAGAGGCGTTCCGGCCGTGCCACCGAGCGCAGCTTGTACCGTCTGCACGGTTTGCAGCTGCTCAGCAGGATCCGGGCGGCTATATGGCCTCCACTTGAGTGTGAGACTAGGAGGGAACCACGGCATCCTGTGCGAACCTATCGAGGACCGGGAGCGCTTCTTTGATGCCGGCCACTCTGAGCTGCTCTCGCGCAAGGCTCGCGATCCGTAGCTGCATGTTGACGCTCGGCAGGATGAACCCCTCTTCGAGATCGTCTCGGTACTGGTCGCAGCGGTCGTATTGCCGTGACTTAGTTTCCTGCAGCGATCGGCCGCTTACGGCGCCAGCGAACTTGAACTCTGATGGTTTCGGAAGAACGACCGCAAGTCCTTGCTCGATCTTGCCGAGTAGATCGTTGCAGTGTTCCTCTTGCTCCTTGAGCAACCCTGACGGAAAAACGAGATATTCGACCTTCGACTTGTCGCTTGAGTACTGCCAGACGTAGCCGGGTCCCTTTTTGCGAGCCGGCTTGCTGAGCGGTCCGTCGAAGAACGCCCCGGTTTTCGCACCAGTGTTGGTACCCAGCGGGCCGCCGTTCTCTGTCGATTCGACGACTGCGGTTCGTCCTAGCTCTCCTGTCGGGTTGTACCCCGGAGCAACGCCTGTCTCGACCGGCTGCGGCTCGCTGTGGAGCGTGCAGTTTTGCTTCTGGCTCAGCGCCATGTCGAGCGCCTGAATCTCGTCGCGCAGGTTTTCGTGTATCGCGTGCCCGTCGATGCGGTTCACTACGGAACAACCGCGCATAAACGGGTACCAGACTACCGGACAGAACCCGAGACCGTGTTCAATTGTCTGATTCGGATCGGGTATCCATTCCGGCTCTGCGCCATCTTCGCGCGCGTCGGCCGGCAAAAATGTGATGTCGCTCTCCGCGTTGATGACCCGCCGGTACAGCTTCGCCTTGATGGTCCACTTGCCGTTGATTTTCTGTTCGTCAACGTACGGATACCGGATCTCGAGGCTAGCGACGCTGCGATCGTTGAGAAACTTTGGCGTTCCCCACTTTGCGGGAATCAGGTCCGCGAATGGTTTACCGAATCGGTGCCCATGAATTGCGCATACAGTGCCGCAACCCTGAGCCGCAGCGAACGCTTCGCGGACATGCGCCTTGAATCGACTGATCTTGTGGTGCTCACGGATGAACCGGTCAAGCGCGTCGCTTTCCGATTCGCCGAGTCCGAGCTCTAAGTCTTGCTCTTTTTCGCCTGGCTTACTCGTGATTGTTGGGAATCGCCCCTCACCGAGCACCAGGTCAACGTTGCTCGATATCGCTACCGCTGCGACCGGATACACGAAGCAGGGCTTACGTTCCCAGCGCGGAACCTCTTCGGGCCCGCCCGTCCACCAGTCGGGACGGCCGTCGTACTGACTGCCGGTGACCCAGGACTCGAGCTCTTCGAGGCGAACATAGCGCGGTGAAACGTTCGCTGCGATCGCGCGGGCCGCTTCATCGCCGCCGACGTACTCGAACTTTTGCATCAGCGCGGCGTTTCGTGACGATGACTCGGCAGACGACCGAAACGACCTACCGCCATGTAGCGGAGCGCGTCCATCGCGTGGTTATTACGATCTTCTGGTTTATCCTCGAAAGTACCGTCGGTACGTTTAATCCATCGGTACAGCCCGAACTCCCGAATCGTGTTCACACACTTCGGTGAGACGAACAGACGCGCGAATTTTCGTACAACAGGTTGGAACGCAGGCCCTGTTTCCTCGCGAGTGCGAATGAATAAAAGGTCTGCGACGCGCGCTATGCCGGCATTGATCGAGCCTGGCCCTCGATCGACCTGCTGCACATCGAGACCGAGTGCGCGAAGATCTTCGATGCGATCGAGCCTGCTCGAATCAGGGAAGAACCTGGCGTCTTTCCATTCGAGTGCGCGCTTATTCCAGATGTGATTCGGGCAGTGCGTCTCGTAGTGCTCTTCGAGAAGCCACAGCGTGGCTTCGTTGCCGTATCCGCTTACTCCACCGCGCAGCAAGACGCCTGCGTCGACTGTGCCGTGGTCCATGCCGACGATGTACTCGTCGAATTGGAATCCAGGAGGCGGACTCTTGATGTGAAAGTTTTCATCGAACGGGTAGACCAGGCCTTCGCCTGCATCAAAGTTGCACTCCCATTCGCGTTCGAATGTGGCCTTCGGCGAATTGAGCCGCGCGTCTTCGACTTCGTCCGCGTCTACCGTCTCCGGCGCATCGCGATACGTCGCGTGAAACGTCAGATATCGTTCTGCTGATGTCTCCGCGCTCTGTCCGAGCCGATGCAGATGAAACAGCAGCCCATGGCGACCGCGCGTCGGCGTTCCGCCGCAAAGTCTAATCTTCAGCGACCACGGCTCAGAGAACCATGGGCGAGCCACGCTCTCGAATACGTCGCGGTCGATGTCGTCGGTTTCGTCGGTGAGGACGACATCGCACCGTAATCCACGAGCTCGCTTCGAGTTGTGGAGCTCTGCTGGAAACGGCTGGATCCAGCTACCGTCAGGAAATCGTATTTGCCACGTCGTACGGTCTAGCTTGCCGCCGAGATAGCTCCAGTCCTCGTCGTTCTCGCGTTCGATTGCGAGCCCATGCACATCCTTGAATTGCTTCAAGGTCGGCATCAGGACGACGATGCGGACGCCGCGAAAGGGCTTCAGCGCGTTCGCTCGAACCCTGTTGCGCCACTGAGCAACAAGCAAAAACGCGATCGCGCGAATGAACCAGCTCTTGCCGACTCCGCGTCCCCATGGGATTGCGATCGTCTTGCGCGGCTCGAGTGCTGCGTACGCTTTCGACTGCGGAACGTTGAGATTGAGATCGATCCGCCTAGCCGTTGCCGTCATCTGGCTCTGGCTTTTCAGGCTTCAGGTGCACGTGAACTTCGACGGGCTTTGACTCTTCGCTCTTGTCGTCAAGCTTTCGATTTGCCGTGATGACCTTGTATGCATCAACGAGGCCTCTGAAGTACGCCGGCCTCGGATCCTGTATCGAGATTTTGCCCGCGCCGATCTCAGCAAGATCCTTCGGCGTCTCGGGCTCTGTTTCGATCCGGTCGAGCGCGATTTCCATTGCCTCGCGGAGCATACGCTCCCCGTCGGGAAGCAGCCGCGTGTACATATCTGCCCGGATTTGGCAGAACGCCGGATCCGCGTTCGCCCTCGTCGCAAGGTCCTGCCCGGTCGAGTGCGAAATTCCTACCTGTCGGGCCGCTGCTCGAATTGAGCCGCGAACCAAGTAATGCTTTCGAAATTCCGCTTCGACTTCCGGCGGAGTTGGCGCCATTGTCTTCGCACTCCTCGCTCCCGTTTACCGTCTTTTTCCCGTGGACGTTCACGTCGGGGCTTGTTGCGCTATTCGTTTTGTTGCCAGCCGTTCCCGCTCCTGCCGCCGTTCCCGCTGTGCATCAACCATCGTCTCCACCTGCGCACATTCGCGCATGTCGGCGAGGATTTCGAGTCGGCGGGCGAGATCGCGCTGGGCGCGTTGGGGATCGGACACGGCAGATTTTTGGCAGCGCCTTTGCCGGGTCTGGCAGGTGGCGCGCGCCTATCTTTGATTTCGCACATTCGTAACGCGACCTAACGCGCGCGCGTTACTCGGCCTCACGTTGCAACTTGTCCAAAGCTTCCGGAAACACGGCAATTATTTTTTCTTTAGTGGTGACCCACCGTCCGGCCACCTTGAAGACCACTTTTTCGCGCTTGGCCCATCGCAGCGTTTTCTCTTTCCAACGCCATCCCATGAGGTCAGAGAGCTCACGTAGCGTGATGTAGGTAGGCTCTTTGCTCACCGCGTCAACTCCCACGCTTTGGCAGCCTCGGATAGGAGCTTTTTGGATTGCTCGCGGGCTTCGAGCAGGAGCTTTCCGCGCGTCGAGTCTGACTTGAGCCGCTGGGCGTTGCACTGATTCACCACGCTTTGGTCCGGGCGCACCCCGAGGCCTTCCAGTGCGTCCGATTCGTCTTTCGAGAGTCCGCGCCGTGCGAGCTTCTTTCCCGGCGGCGTAAGGGCATACAG
>Ga0310810_10009570_pt1 | contig 11217 bp, 8 predicted proteins | sample NCmetagenome_FD_207641 | JGI IMG/M metagenome (GOLD analysis project Ga0310810, IMG submission 207641) | Soil microbial communities from experimental microcosm in Duke University, North Carolina, United States - NC | ecosystem: Engineered > Artificial ecosystem > Soil microcosm > Unclassified ... | reverse complement strand
AAGCGCAGGGCGAGGGACCCGCGAAGCGGGATCGACCCGCGTAGGGGATGCGGCGACCGCACTTATGAATGACTGGGCCGTGCATCCCGCTGCGGGGTCGCATCTTCCTTCGGAAGACACTGCTCCCTTTGCGGTCGCCCCCAAAAGCGTCGCTCGAGGGGCCCCGCGAAGCGGAGATCGGGCAGCGGTGGACGCCGAGACCGCGAGATTACATATCCCTTGGACGCTCGCATCCCGCTTCGGGGTCGCGACCCGAAGCGCAGGGCGAGGGACCCGCGTAGGGGATGCGGCGACCGCACTTATGAATGACTGGGCCGTGCATCCCGCTACGGGGTCGCATCTTCCTTCGGAAGGTACTGCTCGGCCCTTCGCGGTCGCATTCCCTTCGTCGCCTTTCGCGCATTCCATCCCGCAAAGCCGCCGTCGCGCCCGCGCGGGATTTATTCAGGTTCCTTAATCTTTGCATAACAACGACAGTCTGAGAGACTGAAAGATCACTTCAACCGGAGCGGCCAGATCATGCGTTCAATATCCATTTTTACATCCTTATTGTTGTTCTATGGTTTTAGCTCGGCCTTTGCTGATGAGGCGTCCTTAAAAAAAACGCTCCAGCAGATATTTCCTGGCGAGAAAATTGAGAGCCTGAAAAAAACACCCTACCTTGGACTGTATGAAGCCGTTGTGGGGGGCGAGTTATTCTATACGGATGAAAAAGGGACATACCTTTTTCTTGGGCATGTGATTGACCCCCAGACCCGACAAAGCCTGACTAGCGAGCGCCTGCAGCAGATCAAGGAAGCCAGGCGAATAAGTCTGGCATCGCTGCCGCTGGACTCCGCAATCAAAGCGGTGAAGGGCAATGGCAAACGCAAGCTGGTGGTATTTTCCGATCCGAACTGCCCTTATTGCAAACGGCTGGAAAAGGAGCTGGCTAATATCAGCGACGTAACCATTTATACACTTCTCTATCCAGTGCTGAATGGCTCGATGCCGACCGCCACCGCGATATGGTGCTCCCCCGATCGACTCAAGGCTTGGGACGATTTCATGCTGAGAGGTGTCGCGCCAACTGGAAAAACCTGCGACACACCTATTGAAACCCTACTCGAGGCAGGCAAGAAAAATGGCATAAGTGGCACGCCAACGCTTATCTTTGCTGACGGCTCGGTGGTTCCGGGGATGATCGCCGCGGATACCATCGAAAAGAAACTGAGCTCGGCAGCGTCAAAGTGAGGCAAGGCAGTGGGAAGGGAAGCAATAACGGCTGCGATATGTGATGAAAAACGACTGGCTATTTCGTTTCAAGCAGAGCCTGCTCCAGCGATGGGTGACTACAGAGTGGCATTCGGCGATTAACGCCGCTTGCCGTTGCAGATGATCTGACTTCAACTGTTCAACAGCATGTCTTCTGCGGAGCGGGAGTCTGCGGTACATAGCCAGCGGGCATTAACACCCACATCTTCCCGGTCTGTCTCATCTTTCCTGCCTGATCGGCCGCCTCCGGGCCGAAACCCCAGAAAAAATCGGCGCGGACATTGCCTTTGATAGCGCCGCCCGTGTCCTGCGCTACCATCAGACGATAAAGCTGTTTATCAGTATTTGGCCAGGTGGTGGCGAGAAAAACCGGCGCGCCCTGAGGCACGGTGCGGGGATCGATGGCCAGACTTCTGCCCGCAGTCAGCGGTACGCCGAGCGAGCCCAGCGGGCCGGGAATGCCGGCAGGTAGTTCACGAAAGAAAACAAAGCTTGAATTCCGCTGCAACAGTTCAGCCAGCTTGTGGGGGTTCTTCTGGCCCCATGCCCGGATTCCCTGCATCGACGCCTTTTCCAAGGCCAACTCGCCGCGCTCCACCAACACTCTCCCAATCGATTTGTAGGGATGGCCATTTTGATCGGAATAGCCGACTCTGACAATTTCGCCATTCTCGAGTTTTACGCGGCCCGAACCCTGGATTTGCAGGAAAAACAGGTCGATCTCATCATCCACCCACAACAGTTCCCTCCCCTGCAAGGGAGCAGGGTTACTCACTATTTCGGCCCGGCTGTAGTAAGGTACTACCTTACGCCCCTGCAACCGGCCTCGCAATCGCATGTTTTTAAGCTCCGGATAAATCTCGCCCAAATCTATGACCAGAAGCTCATCAGGTGTCGTATAGATCGGATAACGGTAACGCCGGGATGGCTTGCGGCTGCCTTTCAGCAATGGTTCGTAGTAGCCTGTGATCAGGCCCTCGCCGCTACCGTCCACGTTCAAAACCTGGTGGGGCGTAAAACGGGTCTCGAAGAATTGGCGCAATACGCTACTGCTGTGTCCCCGCAGCGAGTCAGCCTGGACGCAGGTATCCTGCCATAGCGGCTGATTTTTAAGCACAGCGCAGCTTTGAAGAAATGCATTCCAGGCAGGCTGAATATCGTCCTCCGTCCATCCCGTCAGTGAATTCCAGTCGGCCGGCCTGAGCGTGACTGTGGGAGCCTCCACCGCAGCAGCAGTTGTCCCTGCCGGCTTTTCAGGTGGAGTGGCGGCAGGTGGCGCACTGGCAGGCCGATTAGTAGCGGGGGGAGAGCTGATGCAGGCATTGAGAAGCAGTAATGCGGCAGCGGCTGTAAAACTTAATTGGTTTTTCATCGCAATTTGGTTAAAGTTGCATTTGGCCAATATACAGTAAGCTCGAAAATATGTGGGTATTAGCGCTGGAAGCAGCAGTCGCTCTGTCATTACTGATCCTCATTGTATGGTGGACGAGGCCGCAGAAAAAAAATGACGAAGAGGAAAAAGACGATGAAAAAAAAGAATAACATGCCTGCTCGAACACTGCTTCACCGTTCTATTTCTATTTTTGTCCGAGTTTTTAAATAGCCCATCGCGCGCAGCGAAATGGCTATATCAGCCGACATTCCAATCATGTTACACAACCCCATATCGCGAGTGGGCCCGTGTGCCGCACCAGATAAATCGAGTGCGAGGCGCCAAGTAATTTGGCAGAATGCACACTTTGGAAAAATGGTTTTATGAGGGGAACACAAAGGGGACAATAATGAAGTATAAAAGTTTTCAGGAGTTCTGCGCTTCCATAGCAGAGCGAAATCCTGGCCAGTCCGAATATATGCAAGCGGTTGCAGAAGTGATGGAAAGCCTTTGGCCTTTTATTACGGAACATCCCCGGTATGCAGAGCATGGCATTCTGGCTCGGCTTATTGAACCCGAGCGAATCATTATTTTTCGGGTGGCGTGGGTGGATGATCATGGTGAGGTCAACGTTAATCGAGGTTATCGGATCCAGCACAGCTCCGCCATTGGGCCCTACAAGGGAGGCACCCGTTTTCATCCTTCGGTAAATCTTTCCATTCTCAAGTTTCTGGCGTTCGAGCAAACCTTCAAGAATGCGCTCACGACGCTGCCCATGGGCGGCGGCAAAGGTGGCTCCGACTTCGACCCCAAGGGGCGATCAACCGGAGAAGTGATGCGTTTCTGCCAGGCCTACATGACCGAGCTGTTTCGCCATATTGGCTCCGATACGGATGTGCCCGCTGGAGACATCGGGGTTGGCGGGCGGGAAGTTGGATTCATGGCCGGGATGATGAAGAAATTATCCAACCGGTCGGATTGCGTTTTCACCGGCAAGGGTCTCAGTTTTGGCGGCTCCCTGATCCGCCCCGAAGCAACTGGTTACGGCACTGTCTATTTCGCGGAGGAAATGCTCAGGCAGTCTGGCCGTTCGCTCGAAGGCCTGCGGGTTTCCGTCTCAGGTTCAGGAAATGTGGCGCAGTATGCGGTCGAAAAAGCCATGGCGCTGGGCGCGAAAGTCATCACCGTATCAGACTCCAGCGGCGCCGTGGTTGACGAAGAAGGCTTTACGAGCGAGAAATTGGCTGAGCTGATGGATGTCAAAAATCATCAACGGGCCCGAATCGGTGTATACGCCGAGAGGGTAAAGGCCACTTTCATTTCCGGGGCAAGCCCCTGGCACATTCCCGTGGATGTTGCGCTACCCTGCGCCACACAGAATGAGCTCAATGACGACGATGCGGCAATGCTGATCAAGAACGGCGTGATCTGCGTTGCAGAAGGCGCCAATATGCCCTCCACGGCGGAGGCGGTGAAGCGCTTCGAACATAGCGGAGTCCTTTTTGCTCCCGGCAAAGCGAGCAATGCGGGCGGAGTGGCTACCTCAGGGCTGGAGATGAGCCAGAACGCCATGCGTCTCTCCTGGCCTCGGGATGAGGTGGATGCAAGATTGCTCGAGATCATGCAGGCCATTCATAAGTCATGCCTGAAATACGGCGAGCGCAAGGACGGCACGATCAGTTATGTCAATGGAGCAAACGTAGCTGGCTTCGTAAAAGTTGCGGAGGCGATGATGGGTCAGGGAGTGATCTGATAAACATTGATCGGTTTTATCCGGCATTACCCTTTGCTTTGATCAATGCTTGGGCGCAGCCATCAAGATCGTCCCGCTCTCCCTCTCCCATGGGAGAGGGAGAGCAGAAGCGCGGCTGAAGTCGCCAAGATGAACCATCATCTGGCGGCAGCGAAGAAGATAGTAAGTATCAACAACGCGGGTCCTGCCTTCCCTCATCCTCTCCCGCTAGTGGAGAGGATGAGGGAGAGGGCCGGTTTTTATCGATAATGCGCATCTCCTCTGCGGCCCGATCCCGCTTCGCGGGGAGCCCTCGCCCCAAGTCTGGAGCGCGACCGCAAAGGGCCGAAGAGATGCTTGGGGGTGAGTTTACTGCGGTCGAGGCGCCCCTACGCTGGTCGATCCCGCTTCGCGGGTCCCTCGCCCCGCGCTCCGGAGCGCCTACCTCACCCACACTGTCTTGATGTTAACGAATTCGCGAATGCCGTGGTAGGACAGTTCCCGTCCAAAGCCGGACGCCTTGGTGCCCCCAAAAGGTAGGCGGGGGTCGGACCTCACCATGCCATTGATAAAGCAGCAACCCGACTGGATCTGCCGCGCGAGCTTTTCCGCATTTTCGATGTCCCGCGTCCAGATGCTCGAGCCAAGGCCGAAACGGGTGTCATTGGCAATATGGATGGCTTCTGCCTCGTTCGCTGCCCGTATAATGGCCGCTACCGGCCCGAATAGTTCTTCATGATATGCACGGATTTTTGCGGTGACTCGATCAAGCACGGAAGGTGGATAGAATGCGCCCTGTCCCTGGCCGAGTTCGCAGCCCAGGAGTGGCTGGGCGCCCTGCGCAATCGAATCGGTCACCTGCCGATGCAAATTCTCCCGTAAATTCAATCGTGCCATTGGGCCAAGCTGAGTTGCCTCACTCTTGGGGTCGCCCATTTTCAAATCTGCCACTTTCCTGATAAATAGGGATATAAATTCATCGGCTATTTCCGTCACTGGAATAATACGCTTCGCGGCAATGCAGGACTGTCCGCAGTTCTGGAATCTCGATTTCACCGCGAAGGTGGCGGCGAGTTCCAGATCGGCATCCCGGAGTATGACAAACGCATCCGAGCCGCCCAGCTCAAGCACGCATTTTTTCAAATGCTGTCCGGCGTGACCGGCGACTTCACGCCCGGCCGCTTCAGAGCCGGTCAGCGTGACGGCATGAATGTGGTGACTGGCAATCGCTTCAGCCACGTCGGCCGCTTCGATCATGAGCGTGGTGAACAGATGCGGAGGTAACTCTGCGTCGCGAAATAGCTGCTCCAATGCAAGTGCGCATTGAGGAACGTTGGAGGCATGCTTCAGGACACATCCGTTTCCTGCCATCAGCGCGGGCGCGGCAAAGCGAATTACCTGAAAAAATGGGAAGTTCCACGGCATGATGCCCAGCAGTATGCCAATTGGATCATAACAGACGTAACTCTTGCTCGCGTCCGTCTGCACCAGCTCGGTCTGCATGAAATGTTCGGCGTGGACCGCGTAATAGTCGCAAGCCAATGCGCATTTTTCCACCTCGGCGCGGCCCTCACGCACCGGCTTTCCCATCTCCTCAGCCATCAGGCTGGCATATTCATTGATTCGCTCATGCAATAACATCGCTGCGCGATGCATCCCCTCCGCGCGTTCAGCGAATGTTTTCACTCTCCAGGCTTTTTGCGCGTTGTCAGCTTCCTCCAGCGCCGTGGCAAGCCGACCGCTATCCCAACTGGTATAGGTTTTGATCGTTTTATTGGTCGCCGGGTTTAGACTGATGTACGGCATGGTGTGCTATTCTTTACTGGCGGCTCTAAATCGAAAGGCGGCGGAAGCGTTAATGTGACCGATTTTTAAAGTACACGTTTATGTATAGCAGGTTATGAAAAGATTTTTAGTGGGCTTGGTTTTTGCAATATATGCCGGCGCTCTGGTTGCGGGCGCCGAGGATGATTTTGTCGCGATGAGGCAGGCATTTCAGACGGGAGATGCGGTCCGGGTAGCGCTTTATGCTCAACGTCTGCAAGGACATGTGCTGGAGCCCTATGCTGCTTATTATCAACTGCGCCCCCAGCTCGAAAACGCTATTGCGAGCCCGGATTTAGTAAGAAAGTTTTTATTCCGCTACCAGGACACGCCTCTAGCCGACCGCCTGCGGGGTGAATGGCTGAAAACGCTGGGAAAGACACAGCAATGGGAGCTGTTTGCCGAAGTCTATCCGGCTCTGATTAACCGGGATACCGAACTCACGTGTTATTCGCTAGAGCAACGCCTGGCTACCAGCGACATCAGTGCGCATAATGAAGCGCGCCCGCTTTGGTTTAGCGCGCGCGACCTGCCGGAGAGCTGCACGACAGTGTTCGAGTCGCTCGTCAATGCTGGAGTGTTGACGGTCGAAGACATCTGGATGAGGCTGCGTCTGGCATTGGAAGCGGGAAATGTAGGTGTTGCAAAACGTGTCAACCAGTACTTGCCGGAAAGCCAGGCGCTCAATGAACGCAAGTTGGCCACCGCTACCGAAAATCCTCTGCGTTATCTGGAAAAGCACCGAAATGAGATCAAGACTCGTGCTGACCGTGAAATAGCGCTTTTTGCCATACTAAGGCTGGCCCGCAGCGGCCCTGATCAAGCTTATGCCTATTGGGCGAGGATACGCGAGCGGTTCAGCGAGGCGGAACATTCGTATTTCATGGTGCAGCTCGCGGACCAGGCGGCGCGGCGGCTGAACCCGCGAGCCCTGAGCTGGTTTACGGAAGCGGCCGCAAGCAGTGAACCTGCTGCGCTAACCGACGCACAGCTCGGCTGGAAGACCCGCGCTGCGCTGCGCGCAGGCGACTGGGAACTGGTGCTGGGAACTATTGAAGCCATGTCTCTGGCGGAGCAACAGGCGGGCGTGTGGCGCTATTGGAAAGCCCGTGCCCTGAAGGCAGCCGGCAAGCCCACAGAGGCCAATGCGATTCTCGCTCCCTTGAGTACCGAACACAACTTCTATGGCCAATTGGCGGAAGAGGAGCTAGGAGTGACGATCGGCGCCCCGACCGAATCGCATAAAGCTACGGCACAGGAAATCGCCATGATCGAACGGCTGCAAGGAGTCCGTCGGGCGCTTGTCCTGTACCGTCTGAATCTTCGCACCGAAGCTACACGCGAATGGGCCTGGGTAATACGCGATCTGGATGATAGACGGCTGCTGGCAGCTGCTGAGGTCGCACGACGCAATGGAATTTACGACCGCGCCATTCATACCGCTGACAAGACTGTGCAATATCATGACTTCAGTTTACGTTTTCTCGCTCCTCATCGGGATGCCCTACGTGAACTCCTGAGCCAGCAGGAGCTCGATGAAGCGTGGGTATATGGCCTTATCCGCCAGGAAAGCCGTTTCGTGAGCGATGCAAAATCAAGCGCGGGAGCAACGGGTTTGATGCAGTTGATGCCAGGTACCGCGAAATGGGTGGCCAAAAGACTGGGGATGCGCAAACCGCCCAAGACGCTTGCCGAGGTGAATACGAATCTTACGCTGGGGACTTATTATCTCAAGCACGTTCTGACGATATCCGATAATCAGCCGCTGCTCGCCTCCGCCGCTTATAACGCCGGCCCCAGCCGGGCGTGGCAATGGCGCGACGAAAAACCGCTGGAAGGCGCGATCTATGCAGAGACCATTCCTTTCAGCGAAACGCGAGACTATGTAAAAAAAGTCTTGAGCAATTCCATGTATTACGCCAGCACCTTCGGTCATAGCGTTATCACTCTGAAGCAGAGACTCGGCGTCGTGGCATCCAAGTTGAATGGAGATGCGCTTGCGGAAAAGGAAAAATGAGCCATGCAAGTCGAGAATGTATGCATTTTTGGCGGAAGCGGATTTGTTGGCGGACATCTCGCAAACTTCCTCACGGCTCTGGACATCAGGCTGAGTATTCCGGCGCGGCGGCGGGAGCGCGCTAAAGCGCTTCTCGTTCTCCCGACGGTGGACGTCATACAGGCCGACATATATGATGACGCGCTGCTCGACAGGCTCGTATCCGGCATGGATGCGGTCATCAATCTGGTTGGCACCCTCCATGGCGACTTCAACTCCGCACACGTGGAATTGCCACGCAAGATTGTGGCCGCATGTCAACGCAACGGCATAGCGCGCCTGTTGCACATGAGCGCGTTGAACGCGCATCCCGGGGCGGCCAGTGCCTATTTGCGAACCAAGGGAGAGGGTGAGCGCATTGTGATGTCATCCGGCCTCAACGCTACGGTTTTTAGGCCATCCGTTATTTTCGGGCCAGGAGACCGATCGCTGAGCCTGTTCGCCAAGCTCGGGGCGCTACCAATATTGCCGCTGGGTTCGCCTGATGCAAAATTTCAACCAGTGTATGTCGAAGACGTGGTGCGAGCGTTCACCGGGAGCCTGGATGCTCCCCATACTATCGGGCATAGCTATGATTTATGCGGCCCCAGATGTTACAGCCTGCGCGAGTTGGTTGAATACGCCGCGCGTATGGCCGGGCACAACCCGGCGATTGTCGGCCTCAACGGCACGCTCTCCTATCTGCAGGCGCTGATCCTCGAATTCCTCCCAGGCAAACTCATGACGCGCGACAATTATTTTTCGATGAAGGTGGACAACATATGCGATTGCGATGGCCACAGCAATTTGACCAGTATCTGGGGTATTCATCCCATCGCAATAGAAGAAGTAGCCCCTCGTTATCTGGCTCATCGTATGCCGCGTGAACGATACGATGACTTCCGCCAGCGGGCCGGGCGGTGAAACGCTCAGGATTCAAGGATGCCCATAGAGCACATCTATAAATTATTCGAAGCCCTGAGTGAGTTTGAGGCCGCTCATTTGCTAACTGAGGCGCGAAGCGGGGTAAGCAGGCAATCCTCAAGCGGGTGCTTGCAAAGACATTTTAGGGCGCCGCATATTGTGATATGTAAGCGATAAAATTTCTTGAGTAACGCTGTATCACCACAGTATTGCAGCGAGATTCGGATTTAGAGAGGTGCTCTATAATGAAAACTTACCTGGTTGGCGGCTCGGTACGCGACGAAATTCTGGGGTTGCCCGTTACGGATCATGATTACGTGGTTGTGGGATCCTCGCCGGACGAGATGGTGCGCCGTGGTTACCGCCCAGTGGGAAAAGATTTCCCCGTATTCCTTCATCCTGAAAACCAGGAGCAATATGCGCTGGCGCGTACTGAGCGCAAGGTCTCGCGCGGCTATAAAGGCTTTGAAATCTATACCTCGCCTGAAGTCACGTTAAAGGAAGACCTGGCGCGGCGCGACCTTACCGTCAACGCCATCGCCAAGGATCAGGACGGCAACATTATCGACCCGTTTGCCGGGGTAGCCGACCTTGAGGCGGGCGTGCTGCGCCATATCAGTCCGGCATTTACGGAAGACCCGGTACGGGTATTGCGAACTGCTCGCTTCGCCGCGCGCTTCGGTTTCCGCATCGCGCCTGAAACCCTTATATTAATGAACGAGATGGTGCACAACGGCGAGGTGGATGCGCTGGTGCCGGAAAGGGTCTGGCAGGAGTTCGCGCGTGGACTGATGGAAAAAAGGCCCTCGCGCATGTTTTATGCACTGCGTGAGTGCAGCGCCCTCACCCGCATCATGCCCGAGGTGGATGCTCTTTTCGGCGTACCCCAGCCAATTCAGTACCATCCTGAAATCGACACGGGTGTACACGTGATGATGGTAATCGACTATGCCGCGTCCAGAAACTATTCCCTGCCGGTTCGGTTTGCTTCGCTTACCCATGATCTCGGCAAAGGCACGACTCCCCCTGAAGAATGGCCGCGGCACATCGGCCATGAGGCACGCAGCGTCAAGCTAGTGCAGGGTTTGTGCGAGCGTATCAGGGCTCCCAATGAGATACGGGACCTCGCTTTGCTGGTCGCACGCCACCATGGCGATGTGCATCGGGCGCTGGAACTGCGTCCTGCCACCATTGCGAACATGCTCCAGGGGGTGGATGCATACCGCAAGCCGGAGCGCTTCGAAGAATTTCTCCAGGCTTGCTCGTGCGACTTCCATGGACGCCCAGGCTATGCAGAAAAGCCCTACCCCCAGGCTGAACGGCTGCGTGACGCGTTCAGTGCAGCGAAAACAGTAGATGCGGGGGCGATTGCGGCTGAGCTCGCCAGAACGGTTGCCGAGCCCAGCCGCCTCCCGGTCGAGATCAACGCCAGGGTTCATGAAGCGCGTGTTGCGCAGATCAGGGATCGGCTGGCGAGTTGATTACAGAACCGATGGTGGGTTACGCTTCGCTCAACCCGCCTACAAGTACTGGCCTGATTACGGTTGGTAGAGTAGGTGGAACGTAGTGAAACCCACCGTCCGCTCTTACGTTTCACGTCAAAAAAGAAACTCGTTGGGTTACGTCTCTCTACCCATCCTACATCTCGGCCTGACTATTCCGACGGCTTATCTTGGCGATTACAGCTATCGCTCAGGTGTGGCAGTGAGCGGCAATGCCATGTTTTTCAAAATAGCGTTGGTGGTATTCCTCTGCGCGATAAAACTCACGAGCAGGTGAAATTTCCGTTACGACAGGCTCGCGCCAGCGCCCGCTTTGCTGTAGTTTTTCCCTGGATGCTTTCGCTGCAGCCTCCTGCTCCGGGGTATAGAAGAATATCGCCGAGCGATACTGAGTGCCGATATCCGGTCCTTGCCGATTGCGCGTCGTAGGATTGTGGCAATTCCAGAATACCTCGAGCAGATTTTGATAGCTGATCTGTGACGGGTCGTATTCCACCTGCACTACTTCGGCATGTCCGGTTTCTCCGGTGCATACATCATGATACGTCGGATTTTTCAAATGACCGCCAGAATA
>Ga0310810_10009568_pt1 | contig 11218 bp, 9 predicted proteins | sample NCmetagenome_FD_207641 | JGI IMG/M metagenome (GOLD analysis project Ga0310810, IMG submission 207641) | Soil microbial communities from experimental microcosm in Duke University, North Carolina, United States - NC | ecosystem: Engineered > Artificial ecosystem > Soil microcosm > Unclassified ... | reverse complement strand
AAATTTGCCAGCACCAGCCCGAAGAACAACCTCTCCTTCCAGCAGCGGGTTTCGGTCACCAATCCGATCATGAAAATCATCCAGATCAGGTGGGTCGCGATGTCCCACGGATCATGCGACCAGGGGACAACGCTCTCGATTCGGGTCGCCGCAACCTTCGCAAAATAGGCGCAGCAGATAAATCCTAAGATCGTCCACAGCTTGGACCCGCACATCAGGTGTGCTGGCTTGATGCGTGCCGGTTTCGCCGCTATTTGCCCTGCCACCGGGGCTCTCGTTTCTGCAGGAAGGCGTTGACTCCCTCCCGCGAGTCCTCCACTTTCATCAATTCTTCAAGATAAATCTTCTCCGCTCGCGCCAGTCCTTTATCGAAATGGATCGCGTCCCACGCGTAGATCGCTTTTTTGGTAACTGCCAGGGCTGCCGGACTCAGCTTACTCACCCGATCAACGCACTCCGCGACCTCGGCGTCAAGTTGCGCCGCCGGCACCGCCCGATTCGCCAGACCAATCTCGGCTGCCTCAATCCCGCTGAGAGTGCGTCCGGTCAGGATCATGTCGGCTGCGCGCTTCTGCCCTACTAGCGCCGCCAGTGCGGTTACCGCCACTGGGGGATAGCACCCCAGCTTGATCTCCGGAAATCCCCAGTTCGCAGACTCGGTTGTATAAACCAGGTCACAAACCATGGCGAGTTCGGCTCCGCCCCCTAAACATGGCCCTTGCACTGCGGCAATCGTTACTTTTCGGCTGTCTGCCAGGCTGCGGATCACGCCATGAAACCTCGCCAGCATCTCTTCGACCTTGTCGGGAGTATGCGCCGCCACATCGACTCCGGCGGAAAACCCCCTCCCGCTGCCTGAAATCACCACAACCGAGATCCCTCTATCCGCCTCGATTTCGCTGAGGCTCCGCCCCAACTCCTCCATCATCGCCAGATCGATAACGTTCACCGGCGGATTGCTCAGGAGAATCCGGGCTAATGGGCCTTGCACTTCAACACTGATCCGAGACAGCGAGGTTGTCGCCTGACCGCCCATGGGTTCTCCATTCCCTCTGTGTAGACGCGTTCCTTCGCTCTGCACCGAACTAACGTCCGGCCTCTACAAATTAATCGCCGACTTCCTGACCTCGCCAATGGTGCTCAGCGGATCCCGTGCTCCTTCTTTCTCCGCGATCCACCCCTTCTCATTGGCAATGATCTCCAGCAGGAGCTTCTTATCTTCCGCGCTCGGCATGTATTCTTTCACGTGCTCCTCATAAGCCCGGTCATCGAGCATCTCACCGGTTTTCGCATGGAACTTCTGCCCCGCATACTTGCCGATTGCCCGGTTGAACTTGATGTCCGGTGCGTACAGTTTAGCCTCGCCCGGCTTCAATACAGAATTGAATCGCTCGATCAGCCCCGCAACCTCTTTCTGGTACAGAATGCGGTTGTAATCGTTCAAGTCGTCTAGATCGGGCACCGCCTCGTTCTGGGGCTCGTCGTATCTTCCCTTCACTCCCCACACATACGCCCAGTGCGCCGACGAGGAATGATCCGTGCCAAATAAATCGTAGGAACTCGAAATCCATTTGTTCAGGTATTTCTGTACAAGCCATCCCGGAATCCGCCCCGCCTGCACAATCCGCCGCAGCCCGTCGTTCCCCGTGCCCATGTGGAACGCTTCCTCGCGCAGCATGTACGACATCGACCGCCCCAGGGGCGCAAACGCCGAATACTTCAGCATCTGCAACTGGAATTTACCATCGCGATCCACAAAATCAGTGTAGGTAAAGAAATCCATCCAGTTGTCAACATCAACATTGAAAGCGCCCAGTAGCCGCTTGTTCTCGAAAGCGCGTCTCTCCAGCATCTTCTGCGCCTCGACCTTGCCGGAATATCCGAAATGTTCAACCAGCAGCGCGCACATCTGCCAGCCGTGCCGCATCTCCTCAATCATGACGCGGGTGAGGGCCCGCCGGTCCCAATCCGTGGGTGCTGTTTCAAACAGGTGGCGCTGTTGTTCAACGCTCGCGAATTCCGTGTCGCCCTGGTACACGATCAGGTTCATCAGCGCGTCGCGCATCTGCTGTGTCGGTACCTGCCGCAGGTTCTCCCACTTCTTCCGCCCCTTGAACGAGCCAAACTGGATCTCATCGGTCTCGACGGCGCCAAACAGCGTGTCGAATTTGAAGCTCGCGATTTCATCGCGATTGACGCCAATCTCCCGGCGCCACTCGTCAAACAACCCCACCCAATCGCTAAAAGTTCCGATCTTCGCAACTTTACACGGCATACAAATCACCCTTCTTATGTATTAAAACTTTCCCCCGTCCCCAGGGCCGCGAACCTCACCCTAAGTTCATCCACACCGTCTTCACTTCGGTGTAATGCTCAAGCGCGTTCTGACCCAACTCGCGTCCGAACCCGGAACTCTTGTAGCCTCCGAACGGCAGCGAGGCATCCATCAGCCCATAGGTATTAATCCACACCGTACCCGCTCTCAGTTGTCGCGACACCGTGTGCGCCTTCTTCACGTCGCGTGTCCACACCGCCGCCGCAAGTCCATAGGCATTCTGGTTCGCCAACTCTACAACCTGGTCGATCTCCTCAAAGGTCAACGTCGCCAGAACCGGCCCGAAGATTTCTTCCTGCGCGATCTTCATCTCGTTCTTCACATCTCCGAAGATCGTAGGTTCGATGAAAAATCCCTTGCCCCCGTCCACCGATACGCGATTCCCGCCCGCGATCAGCCTGGCCCCTTCCTTCTTCCCTGCCTCGATGTACCCCAGCACCGTTTGCATCTGTTCCTGGCTGACGATCGCTCCCATGCGTGTCTTGGGATCGAGCGGATTGCCGGGTTGCATCTTTTTTGCGCGGCCTACCAGCTTTTCCAGAAATTCATCTTTCACCTTGCTTTCGACAAACAGCCGCGACCCCGCATTACAAACCTCGCCCTTGCCGTAAAAAATTCCGTTGATCGCACCCTTCACTGCGCTGTCGAGATCGGAATCGGCAAAGACAATGTTGGGCGACTTGCCTCCCAGCTCGAGCGTCACCCGCTTCAGCGTATCCGCCGCCCCGCGCATGATTTCTTTACCCACCGCGGTTGACCCGGTGAATGCGATTTTGTCGACTCCCGCATGACCGACAATAGCCCTGCCCACGTCCGGACCACCCGTCACGATGTTGATAACTCCGGGCGGAAACCCGGCTTCGATCGCCAGCTGGCCGAGCTTCAGCGTCGTCAATGAAGTCTGCTCTGCCGGTTTCATCACCACCGTGCAGCCGCACGCCAGCGCCGGACCCAGCTTCCAGGAAGCCAGCAACAGTGGAAAATTCCACGGAATGATCATCCCCACCACGCCCACCGGCTCGCGCAGCGTGTAGGTGAAGGCCGTTTCGAACGTGTTGACTGTCTCGCCGTGAATCTTGGTTGCCCACCCCGCGTAATAACGCAGGACGTCAACCACCATTGGAAGATCCACGTAGCGGGACTCGAATATAGGCTTGCCATTATCGAGCGTTTCCAGTTCGGCAATCTCGTCGATGTGGGTCTCAACCAGATCCGCAAGCCTCCATATCAGGCGTCCACGTTCGCTCGCCGACATCTTGCGCCACGCGCCGCTTCGGTCTTCAAAGGCCGTGCGGGCTGCTTGGACGGCGTGATTGACCTCTTCCCCCGAAGCTTCGACGATCTTTGTCAAAGCCTCGCCCGTGGCCGGATTAACCGTCTCAAAGTTCCGGGAGCCCTCAATCCATTGCCCCCCGATGAGCAGGCGGCCTGTTTCCACTTTTGTCTTGGTAGCGATCATTGAAATCTTCCGGCTTATGAAAGTAAGGCGGGCGCGAGCCCGCCGGATTTACTTGGCGGTAAAGGTCGCTGGCCGCTTCTCCACGTAAGCTGCCAGGCCCTCTTTGGCGTCTTCGCTCTGGAATAGCAGTTGCTGATTCTCGCGTTCCACGGCCAGCGCCGACTCCATGGGAATCTCCCACCCGGTCTGCACTGCGCGCTTGATGCGGCCCACCGCTTTTGCAGCCTTGTTGGGCGGACAGAACTGTCGCGCGTACTCCATCACATTCTCCATGAAGCCTTCGCGCTCGAAAATGTCATTCACAATTCCAAGCTCTTGCGCTTCTTCGAACGAGAACGTGTTGCCGGTCACCATCAACTCAATCGCCTTGCTCTTTCCCACCAGTCGCGACAGGCGCTGCGTTCCGCCGGTACCCGGCAATACACCCAGGTTTACTTCCGGCAGCCCGATCTTCCCCGCGTCTTTCCGCGCGATCCGTATGTCCGCCGCCATCGCGATCTCCAGCCCGCCGCCCACGGTGTGCCCGTTCAGCGCCGCAATGACCAGCTTCGGCGTGTGCTCGAGCCGCAGTAACGTCTCATTCGCGTGCAGGCAAAAGTAATATTTGAAGGTGGGATCGACGCTGGCCAGCATCTTGATATTGGCGCCCGCCGAGAAAAACTTGTCGCCCGCCCCGGTTAACAGGATTACGTATGCGTCATTGTCCATGCGGGCCTTCAGAATCGCATCATCGAGCTGGCGGTTCATCTCGTAGGTATACGTGTTCGCCGGAGGATCATTCATCTCGATTACTGCCACACCGCCGTCCCTACGGTAGTTGATCAGCTGTTTCGTGCTCTCGCCGGCAGCCGGCTGGGTTGTCGTTGCCATCGCAAACTCCCTTCCATTCAGAATTGCAGACTTTAGTTTCCACATGGCGATCGAGTACTCAATCGGCCATCTTGCTTCGTCCTACTCCCCGCAGGAAAATGTCTCCCATCTCGCGAGCCAACCTGTCCGCGTCCAAATCCACTCGCGGGTTGTACCAGGTATAGATCCAGTTCATCATGCCAAACAGGCTTAGCACTGCCATTCGACCTGAGAATTCTAGTCCTCTCGCCCGTTTGTAGTCCTCCATCAGACCGACACACCTCCGGAAATACTCTCTCTTGATCCCCGCGATTTCCGCACCCAATCCATTCTTGAGCACATCATCTTCATGCGAGAGCACTTTCATCGCCTTCTGATTGGCAAGAAAATATTCCAGGTGATTCAGGATGAAGATGCGAATGCGCTGCTCCGGATCGCTTACCCCTTTTAAGCCTTCGCGCAGGCGTTCCACGATCGTGCTGAACGCATGTTTTTGGATCAGGTATAGCAGGCGTTCTTTAGATTCGAAGTAGTAATACATCCCCGCCAGCGACATGCCGCTGGCTCGCGACAAATCGCGCATGGAGGCGCCTTCATAGCCTTTTTCCCAGAAAACATGAGTCGCATGCTCGAGAATCTTGGCCAGACGCCGGTCGAAGCGGCTGCCGTTCGGCAGGCGAGGCGATCGGGAATGACGGCCATCGGCGCGGGCGAGTTTGGCGGGAGATGCCATGCAGGAAATAATTCGAACGTTCGTTCGAACTAAATTATAGCTCGAAAGTGACTTGCCTCACAACCCTCTGTGACCTCGAGAAAAGACTGGCAGAATCGGCTATTGGCGGACGTCGGCTAACAGTCTTTCAATCGCGGCTTTCCCCTCCGCTGTGACCGCCAGCAAGGGAAGCCGCGGAACCCCGCCGTAATATCCGTTGAAATCCATGGCATACTTCACGCCCGGAATACTGAATTCACTGACTATCTTTTCGGCGGCGGTCGCAATCCGTTCCTGCTTTAGCCGTGCCAGACCCCCGTCCCCCTCTCTCCAGGCAGCGTAAATTTCATAACACGCGGTGGGCGCGCAATCGGCAAAGGCTAGAATGGCTCCCACTGCGCCGGCTTCCAGCGACGGATGTAATTTCTGCGCCGAGCCAACAAGAACCTGGAATCCAACTTCCTTCTGCCGCGTTTTGATACCGGAAACCACGGTCACCGCGGACGAGGAGGGCTTTGAAGAACTCGCCGCAAGCACGCCTATGAGTTCCCCGCCGCCGTTGCTCCCCGCCTTCAGCATGCGCGGTGTCACAGCCTGAAAAGTTTCATTCACCGTTACGCTGCGTTTCACCTCACGCGTGCCTTCCACCATCTTGCGAACTTTCTCTATGTCTCCGCTGGATTCCTTAATGCCGATCAAATTGGGATGCCCGGCTAGCTCGATCACAATCTCCGCAGGCATGTCGTAGCCGGTGGCTTGAGGAAAGTTGTAAATCATCACCGGAAGCGGCGATCGGTCGCACACAAAGCGGTAGAACGCCAGCATGTTGCCCGGTGTCATCTGGTTCTTGTAATAGTGTGGCGTGCGCACCATGGCCACATCGTAGCCCAGCGACGCCGCATATTCGGTCAGTCGCAAAGTCTCGCTCGCAGACTCGATACCGCTCCCCGCTACCATGACCTTATCCGGACCCGCTGCCTGCATCGCCGCTTTCAGAGTGTTTCGCCGCTCTTCGTCCGACAGCAGGATCGCCTCCCCCGTCGATCCCAGCACTACGATTCCAGAGCACGGAGTCTTCGAGTAGTGCTCCACGTTGTGCTCAAGCTTCTTGAAATAGATGTTGCCGTCCGGATAAAACGGCGTTGTGATGGGCGGAAAAATCCCGTGCAGAAGCATCTTGAACTCCTAGTCCTGTTCCTCATTGTAATCGCGGATGTCCGATGTCACCCGTGGGAAGGGGTAGAGTGCTCTTCCACTTGTACCTGCGGAGCAAACCTCATCCCATAAAACAAAATTGCGGATGAGACTGCTGTTGCAATCACTGTGCTCACGAATCCCGATTCCAGCGATGACTTGTCGGAAACCTTGCCAATCAACCACGGAGAAAATGCGTCCCCCAGGAAGTGAATGACAAAAAGGTTTACCGCGATGCCGGTGGCGCGAATGTGGGCGCCCACGGAATTGATAATGGCGGCATTTAACGGAGCAGTGTTCAGGAGAAGCAGAAATGCCGCCACTGCTATCCCCGGTATCATGGCTGGCCCTCGGTTGAACAGCGCCACCACCATGACGGGTATGCCCAAACCCATGCTCGCCGCCGATACCAGGTAATACGCTCCCTTGGTCCGCCGCAATAGCTTGTCTCCCAACCATCCCCCTGCCAGTGCCGCTACCGTCCCATCCAAAGCAATGATCACGCCAAATAGATTATTGGCCTGCAGCAGCGTGTAGCCACGCATTCGGGCCAGGAATGTCGGCATCCATACCAGCAGCCCCCCTTGCGCAAAGGTCATCATGGCCATGCCCAAACTCGCAGTCAAAAACGCGGGGTTGCGCACCAACCCGAGCACCTTCCGGAAAACGTACGGAACAAATCCCCATGAAAACAACGAAGGCAAACTCTCGGATTTTTCCACGATCGAATCGAACTGTCCTCGCTCGGGCTCCGGCATGAACAGCATGATTCCGGCCAGGATGAAGCCCGGCACTCCGGCTACGTAAAATGGTGCTCTCCACCCCCAGCGTGTTCCGAAGTATCCGCCTATCAGGTAACCCAGGGCGAAGCCAACCGGAATCGCCAGGTAGAACACTCCCAGAATTCTCCCCCGCTTTGATTCCGGAAACAGGTCGGCGATGAAAGTAGGTGAGATCGTGACGAAACTTGCCTCGCCAACCCCGACCAGCGTGTGCCGCAAAAGCAACGAATCGTAGCTGTGCACAAAGGCGGTAAGCAGCGTGACGCCGCTCCACGCGAATGCTCCTACAGCGATGATCAGTCGGCGGGAATATCGGTCCGCGAGCGGTCCCATGACCGGCGCGGCGAGCGTGTAGAAGATCAGAAATACCGTGGTCAGTCTTCCGATCTGCGCATCGCTGACGTGAAACTCATTCTGGATCAACGGCTGAACCGCGTTGAGAACGGAGCGGTCTACGTAGTTGAGCAGGTTCAGCGTCGTCAGGACCGCCAGTGCAGTCCGCGGATAGAGGCGCGTCGAAGCCACGGGTCAGCGAATATAGCATGCCGCACCGACCTTGAAATCGAATCAGCTTCTCTTCTTGGTTTCTCTGGTTTTTGGTCTGGGCCAGCGCGCCACGATAACCGTGGAAATCCCGCCTCGCGGACGGAAGTCTCCTTTCACTTCTGCCCACACCGGCTCCGCCCACTTCACCACATCATCCAGGATCCGGTTCACGATGTTTTCCTGGAAAATCCCCAGATTCCGGTAAAACTGCAAGTATTCCTTTAAGGATTTCAACTCCAGGCATTTCTGGTCAGGCATGTAGCGGACTGTGATAGTACCGAAATCGGGCAGCCCCGTCTTCGGACAAACCGACGTAAACTCGGGGTCGTCTACTACGATCTCATAGCCGGCGTACTGGTTCGGCCAGGTTTCTATTTCTGGAAATCGGGCGTCCAGACCTGATTCTGCGTGCTCGGGCGTGTAGCGCGGCGGCTTCGACATTGTCTCATTGTAAACAGGGTAGTCTCATTCTGTGCCATGCCTGCGTATTTGAAGGACCGGCATACTTTTACCCCCGCCTGAAATTTTGCTGCGAAACCTTTTTCCAGTGCATCCAACAAGTTGGCCGTTACTTTAGATAACAACACTCGCTGCGGCAGCGGGTGATATCTTAATTACTTCAGTGTAGGAAATGGCAGCTCTCAATAAAGACGGGTCGGGCTTCTTTGCCCGAAACCGGTGGTGGATAGTTGCTATCGCTACCGTCGTCGCGGTTGTGTTGTTTGCCGCCTTCAATTCCATGAGCAGCGGCATTGTGCCGGTACGCGCCGGATACGTCGCTCGTGGGAATATCCGCAGCGCCATTTCTACCAACGGCAAAGTTGAACCCTTGAGCAACTTCGAGGCCCATGCCCCCGTCGCGACCACCGTCCGGCGCGTGCTGGTCAAAGAAGGCGACCACGTTAAACGGAATCAACTGCTGCTTCAACTGGATGACGCCGACGCCCGCACCAATGCCGCCAAAGCCCGCGCCCAGCTCACTGGCGCTCAGGCCGATATCAACGCTGTTCAAAGTGGAGGAACTCGCGAGGAGGTGCTCACCACTGACGCTCAACTCGTCAAGGCCCGCGCCGATCGCGATAATGCCTTGCGCAATCTCGAGGCTCTGCAGCGCCTGCAGAAAAATGGCGCCGCCTCTACCGGCGAAGTTAAGGAAGCCGAAGCTCAATCCAATACGGCTCAGGCCAATGTCAACCTTCTCGAGCAGAAACTGAAGAGTCGCTACTCCAAGCCGGAAGTCGCCCATGTAGAAGCTCAAAGGTCCGAGGCGCAGGCTGCCTACAATGCTGCTTCTGAGATCTTGGCCAAATCCAACGTCCGAGCTCCCTTCGATGGGGTTGTGTATTCGCTTGCCGTACGCGCCGGAAATTATGTCAATCCCGGCGATCTTCTCCTGCAACTGGCTGATCTCTCCAAGGTGCGAGTGCGCGCCTTCGTGGACGAACCGGATGTCGGCCGCCTCTCTGTGGGTCAGCGAATCTACGTTTCCTGGGACGCTCTGCCCGGACACGGCTGGCAAGGCAAGTTGCTGAATGTTCCCGCGAGTGTGAAGTTGCTGGGCAGCCGCAATGTCGGCGAGATCACGACCGAGCTCGACAACTCGGATTACCGCCTCCTTCCCAACGTCAATCTAACGGTTCAGATCATTACCGTGGAGCATAACGGTGTGCTCACGATTCCGCGCGAAGCGCTTCGCACCGAGGACGGCGCTTCTTACGTCTACCGCATCGCCGATGATCAGCTGCACCGGCAACCGGTAAAAACCGGTATTACAAATCTTACGCAGGTCGAAATCGCCCAGGGCCTCTCCCAGAAAGATTTGGTCGCACTCGGCTCTCTGAATGCTAAGCCCCTGCGCGACAAACAACCGGTCAAGGTGGTGCCTTAGGTTATGTCTCTATTCAGGTCTTCTATTTTCTTTGTATTTGTTGCTTTGTTTTTGCCGGTGACTCAGGCCGCGTCCTCCGCCAGCGAGCTCCTGGCCGCTGGCCGCGTCGATGATGCTATTGCCTCCCTCCAGCAGCAGTTAAAATCTTCTCCTGCCAACGCCGGATCTTATTACGACCTCTGCCGCGCTTACTACTCCGTTCAGGATTGGGATCGCGCGATCTCGACGTGCGAGAAGGCCTCTTCTTTGTCCCCGGTTAATAGCGACTATTTCCTGTGGCTGGGACGCGCCTACGGCGAAAAAGCGGAACGGGTTAATCCCCTTTCTGCCTATAGTCTCGCCCGCAAACTCCGCAGAGCCTTCGAAACCTCGGTTGAATTGAATCCCGGGAACGTTGACGCCCGCGTCGACTTGGCCGAGTTTTACCTGGAAGCGCCTGGATTTTTGGGCGGGGGCACCGATAAAGCACGAAACCAGGCTCACGCTTTGAGCAGGATTTCTGTCCCCCGGTCTCACTACCTATATGGCCGTATCGCGGAAAGGGATAAAGATTCAGAACGCGCTGAGAAGGAATACCGTGCGGCCATTGATGCCAGCAACGGTAACGCTAACGACTGGTTGAATCTGGCGCTCTTTTTCCGCCACCAGAATCGGCCTGGCGATATGGAGCAGGCCCTTCTGCGTGCCGCGGACGCACCCTCCGGCAGAAATGACGTTTTAGTGGAATGTGCAAGTTTGCTGGTGGGCGCGGGCCGCAGTCCTTCTTCCGCCGCGCAGCTGGTTCGGCGATATCTCTCTTCCGGAACGCCTAGCGACAAGGCGCCTCTCTTTCAGGCCCACTACGTTTTGGGGACGGCTTTAGAGAAGCAAGGCGACTCGCGGGGGCTGCTCAGGAATATCGTGCGGCGCTCTCGCTGGCCAGCAATTTCCCGGTCGCGAAAGAGGCCTTGCGCCGCGTCAGCCGCTAAAGCGCAACACCTTTGTCTCATCTCTGGCCGGGCCTCCCGTCCTCGCCAGTATTTTGAAATTCGCTATCGAGGTCTACTCATGAAGCGCTGGTGCTCGCTTTTGCTCGCCCCTCTTTTTCTTTGCAGCCTTGCTTCCGCTCAGACTCTCACCTTGCGCCATGCGGTTGAGCTGGCCCTCAGCCACAGCGGACAGGCTACCCTCGCTGAGGCCGATCACCAGAAGGCGCTCGCTGCTTACCACGAGGCCCGCAGCGCATACCTGCCCCGCCTCGTGCTGGGCTCCGGCTTGGGCGCGAGCTACGGGTTCCCATTGAGTCTCGAGAATGCCGCGCCTTCGCTGTTTAACGTCACCTCGCAGCAGGTTCTCTACAGCCCCGCACAAAGCGCATTCGTCAAAGCCGCGCGCACCGGCGTACAGGCCTCCACCCTCTCCACCCGCGACCAGCGCGACGCCATCATCCAGGACACCGTCCTTACCTATATCG
>Ga0310810_10009566_pt1 | contig 11218 bp, 7 predicted proteins | sample NCmetagenome_FD_207641 | JGI IMG/M metagenome (GOLD analysis project Ga0310810, IMG submission 207641) | Soil microbial communities from experimental microcosm in Duke University, North Carolina, United States - NC | ecosystem: Engineered > Artificial ecosystem > Soil microcosm > Unclassified ... | reverse complement strand
CGTTTCGAGGCGGGGCTTTTGGACTGGATGAAATTCGTTTATCAGACGGAATCGTCCCATTCCCTTTTCGTCATCGATAAAGCGTCCGCCGCCCGCGCGGATGCGAACTCGGAAATGCTGAAAGGCTCCATGCAGATACGGAAAATGGTCCTCAACGACGATTCGATCGAGGCCTTGAAATGACGGCGCGCGCGCTTGGCGTCCTGGCCGTGGCGGCGGCTTTTCTGTGTTCGCCGCGGGCCCTCTCCGCGGAGGAAAAAAGCCCTCACGATTACGTGACGGTCAAATCGCAGGAAGGCCTTACCTTCAACGTGCCGGAAGACTGGCCGGTCGAAAAAAGAGGCAGCACCGTCGGACCTGTGCCGGTCGAGGAATATCTGGCCATGAAGTTTGCGAAGGTGAACGAGAGAATCGACGCGCTTGAAAAGCGGGTATCCCAACTTGAGTCCGAAGAAGAGAAACGCAAACATGCGGCGCGGCAAAAAATGCTCGGCAGCGAACCTGCCGTAGAAAAATCATCCGAGGAAGAAAAATCATGAGCCGAAAACTCTTTCCTGAAGCGGCGGGAGCCGTCTGTCTTGCTCTCCTTGTTTTCCTGGGCCCGGCCTGTTCGCGCCGGAAACCTCCCGCGGATACAGGCGCGGGGAAAAGCGCTGCGGAAAGCCAGCGCAGCGCGGCCGCGCCGGACGCCGACAAGGAAATCGCCGGCGAAATTTTCGGGGTCCCCGTTCCCGCCGGAAATTACTATTTTGCCAAGCAGGTGCACAGCACTTTCCAGGGGCCCGGGGAGAAGGAAATGACCCCGGAGCAGAAAGAGAAATTTATCTGGCACAACCTCATTCTTCATTATGAGGCAACCCGGCGCGGCATCGCGCCCACAGCCGATGAAATGAAGCAGTGGATCGACAGCGTTTTCCAGGCGCTCGACCTGAAAATAAAACCTTCCGAAAATTCGGCCGCGTATAAAAGCTGGGTTGAAACGACGTTGAAATCGAACGTCGAATTTTTTGAAAACCAAATGCGTTATCTGGCGACGATCGAGAAGCTGCGGCGGGAAGTCGTTCCGGACATGACCGTGCAAGTCAGCGACGAAGAGATCCGGAAAGAATTCTCGAACGTGGAAAACCACGTCGGAGGGGAATACCTCCTCTTCGATAAGAAGGAAGAGGCGCAGGCTTTTTACGAAGCGCACCAGTCTGAAAAGGAATGGGAAGCCTATAAGAAAGATCATGCGGACGCGATCCGGCCTTTTGCCCTCATCACCGAGCAGGCCATCATCGATTTGTGGGGCGTGCCTCAGGAGCAGATCGACGCTTTCCACGCATTGCCGCTGGGAACGGTCGGGGAACCGCTGCCTTTCGGGCAAAAGTGGGGTGTTTTCCGTCTTTTGCAAAAACGCGAGGCCGACCCGTCCAAGCTCGACGACAAACTGAAGGAAGATTACCGCAAGCGCGTTGAAATGAAAAAGAAGTTTGCGGCGCGCGACGAATGGCTCGAGCACATCGACGAACGCGCGAATCTGAAAGTTTATCTGAAACCCCAGGCCGCTGAGGCGGCGCAAAACTCCGCTGCCGCACCTTCCGCGGGAACCGCCTCCTGATCCCGCACGGCGGCAGAGATCCCGGCGAAGTAACGTCCTTGTTTCCCGAGGGCGATTTTGCTACAATTTCGCGCTATGCCTTCTAAACCGCTGACATTCCAAGAGTTAATTCAAAAGCTGAACGAATTCTGGGGCAAAAAAGGCTGCCTTATTGCCCAGCCCTACGACCTGGAAGTGGGCGCCGGCACGTTTTCTCCGCATACCTTTTTGAGGGCGCTCGGCCCCGAGCCCTGGAATGCCGCTTACGTCGAGCCTTCGCGCCGCCCGACCGACGGCCGTTACGGCGAGAACCCTCACCGCACGCAGCACTACTATCAATATCAGGTCATCCTGAAACCCGCGCCGCAGAATTCTCAGGAGCTGTATCTCGAAAGCCTGAAGGCCGTGGGCATTGACCCGCTTTCCAACGACATCCGTTTTGTGGAAGACGACTGGGAATCACCGACGCTCGGCGCCTGGGGCCTGGGCTGGGAAGTGTGGCTGAACAGCCAGGAAATCACGCAGTTCACGTATTTCCAGCAATGCGGCTCGATCGACCTCGACGTCATTTCCACCGAAATCACGTACGGCCTCGAACGCATCGCCATGTTCCTGCAGAAAAAACATTCCATGTTCGACATCGAATGGGTGGAAGGCGTGACCTACGGCGACGTGCATCACCAGGGCGAGCGCGAATTTTCCAAATTCAATTTCGAGGCGTCGAACCCCGAGATGCTGAAGCGCCACTTCGAAGATTACGAAGCGCAGGCCAAACGCCTCATCGAGGAGAAGCTCGTGCTGCCGGCCTACGACGCCTGCCTCAAGACCTCGCATTATTTTAATATGCTCGATGCCCGAGGCGCCGTGAGCGTGAACGAACGCCCGCGCTACATCGGCCGCGTCCGCGCGATCGCACGCGCCTGCGCCCAGGGATTTTTGGAAAGCCGCGAAGCGCTCGGATTTCCGATGGTGAAAAAAGCCAAGTCCAAGGCCGCCAAAAGCGCCAAGAAAAAGAAATAACATGGCCAACCTTCTCGTAGAACTCGGAACTGAAGAACTGCCGTCCGGCGTGCTGGACGTTGTGTATGCCGAGCTTCCGGTGAAAGCCGCGGAAGCGCTGAAGACGGCGCGCCTTTCCTATGAAGACCTCAAGGTCGAAGCCACGCCGCGCCGCATCGCGCTTTTCGTGAGCGGCCTCGCCGTACGCCAGGCGGACGAGAAAGTCGAAATCTCAGGGCCCTCGCTGGAGAAGGCCTATGCCGCGGACGGGAAACCCACGCCGGCCCTCGAAGGATTTTTAAAAAGCAAAGGAGCGGCGGTGAATGATCTCACCGTGAAAGAAACGCCGCGCGGCAAATTCGTGGTGCTCCTGCGCGAAAATAAAGGCCGCGCCGCGGACAAAGTCCTGCCGGAACTCCTGCAGGCGCTTTTCGGCTCGGTTACGTTTCCGAAGAACATGCGCTGGGAACCCACGGGCTTCCGTTTTCCGCGTCCGGCCCGCTGGCTTGTCACACTCCTGGATAAAAAGCCGCTCGCCTTTACCTTCGCCGGGCTCAAAGCATCGAACCAATCCTATGGGCATCGTTTCCTGGCGCCCAAGGCTTTCCGCATTCCCTCGGCCGATTGGGATATCTATAAGAAGCTGCTCAAAAAGGCGCATGTCGCCCTGGATCTGGCGGAACGCAAGGCCATCATCGCCAAAGGCCTGAAGACCAAGTTCCAACAGGCTTCGTTCGACGAAGAGCTTTTGCACACGACGGCGCAGCTCGTGGAAGAACCCGAGCTTCTGCAGGGCAGTTTCTCGAAAGATTATCTCCAGCTTCCCAAAGAAGTGCTGGCCAGCTGCATGAAAAAGAACCAGAAGATTTTCGCCTGTTACGATTCCAAAGGCGCGCTCACCGGAAAATTCGTCGCGGTGCTGAACGGCCGCAAGAGCAACGTCACGGGCATCCGCGCGGGTTATGAGAATGTCCTGGAATCCCGGTTGAAGGACGCGAAATATTTTTATACCGCGGACACGAAAGAAAAGCTGGAAGCGAAGCTTCCGAAGCTCGAGCAGGTGACGTATCTCGGCAAGCTGGGTAACATGCGCCAGAAAACCGAACGCATGGAGAAGCTCGCGGAAAAAATTGCGGCGCTCGCGCATAAGCCCGAGCTGACCGAATCGGTGCGCCGCGCGGCCCGGCTTTCCAAAGTCGATCTCATGACGCATCTTGTTTACGAATTCCCGGACCTCCAGGGCACCGTGGGCCGCGAATACGCGCTGGCGTCCGGCGAATCTCAGGACGTTGCGAAGGCCATCGCTTCGCATTATCTTCCCAAAAGCCTGACGCAGGACTACGCGGCGCTCGGCAAAGAAGGCGATCTCGTCGGCGGTCTTGTCGGCATCATCGACCGTATCGATCTTCTCGTCGGCGCGTTCGGTACCGGCCTCCAGCCGACCGGCAGCCAGGACCCGTTTGCTCTTCGCCGCGCGGGCGGCGCGGTCGTAAAGACGATCCGTGCATGGAACATTTCCTTTTCGGTGGCGGACCTCATGCGCGAAGCCGCCGCGCTGTACGGCAATGCGCTGACGGTGCCGGCCGCGGAGCTCGCCGACAAGCTCATGAAGTTCTTCGAGGAACGCGTGATTTTCGAATTACAGCTGAAGCCGGGGACACGGCCGCATGAAATTTTCAGCGCGGTGTGGCAGTCGCGTCACGACAATTTCGCGGATGTTCTGGAACGGTTCCAGCAGCTAAGCGCGCTGTTCGAGCGCGAGCCGGAGAATTTTATCAGGGCCGGCAAGGTCGTCGAACGCACGAGCAACATCGTGAAAGGCATGAAGGGCGCGGGGGAGAAGAGCATCAATCCGGAGCTTTTGAAGGAACCCCTGGAGAAGAAGCTGTTCGAGCTGCTGGAGAAGGAATCCGGTGAGATCGATAAACGCCTGGACCAGCGGCATTTCGAGGACGCCACCCGCCTTTTCGGAAAGGTTTTTTATGGGCCCATCCATGACTTTTTTGAACAAGTCATGGTGAACGTTGAAGATACGAATATCCGCGAAAACCGCCAGGCTTTGATGAAGCGCATCAACCACCTCTACACGAAGAAACTGGCCGATCTTTCCATGCTGTCCCGGCTGGACTGATATGCTATAATCCCGAATCCCTGAAGCGAGTGTCCCCGGGCATAAGCCCTCCTGGCCGAGTTTCAGCTCCCTGAACGATCAAATCGAACTTATGCAGGTTCTTTTTTTGTACAAACTAACTAAGGAGAAACTAAGGAAATGAAGACCATGACGAAAAGCAAAGGGAAGAAGAGTTCCGGTAAGAAGACGAAATTCGTGTATTTCTTCGGCAACGGAAAGGCCGAAGGCGACGCGAAAATGAAGAACCTTCTCGGCGGCAAGGGCGCGAACCTGGCCGAGATGACCAACATCGGAATTCCCGTTCCCGCCGGCTTCACGATCACGACCGAAAGCTGCGCGATGTACTACGAGAACAACAAGAAGTGGCCCGCCGGTCTCGAAGAGCAGATCAAGGCCAACATCACGCGGCTCGAGCAGACGATGGGCGCGAAGTTCGGCGACCGCAACAATCCGCTGCTCGTTTCCGTGCGCTCCGGCGCCGCGGCCTCCATGCCGGGCATGATGGACACGGTCCTCAACCTCGGCATCAACCCTGAAGTCGTTCAGGGCCTCATCATCAAGACCGAGAATGAACGCTTCGCGTGGGACGCTTACCGCCGCTTCATGCAGATGTTCGGCAACGTCGTCATGGGCGTCGAACATCACCTCTTCGAGCACGTGCTCGAAGAAATCAAGAGCCAGCGCGGCGTCAAGCACGACACCGACCTCACGGCCAATGACCTCAAGGAAGTCGTGAAGGATTACCAGGAAGTTTACCGCAAGGTGACGGGCGAAGATTTCCCGGTCGATCCGTACGATCAGCTGAAGAAGTCGATCAACGCCGTGTTCCAGTCGTGGAACAACCCGCGCGCGGTGCGTTACCGCCAGCTCAACGAAATCTTCGGGCTTCTCGGCACGGGCGTGAACGTCCAGTCGATGGTGTTCGGCAACATGGGAAACACTTCCGGCACGGGCGTGTGCTTCACGCGCAACCCGTCGACGGGCGAGAACAAGTTCTACGGCGAATTCCTCGTGAACGCGCAGGGCGAAGACGTCGTGGCCGGTATCCGCACCCCGGAACCTCTCGACCAGATGGCCAAGACGTGGCCCAACATTTACAAGCAGCTCGTGGCGGTTCGCGCGAAGCTGGAAAATCATTACCGGGATATGCAGGACATCGAATTCACGATTCAGGAAGGCAAGCTGTTCCTCCTGCAGACGCGTAACGGTAAAAGGACTGCCGCCGCTGCCGTTCGCACCGCGGTGGAAATGGTGAAGGAAGGCCATATCACGGAAGACCAGGCCATCCTGCGCGTCGATCCGAAGGTGCTCGACCAGCTCCTGCACCCGATGTTCGATCCCAAGCAGTCCCGCAAGAAAATCGTGAAGGGCCTCCCGGCTTCCCCGGGCGCGGCCACGGGCCGTGTCGTCTTCAATGCGGAAGACGCCGAAGCCTGGGCGGCAAAGGGTGACAAGGTCATTCTCGTCCGCATCGAAACCTCGCCGGAAGACATCGGCGGCATGCACGCCTCCAAGGGCATTCTGACGGCCCGCGGCGGTATGACGTCCCACGCGGCCGTTGTCGCGCGCGGGATGGGCAAGTGCTGCGTTGCCGGCGCCGGTGACATGCAGATCGATTACAAAGCGAAGCAGTTCCATGTCGGTTCCGTTACGGTGAAGGAAGGCGACTGGATTTCGTTGGACGGCAGCCTCGGCGAAGTTTATACCGGCAAGCTCGACACGGTCGAAGCCGAGCTCTCCGGCGATTTCGCGAAGCTCATGAAGTGGGCCGATTCGGCGCGCCGTCTGAAAGTGCGCACGAACGCGGACACACCGCTTGACGCGAAGGTGGCCATCAAGTTCGGCGCCCAGGGCATCGGCCTTTGCCGCACCGAGCACATGTTCTTCGAAGGCGACAGGATCATCGCGGTCCGTGAGATGATTCTCTCGGACACGACCGAAGGCCGTGAGAAGGCGCTCGCGAAGCTCCTTCCCATGCAGCGCCAGGACTTCGAAGGCATCTTCAAGGCCATGGACGGCCTTGCGGTGACGATCCGCCTCCTGGATCCGCCGCTCCATGAGTTCCTCCCGCACGAAGACGAAAACCAGAAGGAAATGGCGAAGGTCATGAACATTTCCCTGGAAACCGTGAAGCGCAAAGTCGCCGCCCTGCATGAATTCAATCCCATGCTCGGCCACCGCGGCTGCCGCCTCGCGATCAGCTATCCGGAAATCGGCAAGATGCAGGCGCGCGCCATCATGGAAGCGGCTTGCAACGTGAAGAAGCAGGGGGTCAAGGTGCTTCCCGAGATCATGATCCCGCTCGTCGGCTTCCAGAAGGAATTCGATATCCAGAAGAAGGACATCGAGGAAGTCGTGCAGAATGTCTTCGCGGAAAAGAAGATGAAACTCCCGTACATGATCGGCACCATGATCGAAATTCCCCGTGCCGCCGTCACTGCGGATAAAATCGCGTCGACCGCCCAGTTCTTCTCCTTCGGGACGAACGACCTCACTCAGATGTCCCTGGGCTTTTCGCGCGACGACTCCGGCTCGTTCCTGGGCACCTACCTCGAGAAGGGCGTCTTTGAAAAAGATCCCTTCCAGAGCCTCGACCAGGAAGGCGTTGGATATTTAGTTCAACTTGGAGTCGAGAAAGGCCGTAAAACTAGGGCTGATCTGAAAGTCGGTATCTGCGGCGAACATGGCGGCGACCCCGCTTCGGTGGAATTTTGCCACCGTGTGGGCATGGATTATGTCAGCTGCTCGCCGTATCGCGTTCCGATCGCCCGCCTGGCTGCTGCTCAGGCTGCGGTCCGCGACAAGCAGAAAAAGAAAAAGTAAGGCGGGTTTTTTCTTCCCGTTTTTTCTAACCTCCCGCCCCGGCCCAAAACCGGGGCGGGGTCTTACCGCAATGTTGGTGTTATGAAGGGAAAGAAAAAGAAAAAAAGGCTGGCCCGGGCTCCTCACCGCAAAACCGTGAAAGAGCCCCGAAAAAAGGGCCGGCCCGCGGCCGCGGTCAAACCGCCCAAGCCGCTCAAAGTGCCTGCCCCCGTTGCCCAAAAACCCGAGAAAAAACCCCACGACAAAAAAGAAAAGCACGAAGGGCCGCTGACCAGGGAAACACGCGACCTTTTGAAGAACGAGGCCTCGCTCGAGGCCCCCATGGACCGCCGCCGGCGCGGGGACAGAGATGAAGAAGGGGGCGAAACGCGCTCCGAAGATGCCTCCGAGCAAACGCTCGACCGCACGGCCATGAAGATCTATCTTTCCCAGATCGAGAACATCCCGCTGCTGACGCCCGAACAGGAAATCTCCCTCGCGGAAAAGATCCAGGCGAGCGGCAGCGAATCCAGCGCCGCGCGCGAGAACATGATCCGTTCGAACCTGCGTCTGGTCATCTCCATTGCCAAGCGTTACAGCAACATGGGGCTTTCGTTCTCGGACCTTGTGGAAGAAGGCAACATCGGCCTCATGCGCGCGGTCGAAAAATTCAATCCGGCGCGCGGCTACCGTTTCTCGACTTACGCATCGTGGTGGATCAAGCAGGCCATCATGCGTGCCTTGTCCAACCAGGGCAAGACGATCCGCATTCCCGTTTACATGTACGATATCATTTCCAAGTGGCGGCGCGTGCGCGATGGCCTCATGCAGAAGCTTTCACGCGTTCCGACGCGCAAGGAAATCGCGAAGATCATGCAGGTGCCGGTGCAGAAGATCAAAGAGATCGAGAATATCGCCGGCCGCCCGAGTTCCTTGAACGCGCCCGTCAGCCTGGACGGCACCGCAGAGCTGATCGACCTCATCGAAGACGACGTGGCCCATTCCCCGGATGCGCGCATGGGCGAACTTTTGAAGAGCGAGAGAATCAAGGACCTGCTCCAGCGCCTGGACGAACGCGAGCGCCGCATCCTGGTTCTGCGCTTCGGACTGGAAAGCGACGATCCGAAGACCCTCGAAGAAGTGGCGCAGGTGTTCGGCATCACGCGCGAGCGCGTCCGCCAGATCGAGGCCGCAGCCCTGAAAAAAATCCGCGCTTTCCTCGTAACCGAGCAAGACCGCCTCGAAGACTACCTGAGCTGATCCATGGACCGTCCGTCCGTTGATCTGAGCGTCCTCAAAGAAACCATTCGCGACGTCCCTGACTTTCCCCAAAAAGGCATCGTCTTCAAAGACATCACGCCGCTTTTGCAGCGTCCGGACACCTTCGCTTTCGTGATCGATTCCCTTGCGGGGGCCCTGTTGGGCCTGGACATCGACGTGATCATGGGGATCGAGTCCCGCGGTTTTATTTTGAGTCCTGCGCTTTCCTACAAGATCAACGCCGGATTCGTGCCGGTCCGGAAAAAAGGAAAGCTGCCCTGGCGCACCCATCAGATGTCGTACACCCTGGAATACGGCGAAGGCATTCTGGAAATGCACCAGGACGCGATCAAGCCCGGCATGCGGGTCGCGTTGGTCGACGATCTCCTCGCGACAGGGGGGACCGGCGAAGCCGCCGCGAAGCTGGCTGAAAAAATGGGCGCGCGCATCGAGAAAATCCTTTTTCTCGTCGAGCTCGGCTTTCTCAAAGGCCGTGAGCGACTTTCCCGCTACGACGTTTTTTCCCTCATTCAATACTGATTTTAGAAGGAGGCCCTGTTATAATGGCCCGCCTTCATCACTCTTATGCCCCGATAGCTCAATTGGATAGAGCGGCGCCGTCCTAAGGCGAAGGTTGCATGTTCGATTCATGCTCGGGGCATAAAATTTTTACCGCTCCGAGCATGAATCAATCGCCGCGCGACGAAGAAGTCGCGCATGCTTGGCGATGGGCGCGAGACGGTGAGCGCCCTTAATTCAGATGCTTTTAACAATGCGCGACGTCTAGGAGCGCCGAGCTCCTTGCCGAGGACGGGCGGTCACCGGAGGCGAGCGAAGCGAGCCGCAGGGACCGATTCATGCGGTGGTGAAGCTCGCAGAAATTTCTAGCATAGATTGTTTGTGGGTGTAACGCTATTTGCAGTAATGACTTGCGACCATAACGTCCACTTCAACCATTCCCACCTCACCCAAAATTCCTACTTAAGATATCCCCGGAGATGCCGTTTTTCAGGATACGGCGTGTCTGCCGCAGGCCTCTGTTGGGCCAAAGCTCACATTCATAACGTCACGGTAAAACCGAAGGCCATACGCTTGACTCATTTCGGGCAAAATGTTAATTTAACGAGTCTCACGTCCAGGGAGACCTCCCGGTGAAGCGCCCTAAGCGTTCATCAAATCTACCGGTCTTCTGGCGACCTTCTTCTCCTTCAATGAGAAAAAAGTCTTCGGCCCTTTTTCTAGCCACTCTTGTTACGCTCCAAGCGACCGTGCCTTCGTATGTCTACGCGCAGAACGTCTCTCCCAAAATGGACGTGGTGCGCGACATCAACGATTTCGAAGAAGCCCGCCGCGAATGGGAACGCCAGCGCGATGCCCAGCTCGAAGAGCTGCGCGAAAAGCAGGCGCGCATCGAAGAAATTAAACAGGCTCTCCTCGCCAAGATCGTCGAACTCAAGCAGGAAAAAAAGCAATGGGAAGGCGAGAAGCAGCGCATCGCCCAGCAGCCCGCCGCTTCCGGCGATAATCAGAAAGCCCTCCAGGAAATCCAGGCCCAGCGCCAGCAGATCGAGCATGAAAAGCTGATTCTCGAAAAAGCCAAAAAGAGCCTTGCCGACGAACGCCGCAGATTCGAAGAACAGTCTGCGCAAAAAGAAATGGCCGCGCAATCCGGTGTTTCCGAGCGCTCGCAGGAATTCGAAAGCAAAATCAGCCAGCTCTCCCGTTCGCTCGAAGAAAAGCAGGACGCGCTTCTCAAGGCCAAACAGGAACAGGTGGACCTGCAGCGGCGTCTCACGGAAAAAGAATCCGAACGCAGCGAAAAGGTCAAGAATTGGACGGACGAGCTTTCCAAGAAAGAAGCCGCGCTGCGTCAGCAGGCTCAGGAAATCCTGACCGAGCGTCAGGCCCTCGACAGCGAAAAGACGGAATTGATGAAGCAGAAGGTCGCGCTTGAAAAGCAGGCGCAGGTTACCTTGGGCGCTCCCGGCAAGTCCGCGGATTTGGAGACGCGCGAAAAAGAGCTCGATCAGCAGTTCGCGGAGCTCAACCGGCAAAAGCAAAAAATCGAGCAGGAACAGGAAGTCGTAAGGGCCACACTGCAGGAACGCCAGGCCGATCAGGAACAATCGCTCAAAGAACTCCAGCGCCGGGAACAGATTGTGGCCACTCAGATCAAGACTCTGGAAGCCAAGAGCGCGGAACTGGACAAGCGCGAACAAGCGCTGCTTTCGCGGGAAGCCCAGGCCCCCAAGGCCGGCACCGTGAACCAGACGGCCGCGGTGCAGAAGATGGTGGCCGAACTCGTCGGGACCAAAGAAGACGTCGAACGCCAGAAGCAGGAATTCCTGCGTGAAAAGGCGCTTTGGGAAGCCAACAAAAAAAGAGAGCAGGACAAGCTCGCCTTTGCCGCGCAGCAGGCGAACGAACAGTCTCTGGCCGATCAGGAA
>Ga0310810_10009565_pt1 | contig 11219 bp, 6 predicted proteins | sample NCmetagenome_FD_207641 | JGI IMG/M metagenome (GOLD analysis project Ga0310810, IMG submission 207641) | Soil microbial communities from experimental microcosm in Duke University, North Carolina, United States - NC | ecosystem: Engineered > Artificial ecosystem > Soil microcosm > Unclassified ... | reverse complement strand
ACCGACAGCTTCATGGTTTGCTGATTACGCACCAGTGTTCTGGCCCCCGAACCTGGAAGGAAACCGAAATGGATTTCTTAAAGCAAGTGGCAACCCAGATGGGTTTTGCCCTGAACCAAGTACTACTGCTTAAGAAGGAAGAAACTCTACGAAAACAGCAAGAAGCGGAAGCTGAGCGGGCTCGGTTGTTGAATGACATCACCTCCAATATTCGGGAATCCTTGGATACTGACTATATTTTCAACACCGCCGTGGTAGAGACTCGCGCCGCCCTGCAAGCCGATCGCGTGGTGGTTTATCGCTTCGAGTCGGAAGGGCAGGGTACCATTGTTGCTGAATCTGTCACTCGCGGTTGGCCTAGTGCCTTGGGGTTGGAAATAGCTAACCCCTGTTTTGAGAATCGCTATGTCATTCTTTATGAGAAAGGTCGAGTCAAAGCTCACGAGGATATTTCCAAAGCTGATTTGACCGATTGTCATTTAAGGCAACTGGAAACCTTATCGGTTAAAGCCAACCTGATCGTGCCGATTATTGTTGACCGACAACTTCATGGCTTGCTGATTGCTCACCAGTGTTCGACGCCGAGGGCGTGGAAGGAGATCGAAATTGATTTCTTCAAGCAAGTGGCGAACCAGGTAGGGGTGGCATTAGACCAAGCGATGCTGCTTAAACAGCAGGAAACCTTGCGAAAACAGAAAGAAGCCGAAGCCGAACGCGCTCGGTTCCTGGCAGAGGCGGCGGAGATGGCAGCTCTTGAGCAGCGTCAACAACAAGAAGCCGAAGCTAAACGCGCTCGTGCCTTTGCTGAGATGACCAAGCAAATTTTGCGATCGCTCAATTTGGAAGATATCTTCAGTACGACGGTTCGACAGGTGAAACAAGCCCTGAAAGCCGACCGAGTCTTAATCTACCGCTTCGATTCCGACTGGAGTGGCACCATGATTGCCGAATCCGTGGACTCGAATTGGACAATCGCCCTAGGAGCGCAGGTAGAGGACACTTGCTTTAAGGGAAATCATGGTGGCCTCTACCGCAAAGGCCGCGTTCGTGCGATTAATGACATCTACCATGCTAATTTGACCAAGTGTCATATTAAGTTACTCGAACGTTTTGAAGTCAAGGCGAATTTAGTCGCCCCGATTCTGATTCGTGACGAGTTGCTCGGTTTACTGATTGCTCATCAGTGTGCCAAGCCACGAGATTGGCAAGAGGAAGAAATCAGTTGGTTGGCGCAGGTGGCGACTCAGGTGGGAATTGCGATCGAGCAAGCCACCCTCTTGGAACAGAGAGAGCAAGCGCGTCAGGAAGCTCAAGCGAGTTTTCAAGAGCAACGCCAGCAAAAAGAAGCACTCCAGCATCAACTTGCAGAATTAATCAGCGATGTCCAAGGAGCCGCCAAGGGCGACCTCACCGTTCTCGCGAAGGCTCAAGAGGGAGAAATCGGCACAGTGGCTGACTTTTTTAATTCCATCATTGCCAGTTTGCGCGGCATCGTCACCCAGGTTAAACAAGCGGCTGTGCAAGTCAACGTTTCCTTAGGGGAAAACGAAGGGGCAATCCGTCAACTTTCCGATCAAGCCCTGACACAGGCGGAGGAGATTATCCGCACCCTCGGTTCCGTTGAGCAAATGACGCTTTCGATTCAAGCCGTTGCGGAGAGTGCCCACCAAGCCGCCGCCGTTGCTCGGACTGCCTCCACCACTGCCCAAGCGGGTGGACAAGCAATGGAGCGCACCGTAGAAGGAATTGTGAAATTACGAGCCACCGTGGGAGAAACCTCGAAAAAGGTGAAGCGTCTGGGGCAATCTTCTCAGGAGATTTCCAAAGCCGTTTACTTGATTAAGCAAATTGCTCAAGCCACAAATATGCTAGCGCTCAATGCTGGGATTCAGACGGCGCGAGAAAATGAGGAAACTCGCAGCTTTACTGTTGTTGCCGAGCAAATTAGTGAACTGGCTGAGCGTTCAGCAGCAGCTACCCAAGAAATTGAGCAGATTGTTGAGACGATTCAACGAGAAACCAGTGAAGTCGTTGAAGCAATGGAACTTGGTACATCTCAAGTCGTAGAAGGCACTCATTTAGTTGAAGATGCCAAGCATAGTCTCAGTCAGATTTTAGCCGTCTCTCATCAGATTGATGAGTTAGTGCAATCGATTTCGGGTGCAACCGTGTCTCAAGCCCAAACTTCTCTCGCTGTTACCAACTTGATGCAGAAAATTGCCAGGGTTTCTGAGCATACTTCCGAATCATCCCATCAAATTTCTCACTCGTTGCAGCAAACTGTAGCTGTTGCCCAAGAACTCCAATCTTCGGTGGAGATTTTCAAAGTGGACACCGAAAATTAACCAGAGCCATGACTGCTGTCTAAGCTAACGCGCATTTAATTTGCATAATTTAGAGGCTGAAACCCATTGTGGGCTTAGCTTGCCTTGACAACTTAGATGATGAACAGCTTAGTCCACAGTAGCGTGTTACAGCGCAGGAGCCAAGACAATCATATCATGCGGTGATTACGTCTGCTTTTGATGGGCTACACCTCTAACCTCCCCAACCGCCCATGATTCAGGGGGGAGAAAGAACCATATCTGTAGCCCATATTTGGACGCCCCCTAAGTCTTGCTACTGGATTTCTGCTTTTTCTGTTTGCGGTTCAGATAGGAACTAGCACTAAATGCACCGAATGCCAGAACTCCCAAAGTAATTGCTCTAATTCTTAGACGAGTTTATTAATGAACGAGATATCTACAGCGCCAAAATTCACTCCTAAAGCAACATTTAAATTCTCTAGCGATTCGATCAACCAGAGAATCTCTTTGTTATCGATAGTATGAGATTCATAATGGTTAAACAACATGGAAAACCGTTGTTCTAAATGAGGTTTAGCTTGGCGTGAAAGCAGGGCAACTTTTAGCAAAAGACCCACGGTACTCAAGGGACTATTGTTAGAAATTAAGTCAATAAAAAGTAGGTGCTCAGGTCGCTTTGGGCTGGCTACCAAAAAGTTAAATAATTGACGACAAGTCTGGACTAGCAGAACATTGTTGACTTTCTGAGAATCGCAATCAGGAAAGGTATTTTTCAGGTGCTTAGCTAAGTACTGATAATATTGATATTTCCCGTATTCTGGAGAAATCGAAGCAATCACGTACTCGTATAAATCTTTTTTAAAGTCCCGGTAGGAGGGAACTTGGCAAGTGTGAGCTAAAAACAGATGAGCCAAGTCTTTGTAGGTATGCGAGCCGTCCACTTTTCCCACAAATTGCTTAAGAGCAACCAACAAATCGCGATCGCTCAATCGGGTGGGATTGGGTATAGGCTGTATATTCTTAGCGGCTAGAGTTAAGCAAGGCTGGCGCTCGACTTGGATTTGCCGCGCCAAGTAAGTTGCGTAGTGTGAGAGATGGATTTCAAATTGCCGCTGTTTTTGTGCTTGAAGTTGCCGGATTATTTGTTGATGCTCCACAGAACTGCTCTGACTCAACCGACAATGGGAGTACAAGTAGGGATACCGACTAATAACCTGAGCCAATGAGCCGTTAACCTGATCTCGATCAGGGGGTGGCTCTATGAGTATAGCTAAGTGTTCTAGCTCCAGATACTGGTCACTCTGAACAAATAGTTGCACCAACTCCCGCAAGCGCCGGCTCAAGGGAGATTGCACGACGCTAGAGGAAAGAGTCTTAAATAGCTCCACCAACCTAGGGATTGCTGAATGCTGTTTTGGGTACATTCGCCAGTGGTTGATCAGAATGTAGCAGCACCGATTGAGGATATTCATAAACTCCTGCTCAGTTAGATTTGAAGTAGTAATACTGTCTAGTACTGCTACAATCTCCCGTTCAGGGTAGCCGCAACCGTTGATAAACAGTAGGCGAAAGCGTTCTAGCAACTGCTTTGGCGATTCCTTTTGTACGCAGTCGAGTAGGTGATTGTATAGAAGATGTTCTTGCAAACTTCTATTATCTTCATCGTTATCATCTCGAATTGACCGCTTTGACCGTGGTGCTGGCGGGGGTGGCGGGAGATGCTCTTCAATCCAACCAACATTAAACACAGACTTGTAGATGCGGTTATAAACTTTTAACCGACCATCCTGCTTGACGACCAACCCCGACAGACGCAATTCAATTTCCTCTTTGGCGTCTTTAGCTGGAACGTCCTGTGGTTGTACAATTTGTTGATAGAGCTTCAAAAGCTGAGCGCTGCGCTCACTCCTGAGGAGGCGATCGCGTATTGTCCTCAAATGCTCCGGATTATCTGCGGTTTCCCATTTATCCAGAACGTAGAGACGCACCAACCTCTCTACCCATTCAGTGGGTGAAGAACAGCTTGATTGTGAATGGCGGTAAGTGAGGATAAGATTACATAGTTTTTGGGTCAGAAATGGCTGACCACCCGTCCAAGCTAACACTTCCCTGAGTACAGAGTGAGGTTTGTCTACTCTCCCTTCTTCCAATCCTTTTTGTAAAGGTTTAGCTTCGTGCAACTTAAAGCCACAGAGTTCGATCGCATGACCAATATCGAACGGTGCACAATTGCCATCTCGAATCAAATCAGAAGGGGTTGCCACCCCCAACAGAGTAAAGGTGAGGCGCTTGAAATCGGGAATATCGGCGCGATGGTTATAGAACGCTCGGATAGCTGTGAAAAACTCATCAACTCGGAAATTTAAGCTCAGAACACTATCGATTTCATCGATAAAAATGACTATATTTTGAGTAACCGCCCTCAGCAACACTTTGCGGATAAACTCGCAAAAGCGCTGGACGGGAGCCAGACACCTGTGTGCGCACCACCAAGTGGTGATATCAAATCGCTCTAATGGCTTGAAGCTACTGGCTATATCGTTGACTATGCCTGCATACCACTGGTCTGGAGTAATCTGCTGAGAGCCGATCGCACTTAGGTCAATTACAGCACAGGCAATCCCCTCATTCTGCAATCGCTGCATCGTTTGTACCCGCAAGCTAGACTTACCCATTTGACGGGAGTTCAAGATGTAGCAAAACTCTCCCTTCTTTAGGGCGTTATACAGATCTGAGTCGGCTTGTCGTACCACGTAGGTAGGAGCATCAGAAGGAAGACTTCCGCCAACTTGATATTCGTAGACTGGGTATTGTATTGCGCTCATGGGATGCACCTCAACGTGAGCAGAAGGCAGATTGCTGATGTGAAATGTCTTATCCTACCTGCTATATCTCTGAGCGTCGAGAGCTTATGCACACAAGTTAGGTTTTTTATCCCATTGGGGGATGCCAAGGGGACTATTAATTAATATAGGGCATAAAAGCGCCCTTAACTAAAAGGAAAACGTCTGTAAAAACGGAATGTACGCTTTCTTCTCAGACTCAACAGACCGGATCGAGTTGAACTTGGGATGATGCTTGAACTCATCCAAATAGGCTGTTCCACGGAAGCCGATCCTGACAGAATGGCGATACTGTCTTAGGCGTTTCGCCAAATCATGGAGTCGATGAGTCACTTCTTCTGATCGTATCTTTAAGCTGGCTTTGGCATTCATTTCTCGCGCAATTTCCTGAAGCTGTTGAGGCGTAGGCGGTGCGCACGGTGCCTTACTTCTTACTTGACCTGTTGTAAATTGGTTTCGACGTTGCCTCAGGCGATCGCGTCGATAGACGGCATGATAGCTTTCCAGCAAAGCACAGGCAAGGGTTATTTCCCATTCATTCAGGTGATGAAACTCCGCTAAAATTCGCTCTAGTTGCTTAGACTTCGTGTCATTCAAGATGGCCCAGTCACTGATCAAGTCCATGCCGCACTCCCCCAAGAACGGATTGAGTTGAGGATAAATAGACTCCCTCACACTTCTAGGATGCAGAATTCACTTTAATTTCACACGATCAGGTAAGATCGAACACAAGCTGATCGTGAATGATCTTGACAATTAACTCCCAATGGGAATACTAACCTTCAAGGCTTCTGAACTGGGACGAGCAAAAATTAGGCAAGCACGGGAAGAGAGGGGATGGACTGTCCGGGAAGAGGACAATACACCTCTTAAAGAAGCCAGTAAATTCCTGATGCAGCAACATGCGGCAGCTAATGATTGGCCTGTCAATGACTCAAGATGGCTAAGAGATTTTGAGCAGCTTTTTCGGGTCGAGAAACATCAAAATCTCAATGAGGTTAGAACTAGCATTGCTCAGTCAAGACTGGGTTCATTACTGGAACGAATTGAACAACTGATCGATACAGGCGAAGTCCTCGCTAAAGATATTTCCTATGGTTCCTGGAGTCGATTTGCTTCCCAGACCAAATTCCACGCGATCAAAGCGCGTGCCTTTAAAGCGTATTGCCAAATTTTAGGGCTCAACTGGGAAGAAATTGTCGATCACCAAAGCATTGTGCCTGCGATCGCCCATCATCTTGGCGAGGCAGAGGAGTTAGCACGGCTGCAAAGCCCAGATCGCAGTCCTACTCAGAAAGTGGAGGGGAGCAAGGAAGAGAGGACTAACAACCCTCAATCGCGTTCAGTCAACGTTGCCGTCAGCCCCTCTCCTAAAAGCAGAGGCAAGAAAGGCTCCGCTCTGATCTCACCGAGAACCGATGCGTTAGTGATCGGGTTAGCGTTAGCACCGCAGAAGCCGACATCCCTCAAGCGCGGCGTGAGCGACACGATGGCCTTAGCGCAACGGGACGCTGTAGCAACAAAGAAATCATCGGGGCGTTTGCGTAGTAAGCGCGTCGTCCATAGCCCAGTCCGGAAGACTGGAGGGGTTCAGTCTACCTTGTCCGAACACCAGAACCACCCCTCCCCACGAACGTTTTCACTGACCTCGCAAGCCTGGAGTGCTAGCGGTAACGGCGAGGGCTTGCCTAATGCCGCTAGGCTAACACATCCTTACCACAATCTACCCGTCCGTTACCACACCGCTTTGATTGGTCGCGAGACAGAAATGACCTGGCTGCTGGAACGACTTTCTCGCGATCGCTCTACCTCTCACATTAGTATTGAGGGTATAGGCGGTGCAGGAAAAACCTCCTTAGTATTGGAAGCGGCCTATCAATGCTTGCAAGCAACTTGTGAGACACAGACAACGCTACAAGCTCCCACCTTCGATGCGATCATCTTTACCTCAGCCAAGCAACAGCACCTGATTGGCAATCAAATCTTGCAACGCCACAAGCGAGAGCGCACTCTCAATGATATTTTTAGAGCCATCTTCCGCACTTTGGAATGTCCTGGCTTATTCCCCGCAGACTTTGAGCAGCAACTAGAGTGTATCCAGACCCGTTTACAAGAGCTGCGTACCTTACTAATTGTTGATAATCTAGAAACTCTCGACGATCAAGAGGCCGTCCTCTCCTTCTTGTATGAACTCCCACCCACGGTAAAGGTGGTGATTACAACCCGCCTTCGAGGAGCGTTTGGCAGTCCTATCTATTTAGAGGGTTTGCCACTGGATGAAGCGAGGCGTTTGATTGAGCATCAAGCCCAAGAACAGCGAGTTCAGCTCAAACCTGAACAGTTTCAGGATATTTATCACAGAACCAGTGGTCTGCCACTGGGAATTGTTTACGCGATCGGTCAATTGTCAGTTTATGGCATTTCCGCCGATGTATTGGCAACTCGATTGACTCAAGCCAGTGACCTCACTCAATATTGTTTTGAGGATTCTGTGCAACGCCTGAGAGGGCAACCCGCCCATCGTCTGTTGATGGGACTGGCGTTATTTGCTAAATCGGCTTCACAAGATGCGATCGCACAAATTGCCTTACCAGACGCGGACTCCCTCAATGCTTTGGCTCAACTTTACAAGCTACGCTTGGTGATTCAGCGTGAGGAACGCTACGATATGCATCCTTTAACCCGCGAGTATGCTCGCGCTGAACTTAAAGCTCACTCGAAGTTTGAGCAAGAAGCACGGGAACGTTGGGTCACTTGGTATCTTCAATTCTCTCAAGCCTACGAACAACAGGATTGGAAACTGTGGAAGGAATACCAAGATTTAGACTATGAATGGGAAAACCTGCAAGCTGCGATCGATTGGTGCATTCAGCAAAATCGATATGAACAAGTCCGGCAGTTTTGGCGGCACATCAAAGGATACACCTATGTGCATGGCTACTGGCATGAGCGCTTAACTTGGATAGACTGGTTGCTCCAATCCGCCCAGCAGCACCAAGATTCGTCAATGATGGCAGAGGCGTTAGGGGATAAGGGTTGGACGTTAACTTTGATGGGCAAACCAGAACAGTTGGCCCAAGTGGATGCCCTGTTTGCACAAGTATCCCATCTTCAAGAAGGTAAAGACTTAATTGTTCATTTGGCGTTAACAATCGATCAGGTGGTGCTGTCGATTCACCAGCGAAAATTTGATCGCGCTCACCAATTATTGAATCAGGGGAAAGAGTTACTCAAGAAGATTCAGATCGAAGAACCAAAACGTCTACGCCAGCAAATTCGCCTCTATTACTATGAGGCGGAGGTTTGGTTTAGAACTGGGAAGTACGAACAAGCCAAAATCGGCTATCAACAGGCACTCGAACAAGCTCAGGTTGCTCAATGGCAGCAAGTGGAGGTTTATATCCTCAATTGGTTAGCCGATGTGGCACTTGTGGGAGAACGCAACCTGGATGAAGCGGAACGTCTGTTAAACAGGAGTATGCCGATCGCTTTGGCTAGCAAGGATAAGCGCTCCATTGCATTTCATAAGCGTTCTTGGGCGCATTTAGAGAGCCTCAAAGGCAATTTTGCTGAATTTCAACGTTGGGCGATCGAGGCCAAAGACAGCTTCGAGAGTCTGGGGATGTTGGCGGAAGCTCAAGAAATGGAATCTTGGCTGGAAGAGCATTTTATATAGTCAATGAGTTGTTCCATCTTGCTCTTAATCTTATAACCTTCCAACCTTCAACTCATTTTTTGGGGTTCAATCATCTTAGGTTATCCAATCAATCCAAAAGAACATTTGCTTTTATTTGGAGGCTCGCTTAAACTGAAATTAAAGAAAAGGGAAGATATTGAGTTAAAAGTTAACAAATTTATGGAAACCATCAATTTAACATCGTCTCTACAAGGTGAAACAACGGATGTAACTGAATGGCTCAGTCGGGCTGGGCTGAAATTTGAAGACTTAGGCAACGATGCCGATAGCCTAGCCATCCGCAACCAATGGCGAGAGTACCAGGCAGCTGTGCGAATGTACTGTGTATCTAAACGTCAACCACCTGAGAAAGTGCAACTGGACGGTATTTACGGCAAGCTGAGAGTACCTCAAGTCGGTGTATTTACCAGCAAAGCATCCGATTATTCGAGCGCTCAACACTTGTCTTAAGCAAGCAGCATATGAATGCCCTCCTAACCTTTCCCTCAGGTACCAATGTTCTTGGCGATCGCTAGGTTAATGGCTTTAGACAAGTGGTGACGATCTCAAATTAAGAAAAATAGTGTTAAAAACTCGTTTTTGCAACAAGTCTATTGTCGCTTAATACCTTAAAGACAAAAGGAATGCGATCGCTCTAGTAGTTGCCACACACCAGGAGGTGGAAAGAGCGATCGCACATTCAGGAACTATTTTATTTCGACGCTTCCCAAGAGCGAGCTTATGGACGAAGCTCCAATCTCTCCTGCCAGTCAAAAATCCGTTCGAGTTGCTGTAGAGAAACCAATCCGTACTGCCAGAGAATAATCGGTAAGGGTTCTGAAGCTCGTTGACGCATTCGTAAGGCTACAGAAATAGAGGAAGCGGAAATCGTAAGTTTGTCTTGTAAAAAATGAATGAGTTGAATGTCTTTTTTACTGAGTTCCATATTTTAAATATTAAACAGAACTTTCAGTACTAAAAGTAAGCTCTCAAGAGCGACCAAAAATTTTTGAACGCTCTTAGTAACCTATTTTTTATCGAAGTGTTTTTAAGGTGTTATTACCGGAATTTTCAAAGGACTGAAGGCGGCGACTCACCCAATCAGCATTTTCTCGGAGCAAGTGAAGAATGCTCCCACGAATCAACGCCTCTAAACGTAACCGCTCCTGCTTTAAACGATAAGGCAGCTTCGCATCCACTGTGGGTTTTTGTGCATCATCCATGACTACATCCCGATGGGGGAGATGCTTCAGGACATGAGCTACTAGCTTTTGGCGCAACTCAGTAATAGAAAATGCAGCTTGATAGGGATGTTCAGGATAATCTTCCAAGACATTTTCAATTTCTTGGAACACGGCGACATTTTGCCAAAGGGTGTCTTCAGCGCCGATTTCTCTAATGGCATTATAATCAACGGACGTGAAAGCGCTAGGATGCTCTGGGCTCAGGAACATGATAAATTTCCATCCTTTAACTACATTTCCTGCCTCAGACGCCACAAGTTAGATTAATATAATCCTCCTCAGGGTCGAGGGCAGGTACAACGAAGCGACTAGATACCAGCCAAGGACACTGACGAGTTCAAACACATTCCTGGAAGAATGCCAACTCTTCAGTCTCCTCTCAATGCCTACGAAGTTAGCTGACGGGCTAGGACTGAGAGATGTCCTTCTCTGAACTGATCTTTAACGAGTGAAGATAAGGTTAGAGATTTGCCCCAAAAGTTGGTTCCTCCGCTCCAGCACTCACCCTACAGTCCAACGAACTTGTAGGTTTAATACTGAATTAGGCTGACTTATTAAATTTATTTTTTATTATTATACCAATTTTCTATTACAATGCCAAATCTTTCGCCCGGTGTAGATTGTTTAAAAGCGAGGTCTGCCACAAGCACTAGGATGCAGATATAAGTTGACCGGATCAGCATCATTGACGGATTGAACCTTTTCCTGTAAAAGTTTGAACGCCTGCTCTTGATGCAACTCAGACTCTCCTGAAGCGTCTGTCTTGAAGTACTCCTCGAACAGCGCCAAGAGTGATTGAGTTTGAACAAAAGCTGCATCCAAATTTTGTCGCTTACTCTGTGTACAAAACTCAGAATCGGGTTGATGATCGATGAAATAGCCGAACAGTCCTTCGCAATCTTGGCGATATTTGCGTGTATGCAAAATGTGAGAGTGCCAGACGCGATCAATTTCCTGCGTTGGCACAAGCAGAATATCAGGATGCAGGTAACTCACGAACAAGAAGGTCTTATAGCGTCCAATGGCTTGGAGCGTTTGCTGGCGACTCCACCCATAACCATTTTGGGGATTCATCAGGTAATCTGCTATTGGCGACAGGTTGAGTGCTTTCAGCTTTTCCATGCAGGCTAAAGATTGTCCAGACAAAGCT
>Ga0310810_10009564_pt1 | contig 11220 bp, 10 predicted proteins | sample NCmetagenome_FD_207641 | JGI IMG/M metagenome (GOLD analysis project Ga0310810, IMG submission 207641) | Soil microbial communities from experimental microcosm in Duke University, North Carolina, United States - NC | ecosystem: Engineered > Artificial ecosystem > Soil microcosm > Unclassified ... | reverse complement strand
GATGAGCATGGCTGGAGCGACGCCGGCATCTTCAATTTCGAAGGCGGGTGCTACGCGAAGGTCATCAAGCTCTCCCAGGAAGCGGAGCCGCAGATCTATGCGACCACGCGTCGCTTCGGCACGATCCTCGAAAACGTCGTCATCGACCCGGACACGCGCGCGCTGCATCTCGATGACGCGTCGATGACCGAGAACACGCGCGGTTCATATCCCATCGATTTCATCGACAACGCCGAGATGTCGGGGCGCGGCGGCCACCCGAAGAACGTGGTCATGCTGACGGCGGATGCTTACGGCGTGCTGCCGCCGATTGCGCGTCTCTCGCCCGACGCCGCGATGTATCACTTCCTCTCCGGCTACACCGCGCGCGTCGCGGGAACGGAGAAGGGTGTCACCGAACCGAAGGCCACGTTCAGCACGTGCTTCGGCGCGCCGTTCCTGCCGCTCAATCCAAACGTGTACGCCAAGATGCTGGGTGAGAAGATCGCCAAGCACGACGCACGCGTGTGGCTCGTAAACACCGGTTGGACCGGCGGTCCTTACGGCACGGGGTCGCGCATGAAGATCGCGTACACGCGAGCGATGATCGCGGCGGCGCTGACCGGACAACTGGACGACGTGAAGTACCAGAAGCATCCGGTGTTCAATCTCGATATGCCGACGTCGTGCCCCGGAGTACCCGAGGCCGTGCTCGATCCACGGAGCACGTGGCCCGACGCGGCGAAGTACGACGAGCAGGCGAAGAAGCTCGCCAAGATGTTCGTCGATAACTTCGTGACCTTCGAGAAGGACGTCGCGCCGGCGGTCAAAGACGCAGGCCCGAAACTGTAAAGCGCCTGTCGTCCGAGAAGTGAGCAGCGTGAACGACTGGGAAGCCGTCATCGGTCTCGAAGTCCACGCACAGCTGCAGACGCGCACGAAAATCTTCTGCGGCTGCAGTACTCAATTCGGCGCGCCTCCCAATTCCCAGGTCTGCCCGGTGTGCCTGGGATTGCCGGGCGCGCTCCCCGTGCTCAATCGCCAGGCGGTGGACTTTGCCATCAAGGCTGCCATCGCCTGCGGCTGCGATGTTCAGCCGCGTTCGGTGTTCGCGCGCAAGAACTACTTCTATCCCGACCTGCCCAAGGGCTATCAGATCTCGCAGTACGAGTTGCCGCTCGCGCTTGGCGGCGGCCTCGAGATCACCGTGGATGGCCAGACGAAGCACGTGGGGCTGACGCGCATCCACATGGAAGAGGATGCGGGGAAGTCACTGCACGAAGGGTTCCCCGATTCCGACAAGCGAACCTACGTCGATTACAACCGGAGCGGCGTGCCGCTGATCGAGATCGTCAGCGAACCCGATATGCGCTCGGCGGCGGAAGCTGCCGAGTTCTTCAGCCGGCTTCGCAGCATCCTCGTCTGGCTCGGCGTGAGCGACGGCAATATGGAAGAGGGAAGCTTGCGCTGCGACGCCAACGTGTCGGTGCGCCCGCGTGGCCAGGCCAAGCTCGGGACGAAGGCCGAGGTCAAGAACGTCAACTCCTTCCGCTATCTGGAGAAGGCACTCGCTTTCGAGATCGCGCGGCAGATCGACGTGATCGAGGGCGGCGGCCGCGTCGTGCAGGAGACCCGTCTCTGGGACTCGACGACCGGCAGCACGCACTCGATGCGCAGCAAGGAAGAAGCGCATGACTACCGGTACTTTCCGGAACCAGACCTGCCGCCGCTGCTGGTTGACGACGCGCGCGTCGCACGCGTGCGGGCGACGATGCCGGAGCTGCCCGAGGCGCGCTGCCGGCGCTTCGTGTCCGAGTACGGGATCCCCGCGTACGACGCGGGGGTCTTGACGCAGTCGGCGGCGCTCGCCGACTACTTCGAGGGCACGGCCGCAGCGGCGAAGAACCCGAAAGCCGCGAGCAACTGGATCATGGGCGAGCTCCTGCGGACGCTCAAGGAGCGCGGCCAGGAGATCAGCGACGTCCCGATGCAGCCGCCGGCACTGGCCGGACTGATTGCGCTCATCGACCAGGGAACCATCAGCAGCTCGATCGCCAAGGGCGTGTTCGCGAAGATGTACGACTCGGGGCGCTCGGCTGATGACATCGTTCGCGAGGAAGGGCTGGCGCAGAACTCGGATGAAGGTGCGCTCGCGACAATCGTGGCCGACGTCATGCGTGGCCACGCCGATGCCGTTGCACAGTATCGAAGCGGCAAGCGCCAGACGTTCGGCTTCCTCGTGGGTCAGGTGATGAAGGGCAGCGGCGGAAAAGCCAATCCGAAGATGGCGTCGGACCTGCTCAAGCGCGCGCTGGAATCGTGACGAAACCAGGAACCTGGAACCCGGAACGACCTGGAACGCGCGGAACTGTAGTGTAGTGTATTGACGTGATCGAAACTCGGCGCCTCTCGAAGGTCTACAGTCGCGGCCTCTACGCACTGCGCGACCTGACCTTGAACGTCGAGAAAGCCGAGTTCGTTTTCCTCACCGGACCGAGCGGAGCGGGTAAGTCCACCTTCCTTCGTCTCTTGTTGCTCCAGGAACGTCCCAGCGAAGGCGAGGTCTTCGTCAACGGGCACAACCTCTCGATGCTATCGCGGCGCGAGATTCAGGAGTACCGCCGCGGGATCGGGTTCGTGTTCCAGGATTTCAAGCTCATTCCCAGCCGCACTGTGCTCGAGAACATCTCATTCGTGCCGGAAGTCCTCGGCGTTCCGGCAGCGCAGCAGCGCCGGCGGGCGTTTCAGGTACTCAAGTGGGTCGGCCTGCAGCATCGCATGAACGCTTACCCGAAGGACCTGTCGGGAGGCGAGCAGCAGCGCATCGCGATCGCCCGCGCGCTCGTCAACGATCCGGCACTCCTCATCGCAGATGAGCCAACCGGCAATCTCGATCCCGACTTGTCGCTCGAGATCATGAATCTGCTTCGGGAAATCAACGCGGGCGGCACCACCGTGCTCGTCGCGACACACGACCGTGAGCTGATTCGACTGGTCGGACGTCGCACAATCACGCTCGATCAAGGTCGCGTGGTCGAGGTGGGATGAGAGCGCTCGAGTACGCATTTCGTCAAGGCGCCGCCAGTCTCTGGCGCAGCCGTACCTCCGGCGCGTTCGCCGTGGTGGCGATTGCGCTTGCGCTGGTCGTGCTCGGCACCTTGCTGATGCTTACGACGAACGCCGAGCTGCTTCTCTCGCGGTGGACCTCGGCGTCGGAGTTCTCGGTCTATCTCGCCGATACGGCGACCTCCGAGCAGCGTGGCGCCATCGAATCGGCAATCGATGGGAGCGGCGTATCTGCGGGTCGCGAGTACGTCTCAAAGGCAGAAGCGCTGACCCGATTCCGTCGCGAATTTGCCGAGCTCGCCAGCCTCGCCGAGGGCTTCGAAGACAACCCGTTTCCCGCGTCGATTGAGGTTCGGGTGGGTCCGGGTGCTGATCAGGACGCGCGCGTCGATGCGCTGGTCCACCAAGTTGTGCAACTCCCCGGTGTGGTGGACGTCCGATACGACCGCGAATGGCTGGCCCGCGTGGGCGGCGCCCTCCGGACGGTTCGGGCAGCCGCCTTGGCTCTTGCCTTGCTGATGGGGCTCGCGGCTGCGGTGACTGTGGCGACGGTCGTTCGACTAGGGCTGCTCGCGCGGCGTGACGAAATTGAAATCATGGAGCTCGTAGGGGCTCCGCTCACTTACATCCGAGGACCGTTCGTCGCCGAAGGCTTCCTCCAGGGCGGAATCGGGGCGCTGCTGGCGCTCGCGTTCCTGTGGTTGAGCCATGCGGTCGCCAATGCGTGGTGGGGGACTGAGTTTCGCGCCGTCCTCGATGGCGAGACCTTGAGGTTCCTGCCGTTGCGTCTTTCGACATTCCTGGTTCTCGGCGGAATGGTGGTCGGGAGCACGGGCGGATTGGCAGCCGTCTGGCGGGCCGGCTCGGAACTGCGTTGACAGAATGTCGCAAAGCTGGCTAAACTTTTCTGAACGGGGGAGATGCCAGCGTTGAGGAACCGCTTGTCCCGCTTCCTGACCGATTCGCCTCCGCCATGCGATCGTGTCCTTCATTCCCTTTCCAACTTCTACCGAGAAGAATTCATTCGCTGCCAACGTTGTCTCGACGCGCAGCGCGAGTTCTACTCGGAGCGCACCATCAGCGATGTGGAGCGCGCGCTCACACAAGTCATGTCCCAGTTGGACCAGTTGTGTGAACAGAACAAAGCCAACCAGGTTGTGAGCCACGTCCTTCGACAGTTCGATCTGGTGGCTGGGCGCTCCGCCTGGGCCGACCCGCGGCAAGTGAACTGACCTCTCTTTCTCGCCTTCGACAAGACCTCGGCACCATTCTCGGCGAAGCTCTATCCGCCGTGAACGCTGGAGGTCTGGTGCGCCGGGCGCTCCACGGCGACGTCGCCGACGCTCTGCATCGCGCCAGATCCGTGGACGTGATCGCCGCTGGCAAAGCGGCCGCGGCGATGCTGACGACATTCGTCGAAGCGTGTGGCGTCGTGCCCCGCACGATGCTTGGTGTAGGCCCTCGCCGTGCTGCCACAGATACGCCCCTGCCCGCCGCTGCCATCTGGTGCGACGCGGGACATCCCTTTCCCGATCAGGGAAGCGTCGAGGGCGCGCGCCGCGCGCTCGAAATCGCCTCGACTGCGGGCACGGACGACGTGCTCGTGGTGCTGCTGTCAGGCGGGGGGTCGGCGCTGATGACGATGCCCGCGCCGGGAATCTCGCTCGAGGCCAAGCAGCAGACGGCGAAGACGTTGATGGCGCAAAGCGCCGACATCTACGAGCTGAACACGGTCCGTAAGCACCTCTCTGGCATCAAGGGTGGGCGCCTGGCTGCGGCGTCACGAGGACGGGTTCTCACGCTCGCCGTGTCGGATGTCGTGGGCGACGATCTCTCAGTGATCGCATCGGGGCCCACGGTTCCTGACGAGAGCACGTTCGCTGATTCGTTGCGCGTGCTGTCCGTCCGCGGAGGAGTGGACCTCTATCCGCAAGAAGTGGTGTCGCACCTCCAGCGCGGCGTCGCCGGCGAGATTCCAGAGTCGCCAAAGAAAGGTGACCCACGCATGGCGCGTGCGGTGGCTCACGTCATCGGTCCTCAACGCGCCGCCATCGACGGAGCGCGAAAAGCGGCAGAGGCGCTCGGCTATCACGTGGACGTCGTGCCGGAACCGGTCACGGGTGAGGCGCGGGTGACTGCGCGCTCGCATCTCGCGATGGTGTCAGGCACACTTGGCTCGATGCCGCGGCCTCTCTGCGTGATTTCATCTGGTGAGACGACCGTCACGGTCGTCGGACGAGGCAAGGGCGGGCGCAATCAGGAGTTCGCGCTTGCGATGGCGCCGCTGCTCGACACCGTCGGATCCAATGTGGTCGCGACGAGCATCGGTACCGACGGCATCGACGGTCCTACCGATGCGGCTGGAGCCGTCGTCGATCCAACGACGTTGCGGCGAGCCGAGGCACAGGGGCTCGAGCCGCAGACGTTTCTCGATAACAACAACGCCTACGAGTTCTTCGACCGATTGGGAGATTTGATTCACACCGGACCGACGAACACCAACGTCGGCGATTTACAGATCATTCTGATCGGAAGTTAGTAGTAGTGACGGAAGAACTTTTAGTCCAGATTCGCCAGCATGCCCATCATCCCGCCACCGTGCGGGATCTGATGCGGATGCTGCGCATACCGCGCAGCGACCGCGCCAGTTTCAGACGACAGCTCAAGGCCTTCGTGGCGGCGGGAGAGCTCGTACAGGTCCGCGGCAATAGATACGGATTGCCCGACAAGATGGACCTCATCGTCGGACGCCTCACGACCAACCCGGGTGGGTTCGGCTTTGTGGTTCCCGACCAACCTGATCCCGACGCCGAGCGTCGGGATATCTACATCGCCGCGGCCAATCTCTCGGAGGCCATGCACGGCGATCGAGTCGTCGTGCGTGTCGAGCGACACACCGAACGAGGTGCCGAGGGGCGAATCATTCGCATTCTCGAGCGCAGCCAGACATCGATCGTCGGTCGCTACGAGAAGGACGATGCCGGCCTTGGCTACGTCTTGCCGTTCGACAAACGCGTGTTGACGGATGTGCACGTGCCGACGGGGCAGTCCTCGTCCGCCGAGCCGGGAGAGATGGTTGTTGTCGAGATCACGCGTTGGCCGACGGCCACGCGCGGACCGGTCGGCCGCGTCGTCGAAGTCCTGGGCCGTATCGATGAACCCGGTGTCGACTCGAAGATCATCATCCGCAAGTTCGGCATACCCGACACCCATTCCGAGGAAGCCGTCGCGGAGGCCACGCGGCTCGGCACCGTGGTCAAAGAGCGCGACATCAACGGGCGTACGGATTTCCGCAGCGTGACGACCGTCACGATCGACGGGGAGCACGCGCGAGACTTCGACGACGCCATCACGATCGAAAAGCTGTCGAACGGCCACTTCTGGCTCGGCGTGCACATCGCCGATGTCTCGCACTACGTGGGCGAGGGCAGCGTGCTCGACGAAGAGGCGTACGACCGCGGGACGTCCGTCTACTTCACCGAGCGTGCGGTACACATGTTCCCGTCAGAGTTGGCGACAGGACTCTGCAGCCTCAATCCCAATGTCGATCGGCTCGTGCAGTCGTGTCTGATGGAAGTGGATCGGCAGGGCAACGTCGTGCGCTATGAGATGCACGACGGCGTGATCAATAGCAATGCGCGGATGACCTACACCGCGGTGAACGCCATCCTGACCGACCGCGATCCCGAGACGATGTTCGAGTATCAGCCGCTCGTGCCGATGTTCGAGCAAATGAAGGAACTGTTCGACATCTTGAATCGCCGGCGGCGCAGACGCGGCTCAATCGATTTCGATCTGCCCGAGGCCGAGGTCATCCTCTCGGAGATCGGCGAGATCGAAGCCATCGTCGCGAGCGAACGCAACGTCGCGCACCGCATCATCGAGGAGTTTATGCTGCTGGCCAACGAGACCGTGGCCGCGCACCTCGAGAACAACGGCGTGCCGGCGCTGCATCGCGTGCACGAGGCGCCCGATGCCAAGAAGGTCGAGGAGTTCGAGGCGTTCATCACCCCGCTTGGCTACAGCCTTGCGGCACGCGGCCGGGCGCTCACGCCAAAGCATTTCCAGAAACTGATCGACCGCATGAAGGGCACGCCCGAAGAACGGCCCATCGCGGCGCTGATGCTGAGGACGATGCAGAAGGCGCGATATGACGCAGTGAGCCTGGGACACTTTGGGCTGGCAGTGGAGCACTACACGCACTTCACGTCGCCGATCCGGCGGTATCCCGATCTCGTGGTGCACCGCATGCTGCGTGAATCGCGTCAGGGGCCGCTCGGCGACGCCCGGCGCGAGGAACTCGAAGAGGAGTTGCCCGAGACGGCTCGACACACCTCGGATATGGAGCGGCGTGCCGACGAAGCCGAACGCGAGCTGCTGCAGTGGAAGAAGGTCCGGTTCATGGCCAACAAGGTTGGCGATGAATACGGCGGCTACATTACGGGCGTCGCGTCGTTCGGTCTGTTCGTGGGGCTGATCGAGCACTACGTCGAAGGGCTCGTCCACGTCTCGAGCATGGCCGACGACTACTACCATTTTCTCGAGCAGGAACACGTGCTCCGAGGCGAGCACACGAAGAAGATTTACCGATTAGGGGATCGCGTGGACGTGCAGGTGGTGCGCGTCGATATGGAACGACGCCAGGTGGATCTGGGGATTGTCGAAATCCTCGATCAGGTCAGGCGCGACGAGCGTGGCACGCGCCAGGTACGAAGCCGCCTCAAGCCGAAGAGCGAGCGCCAGCGCTCGCAACGACCTGGCAGGCGCGAGCGCCTCGCCAAGAAGTCGCGCCGTCGCCGCTAGGACTTCTCGGCGCCTTCGTTTCCTTCCTTCGTTGCCTCTTTGAAGTTCCGAATACCTCTGCCAATTCCCCGGCCAATCTCAGGCAGACGATTGGCGCCGAAGACCAGGATGATGATACAGAGGATGATCAGAAGCTCCGGTATGCCCAAGTTACCCATAGACTCCTTCCAGCGGCGATTGTACCACGCAGGCGCGGCCATTCTGTGCGCGGCGGCATGGGGGCTAGTGGGGCCTGTAGGCGTGGCATCTCAGGAGCAGACACCCCAGTTTTCCACCGGTGTGCAGCTGGTCGAAGTCTATGCGACTGTCACCGACGCGAACGGCGGCTTGGTGACGGGTCTGACGCAGGACGCCTTCGAGGTCCTGGAGGACCAGGAGCCACAGGATATTTCCGCGTTCGCCGCGGGTGAGTTTCCGCTGACGGTGGTGCTCGGGATCGACCGCAGCTGGAGCATGGCTGGTGAACCGTTGCGCCTCGCAAAGGCGTCGTCGCAGGCCTTCCTTCGTCAGCTCAGACCCACCGATCGGTCGATGGCCGTCGCAATTGGGAGCGAAGCCGAGATCATCGCGCCGCTCTCGAGCGATCATGGGCAGAACATGCACGCGATCGATGCGCTCGACCCGTGGAGCACGACGGCGCTGCACGACGCCATCATCTCGATCTTGGATAGATTGGAAGGCGAGCAGGGCCGCCTGGCGATCATCGTGTTTTCCGATGGCGTGGACCGGTACAGCGAGGCTCCCGCCTCGCGTGTCGTGGAACGCGCGCGCCAAAGCCAGGCGCTGATTTACCCGATCACGATTGGAAAGAATCGCCCACCATTGGCGGCGGAACTGGCCGTGGTCAGTGGCGGGCGATCGTTCCTCGTCAAGGACGCGCGCGGGCTCGATGAGACGTTCTCGACTATCGCACGCGAGCTGCGGTATCAATACCTGCTCGGATACACACCGAAGAGACCGGGACGACCGGGCGCGCACCAGTGGCGGTCGATCCATGTCGGGCTGAAAAGCCGATCCGATCTCCGCGTTCGAGCGCGCGATGGATACACTACCGAATGAGCACGCATCCTCTGGTCATAGGTCTGTTCGCCTCCACCGACAAAGCCGTATCGGCCGCGCGCGAGTTGCGAGCGATGGGAGTTCCTCAAGAGCGCGTGTCGATCGTGGCGCGATCGCACGATGAAGAAGGCGTGGTTGCACGCAAGTCGGGCGCCTCGCCGGGAACGGAGCTCGAAGATTCCTCCGCCGCGTCGCGACTCGGCGAGTTGAGCGGGCACGTCCTATCTGCGATCGCGCTCGTGATGCCGGGCATCGGGCCGATCGTGGCCGATGGCCCCCTTGCGGCCGGACTGGCCGAGGCGGCCGGTCACGTCGCGGGCGGCGTGGCCAAAACACTCGAACGGGCGGGGCTGAATCGCAGTGAGGCCGAGCAGTGGGAGACGAAGGTCAAGCTCGGCGCCCTTCTCGTGGGTGCTCATGTCGACGCGGAAACAGTTCCGCGGGCGCGCGACCTGTTGACGAGTGCCGGAGCTGAACGTGTCGCGCGGGTCGAGTGGTTCGACTAAAGGTCACGAAACCGTCTCCATCGGAGACCGAATACCGTGACTGCGGCGTCTAAATGGCGGCGGGGACGCCGGTTCGCGGCAGATCTACTGAGGCATTTGTTTTGCAACTTGCCCCGCTGCGCCCGCTCGGGGACAATGGAGTTACGCAACGAACATCGCGGCTATGACCACTGAAAGCCGGACGGAACCAAATCCCACGACGGCGTCGGGGCATCTGACAGTGCGCCCCGAAGAGGACGGTCCGCGCCAGGTCCGCTTCATGTTCGAGCAGCCGGATTCAAAGCGCATCGGCGGCGCGCTTGGAGCCGGATTCCTCACCGAGTTGTGCATCATTGGGCTGGTGCTGCTGATTGGCAGCCTCCTTCCGCAGCGCGTCTACAAGGCCGTCATTCCGGCGCAGCTCTCGGAAAAGATCGTGTGGTTGTCCGACCCCGGGCCGGGTGGCGGCGGCGGTGGCGGCAACAAGATGCCGGACCCGCCGAAGCCCGCAGAGATCGTCAAACCGAAGCCTGCGCCCGTTGTCACGCCGACGCCCACGCCTCCGGTTGAGCCGCCGCCCGTCGAGCCGCTCACGATTCCGCTCAAGACGCTCGATGCCACGGTGACGACGCCAGGCACGATTGAATCCACACAGGCTTCGAACACCGTGTCGCTCGGGTCGGGCACAGGCACCGGCGCTGGTCCGGGTCAGGGTTCGGGTATCGGCGAAGGTTTCGGTGGCGGAACCGGCGGTGGCGCATATCGGCCTGGGAACGGTGTTCTTCTGCCGAGGCCGCTGCGCGAAGTGAAGCCGCAGTACACGGCCGATGCGATGCGCGCCAAGGTCCAGGGCACGGTGCTCCTCGAATGTGTCGTGTTGCCCGATGGCACGGTCGGGAAGGTCGAAATCGTCCGATCGCTCGACTCTGCATTCGGGCTCGACCAGGAAGCCATCAAGGCTGCCAAACAATGGCGGTTCGCACCCGGCACGCGCTTCGGTGAACCTGTGGCTGTGCTGGTCACGATCGAGCTCACCTTCACCCTCCGATAGTTCCCCAACCTCGTCCGCGCGCGTCTCGACCCCTCAGCCGACCGGCTTATACTGGCGGCTCAACTATGACGGCTACTCCGTCCACGATGCTGCCGCTCGGCACGACGTTGCCGGCATTTCGATTGCCGGACGCCGACGGAGGCATGGTCGCATCGACATCGTTTGCATCGCGTCCGCTCCTCGTCGCCTTCCTCTGTCATCACTGCCCGTTTGTCCGTCACGTTCGCCGCGAATTTGCGCGCTTCGCGATCGAGTATCAGGCTCGCGGCCTTCGGATCGTGGCGATCAACTCGAACGATCCGGTTGCGTTTCCCGAGGACGCTCCCGAGGGCATGAAACAGGAAGCCCGCGAAGCCGGATACACGTTTCCCTACCTCTTCGACGAGAGTCAGGAGGTTGCGAAACTGTTCAGGGCGGCGTGCACGCCGGATCTGTTCCTCTTCGACGCGCACGGCGTGCTCGTGTATCGAGGCCAGTTCGATGACAGCCGGCCGCGAAGCGCGGTTCCTGTGACCGGCGCGGATCTGCGCGCGGCTGCCACTGCGGTGCTGCTCGGTCAGCCTGTGGCAGTCGATCAGAAGCCGAGCATCGGCTGCAACATCAAGTGGAAACGGGGCAACGAGCCCGAATACTAGCGATGCGCTGCCTGAGACCGCCTCGCTCGTAGCAGCGTCTTCTGGCCCCCGCTTCACGGGGCACGCCGTCTTGACCGGGGAAGAACTTGAGTCAAATGCGACGAATCAGGCGCTCGAGACGGCGAGTAAGGTGGCGCACGCG